>Ga0182024_10001210_pt1 | contig 66818 bp, 70 predicted proteins | sample P32metaG_FD_120480 | JGI IMG/M metagenome (GOLD analysis project Ga0182024, IMG submission 120480) | Permafrost microbial communities from Stordalen Mire, Sweden - P3-2 metaG (Illumina Assembly) | ecosystem: Environmental > Terrestrial > Soil > Wetlands > Permafrost | place: Sweden: Stordalen... | reverse complement strand
GGCCTGGGCCTGGGCCGCGTTATCCCAAATCCTGTCGCGATCGTCGAACGCCTCTGGCGACCAGAGGGCCGCGCGGTTGGCTGCGGCCATCTACTGGTTCTTTTGCCGGATGAAATCGTCGATGCTGGACTCTCTTCCCTGTCCGGCATCGAGCGAGCGGATGCCCTGGTCGATTTCAGCGCGCAAGGCGCGCAGCTTCTCGACATGAGAGAGCAGTGTCCGCCCGATCTGTTCCTGATCCTCGGCGGGCAGGCGTTCCACTTCGGCAATGGCTTGTTCAAGTGTTTTCACCATAAGGCCAATATACCAAATCGCTCAACTCGAAACAGCTGCGTGTAGCCCGGCAACGCCGCTAGCTCTTGGCGGCCGATACAGCCTCAAGCGACCGGTTCTTGGTCTCGACGGTGTAGGCGGCGGCGACCGCCGCGCCGATGACGGCGATAACGCCGAAAGAGGCGAACACCGCGTTCAGCCCGACGCCGGTGAGCAGATAGGCGACGACGATCGGTCCGCTCGCCGCCGCCACCCGCTGCCAGGCGCCGCCGATGCTGCTGGCGAAAGCCCGGATGCGGGTCGGGTAGATTTCGGCCGTGTAGAGATTAAGCCCGATCGCCACGCGCCTTGGGCGCGGCCAGCGCCACCATGCTCCTGGCCTTCGTTTCGCTCGGCAGCTTCTTCATGTCGAGCGGAAGCTGATCGCCAACAGATCGACGGCCGTCGCTGCGCCGGCCGAACCGTTCCGATCCGATCCCGTCATCGTCTCCCCGCCAATTTTCTCGAATTTTTATTTGTTACGCTTGGTGTCACGCCGCTTGGCGCACCCACACCTTATTATCGTGGAACGCCGCACCGCCGAACGGCGCCACCGGATCGGCGCCGGTGAGCGTGTTGATGCCGCGGCCGTCGGCATAAGCGGAATTCGGCCAGATCGATTCGGCGATCAGCACGCCGCGGCGCACGCCGTCGAACAGCTTGGCGTGGATTTGCACCTGTCCGCGGCGGTTGCCGAGCACGACCGGATCGCCGTCGGCGACGCCGAGCGCTGCGGCATCCTGCGGATTGATCATCACCGTGGGCCTCGCCTCCCTGGAACGCGACGTCGGCGTCTCGGTGAAGGACGTGTTGAGGTAGCCGCGCGCCGGCGAGGTCGCCAGCCGAAACGGGTGCTCGGCGTCCGCCTCCTCGATCACGGCCCAGTGGTCGGGCAGCGCCGGGATGGTGGCGGGATGATTGCGGTGCCAACGGCGGAACGGCACTTGCGGCCAATCCGGCTTGAAGCGGAACTTGCCGTCCGGATAGGCGAAGCCCTTGAGATAATGCGCGGTGGCGAAATCCGGCTGGCAGTCGATCCAGCGATTGGCCTCGAGCTCGTTAAGCGTGCCCCAGCCGGATTTGCGCAGGCTCACGTCGATCAGTTCGCGCGCGGTCATGTCGAAGCCCGGATGCGTGGCGCCGACCCGCTTGGCGATGCCGCAAATCACCTCGTGATTGGAGCGGCATTCGCCCGGCGGTTCGACCAGCTTCGGCCCGAGCAGAATGTATTGGCTGCCGCCGGCGGTATAAAAATCGTCGTGCTCGACGAACATTGTGGCCGGCAGGACGATGTCCGCGACCTGGGCGGTGTCGGTCATGAACTGCTCGTGCACGCAGGTGAACAGGTCCTCGCGCGCGAAGCCGCGCTTGACCACCTCCTGATCGGGCGCGACCGTGACCGGATTGGTGTTCTGGATCAGGAGCGCGGTGACCGGTCCGCCGCCTTGCAGGGCATCGGGATCGCCGGCGAGGACCGCGCCGATGCGCGACTGGTCGAGCATGCGGATCGACGGATCGCGCATGTCGCTGCCTTCGATCACGCTGTTGTCGAGATGAAACACCGCGCCGTTGTTGTGAAAGGCGCCGCCGCCTTCAAGCTGCCAGGCGCCGGTGACCGCGGGGATGCAGCTCGCCGCGTGCATGTTGAACGCGCCGTTGCGCGAGCGCGAGAAGCCGTAGCCGAGCCGGAAAAAGGCGCGCTTGTCGTCGCCGATCAGGCGCGCGAAGGCCTCGATGGTCTCGGCCGGGCAGCCGGTGATGCTCGACGCCCATTCCGGGCTGCGGGTGCGCAGATGGGCTTCGAGCTCGTGCGGCGCGTCGGTGTAGCGCTCGAGATAATCCCAGTCGGCTTTGCCGTCGCGGAACAGGCAATGCATCACCGCACAGGCGAGCGCGCCGTCGGTGCCGGGCCGGATCAGCACCGGCAGATCGGCCTGCTGCATGGTCGAATTCATATAGACGTCGACGACGGCGAGCTTGGCGCCGCGCTCCTTGCGGGCGCGGGTGACGTGGGTGAGCACGTTGACCTGGGTGTTCGCCGGATTGGTGCCCCAGATGATGATTAGATCGGACTTCGCCATTTCGCGCGGATCGGCGCCGGCGAGCTTGCCGGTGCCGGCGATAAAGCCGGTCCAGGCCGGATTGACGCAGATGGTGGAAAAGAAGCCCGAATACTTCTTGGCGTGGCGCAGGCGGTTGATGCCGTCGCGCATCACGAAACCCATGGTGCCGGCGTAAAGGTAGGGCCAGACCGCTTCGGAGCCGTGCGTTCTTTCGGCGCGATTGAATTGTTCGGCGACGATGTCGAGCGCATCGTCCCAGGAGATCGGTGCAAACTGGCCACTACCCTTGGGACCAGTGCGGCGCAGTGGCTGCGTGAGCCGGTCGGGATGATGCACGCGCTCGGCGTAACGGGCGACCTTGGCGCAGATGACGCCGGCGGTATAGGCGTTGTCCGCAGCGCCGCGGACGCGGCCGATGGTATGCGCATCGAGAATCTCGACCTCGAGCGCGCAAGTCGACGGGCAGTCGTGCGGACAGGCCGAAGCGGCGATGCGTTGCGGGCGGACGGCTTGATTCATACTGTTATCGTATCGTGTTAGGACGAAACGGCAATGGTTAGAATCGCTTCCCGGGCGCAGCGCAGCACGCAAGTGGTGCGCTGCAGACCCGGGATCGCAACAAACACCGAGTCTTTAACGATCCCGGCTCAGCGGTGCACCGCTCCGCGCTGCACCGCATCCGGGAAACAGTGGCTCAGAGCTTAGCGCGCAGCCGCTTGGCCGCCTCGACCATGACGCGGAGCTTCTCGTGCGCCAGCGGCCGGCTGATGGTCATCAAGCCGCAGTCGGGCGCGAGCCACACCTGCATGGGATCGAGCCATTCGAGCGCTTGCGCGACCCGGCGCTCGATCGCATCGACCGTAGGCGCCGGCGAATCGCCCGGATCGACGCAGCCGAACATGACGATGCGGTCGCCGCACAGTTTCAGCACTTGCGGATCGAAAGCGCTGCGGCCGAACTCGACGGTGAAGCCGCTGATGCGCGTCTGCATCAGCCGCGGCAGCAGATCCTTGTATTCGTATTGGTGCTGCCGCTCGCCGCCGCCGGGATAGCCGTAGCACAAATGCACAACGGTCGGCACGGTGATGCCGTCGAGACAGCGGTCGAGCGCGGCGGCGCCGTAGGCGGCGACCTTGTCGTGATAGCGCGTCATCGCCGGCTCGTCGATTTGCAGCACCGCGCAGCCGGCGGCCTGCAGATCGCGCAGCTCGCCATTGATGGCGGCCGCGGCATCGAAGGCGAGCGCCGCCTCGTCGCCGTAGAATTCGTCCAGCACGCTGTCGACCACCGTCATCGGCCCCGGCACCGCCATTTCAGCGGCCGCGCGGTATGCGCCTTGGCGGCCGTGAGATCGCCGATCGAGGCCGGGCCGCGGCGCACGATCTTGCCGGTGACGCGCGGCACCAGCCGGTTGGCGGCGCGATTGCGGTAGGTGGTCTTAGTGGCGAGGTTGCGCGTGTCGATGCCGTCCCAGGCGCCGGCAATATGAAAGATGAAATGCGTCCGCCGCATCTCGCCGTCGGTCAGAATGTCGAGGCCGAGCTCTTCCTGCTCGCGCAGGACCACGACGGTCGCGTCGTCGAGCGCCTCTTCGAGCGGATCGCCGGACATGCGGAAGATGACTTCACTGCGCGCGGTCTGCGCCAGCCATGCCGGCCGCGGCAAGCTTCCGACGCTGGTCGTGGCGAGAGGAGGCAATGGCATGGCAATCCCGCTATGGTCGGTTGAACTCCGCAGCGATCAACGATAGCACAGCCAAGGAAAGCGATAAGAAAAGCAATAGGAAAAGCGACAGGGAGAAAGTGCCATGAAAGCTGCCGTCGTCGGCGAGAAGAACGTCGAGGTCCGCGACCTGCCGAAACCCGAGCCGAAGCCGAACGAGGTTTTGATCCGGGTGCGGGCCTCGAGCCTCAACCGCGCCGATCTTATCGTCGCATCGGGCCACAAGCACGGCAGCGTCGGCGGCGTCGGCGCGCGGATCGGTCTGGAATGTTCCGGCGAGGTCGAGGCCGTCGGCGCCGAGGTGCAGGGCCTCAAGCCCGGCGACCGCGTCATGGGCTCGGCGCCGGGCGGCTTCGCCGAATTTGTCACGACCGACGCCGGCCGCGTGCATCGCATCCCCGCCAACAACATGACCTACGAGCAGGCCGCATGCTTTCCGGTCGCGCTGCAGACCATGCACAATGCCGTCGTCACCGCCGGCCGGCTCAAGCGCGGCGAGGCCTTTCTGATGCAGGGCGCTAGCGCCGGCATGGGCCTGATGGGAATGCAGATCGCCAAACTGATGGGCGCGGCGCTCGTCATCGGCACCTCGACCAATGCGGCGCGCCGGGCGCGGCTTTCAGAATACGGCGCCGACCTCGCGCTCGATTCGAGCGACGCCAATTGGCCGGCCGAGGCGAGGAAGGCAACCGGCGGCAACGGCGTCGACCTCATCGTCGACCTGATCTCCGCCGGCGTGATGAATCAGAATCTGGAAGCGACCAAGATCCTCGGCCGCATCGTCAATGTCGGCCGGCTCGGCGGCATGAAGGGCGAGTTCGATTTCGACAAGCACGCGATGCGGCGCATCGACTATATCGGCGTCACCTTCCGCACCCGCACGCCGGAAGAGGTCCGCGAGATCAACCGGCAGCTGCGCGCCGATCTGTGGCCGGCGCTCGAAGCCGGCTCGCTGTCGCTGCCGATCTACAAGACCTATCCGCTGGCGCAGATCGCCGACGCGCTCGGCGTCATGCGTAGCAATACGCATTTCGGCAAGATCGTCATCGCGATGTCATAAACGACGTCCGGCACATTCCCGGCTTGCCCGGCGCGGCCGCGTTCGGCATAAATTTGTCATGACTGATTCGGCGAAGGGCTACGCGCCGATTCTGGCGGCGGGAGGGATCGTGCTGCGCGGCGAAGCGCGGCCCCGCATCGCCGTGGTGCGATTGCGCCGGGAGAAGGCGTGGGTGCTGCCGAAGGGCAAGCTCATGCCACGCGAGCGCGCCCATGTCGCCGCCAAGCGCGAAGTGCTGGAAGAGACCGGCTACGACGTCTCGGTCCACGAATTCCTCGGCTCGATGTCCTACATGGTCGAAGGCCGCATCAAGATCGTGCAGTTCTGGCTGATGCGCACCGAGGGTCCGCCGGTGCGCGACCTGATGGGCGACGTCAAAGCGGTGAAGTTCCTGCCGCTCAAGCAAGCCGTCGAGACGCTGAGCCGGCCGCACGAAAAGGTCTTCCTCACCCATGTCGGCCCGATCGCGCTCAATCACGCCAAGAAATCCCACGCCAAGAAATTCGTGCGCGGCAAAGCGCGGCGCGCCGTCCGTCGCCGCAACGCGCCCGCCTCGCCGGTCGAGCACGTGATCGCGCTCGATTACGGCAAGACCACCCCGAGCGCGGTGAGAGCCCTCGGCAACTGGATCGGCCGCGCCGCCCAGGCGCGCAAAGCGGGCTGATACGTTTTTGAGCATGATCTTTTCGGAAATCTGGCGTCCACTTTTCCGGATCATGCTCCAAGCCGATCACGCCTTTTCCGGCGTGACCTCGTGGAACAGGCTGTAGTCGAGCAACAGCCGTCCGTCCCGCGAATAACTGGTGATGTCGCGGTAGCGGTAATTCCAGCGGATATCGCTGTGCGCATAGATGCACCGCGCATGCAGATGCTGCGCGGAACTGTCGTCGACGCCGGACAGATTGAGCACCAGCGCGCCGTCGGTCGCGGCGAGATCGTCCGCGGTCGCGCCGTGCATCGGACTGGTCTTGTCGATGACATGAAAGATCGTCCAGCTCAGCGCGAACATCGGATGTTCGTTGCGGTCGAGCTTTAATTCGTAGAAGCGCCGCAGCTGGCCGCCTTCGTTGTCTTTTTCCATGCGCAGCAGCCATAGCCGCGCGGTGGCCTGCGAGATCGTGTTGTGCCGCTCGTTGGCGACCCGGATCATCAGCGTCTTCTGGCCCTGATGGCGGCCGACGATCGGGTGCCGGGCGAAAATGAAGCGCGCGCGCGGCCGCGAGAAGCGCGCGAAGATCAAGCCCGTCATCACCGCGAGGAAACACATGCCGGTGAAGATTTCGATCGTCGCGACGACATGGCCGTAATTGGTCTGCGGGTGCATGTCGCCGTAGCCGACCGTCGCCAGCGTCTCGATCGAGAAGTAGAACAGGCTCAACGGCAGCGGCAGCTCGGAGCTGACATTGGCGACCGGCTCCTCGCCGAGCCAGAAGACGAAGGCAAACACGGCATTGAGAAATACGAAGATCGCCGCCGCGCTGCCGAAAAAAACCGGCCAGTAGACGGTCATCGAGCGGTGGTAGAGATCGGTCCAAAAACCTTCCGCCAGACCGCGGGTCTCGATGTCGCGGGCGCCGACTCGCACGACGTGCGTCCGCGACTGCCGTCTGGTTTCAGTCTTTTTCCGAGCCTTTGCCAACCCGAATAGCCTTATGCGGTCGCCTTTGCCGCGGCGGCCTTGTTGAGCCGGCCGTAGACCTTGCGCGCATTGCCCTCGAAAATCTTGTGCCGGTCGGCATCGCTGATGGGCGTTTTGTCGATGTAGCGCTTGGTGTCGTCGAAGCCGAAGCCGGTCTTGGGGTCGTTGCCCTTCACCGCACCGACCATCTCCGAGGCAAACAGGATGTTGTCGATCGGCACCACCTTGGTGAGGAGATCGATGCCCGGCTGATGATAGACGCAGGTATCGAAGAAGATGTTGTCGCCCATGATCTCGGCGAGCTCCGGCTTGCCGTTGTTGAGCGCGATGCCGCGGAAGCGGCCCCAATGAAACGGCACCGCGCCGCCGCCGTGCGGAATGATGAATTTCAGCTTGGGGAAGGTCTTGAACAGATCGGACAGCAGCACCTGCATGAACACCATGGTGTCGGCATTGAGATAATAGGAGCCGGTGGTGTGCATCGCCGGATTGCAGCATCCTGAGACGTGGATCATGCACGGCACGTCGAGCTCGATCATCTTCTCGTATAGCGGGAACCACGATTTGTCGGTCATCGGCGGCGAGTTGAAATAGCCGCCGGACGGATCCGGATTGAGGTTGCAGCCGATGAAACCCATGTTGACGCAGCGCTCTAGCTCGGCGGCGGAGTGCGCAGGATTCGCGCCCGGCGACTGCGGCAACTGGCACACGCCGATGAAATTCTTCGGGAACAGCGACACGACCCGCGCGATCAGATCGTTGCAGATCTGCGACCACTCGAGAGAGACGCTCTCGTCGCCGATGTGATGGCCCATGCCGGAAGCGCGCGGCGAGAAGATGGTCAGGTCGGTGCCGCGCTCGCGCTGCAATCTGAGCTGATTTTGCTCAACGCTTTCGCGGATCTCATCGTCGGACATTTTCAGTGAGGCGCGTGACGGCATCGCTGTCTTTTCCGCGGAAGTCGCGGCCGCGGTCTGCTCCTTGCGGAAGCGATGCAGGTCCTTGGGTTCGGTGGTGTAGTGGCCGTGGCAATCGATGATCATGAGAGGGCGCCATACCGGGTTGGTTGGGGGGAACGCCCGATGCTACGGGGCGCGGCACGATTGTCAAACGGGCAGCACAATCTGATAGGATGCCGGCCGCAAAACGAAGGAGTTCTGTAATGGCTGATTTACCGAGGCTCAATGGCGTCATTCGGGCGCTGGAAGCGGGCCAGCACGCATTGACCTGTTTCGCGCCGGCCGAGATCAACAGCGCCGTGGCGATGAGCTCGTCGAAATTCGACGGCTGCGTGTTCGAGATGGAGCACAATCCTTGGGATGGGCGGCTGTTGCGGGACTGCCTGCAGTACATGCTCAACCGTGCCCAGATCGCGAAGGCCGCCTCGGTGGTACCGGGCGTCACGCCGATGGTCCGCATTCCGGTGAACGGCGTCGAGATGGCGCAATGGCAGGCCAAACAGGCGCTCGACATGGGCTGCTACGGAATCGTGTTTCCGCATATTTCGACGGTCGAGGAGGCCGCGAATGCAGTGGGCGCCTGCCGTTATCCGCGACTGAAATCCGCCGAACGCTCTGCGCCGGCCGGTATCCGCGGCGACGGGCCGACCACCGCGGCGCGCTACTGGGGCTTGAGCCAGCAGGAATACTATCAGAAAGCCGACGTCTGGCCGCTCAATCCGCAGGGCGAAATCTTCTGCATCCTTCAGATCGAGGATACCCGCGGCGTCGAGAACCTCGACGACATGCTCAAGAACGTGCCGGGCATCGGCTGCATTCTTATCGGTGAAGGCGACCTTTCGCAGGAACTCGGCTATCCCCGGCAATACGAGCACAAAACCGTGCTGGAATGGATGAAGCGTATCGTCGACACCTGCAAGAAGCACAATGTCGTGGTGGGCCACCCGCATGTCGAGCAGGGCAACGCCGAGCGCATCGTCAAAGAGGGTTACCGCTTCCTGATGTGCGCGCCGGTGCAGAGCTACGGGCACCTCGAAGCCGCGCGCAAATTCACCGGACGCGCGTAAAAAGGGCTTCCTGGACTCGATCTTCGCCCTGCGCCAATGACGGCGCCGGGATTGCTAATCTTCTTTCATTGCGGCGACGGGCGGCATCGCCGTGTTCGCGGCGAGCAGAAACCACGCTGCGAAAATGTACCACGCCGAATTGCCGGTCAGGCCCGGGATCGGCAGGGCAATCGGCAATGCCGCCAGGATGCCGAGCATCGCCAGGCAGCCGGAAATCACAAACAAGGCAATGTTTGGTGCGCGCAACATGAGGTGTCTCCCAAGCGTGCTGCGCCTCTGTATGTCCTATGACGGTAAAAGCTTGCTTAGCGGCCGGCCAAACCGCGGCGCCGGCGTATTTCTCTGTCCCCTTTAAGCACCTAATAAGGTTCTAATCCTAATGATCGGGTGCATTTTCGAGGTACCGCATGCACCTGATCGTCAAATTCCTCAAGGATGAGAGCGCCGCGACCGCGATCGAATACGGCCTGATCGCGACCGGGATCGCACTGGCGATCATCCCGGTCATCACCGGGCTCGGCACCAAGCTCAAGACCACGTTTTCGGCGATTTCGACGGCGCTCAAATAGCGAGCGCCGGCGCCCGCGACCGTCTTTCGCAACCCGCGAAAAACTGACAATAGCTTCCGTTACACGTGAGGCGCGTGCAATGGGGCCGGTCGATCTTTTCGCCATGGTGCTGGCGCTGGCGGTGCTGATCGGCGCGTCAACCACATCTGGGCCAGGCTGCCGCCGGCGATCGGCATGCTGCTCGGCTCGCTGGTGTTCTCTTTGCTCATCGTCGCCAGGGATCACGTGCTGCACCTGCACGTCATGCGGTGGTTTCGCGGCACGCTCGGCGCGGCCGATTTGCCGCACCTCTTTCTCGACGGCGCGCTGGCGCTGCTGTTGTTTGCCGGCAGCCTCCACGTCGACGTCGGTGAGCTGAGCCGGAGGCGCTGGGTCATCCTGCTCCTCGCCACCGTCAGCGTGATCCTGTCCACCACCGTTTTTGGCTACGGCATGTGGGCGCTCTTGGGCTTTGGCGCGGCCGTGCCGCTGGTCTGGTGCTTGGTGCTCGGCGCCATCCTCGCCCCGACCGACGCCGTCGTCGTTGAAAGCCTGTTGCGCCGCGCCGGCCTGCCGGCGAGCCTGCGCGGGACAATCGTCGGCGAAAGCCTGTTCAACGACGGCGCCGGCGTTGTGCTGTTTCTGCTGGCGCTCGGCGTGACGCAGGGCGACACGATTCATCTCGGTCACGGCCATGTGGTCATGGCGCTCGTGCGTGAGATTGCCGGCGCGGTGTGCTGCTCGGAACCATCGCCGGCTGGCTTGCGGCGCTGCTGTTGCGGCGGATCGACGACGACGGCTTGCAGCTCCTCATTTCGCTAGCGCTGGTGCTGGGCTGCTACCGGCTGGCGATCCTCGGCGATCTGTCGGGGCCCATCGCGGTGGTCGCGGCCGGGCTCTGCCTCGGCTCGCCGTCGCGGCGGTTCGGCATGACCCCGGATACCCGCTCGGTGCTGATCGGCTTCTGATCGCCGCTCAATCAGATCTTGAACGCCATGCTGTTCTTGCTGATGGGCCTGCAAATCCTCGGCCTGGTCGTGACCCCGATCGAACTCATTCCCATCGTATTCGCAATCCCGCTCGCGATCGTCTCGCGTCTCGTCAGCGTTGCGGTTCCGGTGGCGCTGACCGGCGATAAAATCCACGACAAGTGGCGGGCCACGATGATTCTGACCTGGGCCGGACTGCGCGGCGGGATTTCGATTGCGCTCGCCTTGACGCTGCCCGACTCGCCGTGGCGAACGCAGTTGCTCGTCGTGACCTATGCCGTGGTCGTTTTCACCATCGTCGTCCAGGGACTGACCTTTTCGCGCGTACTGCGCACCGCCTATGTGGCGAAGACGCCGGAGTCTCATCGGTCTTGATGGAGTCACGGCCCGGCTCTAGCGTTTTGTTTGAACATGATCTTTTGCGACCATCTTGACCCGCCGAACCGTTGGGTCGGCAGCTGAGGTAGTATGCGTTCGCCTGCCATGCTAGGGAGTCGCAGGGGCATCAACGTCGGAGACAGATCGTGCTTCAGTCGCCATGATCGCGAAGCGCCAGTTCCAGCTGCTACTGATCAAGCCGTCGCACTACGACGACGACGGGTATGTGATCCGCTGGTGGCGCACGATGATCCCGTCCAATTCGCTCGCTGCCATATACGGCATCGCGGCCGATTGCGCCGAGCGGCAAGTGCTCGGGCCGGACGTTACCATTGACATCACGGTGATTGACGAGACCAACACCAGAGTGGACGCGCCGGCTCTTCTCGCCCGTTTGCGATCTCACGGCGATTTCGGTCTTGTTGGCCTCATCGGCGTTCAGTCGAACCAATACCCCCGCGCTCTCGATATCGCGCGGCCGTTCCGGAACGCCGGCATACCCGTCGTTATGGGAGGCTTTCATGTGTCGGGATGCCTCTCGATGCTTGACGGGCGCGCGGTCGATCTCGACGCTTGCCGAGAGTTGGGCGTCGCCATGTTTGCCGGAGAGGCCGAAGGCCGGCTCGAGGCTGTATTGCGAGACGCGGCCTGGGGCCAGCTTGCGCCGGTCTACGACTTTATGAAGGACCTGCCGGGAATGGAGGGTACGCCCGTGCCGTTCCTTCCGAAGCGGCATGTTGCGCGCACCCTCGGGCTGAGCACGAGCTTCGACGCCGGGCGCGGCTGTCCGTACCAGTGCTCGTTCTGCACCATCATCAGCGTGCAGGGCCGCAAATCGCGCTACCGTTCCGCCGACGACGTGGAGCATCTGGTGCGCCTCAACTGGGCGCAGGGCATCCACAAATTCTTCATCACCGACGATAATTTTGCGCGCAACAAAGATTGGGAAGCGATCTTCGATCGCCTGATCGAATTGCGGGAGAAGGATGGTATCCCGCTTGGACTGATGATCCAGGTCGACGCGCTCTGCCACAAGATTTCGAATTTTATCGTGAAGGCCAAACGCGCCGGCGTCACGCGGGTATTCATCGGGCTCGAAAACATCAACGCGGACAATCTCGCGGCGGCGAAGAAGCGCCAGAACAAGATCACCGAATATCGCAAGATGCTGCTCGCCTGGAAGGCGCAGGGCATCATCACACTCGCGGGTTATATCCTGGGCTTTCCTGCCGATACGCCAGAGACGATCAGGCGCGATATCGCCATCATGCAGAAGGAACTTCCGCTCGACGTCATCGAATTCTTCTGCCTGACGCCGCTGCCCGGTTCGGAGGATCATCAGACGCTGTGGAAAAATGGCGTGGCAATGGACCCGGATCTCAACATTTACGACGCCGAGCACATCTGCGCCGCCCATCCGAAAATGAGCAAAAAAGAGTGGGATGCGATCTACCTCGAAGCCTGGTCGCTCTATTACACTCGCGAACACATGGAGACACTTCTGCGTCGCGCGGCGGCGACCGGAGTTCCGATGTTCAGCCTTTTGAAGGTGCTGGCCACGTTCGCATCCGCGGTTAGCCTCGAAAACGTACACCCACTGCAATGCGGCATCTTCCGCCTCAAACGCCCGTCGGAGCGCCGGCCCGGCTTGCCGCGCGAGAGTTCTTGGATTTTCTGGCCGCGCTTCGCCTGGGAAACCCTCCGCAAGCACTCGATTCTGATCGGCACAATCGGACGGCTCGTCCTATTAAAGATCGCAATAACGCGCGATCCCAATGCAATCAACTACACGGATCGGGCGCTCACGCCGGTCCGCGACGACGACGACGAGACGTTCGATCTTCTCACCAAGACGGGCGGGGCGCGCGTTGCTATTGCGCACGGCAAGAGGGTCGCCGAGCTAACCGGTACGCATTAGCACGCCTGACATGCGTCCCTTCACTGAGGGCAGCGCGGCGGCATCGAAATACTAATTTGAAAATCCGATCGACCGTTGCAAGACGCGAGACGCCGGCAAGCAGCCCACTCTAGCGCGCAGGTCTCACGGAGGCGAACCGAACAGCGGCGAACAGGGCTTATGCACTTGGTTGTTGTCAAAGCAGCCGCCGTCCTCGCCGATGCCGGAAAGCGTGAACCCGTAATTCTCGTTGAGCCACATCGCGTACCATTGCAGTGCGCGATAGTTGCCGCAGCCCATCGGACGCCCGCAAGGCTGCTCGCTCCACATCTGAATCCATGAATATCCGTTGAATCCATGAATATCCGTTGTAGCGCAGCCGGTAAGCGCCGATCATCTCGCCCGTTCGATCGCAGCCGCCGCTGCAATGCACATAAAAGACGCAAGGCAGGTCGCTTACCTCCGGCGGCTTGTAGGGAGTTTGCGACGATTCGAGCCATTGCCGCAGCATGGCGACGCTCCAAATCAGCGGTTCGGCGAACCATTGATCGACCCACTTCAAGAGTGGACCGCGTTGGTACGAGGGGGTCGTAAAATAGCAGCGGTCGGTGCCGAGCGTGTCCCAGAAATGGGCTTCCCGACCAGTTTATGGTCCTTGAAGTAATTCAGCTCGGCGATAAGCGATGGGTCGTCGTCGGCATTCGGATGCAACAGGCAGATCACGACGAGATAGAACTGCGGCGGCAATTGTATCGACTTGTCCGCGTTCCGCAGCGCGGTCGGTAGATCCGTATCGAACGCCCCGTTGGCGATCGGCGCACCGCCGCGAAACAAATAGTTGTTGCCGACCCGGTCGACGAACCGCATTGTTTTATAGTCATTCATGGCTGCTGCACCACTCTGGATTTGGATCGAGGAAATACTGTCAACTCATCGGCGCACGTCAAGCGCGATTTAACTCGTTTATGCATTTCTTAGCTGTGCAACAATGCGGCTTCGAAGGCGCCGGCGATCGCCGGCTTGCTTTTGCCGGCTTGCACAGCATCGCCGATGACCTGGATTTTCTGGCCGGGCGCCGCCAGTTGCCGGAAACGCTCGCCGGTGGCGGCGCGCCCGCGATAATAAAACCAGTCGCGCAGCGCCGGCGATGCAAACAGCCGCGCGAGGCCCGGCGCGCGGGCGAGATCGTGGTCGAGCAGCCATTCGGCGAAGCCGCCGAGGCCGAAGCGATAGCCGGCGCCGGTCGCGACGACGATGCGATCGAATGGCGCCAGTAGTCCGGGCAGTGCGTTGACGTCGGTCGCCAGGCGAAACACCACACCCTTCATTGCGCAGGCACCGACCAGATCGGCGATATAGCGTTCAAAACTTTTCTCGTTGGCTTCGACCTCCTGGTAGAGCGGCGCCTTGCCGGCATAACGGAAGCTGCCGCCGGGCTGCGCTCTCTTCTCGAAAACGACTACCGTATTTCCCTCGGCCACCAGTCCCGCATAAGTGAGCCCGGCCGGTCCGGCGCCGATCACCGCGATGCGTTCGCCTTGCGGCGGCTTTGCATCGGCAAACAAGGTCTCGCGGCCGGCCGCGCCATTGACCACGCAGCCGATGCGCGCGCCGCCGCGCATGTCATTGATACAGGTGTTGCAGGCAAGGCAGCGGCGGATCGGCTCGCCGCGCGCGACTTTATCGACCCATTGCGGGTCGGCAACCAGCGTACGGCCGAGCGCAATGAAATCGGTCTTGCCGCTCGCCACCGCTGCTTCCGCCGTCGCCGGATCGCCGAGGCGGCCCACGGCGATCACCGGCACATTAATGTGTTGTTTCACATCGGCGGCGAAATCGAGAAAGGTCGCATCAGGCAGACTCATGGGCGGCAGCACGACCTGCGCCGACGGCAGCGAACGGTAATGGCCCGCGGTGACGTGCAGCGCATCGGCGCCGGCCGCGGCGGCCCAGATCGCGATCTGGCGGCCTTCACTATAGGGCAATCCGCCCGGGAAGAAATCTTCCACCGACAACCGATAGATCACACCGAGACTAGGCACCGCGGCCTTCACCGCGCGCAACACGTCGAGGCCGAAACGGGCACGGTTCTCGAGCGAGCCGCCATATTCGTCAGTGCGGCGATTCTCGAACGGCGCATGAAATTGCGAAATCAGATAGCCGTGCGCGGCGTGAATCTCGACGCAATCGAAACCGGCCTGTTGCGCGCTCTGCGCAGCGGCGACATAGGCGGCCGTCGTCGCGGCGATGCGCACTTTGGTCATCTCCTGCGGGATGATGGTCTCGAACGTCGTTTCATAGACCGGATGCGGGACCGCCGACGGCGCGATCGGCGTTTCGCCGCAGATGTCGATGCGGGTATGGCCGCCGCCGTGGCCGAGCTGGATCGAGGCCTTGGCGCCGCCGCCGTGGATCTCCGTGACGAGGCGCGCCAGTCCAGGAATGAAACGGTCGTCGTAGATGCCGACTTCGTGGCGGCGATGCCGGCCGGCCCTTTCCGGCGACGCCATTTCCACCGTGATCAGCCCGGTGCCGCCGCGCACCCGCGCCATGTAATAGGCCACGCTATCGTCGGTGACGAAACCTTCGGCATCCGACGTCCGCGTCGTCATCGGCGGCATGACGATGCGATTTTTGATCTCGACCGGCCCGATGTGGGCCGGGGTGAGGAGGACGTTGGTCACAGCGTCGGAATCTCGCCGCCGTCGAGATCGATGGTCGCGCCGTGCATCCAAGTGGCGCGTACCGATACCAAGAACGTAATGAGATCGGCGACGTCCTCGACGGTGCCGAAGCGCGTGATGCCGAAGCCGCGGCACATTTCCTTGCGCGCCTTGTCCTCCGGCCAGCCGGTGCGTTCCATCTCGGCCTTGATGCGCTTCCACAGCCGGTCGGTCTCGACCATGCTCGGATGGATGCAATTGACCTGCACGCCCTCCTCTTTGCCGCGATCGGCGAGACATTTGGAAAACGCGGCGACGGCGGCATTGACGGACGCGCCGATGGTGAACTCCGCGGTCGGCTTGCGCCCGCCGGTGCCGCCGATCGAAACCAGCGATCCGCGCCGCTCTCTCAACAGCGGCCAGGCGGCGCGGGCGAGGCGCACATGGGCGAAGAATTTAAGCGCATAGCCGTCCTCGAAATCGGCGTCGGTCAAGTTAAGAAAATCGCCGCGCTTGGTGGCGCCGGCATTGTTGACAAGAATATCGAGCCCGCCGAACTCGGCCCGCACTTGCTCTATGAGCTTCTCCACCGCGCCCTTCTCGCGCAGATCGAGCACGGCGACGCCGGCGCGGCGTCCGGATTTGCGGATCGTATCGGCGACCTCATTAAGCGCCGCCGCGTCGCGGCCGGTCAGCATGATGTCGCAACCCTCGGCCGCCAAGGCCAGCGCGACGCCGCGGCCGATGCCGCGGCTCGACCCGGTCACCAACGCGACCTTACCCTTCAATCCCAATTCCATTTTCTACTCGCTTCTGTTATTCGATTTTCAATCCGAGCTTCTTGACCAGCGCCGCCCATTTGCCTTCCTCGCGATGAATATTGGCCGCGTAATCTTCGGGCGTGCCGGGTACGGCTTCGCTACCCAGGTCGATCAGACGTTTTTTCATGTCGTCTGACTTCAAGATCTCCTGCAAATCCTTATTGAGCAGATCGACCATCGGACGCGGCGTGCCTGCCGGCGCGGCCAGCCCGTAATACTGCACGACATCGAAGCCGGGCAGACCGGACTCCGCCGACGTCGGCACCTGCGGCAGCGCCGGCGAGCGGACCGGCGAGGTCACGGCAAGCGCGCGCAACTGTCCGGCCTGGACCTGGCTGACCGATGCCGGAATTGTGTTGACGCCAAGCGGCACATGATCGCCGAGGAGATCGGTGGTGAGCGGCCCGGTGCCTTTATAAGCAACGACGGTAATGTCGACGCCGCCCATCGAGTTGAGCAGCAGAGCCGCGAAGTAATTCAGCGTCGGCGCCGGCGGCGTGCCGATGGAATATTTTCCCGGATCTTTCTTGGCGAGCGCGATGACGTCCGCCAGCGACTTCGCCGGCAAGGACGGATTCGACTCGACGATCATCGGCGTCGAGGCCACGGTCCCGATCGGCGCGAAATCCTTCTCGACGTCGTAGCCGGCATTGGGGCTCAGACTGATGCCGGTCAGCATCATCACCAAAGTGTAGCCGTCGGGCGGGGCCTTGGCGGCATCGCGCGTGCCGATCATGCCGCCGGCGCCGCCGCGATTTTCGATAATGACCTGCTGACCGAGCAGCTCCGAGAGCTTTTGCCCGACGATGCGGCCCATGGCATCGACCCCGCCGCCGGCCGGATAGGGCACGATCAGGGTGATCGGGCGGCTCGGATAATCCTCGGCCGCGGCCAGTTGCGGCGCTGGAAAGGCGAAGGCGGCAACCACGGCAACGGCAGCCAGCCCGGCGATAATGGCACGGTGCAACATTATGATGTCCTCCCCGCGCCACTATAGCGTCGGGCCTCGTTGATGAGGAGTAGCCGTAGGGTGGGCATCGCGTCGCGCCGTACAACCGCGTGGGCAAAATCGTGAAAGCGCGATGCCCACGCGGTCGCGCGGCGATTGACGATTTTGCCCACCCTACGAAAACTAGGCTACATTACCGCCGCAACGCAGGGAGCGTCCTTATGCGGTTCGGTCTATTCGGCAGCGCCACGGCCCGCCACGGCGGACCCGACGTGGATTCGGGCCAAGGCTATAAGCAGTTCGTCGACTACAATATCGAGGCCGAGGCGCTGGGCTATCATTCGACCTTTCTGGTCGAGCATCATTTCACCGGCTTCGGCCAGGTTTCAGCCAGTCTTGCGTTGCTGACCTGGTTGGCGGCGAAGACCAAGACATTGCGGCTCGGCACCGCGGTGCTGGTGCTGCCGTGGCACAATCCGGTGCTGCTCGCCGAGCAGGCGGCGACCATCGATCTTCTCTCCGGCGGACGGCTCGATTTCGGTGTCGGCAAGGGCTATCGCCACAACGAGTTTCACGGCTTCTGCGTGCCGATCGCGGAAGCCGATGCGCGCTTTAGCGAGACGCTCGACGTGATCGTGAAATCCTGGACCTCGAAGCAGCGCTTTTCGCATCACGGCAAATATTGGAATTTCGAAGACATCATCGTCGAGCCGCCGACGGCGCAAAAACCGCATCCGCCAATGTGGATGGGCGCCGGCAGCCCGGATTCGATCCGTCAGGTCGCCGCGCGCGGCTATAACCTGTTGCTCGACCAGTTCGCCTCCTTCGAGGCGGTCGCCGAGCGCATCGCCATTTTCAAGGCCGCCGTGGAAGAACGCGGCCGCGTCTTCGATCTTTTGGAGGTCGGCGTGGCGCGCGCGTTCTATGTCGCCAAGAGCCAAGCCGACAAGGATGCCGCGCTGGAAAGGCGGATGGAGGCACAGCGCCGGCTGGAGGCGATTTCGAGCGCGCCGGACGGCACCAAGAGCAAGGCCAGCATCATGACCTATTCCGACACCCGCGAAGCAAGCGAAGAGAGCGCGCTCTACGGGACGCCGGACGAGATCTCGCAAAAGCTGGAAAAGCTACGCCGGCTGGGAGTCGAATATGTCCTGCTCAACGGCGGCGGCCTGGTGCTCGACAAGGCGACCGACAATCTCAGCCGCTTCGCCCGCGAAGTGATGCCGGCCTTCGCCGATACGGCGCGGGCACGGGTGGCGGGGTGATAAGATAAACATTCCATCACCCTGAGGTGCTCGACGCGATGCGTCGAGCCTCGAAGGGCGACGGCAGCCAAGTCGGCTGTAGCCGACTTAAACAAAAGATACTTCGAAATCGGGTAAACCCGATTTCGGTGGGCGCCTGAGCAGCATCCTTCGAGGCTCGCTTCGCTCGCACCTCAGGATGACGATACGCGCAAGATGATCGACAAGATCGTACAATCCCTGGCCGAGGCGATGACCGGCATTCGCGACGGCTCGGTCGTCCTGCTCGGCGGCTTTGGCTCGATCGGCCAGCCCAATGCGCTGATCGATGGCTTGATCGAACAAGGCGCCAAGGACTTGACCGTGGTCTCCAACAACGCCGGCACCGGCCGCACCGGCCTGGCGCGCCTTCTCGAGCTTGGCCGCGTGCGCAAGATCATCTGCACCTATCCGCGCAGCGCCGGCTCGGTGGTGTTCGAGGAAATCTATCGTGCCGGCAAGATCGAGCTGGAGATCGTGCCGCAGGGCACCATGTCGGAGCGCATGCGGGCTGCGGGCGCCGGCATTCCCGCGTTCTTCACCGCCGCCGCCGTCGGTACCAAGCTCGCCGCCGGCAAGGAGGAGCGCGAAATCGCCGGCCGCAAATATTTGCTCGAAGAAGCGCTCCCCGGCGACGTCGCGCTGGTCGAGGCTTGGGAGGCGGACCGCTGGGGCAACCTGACCTACCGGTCGTCCGCGCGCAATTTCAATCCGGTGATGGCGACCGCGGCGGCATTGACCATCGCGCAAGCGCAGCACATCGTCGAGCTCGGCGCGCTCGACCCGGAAAAAATCGTCACGCCCGGCGTCTACGTCAAGCGCGTGCTGCACGTGCCTTACGGTGAACCGACTGTAACGTGAGGAAGTGGCAATGAGCGTGCTCGACACCTGCAAGCCGTTGACGCGCAGCGAAATGGCGGCGCGCGTCGCCCGCGATATTCCCGAAGGCTGGTACGTCAATCTCGGCATCGGCGCGCCGCTGCAGATCGCCGATTACGTGCCGGCAGAGCGCGAAGTCATTTTCCATTCCGAGAACGGCGTGCTTGGCATGGGACCGGCGCCGGCGCCGGACGAGATCAACCGCTGGCTGATCAATGCCGGCAAGCAATATGTCACGCTGCGTACCGGCGGCTCGTACATGCATCACGCCGACAGCTTCGCGCTGATCCGCGGCGGCCATCTCGATCTCTGCGTGCTTGGCGCGTTTCAGGTCGCCGAGAACGGCGATATCGCCAATTGGTCGACGTCCGACAACGATACCGCGCCTGCGGTCGGCGGCGCCATGGATCTCGCTGCTGGCGCACGCCAGCTCTGGGTGATGATGGAGCATTTGACCAAATCCGGCGACAGTCGGGTGGTGCGCCGCTGCACTTATCCGCTGACCGCACTCGGTGCCGTCAAGCGCGTCTATACCAATCTTGCCGTTCTCGACGTCACGGACCAAGGTTTTGCGGTCCGCGAAATGGCGCCGGGCCTCACGCTCGATGCTCTGCAAAAAGTCACCGCTGCGCCGCTGCGCATGGCGCAGAACTGAGCAACAAGAAACGCGCTTCCGAGGCAGGCCGTCGCTTTCGCCGCTCGCGCCAGTACTAGAAACAATTTGCCTGCGGCGGGTGAAATGCGCATTCAACATTCTTTTTTTTACCAGCGCTATTGCTGCCGCGAGAAATATTCTTCTAGCTAATGCCCTGTCGATCGTGGTGATCCGCGACGCGATTGTCGCCCGTCGATGCAAGAGAGGGCCTTTGTCATGGCAAATGTTGAAGTCCATCCGGACCGCGTGGTTTCACCGCCGCTGCGCTGGCGCGAACTCTGGTTGAAGGAGGACTGGTGGGCGATCTGGCTCGGCCTCGGCATCGTTGTTGTGGCGTATGGCCTGTTCGTCAACGGCGGCAGCATTCGCTGGCTCGCGGTGACGCCGGCGAAATGGTCGACACTCTCGCAACTCGGCGCGCATTTCGCCGCCAATTACGACCGCTGCATCGTGCAGTTTCTCGCCTGGCTCGCCGTTTTCAGCATCGCCTTGACGGCGCTTGGTCACAAAGCGCGCGATTTCATTCCGTCCTTCGTCATTCTCTACGCGCTCTCGGTCATCATTTTTGCGTTCGGTCAATGGGACAAAGCAAACACCTACAATCTCGAGCCGCCGCTTGTGGCGCTGGTGGTCGGCCTTGCTCTCTCGAAAGTCTTCGGCCTGCCGCGCTGGCTCGACGCCGGTTTTCGCGTCGAGTTCTATATCAAGACCGGTATTGTGCTGCTCGGCGCGACGCTGCCGTTCACGCTGATCCTGTGGGCCCGGCCCGTCGCGATCCTGCAAGCCTCGATCGTGTCGATCGTCACCTTCGTCGTGATCTATTGGGTCGCGGTCAAACTCGGACTCGACAAGCGGCTCGCCGCCACGCTCGGAGCCGGCGGCGCGGTCGGCGCCAAGAAGGAGGACGCGCCGATCGCGATCACCACCGTCATCATCTGGGCGGTGGCGATGATATTCGTCCTGCCGTTCGTCGCCGAATATCTCCATCTGCCCGCCGGCGTCGGCGGCGCTTGGATCGGCACTTCGGAATTCGCCGACGCGGCCGGCTTCGCCGCGGCGCAGACCTACGGCAACCTCGCCGGTCACGGCGACGTGGCCGGCACCGGCGACCAGGCGATCTTTGCCTACACGCTGATCAAGGTCGTCGGCCGCGACGTGTGGATCGGCATTTGGGCCTTTGTGCTGGCGATCATCGCGACCACGCAATGGGATCGCGCCGAAACCGGCCGCAAGCCGGAAGCGGCGGAAATCTGGTGGCGCTTTCCAAAATTCGTCCTCGGCCTCCTGTTGGCGTCGCTGCTGATCACCGCGGTGAGCGCCGGATATAGCCTCGCCGACTTCAACAAGACGGTGGTGCCGTCGCTGGTCGGGCCGATCAAGGACCTGCGCACCTGGGCCTTCATTTTTTGCTTTCTCAGCATCGGGCTCACCACCCGCTTCGGCGAGCTGGCCAACGCCGGCAAGCGGCCGTTCCTCGCGTTTAGCGCCGGCGCGATCGTCAACGTGGTTATCGGCTTTATCCTCTCCGCGATCGTGTTCGCCGCAAATTGGGAGAGCCTCACTCCCTGACCGCGCACGGACCGGCGACCCGGCGACTCGCGCGCCGAGCCGCACTTTGAGGACGGACGATGGAAAACAAAAAACCTTGCGTTCAAAACGAGTGCCGCTCGTGCCGGCACTTCCGCAACGACGCGACATATCTTGAAGCCGCTTTCACCGGCTTGACCAGCTTGAGCTCCGCGTTCGGATCGGTGCGATCCGACGACGGCATCTGCCTCCGGCATGACCGCTATCTGAGCGCGCGGTCCTCTTGTTCCGAGTTCTCCCCCGCTGACAGCGCTTAAGCGGTAAACGCCGGCCTTGCGCCACCGGCACCGCATGGCCTTTACTGCCGCATCGAACGCTGCTTTGACCATGGCGACCCCCCGTGCGCGCACTGCGAAGCATCACCTTTGTCTATGTGCCGCGCGAGGATCGCATCCTTGCCGCGATCAATGCCGGCCGTGACGATGCCTGGTCGTGCTGGCTGACACGGCGGCTGGCGCTGGCGGTTCTCGAGCGCACGACGGACTACGTCACCGGCAGCTCCAATCTGGCGCCACGCGCACCGGCGGATCTGCGCGGCGAAATGGCCGCTTTCGAGCGCGAAGCAGCCATCGCCAAGACAGCCCCGGCGATGTCGGTCACCGCAGGCACCGTCCTCAATATGACTGCAGAGGCCGCCGAGCTCGCCGAGCGGCTGACGATCTCGCAGCAGGCGAACGGTTTTCATTTCGAGGTGCGCGGACTGCACGACGACGGGGTCGCAGGATTCGTCGCGCGGGCGGAGATGCAACGCATATTGCAGATGCTGCAAGCCGAGATCGCCAAGGCCGGCTGGGTGGCGGCCCCGGCAAAGCCGCAAGCGGCGCCGACGCCGGCTCCAGCCGCTCCCAAGCCGGCACGCCATTGACGAGTGTGATGCCATCCGGCATCGCGCCAAATGCCATTGGAACTGTTGCCGACATGTCCTAACTTGCACTCAGACAAGCTCAACGGGGAGAACGCACCACATGGCCACCTTCACTTGGGACCACATTCATCTGCGCACCGCCAATCCCGAAGCCATGGCGCAGTGGTTCGAGACGATGCTCGGCGCCGAGGTGCTGCGCAGCACGCAAGAAGGCAAGCAGCGCATCGATCTCAAGCTCGGCGGCGCCAATATCTTCATCGCTCCGGTGGCGCAAGGCGACGGCACCAATGCGGCGCCGAGCATACCCTATCGCGGCCTCGATCATTTCGGTCTCTCGGTCAGCGGCATCGACGCGATTGCCGCAGATCTGAAGAAGAAGGGCGTCGAATTCACCAAGGAACCGACCACCGTGCGGCCGGGCGTGCGCATCTGCTTCGTCCGGGCGCCGGAAGGCGTATCGATCGAACTACTCGATCGCAGCGCCAAATAAGATCCAGAGCAGCAGTATCTCCGCGGAAATCCGATTTCCGGCTTTTCCGATCGCGGGTCGACTAATAGACCACGACCGGCGTCGAGACCTTCACGCGACCATAAAGGTCGACGATGTCGTCGTTGACCAGCCGAATACAGCCGAAACTAACCGCATTGCCGATGCTCTTCGGCGCATTGGTGCCGTTGATGCGGGAGGCGCCGTCGTCAAGTGCCAATAAGCGGGCGCCAAGCGGATTGCCCGGCTTGCCAGCCATCGGAGCTGGAATGCGTTTGAGCAGGTCGGGCGGCGGCTGCCACGGCGGCCATTCGGCCATGCTCGCAATGTGTCGCAGTCCGACGAGGTCGGTGCAGTCCCGGCCGACCGCTATGCCGTAACGCAACGCGACATTATTCGGCTCGATCAAATAGAGATAATGTTGCGCCTTATCGACGATGAGCGTGCCGACCGGCTGCAGCGTGCGGTAAAAGGTCGGCTGGCGGCGAAACACGTAAGACATGTCCGGATCGGAATTGCCGCCGTCGATGCCGGGCGCAAGCTCGCCGTTCGATGCGGTGTTGACGGGGCGGACCGGCGGCGAGGCATTCTGCGCTTCGGTCCGGGTCGGCGGCGGCGTAGATTTTTGCGCCATCTCGACCCAGGCCACATAACCGCCGGCGCCGAGCGCCGCGGCGAGGATGGCAACGACGATCCAGGCGCCTCGGCTCAATCGCGACGGCGTTGCGATCAGTCCTTGCTCGCGCGCGCTCCAGGGCTCGCCGTCAAGGTTGCCAAAGCGGTCTTGGGTTCGCGCGTCGGGCGCGATATCGCCCTGTTCGGTCCACGACAGCTCCGACTCGATGCGATCGATCGCGGCTTGCAGCGCCGCTTCCTCGGCGGCGATCTCCGCCATTGGCGGCGGCGGACGCAGCGTGCGCAGCCGGCTCGACAGCATACCCCGCGCACGCTCATAGATGCCGCGACGCCACTGTGCGTCGCCCGCGCCGGGCGCGGTCACCGCACGCAGCAACAAGGAATAATAATCGACCATCGGGCATGAACCCTTCAGGCGTCGATCTTATGCAAAAATTCCAGCACACGCGAATTGGTCGCGGCCTCGGTCTGGGCCTCGACCGGCGCGTCCCAATAGTCCGATCGCGGCAGGCATTCTTCCAGGTAGCGCGCCGCCGAGGTGGCGTGCGCGGCGTCGTGGCCCGGCACGACCAATGCCGGGACCTCGCTCCGCATCAGATCCTCAGGCGTTGCACCAGGCGCGGTATCGCGATCGAACAGGGCATCGCGCATGTCTTCGCAAATGCGGATGTATTCGTGCATGTCGCGTGCGGCATAAGCGGCGGCGAACGTCTCATCGCGTTTGATCACCGAAGCCCATGGCCCGCCGCGCGGATCGGCACCGAAGGGCTTGCCTTCCTGACGCACCAGCGCGACGACCCCGGCCAATCCGTCGCCGCGTACGAAGTCGAGATGCTCGGCAAAGCGCTGATGGCTCGAGATGCGATATTTGGCGCCGCCGACCGGCCAATAGAGCACCATGCTCGCGACCATTTCGGGATGCGCCACCACGAAAGCCGCAACCGGCGCGCAGCCCATACAGCCGCCGATCAAATGCGCGCGCGGAATCCGCAGATGCTGCAGCAGCCCCCTGCCCTGCGCGACATAATGCGCCCAGGTGACGGGCTCGACGCGGCCGCCGGATTGCCCGCACTCGCGGCGATCGAACATAATGCAAGTGAAATGCGCCGGCAGGTGATCGAGCAGCTTGATCCTGGCGTAGCTGCCGAGCGTGGTCCACGCCTCGACCACCGCGTTAAAACCGCCGGGCGCATACATCAACAACGGCGGCCCATTGCCGACCACCTCATAACGCGTCGCAATGCCGTCGATGACCGCGCTCGGCATGGTCAACCCTTGATCTGGCGGCCGGCGCGGGCGTCGGCGATCAGCGCCGTGAATGCCGCAAGTGTCGGCTTGGCGGAATTGAAATAAGTTTCGGTTTTGGCGTCGAGCCATTTCTCGCCGTAGCCGATCGCGGTGTGGGCAAGCCGCACGCGGCCGTCGAGCCACGGGCCGCCGCCGAAACCGCCGATCACCGGAATTTTCACCGCCGCCACCACGGCGGCGCCGGCGACCGGACCCGAATTGGTGAAATCGAGAAGGCAGGCCCCGGCGGCTTCGAGGAGCTTTGCTTCATCGACCAGCCTTGCCGCCGCTTCGCCGCTCGCCTGCGCTTGCGGCGAATTCTGCGCGCTGTAGGGGATGCCGAATTTGGCGGCCGTTTGCGGTGTCAGCCCAAACTGCGCAAAGACTGGAATGCCCTCGCCGACCAGGGCGCGCACGACTTCGGGAAATTCAGCAGCGGCATCGACCTTGATCATGTCGGCGCCGCCATCCTTGATGAGGCGAAACGCCGCGGCGCGCGCCGCGTCGATGCCCTGCTGCACCGGGCCATACGGCATGTCGCAACTGACCAGCGCGCGCTCGACCCCGTGCCGCACCGCCTGGCAGCAGATCAGCATCTCGTCGAGCGTCACTTCGACCACCTCGGAGCGGCCCCACAGATTGACGCCGACCGAGTCCCCGACCGAGACAAAATCAAATCCGGCGCGGTCGGCGATGCGGGCAAGCTGGAAATCCCAGGCGACGACGCCGACGCTCTTTTTGCCGTCGCGCTTCATCTGCTGCAGCGCGGCGATGGTCACCTTGTCGGACATGTTGTCTCCCGTGCTGCCGTAGTTTTAGCACGGCAGTCGGCAGCGGAAACACATGTCCCGGGCGCCACGCCGCATGGAGCTCGGCAGCGCGTACCGGACGCGCCGTGCGCTTGGTTCGGCGTCGCAATTACTGGCGAATTTCCGCAGGCGACGGTTTCGGCGCCGCCGCGGCGGGGCCGTCAGCTTTGAGCTCCGCAGGCGGACTTCCCGCCAGCGCCGCAGCCGACATCGGTGTCCACGGCGTGCGGGCAGCTTTGCCGTCGTGAGCGCCGTCGAGGCTAGCTGCCGCCGGCTTGCGCTTGGCGGGTTTGGCGACCTTGCGGTCCTCGGCCTTCACTGGCTTTTGCCCATCCGGCTTTGCCGCATCGTGATCGCCCGGCTTGGCGGCCGCCGTTTTTCGCCTCGCCCTCTTCTTCACCGGCTCGGCGGCAATCTGCGCCTCGAGCTTGGCGATCTGGTCCGGCGTGCGCGTCGGGCCGGTATAGACGACAACCGGGATCACCGGCCCCGGGTCCAATAACAGGTTACTTGGGCTCGGCGCGCGTAATGCCGATAGCACGACGGAAAATTTCGGGCCGCTGTTGGCGCTGTTGTCGGGGACAGCATCGCCGGAGCCGCTGCCATTACCAAGATCGGCGTCGGGATCGTCTTCCTCGGTGGCCGGGTGGCGGCGGTGCCGGCCGCACATTTCGTCGGTCAAGTCCGGCGGCGGCGAATCGATCGGCGCCAGCGTTTCGACCGGGCCGAGCGACGGTTTCAAAAACGACAGCGGACCTTGATTGAAGCCGTATTGCAAGAGTTCCGCGGCTTTGACCGCGCGTTCGCCCGACGACGGCGCGCCGAGCACCACGGCGATGAACCGCTTGTTGTCGCGCTCGGCAGTTGCCACCAGATTAAAGCCCGACGCACAGACGAAGCCCGTCTTCATGCCGTCGGCGCCGGGATAGCGGCCGAGCAGCGGATTGTAATTGCGAACGATGCGCGGGCCATATTTGATCGCCGGAACGTGCCAATAAAAGCTATATTGCGGGAAATCGTGAAGCAGTGCGCGGGCGAGAATGGCGAGATCGCGCGCCGAAGTAATTTGATTGTCGTCCGGCAGGCCGTTGGGATTGACGTAGTTGGTTTCGGTCATGCCCAGGCGATGCGCGGTGTCGGTCATCTCCTGCGCAAATTGGTCGACTGTGCCGCCAAGTCCCTCGGCGAGCATCATCGCCATGTCGTTGGCCGACTTCACCATCATCATCTTGAGCGCGTTGTCGATGGTGACCTGCGTGCCGGGCGGAAAGCCCATCTTGGTGGGCGATTGCATCGCCGCATTGGCCGACACCGTGAACAGCGTATCGGACGTGATGCGCTGGTCGCGGAGCGCGCTCAGCGTCAAGTACAGCGTCATCAGCTTGGTGGTGGAAGCGGGATGCCACGGCATGGTCGCGTTGTTGGCGCGCAGCACCTTTCCGGAATTGGCGTCAATGAGAATAGTCGACTCGGCGCGGGCCGGCGTTGCGGATACGACCGCGGCGAGAGCGGCCGCTCCGACCGCGATGGAACTCAGGACGATGCCGAAAAGCGACGCCCGGAAGGAATCAGTACATGACACGTGTCGCGGTCCGTTCGGTTAGTCGGGCCCATTGAGGTCTCGGGGCCGCGAAGGTTTCACGCAGCGTACAAGAGGCGTTCACGCAGCAGGGGCGCGTAACTATGTAACCCCAAGCCGGGCTCGAAGGCAAAGACGAATAGCGCTATGTGTAAGCGCGGTATGAATCGCACAAGTTTCGCAGCCCGACCTTCCTAAGCCAATGAAAAGCGACGAAAGTTCGGCGTTGTAGGACCCCGGGAGGAATTATGGCCGCCTGCATCGTAGGTTGGGCACATACGCCCTTCGGCAAGCTTAACGGCGAAACGGTCGAGAGCCTCATCGTGCGGGTCGCGACCGAGGCGCTCGCCAATGCCGGAATTGCGGCAAAAGACGTCGACGAAATCGTGCTGGGCCATTTCAACGCCGGCTTTTCGGCGCAGGATTTTACCGCTTCGCTGGTACTGCAGGCATCGCCCGATTTGCGCTTCAAGCGCGCCACCCGGGTCGAGAATGCCTGCGCCACTGGGTCAGCCGCCGTTCACCAGGGACTGCAATCGATCGCCGCCGGAACAGCGCGAATCGCGCTCGTGGTCGGCGTCGAGCAGATGACCGCAACGCCGCCCGCGGAGATCGGCCGCAATCTGCTCAAGGCCTCTTATGTGCGCGAGGAGGCCGATATCGACGGCGGCTTCGCCGGCATTTTCGGCAAAATCGCCGGGCTTTATTTCCAGCGCTGGGGCGATCAGTCGGACGCGCTGGCGCGTATCGCCGCCAAGAACCACAAGAATGGCGTCGGCAATCCCTACGCGCAGATCCGCAAGGATCTCGGCTACGAGTTCTGCCGCGCCGAAAGCGATAAAAATCCTCTCGTCGCCGGCCCGCTCAAACGCACCGACTGTTCGCTTGTCTCCGACGGCGCCGCGGCCCTGGTGCTCGCCGACGTCGAGACCGCGCTCAAGCTCGACAAAGCCATCGTGTTTCGTGCCGCGCAGCACGTGCAGGATTTCCTGCCGATGTCGCGGCGCGACATCCTCAAATTCGAAGGTTGCGCGGTGGCCTGGCAGCGCGCGCTGCAGCAGGCCGGCATCGGGCTAAAGGATCTCTCGTTTGCCGAGGTGCACGACTGCTTCACCATCGCCGAGCTGATCGAATACGAGGCGATGGGGCTTGCGCCGGAAGGCCAAGGCGCGCGCGTCATCGCCGAAGGACATGTGGCCAAGGACGGTGCGCTGCCGATCAATCCGTCCGGCGGATTGAAAGCCAAGGGTCACCCCATCGGCGCCACCGGCGTATCGATGCACGCGCTCGCCGCGATGCAGCTCACCGGCACCGCCGGCGATATGCAGATCAAGGACGCCAAGCTCGGCGGCATCTTCAACATGGGCGGCACGGCGGTGGCCAATTACGTGAGCATCCTGGAGCGGCTGCGGTGACCGCGGCTGGGCAATAACGCGCACCGGGGTCCAAGCGCGCAGCGCAATCAGATCGAATTTCATCTCCAGCAACGAAAATGCCCACTATTCGGCGGACGATCGTGGAGTTTCATTCGGCGCCCGATCGGGCAGAAACGACAAGATGATCAACACAATTGGGTTGAACATCAGTCCGAGGATAACCCAGCCGGCCACCGAACGGTTCTTGCGGGAGGCGATCATGCCGGTTGCCACCGTTTCATTACGAGTACAACCACAAGCAACAGCCAATGCCAGATCGAAAGGCCGAGCATGCAAAACCCTACTTCCGAACCAACGGGAGCTTCCGTTTGATTTTCCGTTCGAAATGATAGCTCTGTTCCGCATCGTCGGGAAGTCGAACGACAAGCGAAGAAATCAGCTTCGGTTCATAAGCGGGCGTGCGGCCCGTGAATGCAATGTCTGCCTTTCACCCAATGGCGGACAGTGTTCAGCGCGTTTATCATTGCGCGCGCTACTAGCTGACCGGATCATCCGCCTTCGCGGATGATGACAAGGGAGCGCCGAACTGCGCCCGCACCAGCTCGGTGAAAAATCCGCCGCGCCGTGTCAGCTCGTCGAAAGTGCCGATCTCGACAATGCGGCCGTCGCGGAAAACCAGGATGCGGGTGGCCTCACGGATGGTGGCGAGGCGATGCGCGATGACGAAAGTGGTGCGGCCTTTCATCACTTCGTCGAGCGCGAGATTGAGCCGCGCCTCGGTCACCGGATCGAGCGCGCTGGTCGCCTCATCGAGGATCAGGATGGGCGGGTCTTTCAGCAAAGCGCGCGCCACGGCGAGCCGCTGCCGCTCGCCGCCGGACAAGAGCCGGCCGCGCTCGCCGACGCGCGCTTCCAGACCGTCGGGATTGCGGTCGATGAAGTCGGAGGCTTGCGCGCGCGCCGCCGCCGCGCGCAACTCGTCGTCGGTGGCATCCGGCTTGCCGACGCGCAGGTTCTCCGCGATCGAAGGTTGAACAACAGCGTCTCCTGGAACACGACACCGATATTGTGGCGCAGCCCCGACAGCGTTGAGTCGCGAATGTCGATGCCGTCGACCGAGATCGCGCCCGATTGCGGGTCGAACGCGCGATACAACAGCGCCAGCGCCGTCGATTTGCCACTGCCGGTCGGGCCGACCAGTGCCACGCGGTCGCCGGGCAATGCGGTAAAGCTCAGATCCGCCACCGCGGAACGCTTGCCGTCGTAGGAAAACGACACGCCCTTGAACTCGACCAGACCGCGTACCCGGCCAGGGCCGATCGCCGCCGCGCGGTCACGCACCGCCGGCACGGTGTCGAGTACGTCGAAAAAGTCGGCAAGCTTGGGGGCGTCCATGAACAAACGGTTGGAGAAGCTGACCGCCTGCTCCAGCCGGGTGATCAGCATCGCCGCGATCGCCATGAAGCTCACGATCTGGCCGACCGAGGCCAGCCCGACGAGCTTGAGGTAGGTTCCGACCAGAAGGATGACGAGCATCGTGAGCGTCGTGCCGGCGCGGGTGAGCACGGTAACGATGGCCCACCACGACAACACCGGCATCTGTGCGTTCAAGAGCGAGTTCACGACGCTTCTGAGCGCCGACACTTCGAGCTCGACGCAAGCGTAGCTCTGCACAAGAGCGACATTGCCGAGCGCGTCGGCCGCGGTCTCGGCGAGATCGGAATAATGCCGCTCGACGGCGCGTTGCAGCGCAAAGGATTTGCGGATCACGAACACCGTCAAAACCGTAAACGCTCCGCACAGCACGATCAGTGGCAAGGCGAGCCGCCAGTTCAAGATCAACGACGCCGGCAGCAGCAAGACGATAAAGACGAAGGCGGAGAGATGCTCGCGAAAGAAGGAGAGCCACAGCCACCACAGCGTGTCGGTGCCGGTAAGCATCACCTTCATCTGCCGGCCGGAATGAGCACCGGCATGGTAGGCGAGCGGCAATTGCAGCACGTGCTCGAAATAGTCCGCCAGCACCATGTTGCGGCGCCGATGGGAAAGCCGGTCGGCGTACCGCCCCGGCGCCGATCACGAAAAGACCGAAACCGACCCAGGCGCCGACCAATGGCGCCAGCGCGCGCGCTGCCGGCGCGACACCAGCCGGCAGCGTTCCCGACAGGGCATCGACGATACGGCCGAACAGCACCGGCTCGACGAATTGCGCCGCGGCCAGCGCGATATCGGCAAGCGCCAACGTGACGGCCAGCCGCGCGTCGGACCGCAACAGTCCGAGGACGCGAAGGTAGATGCGGATAAAGGACATGACGCCGTTCTAGCGGCGAACGGCAAAAGGACAACTAGCGCCAACTCGTGGCACGCCCTTCGGCCATACTGACTTGACTCAGTAGTGCAGGGCACGTATTAAACCAATAAGTTATTTAACTGGATGGTAAAATTTAACCTCGACGCCACCTTTTCTGCACTTTCGGACCCGACCCGCCGCGCCATCCTGGCGCGCCTGGCACTCGGCGAAACCTCGGTAACCGAGCTCGCCAAGCCCTTTGCCATGAGCCTTCCCGCGGTATCGAAGCACCTCAAGGTGCTTGAACGCGCCGGCCTGATTGCACGCTCCCGCGAGGCGCAGTGGCGGCCCTGCCGCATCGAGCCGCGCGCGCTCAAGGACATCGACGATTGGTTGCAGCACTACCGCCGTTTTTACGACGAGAGCTTCGATCGGCTCGATGATTACTTGAAGAAGCTGCAGGCAAAACCCCTCGAACAAACGAAAAAGGAGGCGCCAGATGGCGGCGACAAATAGCCTCGATCTCTCAAGCGACCCGCGCTCGATCATCGGCATGCGCGAGTTCGATGCGCCGCGCGATCTCGTCTTCTCGGCGTTCACCGATCCCAAGCATCTGGCGCAGTGGTGGGGACCGAACGGTTTCACGACGACCACGTCGAGCTTCGAGATGCGGCCGGGTGGCGTGTGGCGTTTCGTCATGCACGGGCCCGACGGCCGCGATTATCAGAACCGGATCACCTTCGATGAGGTCGTGCCGCCGGAACGCCTCGTCTATCGCCACGGCGGCGGAGATGACGTCGAGCCGGTGCAATTTCGGCAGACGATCTCCTTCGAGGATTTGGACGGCCGCACCCGCATGACCTGGCGGGGCGATTTCCCCTCGGCCGGCGAACGCGATCGCGTCATCAAGGAATACAAAGCCGACAAAGGCCTCGTTGAGACCATGGCGCGGCTTGCCGAATACCTCATGAAAATCGCCGCGTGAGGTGTGCGATGTCAGGAGAGTTCGTTCAATGTGGCGCGCAAAATATCGGCGCTCGATTTGGTCAGCGCACGTTCGGCGTCCGCATGTGTCCGTGTCCAGACCGGAGCAGCGGCAACGAGCAGCGCCCTCCCCGCCGCCGTCAAGTTCAATCGCCGCCCGCGCTTGTCCGTCTTGTCCACTTTGACTTTGACCAGGCCGCGCCGCTCCAACGGCTTGAGGTTCGCGGTCAAGGTGGTGCGGTCCATCGCCAGCAGCGCCGCCACGTCTTTCATGCTGGGCGTCACTGGGCGATTGAGCGACATCAGCAGCGAAAATTGTCCCTGCGTGAGCCCGAGCGGCCGCAGCGCATCATCAAAGCGCCGCGCCAACGCACGTGCCGCGCGCTGCACGTGCAAGCACAGGCAATGGTCGCGAACGTGATGGGTCAACGAAAACGGCAGATCGTCGCGTTCGCCGACGGCATTCGCATCCGAACTCGACTTCGCGTTTGACATGGATTTAATATGTTTATATCAACGTATTTGTCAAGACCGTTCTTAACGTCGTCATTCCCGGAGTAAATCTATGCAAGTCCAACCATATCTGTCCTTTGAAGGCCGCTGCGACGAAGCGATCGAATTCTACAAGAAGGCGATCGGCGCCAAAGTCGACATGCTGATGCGCTTCAAGGAAGCGCCGGATCAGTCGATGATCTCCCCGGGCAGCGGCGACAAGGTCATGCATGCCGCGGTCCATGCCGGCGATACGCAGCTTTTAATGTCCGACGGACGCTGCACGGGCAGCCCTAATTTCAACGGCATTGCGCTGGCGATCAGCGTCGCCACGGACGCCGACGCCGAACGCATCTTCGGCGCGCTGTCGGAAGGCGGCAAAGTAAACATGCCTCTGGCGAAGACATTCTTCTCGTCGCGCTTCGGTATGCTGGCTGACAAGTTCGGCGTCGGCTGGATGGTTCTCGTCGGTCGATAAGGCACGCCGCTGCGCAACTGTGGAGTAAGGGATGCTCGCGCAAATCAAAGGAACCGATTTCGTCACCTCGCGCGTGTTCGACGCGCCGCGCGAGCTGGTTTGGCAGTGCTTCACCGATCCCGAGCGCATGAAGGAGTGGTGGGGTCCCAAGGGCTCCACCATCGTTACCTCGAAAATGGATTTGCGGATCGGCGGCACCTATCACGGCGCCATGCGCGATCCCGCCGGCCGCGTGATGTGGGCCAAATTCGTCTATCGCGAGATCGCCGCGCCGGAACGCCTGATCTGAGTGCATTCGTTTTCCGACGAAGCCGGCGGCCTGACGCGGCATCCGCTGAGCCCGAGTTGGCCGCTTGAAATGTTGACAACCGTCACCTTCGAGGACGAGGCGGGCGGCAAGACCAAAGTGACCATCCGCTGGTCACCGATGAACGCGACTGCGAAAGAGCAAGCAACCTTCGACGCGGCGCATGACGGCATGCGCGGCGGCTGGGGCGGCACATTCGACCGGCTCGCGGCGTATCTGGCGACTGCAAAGTAACGTGTAGGGATAGTTCCAATGGCTTCGCTCAAACAGAAGATTTCGCCTTGTCTTTGGTTCGATACTCAAGCGGAGGACGCGGCGAAATTCTATACGTCCGTATTCAAGAATTCCGCGATCAAGCAGATCAATCGCTACGGCAACGCAGGACGCGATGTGCACGGCAAGGAACCCGGCTCGGTGATGGTGGTCGAGTTCGAGATCGAAGGTCAGACCTTCACTGCGCTCAATGGCGGCCCGCATTTCAAGTTCAACGAGGCGGTGTCGTTCCAGGTGATGTGCGATACGCAGGCCGAGATCGATTACTTCTGGAGCAAGCTGTCGAAAGACGGACAGGAAGGCCAATGCGGCTGGCTGAAGGACAAATACGGGTTGTCGTGGCAGGTCGTGCCTTCGGAATTGCCGCAGCTGCTGACGGACGCCGCGGGCGAACGGCTCGATCGCGTGATCGGCGCGGTCATGCAAATGAAGAAGCTCAATCTCGAACAGCTTAAGCGCGCTCACGCCGGTTCGGCGTGAGCGCGGACTAAGGCTCACGGAGGAAACTATGATTGCAACCATTCTTATCGTTGCCGGCATATTGGTCGCAGCTGTGCTGGTCTATGCCGCCACCAAGCCGAACACGTTCAAGATTCACCGCGCGCTGCTGATCGATGCGCCGCCAGAACGGATCTTCCCGATGATCGACGATCTGCATGCCCAGTCCGCATGGTCGCCGTTCGAGAAAGACCCGGCGATGAAGCGCACGCACAGCGGCGCGCCGCGTGGCAAGGGTGCGGTCTACGAATGGGATGGCAATCGTCAGGTCGGCGCCGGGCGGATTGCAATTATTGACTCAGTGCCGCCGTCGAAGGTTGCCTTGCTGTTGGACATGGTCCGGCCGTTCAAGGCGCATAACATCGTGGAATTCACGCTGGAGCGAAGCGGGCCCGGGACGAACGTCACCTGGAGCATGCAGGGCCGCCAGCCCTACATGGCGAAAGTGATGACCCTGTTCATGGACTGCGACAAGATGGTCGGCAGCCAGTTTGAAGAGGGGCTGGCCAAGCTCAAACAGCTCGTCGAAACGCAGCCTGCCAACGTCTCAGCAGAATAGGATTCATCTCAAATTCCGACAAACTCTCCGTCGCCCCAAGATAGTAGTCAGCAACCATGAACACCGCCGATCAAACCAAGCCGCTCGCCGGACGTGAAGTCACGATTACGCGGATTTTCGACGCGCCTCGTGCAGTCGTGTTTCGGGCCTGGACCGACGCCGCGCAACTGGCGCAATGGTGGGGCCCCAAGGGTTTCATCAATCCGGTCTGCGAGATCGACGCTCGCGTCGGCGGCGCACTGCGCATTCATATGCGTGGCCCTGACGGCAGCATTTATCCGATGAAGGGTGAATTCCGCGAGATCGCGCCGCCCGAGCGGCTCGCCTTCACCAATATCGCTCTCGATGAGGCCGGCAATCACATCCTGGAAGGTTTCACCACCGTGACCTTCGCCGATGACGGCGGCAAGACCAGGATGACATTGCACACGCGCGCCCGCGCGGTCGTCGATAAAGCCGTCACCCATCTGCAGGGCATGGAAATGGGCTGGACGATGAGCATCGACAAGCTCGCGGCAATGCTGTCAGCCGCGAAATGAGGCGAGCCGAAGGTCGGCTCTGATTTGAATGCTTGCCGCTTTGCTCCTCGCCATGACGGCGATGCGAGGATAAATTGTCGGAATGGACAAGCCTCATTCCGGGCTGCCAACATTTCAAGCACCATACGCTCCGCCGGATGAGGAGCTGGCAGCAAGCTTTCTCACCGGCACTGCGCGCGAGTCTGCCCTGGAAAGACGCATTGACGCCCGAGCTCGACGCTTGGTGGAAGCGATCCGAGAGAAAAAGACCGGACTAGGCGGCGTCGACGATTTCCTCCATGCTTATTCGCTCTCGACCAAGGAGGGGCTGGCGCTCATGGTGCTGGCCGAAGCGCTGCTTCGCGTGCCCGATGCCGCCACGGCGGACCGGCTGATCGAAGACAAGCTCGCCGCCGGCCGCTGGCTCGACGGCGACGTCAAATCGACCGCACTCCTGGTCTCGGCTTCGGCCTGGACGCTCGGCATCGCCGCACGCGTCATTTATCCCGGCGAGACACCGGAATCGATCCTCGACACCGTCGTGCGCCGCCTCGGCATGCCGGCCATGCGCGCGGCGACACGGCAGGCGATGCGGCTCCTCGGCTCGCATTTCGTCATCGGACAAAATATCGACGAGGCGCTCGCTCGCGCCCGCAGCCATGCCGAGTTCCGCTATTCGTTCGATATGCTCGGCGAAGGCGCGCGCACCGGCGCTGGAGCCGACACATATTTCGACGCTTACGCGGGCGCGATCGGCGCGATCGGCGCTTATGCCGGCAACGCGGCGCTGCCGCGCCGGCCCGGGATTTCGGTCAAGCTCTCGGCGCTGCATCCGCGCTACGAAGCGATCTCGCGCGACCGTGTGCGTACCGAGTTGACGCCGCGGCTCGTCGAACTCGCGCGGCTCGCCAAGGATCACGATCTCCAGTTCACCGTCGACGCAGAAGAGGCCGATCGCCTGGAACTATCGCTCGAAGTCATCAGCACTGTGCTGAACGATCCGTCGCTCGACGGCTGGGATGGATTCGGGCTTGCGGTCCAGGCCTATCAGAAGCGCGCCTTGGCGGCGATCGAATGGATCGAGGACGTTGTCAAAGCAAAAAATCGCCGGCTGACCGTCCGGCTGGTCAAAGGCGCCTATTGGGACACCGAGATCAAGCGCGCGCAGGAACGCGGCTTGGCCGATTATCCGGTGTTCACGCGCAAGGCCATGACCGACCTCTGCTACATGGCCTGCGTCAAAAAATTGCTCGCCGCCCGCACGCGGCTGTTTCCGCAATTCGCCACCCACAACGCACTCACCATTGCCAGCGTGGTCGAAGACGCCGGCGGCGTCGCGGGTTACGAATTCCAGCGCCTCTACGGCATGGGCGAGGCGCTATACGATGCCCTCCTCGCCGAATTTCCCGACGCGGCCTGCCGCATCTATGCGCCGGTCGGCAACAATCGCGATCTGCTCGCTTATCTGGTACGGCGGCTGCTGGAGAACAGCGCTAATTCCTCGTTCGTCTCCGTAGCCGCCGATCCGAATGTGCCGATCGCGGACATCCTGAAGCGTCCGCAAAGCTTCATCGCCAATGCGCAGCGGGCGCGCAATGGCAAAATTCCGCTGCCGCGCGACCTTTATCAGCCGGAGCGGAGCGGCTCAGCCGGCATCGATTTCGGTGATCGTGCCAGCCTCAATGCGCTGTTGCGGGACGTGCACGATGGCGAGAAAATTTTGCGGACCCCGCAGGTAAAGGCCGCGCCGCTCGTCGACGGCGTCGCGCTGCCCGGCATAGAGCGGGTCGTGGCGTCGCCGATCGACGGCAGAGAAATCGGCATCGTATCCGAGGCCGATGACGCGATCGTGCGCGCCGCGATGTCCGCCGCCGCGGCCGGCTTCGCGGCCTGGGCGGCGACGCCGGTCGATCAGCGCGCCGCGGCGCTCGAAGGCGCCGCCGATCGGCTCGAAGTCAATCGCGGCCGGTTTATCGCGCTGTTGCAGGGCGAGGCCGGCAAGACGCTGGACGACGCGCTGGCCGAGTTGCGCGAGGCGGTCGACTATTGCCGCTACTATGCCGCGCAGGCGCGCACTGCTTTGACGCCGCAGCCGATGCCGGGGCCGACCGGCGAGAGCAACGAACTGCGCTATCGCGGCCGCGGCGTATTCGTTTGCATCAGCCCATGGAATTTTCCGCTGGCCATTTTCCTCGGCCAGGTCAGCGCCGCGCTCCTTGCCGGCAACGCGGTGGTCGCCAAGCCCGCCGAGCAGACGCCGCTCACGGCCGCGCTCGCCATCGCGCTGCTGCACGAGGCCGGCGTGCCGCGAAGCACACTGCATCTGATCCCCGGTGACGGCGCCGTCGGCGCGAGCCTGGTCGCCGACCCGCGCACCGCCGGCGTGGTCTTTACCGGCTCGACCGAAGTCGGCCGCTCCATAAACCGGACGCTGGCCGAGAAGACCGGGCCGATCGTGCCGCTCGTCGCCGAGACCGGCGGCATCAATGCCATGATCGTCGATGCTACCGCGCTGCCGGAGCAGGTCAGCGATGACGTGATCGCGTCGGCGTTCCGCTCCGCCGGCCAGCGCTGCTCGGCGCTGCGGCTGCTTTGCCTGCAAGCCGACGTCGCCGATCGCATGCTCGACATGCTGATCGGCGCGGCGCGCGAATTGAAGGTCGGCGATCCGCGCGACATCGCGACCCATGTTGGTCCGGTGATCGATGCCGACGCCAAGGCCAAGCTTGAGGACTGGATCGCCGCCATGGCGCGGGCCGGCCGGGTCCGCTTCCGCTGGGACAGGGCCATGCCGGCCGCCGGCAGCTATGTCGCTCCCACGGTTATCGAGCTCGACCGTGCCGCCGAGCTCGACCGGGAAGTGTTCGGCCCCGTGCTCCATGTCGTGCGCTGGCGCGCCGGGGAGTTGGACGCACTCCTTGAAGACATCGCGAAGAACGGCACTGCACTGACGCTCGGCGTGCATTCGCGCATCGATCTGACCGTCGCACGTGTCGCCGCCCGGCTTCCGCACGGCAACATTTACGTCAACCGCAACATGATCGGCGCCGTCGTCGGCACCCAGCCCTTCGGCGGTACGCAATTGTCCGGCACCGGCCCCAAGGCCGGCGGGCCGAATTATTTGCGCCGCCTGGCGGCCGAGCAGGTTGTCACGATCAACACCGCTGCGGCGGGGGGAAATGCGGGTCTATTGGCCCAGGACGAATAAGGGGCGGCCGGACCGAAACCACTTGCCAACCATTGGAATTAACACAATCGCGACAAGATCGCAGTATTCTGATGAACCATGACTGATTCGGTTTCCCGACTCTATCAAGCGGCGCTGGCCTGCCGGCACGACGATCCGTCAACGTCGCGCACGGCGCGGCTGCTTCGCTCGGGCCGCAGCAAGATGGCCAAGAAGCTTGCCGAGGAAGCCGTCGAGGTTGTGATCGACGCCATGCACGGCGATCGCGATGCCGTCGTCAGGGAGAGCGCCGATCTCATTTACAATCTGGTGGTGCTGTGGATCTCCTCCGGGATCCGCCCCGAGGACGTTTGGAAAGAGATGGACCGGCGCGAGCGTCTCCTGGGCATCGCCGAGAAGGTGCCGAAGAAGCTGCCTGAGGATTTTCCGCGTCGTAAGATCGTCGTGCTCGAAGGCCGCCGCGCCCGCAAGCGGCGCTGATCGGCACCACATCATTTCAGCTTAGCAATGCTTGACCAGCTCATCTCGGCGGTCGTGTCCTTTGTCGTCGAGGTGATTTCGGCCGCGGGTTACCTTGGTGTCGTGCTTTTGATGGCCATCGAGTCAGCCTGCATCCCGCTGCCCTCCGAAGTGATCATGCCGTTCGCCGGCTACCTGGTGTCCCTCGGGCAGTTCAGCTTGATGGGCGCCGCGACGGTAGGGGCGCTGGGCTGCAATGTCGGCTCAACCGTCGCCTATTACGTGGCCGCCACCGGAGGCCGCAAGGCATTCGAACGCTGGGGCGCTTACGTTCTGGTGCGGCCTCACGAGATCGATCGCGCGGAGCAGTTTTTTGCCCGCTACGGCTCGGTCACCGTCTTCGTCGGCCGGCTGCTTCCGGTGGTGCGGACCTTCATCGCTTTTCCGGCGGGACTAGCGCGAATGCCGATGTTGAAGTTCCAGCTCTATACATTCCTCGGCTCGTGGCCATGGTGTTTCGGCCTCGCTTATATCGGCTCTGTCCTGGGCGCGCGCTGGAACAGCGACCCTACTTTTCGCCGGCTGTTCCACGAATTCGACGGCCTTGCCGGCGCCCTGTTGTTGGGCGGATTTGCTTGGTTCGTGTGGGCCAGGTGGCGCGAGCAGCGCCGTTTCAAATCATAAAGCGAGCCGACTGGCGGCCCGGCGGCGGCCGGCTGAGGGCGTCTTATGATTGGTTTTCCTGTTGCAATGCGGTTATTGTGATCATGGTGGTGCCTAATTTGGCGGCCAACACTGGGGCGCTTAGCGTATAAACAGCGCCGTCGGGCTCATGAGTACGGGCCCCCAATTGGCCATGACCGGACTGGCCGTGACACGACATCGTTCAAACCCAGCCAATAACTTCGCGGTGGCGTTAGCGTGCGTCGGCGCCTGGCTGGCTGTGATCATGACGACTGTGGCCATGGCAGGGACCGCGCTCGGCCAGACCGGCCCGGCGCCTTCTGCCGGCGCCGCGACCGTGCCGCCGGTTTCCGCGCCTGCAGTCCCCGGCGCCGTAAGTGCGCGACCTGCGCCTGCAGCTGCGGCTCCCGCTCCTTCGCCCTCACCGCCGCCAGCTTCGGAACTAGCGCTGCCGCCGCAACCGCCGCCGGTTCTGGCTGGACCGCCGACCGAGGAGCAGCGCGGCTTCCTCAACGGCTTTTCCAGATGGTGGGACCAGTCGGTCGCCGATTGGAATGCCAAGATGAAAGAGCAGCAGACCAAGCTCGACGCTATGAACAAGCAGTCGGCGGATGCCGCCAAGGACGCCGCCACCGCCACCCAGCAGGCGATGAAGAGCGCCGCCGACGCATTGCGGCCGTCGCACGTGATCGAAATTCAACAACCGTGCCCCGTTGCCGGTAACGGCGCGGCCGATTGCGCCGCGGCGGCAACGAATGTGTGCAAGGCTAAGGGTTTCAACAACGGGCAGCCGCTCGATGTTCGCACCGCGGAGAAATGCGCCGATTCCCTTTGGGTCTCCGGACAAACCCCGACCGCCGCCGATTGTCCGGTCGAGACCGTCCTCCTGCGCGCCGCCTGTCAGTAACGCCGCCCTGTCGGCGCGTCTCGCTTCCCGGCAAATGTGCTAAGTGTCATTGCCCCGTCACCCTGCGGCGCCTCATGCGCGCGCAACTAGGGATGGCGGCAACGACGCTGATATGAAGGGGGAGCTTCGCCGTCATGATGTCCGATGCCGATCGCAACAAAGCCGCCGATATTCTTCTCACCGCGGAGAAGGAGCGCAAACAGGCGGTGCAGCTCTCCAAAACCTGGCCGGGCATCACCATGGAGGACGCCTATGCGATCTCCACCGCGGTAGCCAATCGCAAGATCGCCGCCGGCGCCAAGCTCATCGGCCACAAAGTCGGCCTCACTTCGAAGGCGATGCAGCGCTCCTCGCAGATCGACGAACCGGACTACGGCCACCTCCTCGATAACATGATGATCGCCGACGGCGCCCGCATTCCGCATGAGAATTTCTGCCTGCCGCGCGTCGAGGTCGAGCTCGCCTTCGTCCTCGGCAAGCCGTTGCGCGGTCCCGGCATCGGCCTGACCGACGTACTGCGCGCCACCGAATATGTCGTGCCGGCGATCGAGATCGTCGACGCGCGCCTGCAGGATCCGCGCAGAATATTCGACACGGTGTCCGACAACGGCGCCGCGGCCGGCATCGTCGTCGGCGGCCGTCCGGTCGGTCCGCTCGAAGTCGACCTGCGCTGGGTCGGCGGCATCATGTATCGCAATTCCGAGATCGAGGAGACCGGCGTCGCCGCCGGCGTGCTCGGCCATCCGGCGCTTGGTGTCGCCTGGCTCGCCAACAAGCTCGGCCAGCACGGCTTGGCGCTGGAAGTCGGCCATCTGGTGCTCGCCGGCTCCTTCACGCGCGTGGTGTTCGCGCGCAAGGGCGATACGCTGCATGCCGATTTCGGCCAGCTCGGCGGCATCGCCGTACAATTCGTCTAAGCACCAAAATAAAAGATCGTCTAAGCACCAAAATAAAAGACTGCGGGGGAGGACATAATGAGCACGAGCGACGCCGTCGCCGGCGGCAGCGGCTCCATCAGCGATGTTGTCGCACGGATCGAGCGCCTGCCGATCTCGTGGTGGCACATCAAGGCGAGAATGATCATCGGCGTCGCTACGTTCTTCGACGCCTTCGATGCGCTCGCCATCGCCTTCGTCTTGCCGGTGCTGGTGCCGGCGTGGAAGCTGAATGGCCCGCAAATCGGTTTGCTGATTTCGGCCGGCTATCTCGGCCAGCTCGGCGGCGCGCTGTTCTTCGGCTGGATCGCCGAGCGCTACGGCCGCATCACGGCGATGTTCTGGTCGATTCTAATCTTCGCGATCATGAGCCTCGCCTGCGCCTTGGCCTGGGATTACCAGTCGCTTGTCGGCGCACGAATCATCCAAGGTTTTGGTCTCGGCGGCGAGGTCCCGGTCGCCGCGGCCTATATCAGCGAACTCGCGCGCGCCAAGGGCCGCGGCCGTTTCGTCCTGCTCTACGAACTGATCTTCCCGATCGGCCTGGTTGCCGCCGGCTTCATGGGCGCATGGATCGTGCCGCGTTTCGGCTGGCAATGGATGTTCGTCATCGGCGCGCTGCCGGCCTTTGTCGCCATGGTGTTGCAGCGCCTGCTGCCGGAATCGCCGCGTTGGCTGGCGACGCGCGGACGCAATGCCGAGGCGCAAGCGGCAATGGCCAGAATCGAGCGCGAAACGGAAAGGTCAACCGGCCAACCGCTGCCGCCGCCGCAAAAGGTCACGGTCGGCGGACCGCTCACCGCGTCATGGTCCGATCTGTTCGGTCCCACTTATTTGCGGCGAACCCTGGTGGTGTGGGTGATCTGGTTCGCCACTTATTTCTTTAATTACGGCCTCGTCGTCTGGCTGCCGACGATCTACGCGACGGTGTTCAAGCTGCCACTGCAACAAGCATTGCAATATGGCTTGATCACCCAGGCCGTCGGGCTGTGCGGCGCCTTGATCTGCGCGCTGACCATCGATCGTGTCGGCCGGCGGCCGTGGTTCACTTTGGCGTTTGCCGCCAATGCCATCGCGCTTGGATCGTTGTTCGTCCTCGGGCCGGATTCGCCGCAACGCGTTCTCGTGCTCGTGACCTGCGGGTATTTCTTCGTCTCGGTGCTGTCGATCGGAGTCTATGTCTATACGCCGGAGCTTTATCCGACCCGCGCCCGCGCCATCGCGGTCGGTACTGCGACAGCATGGCTGCGCTTCGCATCGATCCTGGGCCCTGCCATTGTCGGCTTTATTGTCGGCTCGGGACTCGGCGCGGTGTTTCTGGTCTTCGCCGTCGTCGCGGTCGTGGGCGCGGTCATAACCGGGCTTTTCGCGGTTGAGACCAAGGGCCGCGTGCTGGAGGAAATCTCGCCTTAGCCCCGCCTCCCCCGTCGCGGCGCAGCCGTGTAGAGTGTGACGGAAGCGGACCAACGTGGCGGATGGATGGTGCGCGCGTTCGACTACAGGCCCTTTACGGGGCTGCGCTGGATTTTAGCCGCGGTTGCGGTTTTGCTGCCGGCAGCGGTGCTGCATGCCGCACTGTCGCCGGAGCAGCCGGAAGTCACCGGCCCCACTTCGCTCGCCGGTAAGCTTCTGATCGCGTCGCCGGCTATGCGCGAGCCATTCGATCACGCAGTCATAGTGATGGCGCGGCAGAGCCGCGATGGCGCGCTCGGCATCGTCGTCAACCATCCGCTCGGCACCCAGCCCATTGCCGCCCTCCTTCAAGCGCTTGGCGCCGATGCCGACGGCGTAACCGGCAGCGTGCAAATTTTCCTCGGCGGTCCGGTCGGCCCGTCAATGGCCTTCGTCATTCACAATGCCGGCTATCGCCGCGACGGCACGCTCGACATCGACGGCCGCATCGCGCTCAGCAATGCGGCGGACGTTCTGGGCGATATCGGCCTCGGCAAGGGCCCCAGCAAAAGTCTCGTCGCGCTCGGTTACGCCGGCTGGGCGCCATCGCAGCTTGAAGACGAGATCTCGCGCGGCGCCTGGGTGACAATGCCGGAAGATCCAAAACTAGTCTTCGACGACGATCGCGCGAAAGTGTGGACCGACGCCATGGCGCAGTATAAGGCCGAGCGCTGAAATGGAAGATTTTCACGGCGTCTTTCCCTATCTGGTCTCGCCGATCGACGAGGCCGGGCGCATCAAATCCGGCGTCCTCGGCGGGCTCGTCGACGATCTGATCGGCGCCGGCGTGCATGGGCTTACACCGCTCGGCTCGACCGGCGAATTCGCCTATCTAAGCAATGCACAACGCGTGGAAGTGGTGCGCGCGACGATCGAAGCGGCTGCCGGCCGCGTGCCGGTGATCGCCGGCGTGGCGGCAACCGCGCTCGCGGACGCCGTCGCGCAAGCGCGCGATTACCAACAGCTCGGCGCCGCCGGCATTCTGGCCATTCTCGAAACCTATTTCCCGCTGGCGGAGCCGCAGGTCGAATCTTATTTCCGCGCCATCGCCGACGCCGTTGACGTCCCGGTCGTGCTCTATACCAATCCGCAATTCCAGCGCACCGATCTGTCGCTCGATGTCATTGCGCGGCTGTCCGAGCATCCGCGCATCCGTTACATCAAGGATGCATCGACCAATACCGGCCGGCTGCTGTCGATCCAGAACCGCTGCCAACGGCTCAAGGTCTTTTCGGCATCCGCGCATATCCCGGCCGCCGTCATGCTGATCGGCGGCGTCGGCTGGATGGCGGGCCCGGCCTGCGTCATTCCGCGGCAGAGCGTTCGTCTCTACGACCTGTGCCGCGCCGGACGCTGGGCGCAGGCGATGGAGCTGCAGCGGCTGTTGTGGCGGATCAACGAGATCTTCGCGCGATTTAATCTCGCCGCCTGCATCAAGGCAGCGCTGGACATTAAGGGTTATGACGTAGGCGATCCGGTGCCCCCGCAGCGCGCGCTTTCCAAAGAAGAACGCAAAATCGTCGCGGCGGCGCTCGCCGACGTCGCCGCAATGGCCGCGGCGTGACGCCGCCCCGCCATCGCGGCCGCCGTATTTGTTAATTTCTTCCAACCGATTCTTAACGCTTCATTGCTAAACCTCTTCGCTCCAGTGCAGAGGTCGTTGTGGCATCGATCGGTTCGCAGTTCGCGCCGCGTGTCGCGCTCGAGCGCACCGTATCGGCCATTGCCAGCGCGCGACGTGCCGTGCTTGCCGACCGCTATGCAATCAGTTCATTTGCCGTCGAATGGCGGTGGCTCGCCGATCTGTTGCCGCTCGCGGACGACTGGCGCGACCTCGCCGGCCGCTCGATCGAATCCAACGTTTTCTATGACCCCGGCTTTGCGCTGGCGGCCGCGTCGGTGTTCGGCAACGACGTGGGCGCCGTCCTGGTTTGGTCGGGCACGGCGCCGCGCCAGCTATTGGGATTCTTTCCGGCACGCATCAGCGAGCGGCGTTACGGATTGAAGCTTCCCGTCCTCATCGGCTGGACCCATTCTTACGGCCCGCTCGGAACGCCGCTGGTCGATCGCGAGGCGGCGGAGCCGGTGATCGCGGCGTGGCTCGCTCATATTGCCGGCGATCCGGCACTCCCCGGATTGGTGCTGTTGCCGCTGATCGCCGAGGATGGGCCGTTTGCCGCGGCGCTCGGTGCGATTCTGCAGCGCACGCAAATGCCGTGCGCCGATTTCGCCCGGCATCACCGCGCCCTGCTGGCGCCGCGCCGCGACCGCGCGCATTATCTGGAGAATGCTATCTCGGCGCACCGTCACCGCGAATTGCGCCGCAGTGGACGGCGGCTGTCCGACGCCGGCGCGCTATTGTTCACGACGGCATCCGAGCCTGCCGCGGTCGCCGCCAGCGTCGAAGATTTTTTCGCGCTCGAAGCGAGCGGTTGGAAAGGCGAAGCCGGCACCGCCGCGGCGCATCATGAGGAAGTGACGAGCTTCATCAAAATGGCGCTGCCCAGGCTCGCCGAGGAGGGCAAGGTCGCAGTTCATCGCCTGCTACTCGATGGCCGTGCTATCGCCGCCGCAATCACCCTGCACAGCGGCGACACCGCCTGGTACTGGAAGACAGCCTATGACGAGAGTTTCGCGCGTTTCGCACCCGGTGTGCTGCTCAGTGCGGCGCTGACGGAGGAACTTGCCTCCGATGCCGCGATCGCCCGTACCGATTCCTGCGCTGCGCCCGATAATCCGACGCTCGATCACATCTGGAGCGAGCGCCTGACCTTGTGCAACCGCATGATCGCGGTGCGGCCCGAAGCGCCATTCGCGCGCGCCTGCCGCTTGGAGACCCTGCGCACCACCACCATCGCAGCGGGCAAATCGATCCGCAGGCATATGCGCGGCTAGACCATGATCCGATGGAATTGAATCGGATCATGGTCTAGCTGTTTCATCGGAGCATGATCTTTTCCGAAAACCGGTTTCATCCGCGGATCAAGTCCGAGGACAGGCTTTTCGGGATCATGCTCTAGCGTTGACATCGGCGCGCGTTTCCCACGTAGCTTGGCGATCACGGCAAGCGCACAGGTCTTCGAAAAACTATGACGAAACCGATTACTATCCGCATGGGCGGCTATGGACCGCCCACCACGTCGTTCTCCAAGGGCCTCACGCTGATCGGCGAAAGCCTGGTCGCCGCATTCGGCGACCGCGTCGACGTCAAGTATGTCTGGAACATCATGGATTTCGGCTATCGCGCCGAAGAGATCTTATGGCTGGTCGAAGACGGCGTTCTCACGCTCGGCTATCAGTCATCGAGTTACCTCACCGACCGCGTTCCCGAGCTCGGCTTCGTCGATCTGCCGTTCCTGTTCCAGACGCGGGACCAGGCGCGCGCGGCGATGGATGGCGCGCTTGGCCGTTTTCTCGCCGCCAAGATCGAGGCGCGCGTGAATTACCGAATCCTTGGCTGGTTCGAGAACGGCTTTCGCCAGATCTCGAACCGCTTGCGCCGCGTGCAAGTGCCGGCGGATCTCAAGGACATGCGCATCCGCGTGCTGCCGAGCGAAGTGCAGGCCAGAACCTTCGCGTTGCTCGGCGCGATGCCGGTGCGCTGCGATCTGACCGAGGCGATCGCCGGCATCAAGGCCGGCACGCTCGACGCGCAGGAGAATCCGTTCGCCAATACCGTGACCTATGGCGTGCACAAATTCCACCACTTCCACACCGTCACCGATCATTTCTACATATCTCGGCCGATCTTCCTGCATCGGCCGTCGTTCGATGCGTGGCCGGCGGACCTGCAAAACGCCATGCGCGAGGCGGTGGCGCGCGCGGTCGCGTTTCAGCGCGAACTCGCTATCGCGGAAGACCGCGACGCCCGCGCCACCATCGAAGCCGCCGGCTGCGAAATCACCGCGCTGACAGCGGACGAGCATGCCCAATTCCGTGCCGCCGTCACGCCGTTGCTCGAGGAAGCGCGAAAGACCCACGGCGCCGGGCTATTCCACATGATCTAGACTGTGGATAACTGCCGCTTTCCCAGGCAGGACGGCTTCGACGCAATTCAATTGCCAAAGCGAATCAAGCTCTCATGGCGCGCTTCAGGAACAAAAGCCATGAACGTCCGCTGGAACAACATGACCGACCGCGAAAAGCTGGAGATCGTGCGCAGCGATGTGCACCGAATCGAGGTCACGTTGTCCGCGTTGCTCTCCGAGCTGGACGTCACCTGGAATGCGATGAAAGAAACCCGAACCGAGCTCGGCAAAATCACCAAGGACGTAGCGACGCTACGATCACTGTGGCCGCAGAAATATTCACGGACCGGCTAAGCGAAGAACATGGCAAAACGGCGCAGTCGCCCGATCGCGTAATTAGCCGCGATGCTCGTCCGGTGCGGCGAGGATCAGCGACCAGAACACCTTGTATTTCGATTTCGGCGTGTAAACCGCCGCGATGCCCATGCGGGTGACGCTGCCGTTGAGCATGTTGGCGCGGTGTGGCGGCGAATCCCGCCAGCCGGAGAACGCCTCGGCGAGCGTGTGGTAGCCGGCGCCGATATTCTCGACCGCGACCGCGGCGTCGAAGCCCGATTTGCGGATGCGCTCCTGGAACGGCGCCCCGACATCATGGTCGAGCTTGCCCTTCGCCGCCATGATCTGCGCCTGCGCCGCGGCAAGCTGCATCAGTTCGGGATCGAGGGTGACCGGTCCAAGGCCGTTGTTGCTGCGGTAGCCGGAAATCATCGACTGCGCCGCCGCGGCATCGAGCACGGCATCCGGCTGCGCCAAGTCGCGGTAGAATGTCGGCTGGCCGGGAGGCGGCGCATTGTCGCTGCAGCCGGCAAGACCCCCCGCGGTCAACACAGCGCCGCACACAGCGAGCGCGGCAAGCGACCGGATCATTGGAAGTCCCCCAAGCGAAGGCGCGATAGTGCCGGCAAAAAGGTGTCGGAAGCGTGAAGTGCGTTACTCTGTTGGCTCGCGTGCACGCCCTGGCATAGCCAGCGCGCCTCTACTACCATTCCTTTGCCCGACCGCACAGCGGTGCGGCGGTTAATGATCGCGGCCGAAATGAGTTGGGGAGGAGCGAGAATGAAGCGGCTGGGAATTTTTGTCGTTTGCGTCGTGTGGATGCTGGCGGGAGGCGCGTTGGCCCAGTCAGCCGGTCAATATCCCTCAAAGCCGGTCAAGATCATCGTGCCCTATGCGCCGGGCGGCGCTACCGACATCGTCGCGCGCATCCTCGCCAGTCAATTGGGCAAGACGCTCGGCCAATCCTTTTACGTCGAGAATAAGCCGGGAGCGTTCGGCATCGTCGCCGATGAAGATTTGGCGCGCTCGCCCGCGGACGGCTACACGCTGATGATCGGCAACGTGAGCGCCAACGCGATCACACCGGTCATCTATTCGGACAAATTCAAGATCGATTACGCCAAGGATATCGTGCCGATCGCCGACTTGGTCGACATTCCGGCATTCTTGCTCGCAACCAAGAAAAATTTCGACGTCAAGAATGTCCCCGAGCTCATAGCCTATGCGAAGAAAAACCCCGGCCAGGTGCGTTACGGCACGGTCGGGCCCGGCAGCTACCCGCATTACGACATGGCCTATTTCGCCAAACGCGCCGCCGATCTCGACATGGTCGCGATTCCCAACAAAGCCGGCGCTTCCGGCGTCATCAACGACATGCTCAACGGCTCGACCCAGGTCGCGTTTCTCAACGCGGCGAGCGCAGCGCCGCAGCTCAAAGCCGGAAATTTCACAGCGCTCGCGCTGGTCGACCACAAGCGGCTGCCGGATTATCCGGACCTGCCGACCATGCAGGAGATCGGCTTTGCCGGCGTCGGCACCACCGCCTGGCAGGCTCTGTTCGCGCCGAGCGGCACGCCGAAAGACGTGCAGCAGACCATCTTCGATGCCTTCGTCGCGGCCCTGAAAACGCCGGAGGTGGCCGACGCGTTCGCCAAGCAAACCTTCAATACTGTTCCTAACGCTTCCCTCAACGACGCCAAGATCTGGCTCGCGCAGCAGATGGATACTTGGCGCAAGATCACGAGCGAAGTGAAAATCCAGACCGAGTGAGCAAGCGTACCATGAATGCCGAGCCCGGCGCTTCGCGCGCCGACTATCCGATCGTTGTCGAGAAAGACGTCGACGTGCCGATGCGCGACGGCGCACGGCTGAAGGCCGATGTGTTCCGGCCCGATGACGGCGGGAAATTTCCCGCCACCCTCAATCTCGGCCCCTATCAAAAAGACAAGCTCTGGATCGTGCCGGACACGCTCGCCGAAGCACCGAACGAATGGATGAACTGGGAGACCGTCAATCCGGAATGGTGGGTGCCGCGCGGCTATGCCGCCGTCCGCGTCGACGGCCGCGGCAGCGGCAAGTCGCCCGGTCAGTGCGAGCCGTGGTCGCTTGCCGAAGCGGTCGACTTTTACGATGCCATCGAATGGGCGGCGGCGCAGCCGTGGTGCAACGGCAAGGTCGGGCTCAACGGCATTTCCTATTACGCCATCAATCAATGGTTCGTCGCCAACCTGCAGCCGCCGTCGCTCAAGGCGATCGTTCCCTGGGAGGGCTTTGCCGACCTTTATCGCGATGCGCTGTACCACGGCGGCATCCTCTCCCTGTTCATGACCAATTGGTACACCGCGCATTTGTTGCATCACGTGCTGGGACGCGCGGCGCAGCATTTGCCCGATGGCTGGCAGGTCAACACGTTGTATTTCTGGTTGCACAATAATCTCGACAGCGGCGCGTTCCGCGGCTCGCAGGCGCATGGGCGTCTCGTTCGAAACCGCGCCGCTGCCTGCCGACACCGAGATCACCGGCCCGCTCGCCGCGGTGCTCTGGGTATCGAGCTCCAGCGAGGACATGGATTTGTTCCTGACGCTGCGTAACTTCGACCCCGACGGCAAGGAGGTCCTGGAGACCGGCCAGCAGGGCGCGCTGGTCCCGGTGGCAAAGGGCTGGCTGCGGGTTTCCCACCGCGAACTCGATCCCGAGCTGTCGCGGCCTTGGCGCCCGTATCATCGGCACGTCCGCCGGCTTTATCTGACGCCCGGCGAGGTCGTGCGGGTCGAGGTCGAAATCTGGCCGACCTCGATGGTGTTCAAGAAGGGTCACCGCATCCGGCTCGACGTCCAGCCGCGCGATGGCGTCGGCTCGAGCCACTACATGCACTATCACGCCGACTACAATTCCGGCGCTACCAACACCGTCTACACCGGCGGCGAGATGGATTCTCATCTGCTGCTCCCGGTGATTCCAGCGCATCCGTAGGGCGGACGGAATCGTCCTCCCGCGCGCAACCGCGTCGGCACGCCCTTTGCAGGATTTTGTTCACGCGTGGCCGAGCACGCGCAAAACTGCCGTTTCAGCTTTTGTTAAGGAATCGTGCGTCGTTCCTTAACCTCAAAACAACCGGTCGATCGCTACGGTCGGCCGATTGATCGGGCGCGCACGCGATGCTTGGCGGTCCATCTCTGGCAAGAGCCAGCCGCAACTGGAAGCTCATCGTCATAACGGGAGCGGCCGGTTTTGCCGTGGGCGTTGTCGCCTACCTGTTCAGCGGTCCTGGCTGGATCGTTGTGGCCTTGACACAAACATCGGCCCCGGTTGCCGCCGCGGTCATGGCGACGCCGTTCGCCCTCGGTGCCGCGACATTAGCCGGCCTTTTCGTCATCGACCGCCGGCGCGGCCAGGCGCGATTGCTGCGCGCCGCGCTCAATAACATGACCCAAGGCCTGTGCATGTTCGACGGCGCGGCACGCCTGGTGCTGTGCAACGATCGCTATATCGAGATGTACCACCTGCGGCCCGAACATGCGCGCCCCGGCACGCCGTTGCGCGATCTGCTGATGCACCGGCTTGAGGCGGGCAATTTCGCCGGCGACGTCGACCGCTATGTCGACACCTGCCTGAAGCAAGTGGCTGAAGGCCGCACCGAAACCAAAACCAATGAGCTCAAAGACGGGCGCGTTGTTGCGGTGGTCAGCCGGCCGATGCATAGCGGCGGCTGGGTGGCGACGCATACCGACGTCACCGAACAACTGCTCGCCGAGAAAGAGCGCGATTCGCTGCGCCAGCGCGACGAGCGGCGCCGCTCGACCGATGCCGCAATCTCATCGTTCCGCGCCCGGGTCGAGACCGTGCTCAAAACCGTCGGTCAAAGCGCCAGCGCGATGAAGTCGGCGGCAAAGACGCTGTTGACGACGTCGGATCATACGTTGCAACGCGCCGAGGGCGCGGTGCACGGCTCCAACGAGGCTTCGGCCAATGTCGAAACCGCGGCCGCCGCCGCCGCCGAGCTCTCGGTCTCGATCAGGGAGATCAGCCGGCAGCTCGGCCAGGCCAATGACGTGGTGCGCAGCGCCGCCGCCAACGCCACCGCGACCAACGAGGACATCGCTGCGCTGGCGCACGTCGCGCAGAAGATCGGCGACGTGGTCAAGCTCATCCAGGACATCGCCGGCCAGACCAATCTGCTCGCGCTTAACGCCACTATCGAGGCGGCCCGTGCCGGCGAAGCCGGTCGCGGTTTTGCCGTCGTCGCTTCGGAAGTGAAATCGCTCGCGGTGCAGACCGCCAAGGCGACCGAAGAGATCACGCACGAGATTTTGTCGGTGCAGGCGTCGAGCGGCAAAGCGGTCGCCGCGATCCGCGAAATCACCCAACGCATGCAGGACATCAGCAGCTATACCAGCGCGGTCGCCATTTCGGTCGAGCAGCAGGAGTCGGCGACCGGCGAGATTTCCCATAACGTCGCCAGCGCCGCGACCGGCGCCAAGGGAATCGTCGCGGCGTTGGGCGAGGTCGCAGGCGGGGTGACGCAGACCCGCAGCTCGGCGCAGACGATGCTGGCGGCATCCGAGGAAGTCGAAAACGCCACCGAGAAGCTCCGCCGCGAGGTCGAAGAGTTTTTGGAGACGGTGGCGGCTTAGCCTTTTCTTTTCCCCTCCCGTCAGCGCGGGCGGATTAAAAGATTCAGCGCCCCGCCGCGTAGCCCTGCATGCCCCGCGCGTTGGCGGCGGCGCGGCGGCGGCGGCCGTCGCGCGAAGCGGCCGTGAGCCGGCCCTCCGACCAATCCGGACCGACTTCGACGATGTGGCCGCGACGCTTGAGCTCGTCGACGGTTTTTTTCGGCACGCGGCCTTCGATCACCAGCACGCCCGGTCGCGCCGTGCGCGGCCAGAACGAGCTTGGGAAATGCTCGGAATGCCAAGCCGGCGCATCGATCGATTCTTGCAGGTTCATGCCAGTATGGACGTGGCGCATGAAGAATTGCGTGATCCATTGATCCTGGCCGTCGCCGCCGGGCGAGCCCCAGGCGAGATAGGGCTCGCCATCACGCAACGCCAATGTCGGTGACAAAGTGGTTCGCGGCCGCTTGCCGGGCCCCAGCGCAGCAGGATGGCCCTCTTCGAGCCAGAACATTTGCGCGCGCGTGCCGAGGCAGAAGCCGAGCTCGGGGATGACCGGCGAGGAATGCAGCCAGCCGCCGGACGGCGTCGCTGAAATCATGTTGCCGGCCTGATCGACGATATCGAAATGCACGGTGTCGCCGCGCATCGCGCCCATGCGGCCGACTGTCGGCTCACCGGCGCCGAGATTGCCGACGGTCGGCTCTCCGGCGCCGGCCGCCGCGAGGCCGGCCTCGCGACGCAGTTTCACCACAGCGCCGAAGCCGGCGATGGAGCCCGGACGCTGCTCGAGCGAAGCCTGGTCGGTGACGAGCTTGCGGCGCTCGGAGTTGTAGGCCTCCGATAACAGCGTCGCCATCGGCACTTCGACAAAATCCGGATCGCCGTAGAACACTTCGCGGTCGGCGTAAGCGAGCTTCGAGCATTCGACGATGGCGTGGATGAAATCCGGCCCCACCGGATCGAGACCGTCGAGATCGAATCCCTTGAGCAGCGCAAGCTGCTGCAAGGTCACCGGGCCCTGTCCCCACGGGCCGGTCTTGCAAACCGTGCAGCCTTTGTAGTCATAAGTCAGCGGCGCTTCGATATGCGGCGTCCAGCGCGCCATGTCGTCAGCGGTGAGCACGCCGCGATGCCGGCTGCCGCTGGTATCCATGATCTCCTGGGTACGGCAGAAGCGGTCGATGGCCTCGGCGACAAAGCCGTGGCTCCACGCTTTACGCGCGCGCTCGATCTGCGCGACACGGTCGCCGCCGGCGCTCTCGGCTTCCTTGATGATGCGGCTATATGTTGCCGCGAAAGTCTTATTGGTGAACAGCGATCCGGTTGGCGGCACTTCGTTGTCCGGCAGATACACAGCCGCGGAGGTCGGCCAATGCTCGCGGAACAGATCCGCCACCGTGGCGATGGTGGCGTTGGCGCGCTCAAGCAGCGGGTGGCCGTTCTGCGCGTAACCGATCGCCGGCGTCAGCACGTCGGCAAGCGACATGGTGCCGTAGTCGCGCAACAGCAGCATCCAGGTCTCGAAGGTGCCGGGCACGACGGCGGCGAGCAGCCCGGTGCCGGGAACGAGATCGAGCCCCTCGCTGCGGTAATGTGCGATGGTGGCGCCCGCCGGCGCAACGCCTTGGCCGCAAATTACCTCCGGCTTGCCGCGCCGCACGTCGTAAAGGATGACCGGCACGTCGCCGCCCGGCCCGTTCAAATGCGGCTCGATCACCTGCAACGTGAAGGCAGTCGCGACCGCGGCGTCGAATGCATTGCCGCCGCGTTCGAGGATGCCCATGCCGACCGCGGTGGCGATCCAGTGCGTGGTGGTCACCACGCCGAACGTGCCCTCGATCTCCGGCCGCGTCGTGAAGGCATTGGGATTGATATTGGTCATAAACAATCTCTTGCTGAGGTCGGCCATGCGTGCGGTCCAATCGGCTGAACGGGGCTTATTGCGCGCGCTTTGGCCCACGCATAGAGAATGTACCGGGCCGCAGGCGGCGCTGCCAGTAGGAGGAAGCGGACGTGCCGAGACCGACACTGAAGGTTGGATTGGCAGGGCTCGGCGCCGTGGGCCTTGGCGTGGCGCACCGGCTCGAAACCGGCATACCCGGGCTTGTTCTCGCGGCCATCGCAGTGCGTGACCAAGACAAGGCACGGCGCAATCTGTCCGACGCCGGCGGCCGCATTCCGATCATGCCCGCCGAGGCGCTGGCGCGGCGTTGCGACATTGTCGTCGAGTGCCTGCCGCCGGACATGTTTCGCAAGGTCGCGACTTCGGTAATCGAGGCCGGCAAAATCTTCATGCCGCTTTCGGTCGGCCAGCTTCTGGAAAATTGGGATTTGGTGGAGCGGGCGAAAGCGACCGGGGCGCGCATTCTGGTTCCGACCGGCGCGCTGCTTGGCCTCGATGCAGTGCGCGCCGCCGCCGAGGGGACGATCCGTTCCGTGACCATGGTCACGCGCAAACCGCCGGACGGCCTCGAAGGCGCGCCCTATCTGGTCGAGCGCGGCATTTCGCTTGCCGATCTCAAAGCACCGAAGAAAATCTTCGACGGCAGTGCGCGCGAGGGCGCGCGCGGCTTTCCCGCCAACGTCAACGTCGCCGCGGCGCTCAGCCTCGCCGGCATCGGCCCGGACAAGACGCGGCTCGAAATCTGGGCCGATCCGACGATCACGCGCAATACGCACCGCATCGAGGTCGACGCCGACACCGCGCGATTCTCGATGACAATCGAAGGCGTGCCGTCGGAGAACGCGCGTACCGGCCGCATCGTGCCATTGAGCACCATCGCGGCGCTGCGCGGGCTGGTTTCGGAGCTGAAGGTCGGGACGTAAGCGGTTATTAGCTCGACCCGGCCGGCGATGCCGTGAATTTCAGCGCCACGCCGTTCATGCAGTAGCGCAAACCGGTGGGCTTCGGTCCGTCGGTGAACACATGACCGAGATGGCCGCCGCAGCGGTGGCACGACACCGCCGTCCGCGTCATGCCGAATGCGTGATCCTCGGTTTCGTCGACGGCGTTAGGGATTGGCGCCCAAAAGCTTGGCCAGCCGGTGCCGCTTTCGAACTTCATCTTGGAGGAGAACAGCGGCAGGTCGCAACCGGCGCAACTGAAGGTGCCGGCGCGATGCTCCTCGAGGAGCGCGCTGGTGAAGGGCAGTTCGGTGCCTTCCTCCCGCAAAATATTGTATTGCGCAGGCGTCAGGAGCTTGCGCCACTCCGCGTCGGTGTGAGTGACTTCATAAGGGTGCGTCGCGGCCGTCGCCGCATGCGGCCGCGCCAGGCGGAAAGCGGCGAGTCCCAAGCCCGCGGCGCCGGCGTAGACTATATGTCTGCGTGTGAGCATATCGTTCCTCCCAAGCGCGCCGGCCGCCCCGCCGCTTTGCGCGAATAAGTCCACACCCATTATATGTCCGTTCCGCGCGAGAAAGACTGCAACGCGAGCGATTTGATGACGCCGCAGCAAAAGCTCACATAGAGTTGATCTCCATCGCCGAAAGTCGCTGACCGGCACAGGGAAAAGGACCGGCTTTCAGCGCATGTTATTGAGCTTTATGGTGCGAGCGAGAAAATCAGGGGAATCGCGTGGCTTCTGCCGTCGAAATCAAAATATTGAGCACCACCGCCATGAAAATGGTGTTCGAGGAATTGGCGCCGCGCTTCGAGCGGGAGACCGGCTACCGTCTTGCCGTCAGCCTCGGGCCGTCGCTGGTGCTGGAGAAGCGCCTCCTCGAAGACGAAGCCGCCGATGTCGCCATCGTCACCGGCCCCGGGGCCAAGGAGCTGGTCGGGCGCGGCAAGATCGTCGCCGGGAGCTTAGTCGACGTGGCGCGCTCGCTGATCGGCGTTGCGGTGCCGAAGGGCGCGCCGCGGCCCGATCTGTCCTCTGTCGACGGATTCAAGCGAGACCTGCTGGCGGCAAAATCGATCGCGCTGTCGAAACCGGTCGGCGGCGGCGCCAGTGGCGCCCATATGGCCAAAGTGTTCGAAGAGCTTGGCATCACCGAAGCGATGGCGGCCAAGGCCAAATACGGCGCGGGCGGGGCCGCCGGGCTCGCCGGTCTTGTTGTGCTGCGCGGCGAAGCCGATATCGGCATTCAGCAGATGGCGGAGCTTATCGCCGTGGCCGGGATCGACGTGGTCGGCCCGCTGCCGCCGGAGATTCAGAGCGCCACGATGTTCACCGCCGGGACACCGGCGAGCGCCAGCCATCCCGATGCGGGCCGCGCCGCGATCGAATTTCTCACCACACCCGCCGCCAAAAGCGTGATCAAGGCGAAAGGTTTGGAGCCGGCGTGACCTGTAGGGTGGGTTAGGGCGAAGCCCGTAACCCACCGAGTCGCGCGGTGGGTTACGCGCCTTTGGCGCTAACCCACCCTACCTGCCCTTTAGCACGTCCGGATTGACCACATTGATGGGCGCTCCGGCCGCGTAGGCGTTGATCTGGTCGAAAATATCGACGAACTGCGTCTCGTATTCGTCGCGGGTCACATAGCCGATATGCGGTGTGCAGACGACGTTGCTCATCGTCAGCAACGGATGCTGCGGATCGAGCACCGGCTCTTCCTCAAAGACGTCAACCGCGGCCATGCCGGGACGCCCCGCGCGCAACGCCGCGACCAGCGCGCCGGGCGCGATCAGCGGCGCGCGGCTGGTATTGACCAGAAGCGCTGTCGGCTTCATCCGCGCCAAGTCGGCCGCGGTCACGATGTGGCGCGTCGACGGCACCAGCCGCATGTGCAGGGAGATGACGTCGCATTCGGCGAAGAATTGGTCCTTGCTCGGCGCCGTCGCATAGCCGTCGGCGCGCGCTTTTTCGAGCGTGACCGGGCGCGCCCACACCAGGATGTTCATGCCGAACGCCCGGCCGTAGCCAGCCACGACGCCGCCAATCCGGCCGTAGCCGCAAATGCCGAGCGTCTTGCCGCGCAGCGTTTGGCCGATGCCGACTTGCCATTGCCCGGCCTTCAGCGCGGCGACGTGCTGCGGAATAAGGCGCATCGAGTCCAGAATGAGCCCCCAGGTCAATTCCGCCGCGGCATAGGACGGCGTGCCGGGATGCTGGCTCGACGAGACAATGATGCCTAGCCGGGTGCAAGCATCGATATCGATATGTGGATAGACACTGCGCTGGCTGATCAACTTCAGCTTCGGCAACCGCTCGAGCAGCGGCGCGCGGATTTGCGTCCGCTCGCGGAACAGCACGAGGACTTCGGCATCCTTCAGGCGCTCGGCGAGAACATCCGTATCCTGCACATGATCGGTCCACACCGTGACGTCATGGCCGTCGAGCTTGCCGAAACACGGCAGCGTACGGAGCGTGTTGAAATAGTCGTCGAGGATGGAGATTTTCATGAGGCTCTAGTCACCCTCCGGCGGCCGCCAGCGCAAGCCTGGAAAGCGCGCATAATCGCGATTGAGCGTGATCCATTCGCAGCCCCATTCAATGGCAAGCGCGGCATACCGGGCATCGGTGACCGTCGTGCCGCGCGTGTTGGTCTCGATGCACAGACGTTTGAAAATATCCCAGTGTCGCTCGCGAGGCTCGACGATCTGGCAATGCGGCTGCGCGAGCAGGTCATCACAGAAACCAAAGGCCTCGTCGAGCGTGCTGGGCTCGGAATAGGCGCGCCGATTGGTGCTGACTCTAACGACTGCGCCGAGTGCAAGCGGCGAAAGGCCGAAGCGTGCCTCTCCGAGAATCACGCGGTCGAGCCATCGGCGACATAGCGCGTGTTCCCGGACGTCTTTGCGAAATGCGTAGATGAGGACATTGGCGTCCGGCAATATCATTTGAAGCCGTTTTTCAGCCTCTCGATGTATTCGAGGTCTTCCATCTCCTGCAGCGCGGCGGAATTTGAAATGTCGATGCCCGGGAGGGGGCCCCCGCTCGCGTTACTGCAGCGCGGCAAGATACGCTCGGTTTTGGCTTTCTTTTGCGCATCGCTAACCACGAGCCGCAGCCCCTCTTCGATCAGCGAGGTGAGCGTGCGGTCCTCGGCCAGCGCCTTGCGCTTGGCGCGGGAGAGCAAGTCCTTGGGCAGTCGGACGGTGGTTCGCTCGATCATATCTCAAGACATATCGATGGTATGTCAATATGTCAAATCGACTTGGATAGGCTGGCGAGTAGTGGGAAAAACGACCAATTCTGGCCGGCGTCGGCGAGACGATCTCGCTGATCTCGACTAAGAATTAAGTGTAGTCCGGATGAGGGCAACGATATCCGGGGGCCGCCTTTTCCATCGCACCTCGCATGTCGCTGCGCTCATGCGGCCACAACTGATCGAAGCGTGGAGGAGGCCCGCGCGCTGCGGAAAGGGAATTAAATGCACTGTTGCATTATTCGGAATAACAATGGCGCGAATAGCGCTCGGTTACTGGTCGCCTCGATATTTTTTTGTTCTTGGCTACCCGCTGCTGGTCTTGCTGACGAGTTCGCACGAACTCATAGCACAGAAATTCAACAAATGGTGGCTGCGAGCGTCAAAATCGAGACGAGTTTTGATGCGATTCGACAGGAATTTGCTAGGAAGGCGCGATCGGATCCTGATCCACACTCTCCCTCTCTCCGCTCGGAGGCGCGCCTTAATCTTGAGTGTTATAACTTCGTCCACGCTAAATTCTACGCAAGATACAGGGCGCTAATAGATAGCATTAACACCTATCCATTTACCTCACCCGGCGACATCAGAAAAAACAGGTCGGATGTCAGCGTGCTTCGGCGACCCGCGAAAAATAGTGATTGAGATAAAATCTATAATCACGGGCCTCGAGTTTCAAAAGGACTTCCATTCCCTATTGGAAGAATACGTTGTTCAGTATTCGGCGCGTCCGGATTTGGAGGACAAGTGCGCACATTTAGAGGTCACCGGATGAGGAATTGATCCCATGACGACCTATTCAGAATTTCGGTGACAGCGCACTAAATTGACCTGTCACTTGAGCGCCCCAGCATGGCCCGCAGCCTGAAACCGGACCACGCCTCTCTGACCACCCCGCAAAAGAAAACCGGGCCCTTGCGGGCCCGGTTTAGTTCGTCGGCGTGGGGGCGCCGACGACACCTTCCAGAGGGGAACAACTGCCAGCATCACGATTGCCTATCTGGGAGGATTAGCAGCAACCGCGCGCTTTGCAGCAACATAGTCAGTATGCGATTCGCGCGCCGCCCCGACAACGCGGCGCTTCACATGTCAGCCATGCGGTATAGGCAAGTTGCGGCGTTTGCGCGCAGTTCGCCGTAGGCCGCGCGATTGTATCCGCTAGAAATTCCAGCGCTGCGCGTTGGCGACCAGGAAGTCGCGAAACGCCTGCACGCGGGCCACGACCTTGAGCTCTTCGGGATAGACGAAATAGGCGTCGAGCGCGATCGCTTCGGCATCGCCGAAAAGCTGCACCAGCCCGTCCTCGACGAGATAGTCGGGCAACATCGCGATGCCGAGCCCGCGCTGGCAGGCGCGCAAAATGCCGAGAATATTGTTGATGACGAGATGCGGCTGGCGCGGCCCCTTGCCGTCGCGGGCCACCTCGATCAGCCAGCGCGACGGCTGCAGGTAGGAGGGTACATTGCCGCCGAGCACCAGCGCCCGGTGCGTGTCGAGATCCTCAAAAGTGCGCGGCGTGCCGAACCTTTTGAGATATTCGGGCGAGGCATAGACGTGAAAATGCACCGAAAACAGCTTGCGCTGGATGAGGTCGGGCTGAGTCGGCTGCCGCAGCCGGATGGCGACGTCGGCCTCGCGCATGGCGAGGTCGAGCTCCTCGTCGGTGGTGAGAAGCGTGATGTGCACCTCGGGATACAGGTCGAGGAATTCGCCGAGCCGCGGGGTGAGCCAGTGCACGCCGATACCGGGCGTCGTGGTGACACGCAGATCGCCGTTCGGCCGCTCGCGCGAGTCGGTGAGCTTGGCGCGCGCGGCTTCGAGCTTCATGAAGACTTCGTGCGCGGTGCGATAAAGGAGCTCGCCCTGCTCGGTCAGAATGAGGCCGCGGGCGTGCCGGTGAAACAGCGAGACCGATAGCTCCTGTTCGAGCGCGCTGACCTGCCGCGACACCGCCGATTGCGACAGCCCGAGCTGCTCCCCGGCATGCGTGAAGCTGCCAGCCTCGGCGGCGGCATGAAATACTTTTAGCTTATCCCAATCCATTTCTGGCACTTTCTGCTCTCCACGAAGGCGGGAGAGGTAAAATCATTCCGCCGCGGCGCGATACGACGCGTGCGCTTGCGCGGCGAGGAAACGTTCGGCCTCGAGCGCCGCCATGCAGCCGAGCCCCGCGGCAGTGACCGCCTGCCGATAGACCTCGTCGGCGACATCGCCGGCGGCGAACAGGCCCGGCACCGACGTCGCCGTCGAATGCGGCGCGGTTTCGATATAGCCGGACGGCTTCATCTTGACCTGGCCGGCAACGAGCTCGGTCGCCGGCGCGTGGCCGATGGCGATGAAAATCCCGTCGACCGCCTGCTCGCTCACCGCGCCGGTCTTGAGATTTTTCAGCCGCGCATGGCTGACCTTGAGCGGATCGTTCGTGCCACCGACGTCATCGAGCACGCTGTCCCAGATCACCTCGATCTTGGGATGCTTGAACAGCCGGTCTTGGAGGATTTTCTCGGCGCGCAGACTGTCGCGCCGATGCACCAGGGTGACCTTGGCGGCGAAATTAGTGAGAAACAGCGCCTCCTCGACCGCGGTATTGCCGCCCCCGATCACCAGCACCTGCTTGCCGCGATAAAAGAACCCATCGCAGGTGGCGCAGGCGGAGATGCCATAGCCGCGGAATTTTTGCTCGCAGGGCAGATCGAGCCAGCGCGCCTGCGCACCGGTCGCCAGGATCAGCGCCTCGGCGAAATAGACATCGCCGGAATCGCAGTCGAGCCGAAACGGCCGGCGCGCCAGATCGATTTTGCTCACATGATCGGCGACGAGCTTGGTGCCGACATGGGCGGCCTGCTTCTGCATCTGCTCCATGAGCCAGGGGCCCTGGATCACGTCGGCGTAGCCGGGATAGTTCTCGACATCGGTGGTGACGGTAAGCTGGCCGCCGGGCGCCATGCCCTGGATCAGGATCGGGTCGAGCATGGCACGAGCGGCATAGATTCCCGCCGTGTAGCCCGCGGGCCCCGAGCCAACGATCACGACCTTGGCGTGGGTGGTGTTCGACACAGGTCCATCTCGATCGTTGCGGCAGGTGCGGATCGATCCTGCCCGGATGCCCGCAAAGCCCGCTGTTTGGACTTCGCCTGACTGGAAATGCCCCCAAAGCCGGGGCAATTACCCCTGTTTGGCCGACGCCCGGCCGTTCCGGGGCAATGTAGGGATTCTTAGGAGCTATGCAAGATACGCAACCCCCCATACGCACAGGAGGATTTCGTCATGCGCCGGGCGGGCGGGGAAGGCCCGAAGCGAAAGGCGAATGCAGCAATTCGGAACGCCGCAGCGGCTATTTCCACTCGACCTTCATGACCTCATAGGCCTTGGCGCCCCCGGGCGTAACCACCTCGACCTGGGCGCCCTTTTTCTTGCCGACCAAAGCGCGCGCCAGCGGTGAGGTGATCGAGATCTTGCCCTTCTTGGCGTCCGCTTCCGGCTCGCCGACGATCTGCCACACCGCTTTTTTGTCGGTGTCCTCGTCGACCAGCGTCACGGTGGCGCCAAAGGTAATGGTCTCTCCGGAAAGCTTCGAAACGTCAATGACTTCGGCGCGCGCCAGCTTATCTTCAAGCTCGGCGATGCGGCCTTCATTCAAGGATTGGGATTCCTTGGCGGCGTGATATTCCGCGTTCTCCGAAAGGTCGCCGTGCGTGCGCGCGTCGGTGATCTGCTGAATGATCCGCGGCCGCTCGGTCTGCTGGCAGTGCTTGAGCTCGGACTCCAGTGCGGAGTAGCCCTCTGCCGTCATCGGAATCTTATCCATCGGTCTCAACCTCCAGTGCCTGCAGAGTCAAAAATTTGATCGCGGGCCGAAGCAGCTCCGGCCTACGATCACAAACCCTGGCTCTACACGTACCGCCGCTGCGGCCGCCCCGATGCCTGATCAGACCCGGCCCCAAAATAGTCTTGCAGCGCACACACCTCGAGGTCGCCCCCGAGATAGGCCCTGATGCCCTGCGCTGCGGCGACGGCCCCTGAGAGAGTGGTGTAGTACGGCACTTTATGCAAGAGGGCTGCCCGCCGGAGCGAGCGGCTGTCGGCCAGCGCCGTGGCCCCTTCGGTGGTGTTGAAAACCAGCTGCACTTCGCCGTTTTTGATGGCGTCGACGATGTGCGGCCGGCCTTCGGCGACCTTGTTGATCGTCACCGCCGCGACGCCCTGCTCGGCGAGGTAACGCTGCGTGCCCGAGGTCGCCATGACGCGAAAACCCAGTCCGGCGAGCAATCGGACGGCTTCGAGAATGCGCGGCTTGTCGGCATCCTTGACCGACACGAACACCGTGCCAGTCTTGGGCAGCCGCGAGCCGCCGCCGAGCTGGCTTTTGACGAAGGCGACGTTGAAGTCGCGGTCGATCCCCATCACTTCGCCGGTCGATTTCATCTCCGGACCAAGCACGGTGTCGACCGCCGGGCCGAAGCGCGCGAACGGAAACACCGCTTCCTTGACGCCGACATGACCGGCGGCGCCCGGCTCGAAATTCTGCGGCACGAGCATGAAGCTCTTGAGCGACTCGCCGGCCATAACGCGCGCCGCGATCTTGGCGACCGGAACGCCCGTCACCTTGGCGACGAAGGGCACCGTGCGCGAGGCGCGTGGATTGACCTCGAGCACGTAAATGTCGCCGTCCTTGATGGCGTATTGCACGTTCATCAGGCCGCCGACCTTAAGCGCCAGCGCCAGCGCCCGGGTCTGCCGGTCGAGATCGGCGATAACTTTGGCCGAAAGATTGTGTGGCGGCAGCGAACAGGCGGAATCGCCGGAATGGATGCCGGCCTCCTCGATATGCTCCATGATGCCGGCGATGTAGGTGTCTTTGCCGTCGGCGAGGCAATCGACGTCGACCTCCACGGCATCGGTGAGGTAGCGGTCGATGAGCAGCGGCCGCTTTTCCGAAACCGCGAATTCCGACGGGCGATCGAGATCGGCGGCAAGCCGCGCGACGTAACGGGCCAGATGGTTGGTATCGTGCACGATCTCCATGGCGCGGCCGCCGAGCACGTAGGACGGCCGGATCACGATCGGATAGCCGATCGATTCAGCGATCGCCTTGGCCTTTTCCGGCGAGGTGGCAATGCCGCTCTTCGGCTGCCGTAGCTGCAAGCGGTCGAGCAGATGCTTGAAGCGGTCGCGGTCCTCGGCGAGGTCGATGGCGTCGGGCGAAGTGCCGAGTATCGGCACCTGCGCCTTGGCCAGATGCTCGGCGAGCTTGAGCGGCGTCTGGCCGCCGAACTGCACGATGACGCCATGCAGCGTGCCGTTGACGCGCTCGGTCTCGATGATCTCGATCACGTCCTCGGCGGTGAGCGGCTCGAAATACAGCCGGTCGGAGGTGTCGTAATCGGTGGACACCGTCTCCGGATTGCAATTGATCATGATCGTTTCGTAGCCGGCGTCCTTGAGCGCGAAACAGGCGTGGCAGCAGCAATAATCGAATTCGATGCCCTGCCCGATCCGGTTCGGACCGCCGCCGAGGATGATGATTTTCTTTTTGTCCGACGGCGCCGCCTCGTCGACCGCGTGGCCGTTAAACGGCGTTTCGTAGGTCGAATACATATACGCGGTCGGGGACGCAAATTCGGCGGCGCAGGTATCGATGCGTTTGAACACCGGCCGCACGCCGAGGCTGCGCCGGCGCTGCGCGACCTCTTCGGCGGAAAAGCCGGTAAGCCGACCAAGCCGCACGTCGGAAAAGCCCAAGGCTTTGAGCCGGCGCAGCGCCGGCGCCGATTCCGGCAGGCCCTTGTCGCGGATCTCGGCTTCCATTTCGACGATGCCGCGGATCTGCGCCAGGAACCACGGATCGATCCGGCATGCGGTATGGATATCCTCGTCGCTCATGCCGAGCCGCATCGCCTGCGCCACTTTGAGAAGGCCGTCGGGCGACGGCGTGCCGAGCGCAGCGCGAATGGCGTTCTTGTCGTCGCCCTCGCCGAGACCGGGAATGGCAATCTCATCAAGCCCGGTCAACCCGGTTTCAAGCGAACGCAGAGCTTTCTGCAGGCTTTCGGCGAAGGTGCGCCCGATCGCCATCACCTCGCCGACCGACTTCATCGAGGTGGTAAGCACCGGCTCGGCGCCGGGAAATTTCTCGAAGGCAAAGCGCGGAATCTTGGTGACGATGTAATCGATGGTCGGCTCGAACGAGGCCGGCGTAGCGCCGCCGGTGATGTCGTTGGCGATCTCATCGAGCGTGTAGCCGACCGCAAGTTTTGCCGCGACCTTGGCGATCGGAAAGCCGGTCGCCTTCGACGCCAAAGCCGACGAGCGCGACACGCGCGGATTCATCTCGATCACGACCAGCCGGCCGTCGGCCGGATTGACCGCGAACTGCACATTGGAGCCGCCGGTCTCCACCCCGATCTCGCGCAACACCGCGATCGAGGCGTCGCGCATGATCTGATATTCCTTGTCGGTCAGCGTCAGCGCCGGCGCGATGGTGATGGAATCGCCGGTATGCACGCCCATCGGATCGACGTTTTCGATGGAGCAGACGATGATGCAATTGTCGTTTTTGTCGCGCACCACCTCCATCTCGAATTCTTTCCAGCCGAGCACCGATTCCTCGATCAGTACTTCGGAGGTCGGCGACGCGTCGATGCCGCGTTCGACGATTTCGATGAATTCCGCCTTGTTATAGGCGATGCCGCCGCCGGTGCCGCCGAGCGTGAACGACGGCCGGATGATGGCCGGCAGTCCGATATCCTCGAGTGCTTCCAGCGCCTGGATCAGCGTCTTGATCTGGTGCGAGCGCGGCGTCGCCAGCCCGATCTTGGTCATCGCCTCGCGGAACAGCTTGCGATCTTCGGCCTTGTCGATGGCGTCGGCGGTAGCGCCGATCATCGTCACGTCGAATTTGTCGAGCACGCCCATTTTGCGCAACGACAGCGCCGTGTTGAGCGCGGTCTGGCCGCCCATGGTCGGCAACAGCGCAAAACCGCCGGGAACGGCGTAGCGCTCCTTCTCGATGATCTTGGCGACGATCTCCGGCGTGATCGGCTCGATGTAAGTCGCGTCGGCCAAATCCGGATCGGTCATGATCGTCGCCGGATTGGAATTGACCAGGACGACCCGATAACCCTCCGCCTTGAGGGCCTTGCAAGCTTGCGTGCCGGAATAGTCGAATTCGCAGGCCTGACCGATGACGATCGGACCCGCGCCAATAATCAGGATCGAGGAGATGTCGGTCCGCTTGGGCATCGCTTCCGTATTTAGGCATTAAAACGTCGGACACAAAAAAAGAGCGCGCAAGTTGCGCGCCAGCGCCGGGGCCCGGCCCCGCGCGAGGGGGTCTTAGACCAGATTCGACGCCGTGGGAAGGCTGAGCCACGCCAGTCAGCCGGCCATCCCCTGTCGTCTCGCAGGGCTTGCATTCAAAGGGAAAGTACCGCACGCAGTCGATAAATCGGGCTCAATCAGTCAGCGGAGGATCGCGTGCCGGCATCAATGCAGGGCGAACTGCAGCCCACCGTCTATCGTTTCAAATTCGGCAGCTTCGAGATCGCCAATATCCTGGATGGCAAGGTGATCCGCGATGGCCTGCACCCGGGCTTCGGCCCGGAGCACAGCGCCGAGGAGGCGCAAAGCCTTTGCCAAAGGAACGGCATCGAAGCGAACCGCTATGTGCATCCTTTCATTCCGACGCTCGTCAACACCGGCAAAGAGCTCATCTTGTTCGACACCGGCAACGGACCGCTGTCGCGTGACTACCCGCAATTGCGGAGCCGGCTGTCGGAAGGCCGGCTGGTCGATGGCTTGGCTCAGGTTGGCTACAAGCCGTCCGACATCGACGTCGTTGTGATCACGCACGGCCATCCCGATCATATCGGCGGCCTCATGGACGGCGGCAATCCAGTTTTCCCCAATGCGCGCTATGTCTTCGGCGCAACCGAATTCGATTTCTGGAAGCGCGGCGAGAATGTGCGCGAGGCGCGCAAGTTCAACCTGCAACTGTTCACCAAGCTCGCTTTGCCGCTCGCGGATCGATCGCGCTTCATCAAGCCGGACGACGAGGTGGCGCCGGGCATCCGTGCGGTCGACGTGGCGGGGCATTCTCCCGGCATGCTCGCTTATCACGTCGAGAGCGAGGGCAAGCGTTTGCTGATCTGGGCCGACACCTGCGTCCACTATGTCATGGCGATTCAGCGGCCCGAGTGGCATCTCGACGTCGACGACGACAAGGACAAGGCGGTCGCCACCCGCAAGCGCATTCTCGAAATGGCCGCGGCGGAGAGACTGTTCGTCACCGGCTACCATATGCCGTTCCCGGGCATCGGCATGATCGATAAGACGGCTGACGGCTATCGTTGGGTGCCGGTCAGCTATCAATTGGATTTGTAGGCGTCTGATTGCTTCGACGACACGCGCCGCGTCGGCGCGGTGTTATTTCGGTCCCCCACTTATGAGAGCGGGACTGTTGTAGGCTCGCGGTCGAGCTGCGAGCGGGATGTGCCGGTGTCCCGTGGTCATAAACGGCAGCGATCAGGCCCGCGGCGGGCGAGCATCAAAACAATTCGGCCGTTTGGCGCTTTCAGCATGCGCGCAACGCCATCGCGGCCGTGGGAGGACAAGCCATGAGACTTTCGCGTCGACGGTTTTTGCACCTCGCGGCGGGCGCGGTCGCGCTGCCGGCCGTCTCGCACCCCGCTTTCGCGCTAGATTACCCGACGCGTCCGGTGCGCATCATGGTCGGTTTTCCGCCCGGCGCCGCGACCGACATCGTCGCGCGGCTTGTCGCGCAAGCGCTGTCGGAACGGCTCGGCCAGCAATTCATCGTCGAGAACAAGCCGGGCGCGGCCAGCAATCTTGCCGCCGAAACGGTCGCGCGCGCCACACCCGACGGCTACACGCTGTTGGCGATGACCGTCACCAACGCGGTCAACACGACGCTTTATGAAAAGACCGCCGACTTTAGTTTCATGAGCGACATCGTGCCGGTCGCCAGCACGATCCAATCGGCCAATGTTCTCGAAGTGAACCTTGACGTTCCGGCCAAGACCGTTCCGGAGTTCATCGCCTATGCCAGGGCCAATCCGGGCAAGCTTAATTACGCGTCGTTCGGCACCGGCACCGCGCCCAATATGGCTGCCGAGCTGTTCAAGATGATGACCGATACCAATCTGGTGCACGTGCCGTATCGGTCGAGCTTCATGCCCGATCTGCTCAGCGGGCAAGTGCAGGTCGCTTTCACGCCGATCCCGCTGACCATCGCCAACATCAGAGCCGGCAAGC
>Ga0182024_10001209_pt1 | contig 66858 bp, 67 predicted proteins | sample P32metaG_FD_120480 | JGI IMG/M metagenome (GOLD analysis project Ga0182024, IMG submission 120480) | Permafrost microbial communities from Stordalen Mire, Sweden - P3-2 metaG (Illumina Assembly) | ecosystem: Environmental > Terrestrial > Soil > Wetlands > Permafrost | place: Sweden: Stordalen... | reverse complement strand
GCTGATCATATCCCGATCGGTATCATCGGAACGGCTCGCGCCTGCGGTTTGAAGAGTGACCTCGATCAGACGGCGCAGCCAGGCGGATTCCGTGAGTTGCTGTCGTTGCGCGACCGCCTGGATGATCCGCTTCGTGTCCGGCGTGACGCGTGTCTTCAACAATTCCGTAGCACTGACCATGAGACACAATGTGTCCTAACAGCCGCCGAAAGGCTATCCTGCAACCCTATCGAATTGGCCCACTTAAGCAGACCGGAACCTCCGTCGTCGTCCGGCGATTTATTTCCGTTTCCCGGCGAGCAAGAGACTGTGTAAAAACGCAATCTCCAAAGCGCCCTCTCCCAATGGAAGATCTGATGATCCTAAGCCGCGAGCGCCACTGCCATGTCCCAAAGCGCGGAGTTGATGCGAACGTTCTCTCTGATGGCGCGAATTGGACGCGTACGAACCAGGCGTCCCTTCGGTGATCGCCGCCTCAAGCCACCCTGTAACAGGGCCTCCTGGCAGACGTTGTATGTAGCCCACAAACTGCAGGCTGCATCTTCCCGTCGTCGAGGCTCCAGAACCTGCTCAGCATGGAGGCCCTCGTTGCCCTCCGGGAACCGCAACGACAAGGCTTGCGAGGCGAACTCCAGTCGCCGTGACTCCTCAAGGAATGTGGGCTCCATGCGTTGCACGTAGGCTCCGACCTCGCCGAACCGCGCCCATGCCCGCCAAGCACCCGCATAAGAGAACGTCAGGGTCGTCGCGCCGCGGAACCGCGCGATCACGGCTGATCAAGGCATTCGAGACCTTGACCCAGCATGCGCACGGAAACGCGGCGACGGTCACAGTCACCGAGCTCTGCCGACTCGCCGATGTGTCGCGGAACGCCCTCTATCGCTATCACGCTCCGCTACTCAAAGTGCTTCGCGAGCATCAACGCCGCAGCCCGAAGTTCGCGCAAGCAATGGCTCGGAGATCCGCCATGCATCGCCGCGCCGAGAACATCGGATTGCGTCAAGATATCTCAAGGCTCGCTGTTTCGGTCGATCACTACTGCGCCGCATACCAGGAGACTGCGACCTTGCTCGAGCGCCGAGACCGGGAACTCGCCGAGTTGCGCGGCAAATTGAAGTTAAGGCCCGCGCTACTGCCATCGGTCGGCCGGTGACGACCATCACGGGCGGTGTTTCGGCTCTCGAACAAGAAAGGCCCGAGCGCCGCCGCCGCGCCCGGGCCGGGAACCGACTTAAGGTCAGTCGATCGCACCGAGGATCACGCTCGCTTCGGCGTGTTCTAGGGCAAAGTCGCGGAGCTGATGGAAGTGACGCGCGATGCTCTCATGCTGGATCTGGAAGGATAGTTGACTTAAGGCAAAGAGGCAGGCCGTGATGCCCGCCGCATCGGCGCTCATTTGGCCTTCGAAGCCATTTGTCTCGACACAGACGTTAAAGGGTGTGTCGTGCGCCGGCGCCATATAAAACCCGCCGTTCGAGAGCTCGAGGTAATTCCAGTAGCCGCCGGTATATTGGCTCGAGAGCTTGCGCATGAACGCATAGACCGCGTACTCGACCGTGAGCATGTGCCGGCCAAAGTGTCGAGGCAGCATTTGGAGACGCTCGTCGTCAGGTACTTCGCGCGCGCCGATTGTCTGTGAAGTGGTATCGATGGAGGAGTTCATGATCGTTGACCTTCTGATGATTCGGGCGAGATTGCCCGTCATCGAGGTCCACGCCGCAGCGCAGCTGTCAATGGGCGAAGCCGGCCCGGTCAGGGACGCAAGCGCGCCTCGCGCGCCGCCATTGACAGCGAGAACGGTGTGGCATCCTTGCACTTAAGCGATCTCGCCCTCCCCCTGGTCTTATGATCTAACTCAGCGTGCTTCGGATCGGCTCATCAGGAAGCTCGCTCCTGCCCAATGCGGAGATATTTGTCGAGCAGAAGGCCGACAACCGCGCCGGCGAGTTGCGACACGATGAACCCGGCAACATGAGCAGGGGCAATACCCGCAAAGGTGTTACTGAGAGACCGCGCGATCGTAATGGCGGGATTGGCGAACGACGTCGATGCTGTAAACCAATAGGCCGCACCGATCCAAGCGGAGACCCGCCAGGCCGCCTCATTCGGGCCTGCGGACCCCATCACAACGAGGATCAACCCCGCGGTGGCAACTGCTTCGGAGAGCCATTGCGCGGGACCGGTCCGCAGATGCAAAGATGCTTGGATCAATGGCAAGTCGAACATCGCGTGCGCCAAGATTGCGCCCAGACAGCAGCCGGCGATTTGAACGACCACATAGGAGATCGTTCGTTGCAGAGTGAGCTTTCCGCGCAATGACTCAACGATCGACACGGCCGGATTGAAGTGCGCGCCGCTGATAGGGCCTAACAGCGCGATCAGCGTCGCAAGCACGGCGACAGTGGCTGCGGTGTTGGCAAGCAACTCTACCGCGAGATTGCCGCCCGCGAGCCGCTCCGCCATGATTCCCGAGCCGATCACGGTGGCGGCCAACAACATCGACCCCAGACTGTCGGCGACGAGCGCCTGGCGCAACACGTTAGGCGGGCTCAGTAGCGGGATTGCTCTTTCCGATGTCACGGAGCTTCGCTTGCAGCGTCATTCCGTCGAGCGAGGCGATCGGCAGACTCGTGAAGAGTATGATTCGAGTTTCAAGCTCTTTGAGGGCCTTGCGGAACGCAAACGCCTTCTCGGCATCGGTGCCTTCGGCCGCCGCGGGATCTGCAATGCCCCAGTGCGCGGTCATCGGCTTTCCCGGCCAGACGGGACAGACCTCGCCGGCGGCGTTGTCGCAGACGGTAAAGATAAAATCGAGTGGCGGGGCACCTGGCGCGGCGAACTCATCCCAACTCTTGCTGCGAAAGCCCTCAGCCGGCAAATTCGTGCGCTTGAGGAGCTCCAGGGCCATTGGATGCACCTGCCCCTTCGGGAAGCTACCTGCACTGAAGGCGCGGAACTTGCCGTGCCCCCGATGATTGAGTAGCGACTCGGCGAGGATGCTCCGCGCTGAGTTTCCCGTGCATAAGAACAGGACGTTGTAGACCCGTTCCGCAGTCATTTCGCACAGCAGCTTGCTGCGGGGTCGCGTTTCTGCGCAGGAACACAGCACCCCGCCGGCTGATCATCGACAGGGACGGTCGAGGCGCCGTGGTTGAACACCGCCGTATCCTCACCGTAGACCGGGATGCTGCCGAGCGTGTGGAAGGTCTCCCATGCAATGCCGGCGGGGTCCGTGACCCAATACTTGTCCGAGCGCGCGTAGCGGCAGGGCTGCTCGCTCTCCTCAAGCATGCGAGCATCCGCGGCCTCAAGTTGCGTGCGCATGCCACGCAGTTCCTCATCGGTGTCCACCTGGAAGCCCAAGTGATTGATGCCCACCGGTTGGCGGTTCGTCGAGATCGCGAAGTTCACTCCTGGGTCCTCGAGCATCCATTTCGCGTAATCGGCTTTCGTGACTGCAGGCTCAGCACCAAACAGGGTTTGATAAAAGCGGATCGAGGCGGGAAGATCCGTGACGCTGACGTGCACGTGGAGTCGTTTCATAAATCACCTATGGTAGGTTTAAAGGGTCTTCACCATGAACGCCGAGCTCGCTGGGCAAAGACTGGCGAACTCGTGCGTTTCTTTGATCGAGGGCGGCGCTCGAGAACGATCGATCCGCTCGTATCCCAGGCGCTTGAAGAAGGCTTCTGCGGTGGTCGTCAGAAGATAAATTGACCGAACGCTCTTCGATGCTGCGTATTGCTCCGCGTGATCAACAAGGGCCGATCCCAAGCCTTTTCCGCGAGCGGTTTCATCGCCGACGAGAGAGCGCAGCAGAGCGTCGGTGCCATAGATTTCAAGCCCCACGAGCCCCGTCGGCGAGCCATCGGAACCCACGAAGAAGAAGTGCTCCAAGTGCTCGTCGGTGATATCCGAGACGGGCAGGCCCTGCGATTGAAGCAACGCCAGCGCGGTCGATCGTGGCGGTCGCCCACGGATCATGAGCGGGTCGGCCAGGGGCGACTCTCTAAGCGACTTTGGCCGCACGTTTGGTGACCTTCGCGGGCGTCGCCGGCGCACAACCCGGCGAGCATTCGGCGTCGCTGCTGCCGCAACAGTTCTCCATCAAATAGCCGACCACCCCGTTCATCACGCTGAAGTCGATCGAGTAGAAGAGCTGGCGGCTTTCGCGGCGCTGCGTGATTAGCCCTGCGCGCTGAAGATTCTGCAGATGGAACGTCAGCGAGGACGGCAGAAGCCCTACGCGCTGGCCGATCACGCCCGCCGGCAGTCCCTCGGGACCGCGTTGAACGAGTAATCGGTAGATCGCGAGTCGGTGCGCGTGTGCAAGGGCGCCTAGCGCCTCGATGACCGCTGGGGTCTTCATGGGCTTACGATATTACGGGGATCATCGTACTGTCAAAAAGACCCTTTACGCGTATTGTTGGATGCAGACTCTTAGCGCATTTAGGTCATGTTCAATCGCCCTCCCAGAAAGCCGGGTTCCGACAACTCGGAAACAAGGCCCATGAAATCGGGAAGTACTAACATGACCGCGCAAGCAGGATCGCTCCAACGCCGTTGAGGCCAAGTATCCGAAGCGACGGAAAGACCGCGACGTCGGCGCCAAAGGTGAGTGTCTGGAGATTTGCACGCGATATTGGGGCTTGTCCGCCAGTCTTCGATGCCAGACAGTGCGATGTACATCCTTGATAGGGGAGATCCGATCATGAGTTCCAGCTCCGACGAAGAACTCGATGACAAGTTCCGTCGATTTGAGAAAGCAGTGCATGACTTGATCGATGAAGGTCATGGGTTTGAGAAACATCAAGCGTGGCTCGAAGCCGCCGCAATCCGAGCGGGCATCGACCTGCAGGAAGTTCTATCGGTTCCATCCTTGGCTGGCATTTAGAGGAGACCGCTTTGGTATTGACCTAAAGAACTGATAGGGAGGGATTGATTGAACTTGAGCGCAGGCAATTGGTCTGGGGAAAAGCACAAATTTCCGAGCAGCAGCGCACTACCCGGGTGGTGCGCACGAGCGACCCCGAGGGAACAGACGACAGAAAAAGCTAAGCCAGTTGTTCTAAGGTCTATGGAAGACTACCGCCTTGTTATACGTTGAACTGACAACTTGAGAAAGCGCGCGGCAGGTTGCCACGCCTACCGCGCGCTTTGCGCCAGTAGGAGTCATCAGCTTGTCAGGCGGTTTTGGGGGACTCCATCCCCATCGGGCAACTGTTAGGCTAAGAAAAGGCGTAGGGGTTGTCAACAACCGCGCGCATAGCGGTTCCTGCATTGTTCGCTTCTTGGGCTGCGACCATGTATCGCTTACGCCATCACTCCTCGGCAGCTAAAGCCGGTTGACGCCAGCGCGACGCACCACAATGTAAGCGGTGGAAAACCCAGTAAATTCATTTTAGCCAAGGGCGGAATTGAACCCGTGACACGGGGGTTTTAAGTGTCCGAGTCGTCATCTTCAGTGCCCTCCGCTTCGACCTCGAAGACTGATTTCTCGCCACCGTAATAGCCCTTCCGGGGCTTCAAGCATAGTTTTCGCTCACTTTCAGAGCGACGTAGTCGGCGTGCGTCCGCGCCCTACCTCAATGTATGAGGCATCATCAGCCACGGGGCGGATAACGGAGGCATACCATCTCCGCAAGGCATAGTCATTCAGAGGTCCCGCCCTCGCACCCCCGAGACCGCGACTGTCGGTATCGCGGGAACGGGAAGCGCCCTCTTACCGTGAGTCATTGACCTCTTAATCGCGACGCTTTAACTTCTATAGTCGGGGATGGGGTTCCCCTTTAAGCGCCGGTTTGGCTGATAACTCCTATGGCGGGTGGCCGCCAGAAGGAGCGTTCTATGCCTGACTCGAGTTGTTCCGACCGCCGTGCGACCCTTCTCGCCCGATCAATCTACTGGAGCGCTTTCGAGACCGCGCTCGCCGGTAGGCTTCGCGGGGGCGAGCATCTGATGCTTTACGGTCCTCGTGGTTCGGGCAAAACAACGTTAGTTGAATCGATATATGCAAATCTCAGAGCGCAATCGGTTCCGTGCGCAATCTCACCAGATACACGCGGATTGCCAGACGTCGTTACCGCACTGGCTCGGGCATATCCACAAGCGTCCGTCATCGGCCTCGACCGTCGCGCGATGCGCGGGCGGCTCAGAAATGTTGCCGATTCGCTACCAGGAGTTTTGCTTCTGGATCACATCCGTGATGTAACTACAGCGATGATTGGTTTCTTCCGTCGACTAAGAGGCGGCGTTGCAGGAATTCTGATAATCGTCGACACCGACGCCGAATTTGAACGTGATCGGCTTGTCGGTTGGCGCCGCCACGCATCGCGCGTGCAAATGCCCCTTATGTCTCTCGGGGAATTGGAAAAACTCCTCGATCGAGCGTGGTTAGCACATGACTTTCATCAGGCGTAAGGAAGGATCAAGCGGCGCCTCGTAAGAGCGGCGAGAGGTCGGGTTGGCTGGCTGGGTGAATGTGTGGCCAAGTTAGCTGAGGAAAAGTACTGGAGGCAGGGTAGCTTGCGCGTGGGAGCGCTTTGCTCAGATGTAGAGATCCTCGTCAGGTTGACCCGGCAGGGGCCGCGCGCGCGGCATCGGCTGCGGGCGGGACCGCATCCCATTTGAATCGCGGTCTGTACCCCGGAGCAGGGAATCCCTGTTTAGTGCTTGCCGCGGATCAGGCGAGGATCAGCAGCCAGCACGAGTGCCACCATTGACGGCTTCGAACTTCTAACCCAAGTCGTGGTTCTCCGAACTTGAGGGCGGCCCGCAACACCGCCTCGCGTGCGCTCGCCTCATTCTTCCGCAAACTTGAAAACGCCAATTGGCGGAGCGCTTTCTCCGGGTCTCCCAAGAAGCGAATCGCTATTTCGGCGCTCAGCGCGTTTCGGCGCCGCAGCTCACTGAAAGCAACACGCCTGACACCAAAGTACGGATCGGCTAGGAATCTCATGACCAGCTCAGTGGGACAAGCTTTGTTTGTGGCGAGAGCGCGGACCGCTGCCAAGCGGATCTCTTGGTCATAATCGCCGGCTAGGCGTGCCAGTAAACTCTGGGTGGCAAGCGAGCTAAGTGAACCTAGCAGCGAGATGGCGCGCAGACGGCGTCGGTGCGCGGCCTCTCCCGGCGTAAGGTGCACTACCTCGAATGCCAGGCCATCCAAAGTCAGCGGTCCCAATCCGCGCAGTGTGGACATGATGCTTTCGGCTTGGCGCCAATCCGGGTCATCCGGCATATCAATCAGCAGCGGGAGCGCGCGCGTCACGTCACGAGCGTCGCCTCGGCTCAAGGCTGTTGCGGCCGCGATGCGCACGCGCCGTTGAGGATCGGTCAGCGCTAACGTGAGTGAATTTCGAACCACCATTTCGGGTTGGTCATTTGATAGGCAGTTGAGCCACTCGCCCGAGAGAGCCGCTGCCGCTGCTCGTCCGTCCACGTGCGATGGAGATTCAATACCACTGAACGTCGCGTTGTCAGCGACTAAGCGCGCAAGTTGTCGGGTGCAGGCAGGGCCGATCTTCCGAAGTGCGGACACCGCCGCCGAGCGCGTGGCATCTTCGGCCAAGCAGCGCACTAGATCCGGTATCATCTGCGTATTTCCGATGTAGCCCAGCGCCCGGACGCAACCGGAATTTGGGCGGTGCCGGAGCGCCAGCAATAGCGCCTCGGTTACCTCAGGCTGCCGAGACGACGTAAGGTGTTCCGCGATGCGATACACGACGACATCTTCGGCTTCTTGCAGCACGGGTGGCAGCACCCGCGTCCCGGCATCCCGTAAGGCTCGCATGAGCGCACCGATAGCAGCGTCACCACCGATGCGTGCGAGAGCATCAGCGGCCCAGCAGCGCGAATGATACAGGGCCTCCGAGGGACCGCGAAGCAATGCCTCCAGGCTTGGTATGGCAGTAATGCCCTGAGAGATAATCTCCGGAATTGCCGACTCGCCGTCATAAAGGTTGTGAAGTCGTCCAACGAGAGCGCCAACGCCCGCTTTCTGCTGGACTGCGACCGACAACGTGGTGGGCGCGATTTGGCCGCGCGATTCATCCTGTCTGCTTGATCCCGAACGGTCGAGATACCGCGCTGTTGGCGAACCAAAATCGCTGCTGCAAGCCGTCATCACAACTCTTGTTGCCCGTGTCGTTCGCGGGTCTTCGTGGACTCGGGCCATGACTCTGAAGTTCGGAGGCATCGTGCTTAGCGTCGCCGGGATATGGCTACACATCGCCTGACTCGTACTCTCGAGCTCGAGCAAAATTGTCGCAGAGTGCGGAATTCAGAGAGGCTCGCAAATACGCCGAAGCCCGCTGAAGTTATATTGGTCATTGCCTTGCACTTTCTTCGAAAGCGCAAAGTGCCTATTGCCGCACATGTTAACGAATAAGCGACCGGGCGCCCGCTATGTGTCCGATTGCAGTTGTAGCGGCTGCTTCTTCCTCATCGCTTAGTAGAGCGCGGCGTAAGCCGTCGCGTTTGAGGGCGTAGCGCTGCATGTCCTCAGCGAGGCGATCTGCCATTCGCGCTTGATTCGCGAGCAGAACGCGCGCGACCAATGGATCACTAATGGTGGTCGCTATTCGGAAAACGTGAGGAAGACATATAGCGGAGGCAGCGGCGTGTAGATCCTTCTGGCGGCCTGTGGTTAATTTGGTGCCCGCTTCGAGCTCTATATTTTTCTGGATTGCGCACATTTTGCACTTGGGCCCTCCGCGAAACGTCACGTACCGGGAATGCAGTGTGTCATTGGATCGTGTTTCTAAATCCCACAGTTCTAGAGAAATTTGCTTCAATAGCGGTGTGACCGCTACGCAGATATCGCGTGAGGCCGCCATCGCCGCATACTGCCACCAATGCGTTGCGCAAAAGCCTCCTTCAGCTACGAAGGCTGCGTGAGCCTTTGGGTCTCTAATGAGCGCGGATTGATAGCTGGACAGAAATTCGAAGAACGCGTCCTCGATCATTCGACAAATGGCGCATGGCCGCACCTGCGCTGAAGAGCCCGGATCGGCCGTCAAATGCGGCGCCGCCCCCCTTGCCCGTTTTTGATCAGCCGGCCCAACCTGAAGCTGCGCTCGTAAGGCTTCGACGCGCGCCTTTAGGTGAGAAACCGAAGGGTGTGATTCGCCTGCGTCCATCAAGGACATGGAACGATCGCACATTCGCAGCAAGAAATTGCGGTTCTTGTTATTGAGCAAGAAGCGCATCAACGCAACCTCAAGCTGTGGAAGGCCGCTCTTGGAAAGCCTGTCGAATTCGTTAGAGAGCTTGGCGGCTAAACCCTCAAGGGCTGACGTCGAAAAGATCCGTGGGAGGTCGTCGCTATGGAAGATCGACTTGAGCTGCTGGGCTACGTAATTCTGCGCTTCAAGCCTCTGTGAGGCATTGACCGTGTCCTGCTTATTTAGGACAAAAAAGGTTCGTATGCTCGTGTGCGCAATTCCCTGCAGAACACGAAGCTCCTCGGCGCTTAAGGGACTTTCGTACCCGGATACAAGGATGAGCGCGTCGGCTTCCGGCAGGAACGCTTCGGTTGTCCGAGTATTTTCGCGAATCGGCGAGGCTAATCCGGGAGTATCAACAAAGTAGAACCCGCGCCGGAGGATTTCCGCCGGAAGCTCTATATTCGCTTGCCGAATGCCACGAGTGTTGCCTGGGTTGCCGCGCTCGGTAACGTAGTCGGCAATTTTGTCCAGGCCAATTTCGAGAGGTATCCCGCCGTGCTTCCACTCGATCTGAACTTGTTCGCGACTGCCATAGCGGACGCTTGTGATGACGGATGTGAGCGGCACGATGCCGGTAGGTAACCGGTCCGTACCCAGAATGGCATTCACCAGAGAAGTCTTGCCGCGACTGAAACGGCCGGCGACGATTAGATTAAAGCGGTCTTCAGCGAGGCGCCCAAATAGCTCCCTGAACCGCTCGTATAGAGGATCGCATTGATTCGGCAGATGGGAGGCGCGTCCTCGTAAAATATCGGTAAGCTCAAACTTGGCCTGCTCATAAGCACGCAAATCTATACTTGCGCTGACGAGGTTTGAGTCTGTTTCCGAGGCGGTTAGCGGCGTGGACTCGGCGGCCATCTTTGCAGCTCCTGCGTTAAGGGCTCTATAGCACCGAACAAGCAGGAGTCATTGGCTGTACGAGACAGCGGTTAATGCGAACTCCACCGCGGCCTTCAATTTATCACAAGACGGGGCTTTCTGCTCTGGTCGGGGCGATAAGGACGCCTGTCATAACGCGGGGATAAAGGTATCCTCGGTTTCGCCGGAACGGCAAAACGCCAGCCAGCGCGCCGGCAAAGCGTCTAGGCAATCGAGTTCAGATTGTTTGAGACGATCTATGCTGTAGCCCCGCTTAGGTAACGCAAACCTTGGGTGAGTCATGTTTAACGAAGGCCAAGTGCAGCATCTCGTCACTCACTTTCGCTACTTAGATAAATTACTTGGTGACGCAACAGCAGACTTAACCCCGTCGGCGGATGGAAAGCTTTTCGAGCTGTGCATACACGATGCGGCCCCAGAAGAGCGCCAAGTGCTGATGACGCATGTGCAGGAGCTGCGCGCAATCCTGCGCCATTTTATTCAGAAGCACTCGCTTCCCGATACGCTGCCGCCTACCAGCTCCTTGTGGGCATTCCAATTGGCGATCTCCTACGCGCGAGTCGGCGTGCACGAGCTACTTCCCTCATATCTTGGCAATTATGGGAGAGTTGATGACTCAGCTGCCGCTGCCGTGACTCAATTGGCGGTTGATTTGCAAAAGCCACTGGGCAGGCTGGAGGCATACCTGAAGGAACGATCAAGGACCTCCGAATAATGTCGCCGGGACGCTGCTTTCGAGATCTCATTTCTCAAATTCCCGAAGTTGAGCTGTGATGGCTTCGACTCGGTACAAGAAAGCATTAAGCTGCGCCATCCGTGCCGTCATTGCTTCCTGACCTTCCTCTTGCGCAGCCGCGGCGCGCCTAAGAGCCTGCTCGATCTCACCGAGAACGAATGTCGTGCTAGCGGCGACCTGTTGCCCAAATTCGTTGATGCTCCTCCTAAGTCGCTCCTCGACATCTGCGCGGAGTCGCCCGGTGTGCAAATGCACAAGTTCAGTGGCCTCGCGTCGAACGCGCTTCAGCGCTATCGGAGCCAGTAGCGATCTCGGAAGCGCGAACAAAAGCACCGAGTTTAGAATCTGCAAGCTGGTCGGCTCGCTCCAAAACTTATAGGTAAATCGGGACTCCCGCTCCCAAACTGGAACCGCCTCCACTTGCGCGACAGAAACCTGAAACAAGGCGCCACATTTCCGTATCAACTCATCGATACGCGAATGCGTCTCGTTCCAGAAACGAGTGCACAGACGCTCAACCGCGCCGCTAAGGCGAGGCTCGGTTTTCGCAATCCAAGCGTCAAAGGCTGTGCGAACTTCAGCGCGAAGATGCTCCCCCAACGTCGCATAAAGCTGCTTCGTCGGCAGGTTGGCATGGGATTGGAGCCAGCTGGGAAGATGCGCTTGAAGAGTGGTGTTCTGAGCTTCACCAAATAGGCGGAGCTCCGGTTCGATTTCTTGCGTCAGCAGGCGAAGCACATGAGTTCGTAGGATCACGAGTTGTTCTGCCTGATCCCGCAAGGTCTCTAGTCTCTTAGCCTGCAAGAACTCAATTGCAGCACTAAGCTCTTCCAGCGGGGCGACCGCAGCGCTGCGCTCAAGCTCCAGATTGAAGGAGATCTGCGACAGAATACGCCCGATCGTTCGTGCAATAGACCGACACCAAGTTTCGTCCTTGTCCTTGAAGATAAAATCCTCGAGAGCGGATCGAAATGCACGGAATTCTTCGACGCGCACCGAGTCAACCACAGTTCTGCTCTCAGGGGCCAAGATGGAGCGCGCAGACACCGGGAAGATTGGAATGGGGGTGCCACAAGAGCCTTTTGTCGCAGCGGCACAAAATGCGAGAGACTCCTTAAGCTCCGACGGCGAAAGGCAATCCACTTTGTTTAGTACACAAAAGATCTTGCCTGCGTAGCCGGCTGTCTCGCGCAAGAACTGCAATTCGCCCCGACTAAATGGCTGCTCGACTGAGGCAACGAATACTATGGCGTCAGCTTGTGGGACGTACGAACTCGTGAGCGCGCTGTTATGTCCGTAGATGGAGTCGACACCGGGAGTGTCGATCAGCCGCACACCGGATGCGAGCAAAGTACACGGGTAGTCGATTAGGACTTCTTCCACTCCTTTGACATTACGAGGGTTACGCCGCTCAGTGACGTATTCCTCTAAGGAGCCGAGAGAAATCTCAACGAACTCTGTCGAGTTTGCCTTGATGCGTACACGAATCTCATTTCCGTACCGGATGGTTGTGATTGCGGATGTAAGAGGAACTACACCTGTCGGGAGGAGGATCTCGCCAAGAAGCGCGTTAATGAGACTGCTCTTGCCTCGCTTGAACTGTCCGACGACCACCAAATTGAATGCCGCATCGCCCAGTTTCTTCCTAAGCCAATTGCAACTCTCTTTATCAGCGCCGGGAAGACCACACGTCTCTGACAAACATTGGAGCAGCTGCAACCGAGCGGTCTCATGCCTGAGAGCGCTAGCACTGCCCTTTTGGGACGCGGGAATAGGTGGGCAGAATTCGAACATGTAGTCCTACCATAGAGGAACGCAGTGTCCTATTCGGTAGGAGTCATTAGCCCACAAGGCACTTCTCGGGGGACTCCATCCCCAAGCGAAAGAGTAAAGACCTCTTTCGAGCACGTCAACGGCGCCTAGGGATTAGCTGGATTGATTGCGGCCGTGGCACTGAGTAGACTCTCTCACGTGGGAGATGGCATGCCTCCCGAACCGCCACCGACGGCTGATGATGCCTACGCATTGACTGGACTGAGGGCGTAGTCCTTTTCGCCTTCCGTCCCTTTATCGCGGGGTAGGCGGAATGCGAACTTTACCTTTAGCGTGCCGCGCGCCGGCGTACCGTGGCCGCAATTATTGCAGCGCCACGAGGGTCAGTGATTTCGGATCCTTTGAAATACACATAACTGCTGCACGCATGCAGCTGGAGTGAGCATGGCGCTGAGGGTCGCTACCAACTATACACGTGTCTTCCGTTTGACTTTCGTTCCATGTTGATCTCGAAGCTTGCTATTTGTATAGGCTTGAGCATTAGACTCGTAACGGCGGGTACCGCTTATACGGAAGCGGTTCAAACAGTGTCCAAGACACCAACGCATCCGACACATGGCTGGCTCTAGAGATTGCCACCAGATTAAGTCGGTTCTGCCCAACATCGCGCCATTCATCGCGTGGCTTGGGGCGCAACAGGCTACTAAAGCGGGGCAGCCTCGCGAGGGACAAATGAAGTGCGGTAACCAACCAGCGAGTATCAGCATGATCCGACGTCGCGCAAGTCCTCATGCCCGCCCGATCTAAGCTTGATCGCGAAAGTTCTTGCGCCAGGACAAGTCAGCACAACGAACCGTTCGTGTGCAACATTAGTTACTATAGCTTTTGCAAGTGCGTAGCGTTCTTGCACCACGATGAGAGAAATGCACAATTATGCCTTGTGCCATTAGCCTAATTCGCGCCATCGAGATTTTGGATTCGCGCGGGACGCCGACCTTGCGCGTATCGGTACGACTGGCTGACGGGACCGTCGGAACGGCCTCCGTGCCTTCGGGCGCCTCGACTGGCGAGAACGAGGCCCTGGAGCTGCGTGACGATGCGCACCGGTACGGCGGCAAGGGTGTGCGACAAGCTGCCGCCAATGTAAACGACATCATCGGTCCACAGCTGGTGGGACTTGACCCGACGCAGCAGTCACGCCTCGATCATCTGATGATCGAGCTGGACGGTACGGCGAACAAAGCTAAACTTGGCGCCAACGCTATCCTAGGCGTCTCGATGGCATTGGCGCGCGCCGCCGCGATCTCCAGCCGGCTACCCCTCTACGCATACCTCGGCGGTGTAGGCGCCCGGCTCCTTCCGATTCCAATGATGAACGTGATCAATGGCGGCAAGCATGCCGACTCGAGCCTCGACTTTCAGGAATTTATGATCGTACCGCGCGGCGCGCCAAGTTTTAGCGAGGCCCTGCGCTATGGCGTGGAGACCTTTCAAGCTCTGAAGAGTCTATTGCACGAGCGCGGTAACAGCACTGCCGTCGGAGATGAAGGTGGCTTTGCACCGGCCCTGAAGACAAATGAGGAAGCTTGTGAGCTGATTGTGATGGCGATCGAGCGGGCACGTTACCGACCCGGCGAAGACATTGCGATTGCACTCGATCCGGCTGCTTCGTCGTTCTTTGAAAAGGGCAAGTACCGACTCACGCGTAGCCAGCAGGGTGAAATGAATGCCGAGGAAATGACCGCACTGTATCGAAGCTGGCTGGATCGCTTCCCTATAGTTTCTCTGGAGGACGGATTGGCGGAAAACGATTGGGATGGCTTCCGCGCACAGACCGCGGCGCTTGGTGGTCGCATTCAGATCGTTGGCGATGATCTGCTCGTGACCAATCCCATTTACATCCGGCGCGCGATTGCCGAAAAGAGTTGCACTGCCGCGCTCATCAAGCTGAACCAAATTGGCACTGTGACTGAAACGATCGATGCGATACAGCTGTGCCGTAAAGCCGGTTGGGGGTACGTGATTTCGCATCGCTCCGGAGAAACAGAAGACACGTTCATCGCCGACTTTGCTGTCGCAATGGGGGGCGGGCAGATCAAGACCGGATCATTGTGCCGGTCCGAACGGATCGCCAAGTACAACCGATTACTCGAGATCGAAGCGGAATTGGGAGCGGCAGCAGTTTATGCTGCGTAGACGCTTATGGCATATCTCCGAGTGCAAAAGTACTAAGGCATCACCGGAGCGAACTTGAGAGATTCATGACTGCTATCACAACGTTGCCCGCTTCCAAGGGAAAAGTCCGGTGGCTTACCCGCAACGTCTTCGCAATCGGAATGCTAAGTTTGTTCTCGGATGCCGGTCACGAATTGACGACGGCGATTCTGCCGCTCTTCTTGGCAACGTTCAGCGCCGGCGCGGCAGCTCTTGGTATTGTCGAGGGATTCTCAGACGCCGGATCCAGCGTTCTTAAATTGTGGATGTCGTTCTACTCCGATCGCGTCGGCAAGCGGAAGCCGATACTTGCGATCGGGTATTTCGTCACTGCAATGATGGGTTTGCTCGGCTTCGTCACGGCCTGGTGGCAAATCGTCGTCATCCGCACGGCCGCTTGGATGGGGCGCGGTGCGCGCGGTCCGGTTCGCGACGCGCTGCTGTCCGAAAGCGTTCCTGCTCAAGCGCACGGGCGCGCATTTGGGTTCGAGACGATGATGGACACGCTAGGCGCCGTCATCGGCCCGGCGATCGCGCTATCGCTAGTCGGGGTGATTGCGTTGCGCCACATTTTCCTGATTGCGTTCATTCCCGGCGCGGTAACGGTGCTGATCGTGCTGTTTGTTTTGAGAGACATCCCAAGAAAGCCGCAGCCGGGAATGAGGATCGTGTCTTCGCTGCGCGCGTTGCCCCGCTCATTCTGGCGCTACGTCGGCGCGGTCGGAATCTTTGGCTTTGGAAACTTTGCGCATACATTGCTGATATTGCGCGCGGTCACCGTGCTTACGCCAAGCTATGGAGCGGTGCATGCAGGAAAGATCGCGATCGGCCTCTACATCTTTCACAACGTCGTGTATGCGGCGACCTCCTACCCGGTCGGCGTGCTCGGTGATCGAACTAACAAAAAGGCATTGCTGGCGATCGGCTACGCACTGTTCACCGTGATGTGCGTCGGCTTTCTAGCCGTCGGCGCGAGCCTGCCGGGGCTCGTCCTGCTTTTCGCCCTCGCGGGAATTTACATCGCGGTGGTGGACTCGATGGAGCGCGCGCTGGCCGCAGACCTATTGCCGCTGGAGCGTCGCGGAACTGGGTACGGCGCGCTCGCTACAGTCAACTCTTTGGGCGACCTTACCTCGAGCATTGTGGTCGGCTTGCTCTGGGCGTACGTCTCGATTGCTTCGGGATTCTGGTATGCAGCAGTCCTTACACTAACCGGCGCGATCGCCCTTTGGATGGTCCCGCGCCAGCCGAATTCGGCCGATCGCGCAGCACCTGCGATGACGCTGCCAAGTTAACGATTTGCGGGCGCGATGATCGCAACCTACGTAATATCTTTATGGGTGGCCTTTGGGATCGTGTGACTGCCCGCAGCGCCTTGCTCGGGGCGCTTTAGGATCGCTCATCGATAGCGACCGCACTGGTCCCAGCGCAGATGTTAGCCCTGCTGCAGTCGGCTTTGCCGTCAAAGCTCTTCGCAAAGCCAAGCAGTGTGCTATAAATTGCGACGGCGGTGGAATTTCGACTGTCCGCTGCGTTACGCAGCCAATGACTCCTGCACCAAAGCTCAGTACGCCCGTAGCGTTCTAGCGAGTTAATTGCAGGAGTGCAGAGGCATGACAATTCCCAATCCGCTCTCCCCAATCAATCCACGAAGTGCTACGCGTGTCGGGGGAGCGCTGAAGCCGTTTAGCGGCCAAGTGATCTTGGCAGTCAAACCGCGTCGCCTGCTTCGCGCTTCGCGCGCCGAAGGCCCTTCCCCGGACGAAGCGACCGTTCTCATCTTAGGTGCAAACATCTCTCACTGTGTCGCCGGAGCTTGCAGCGAAAATCTGTCGATAAAGATCCTCTCCATAGCTCGTTGGCAGCGGCTCGCCTTCTGACAAGCGAAAAGTTCGCCGAGCATCGCCCAGCCTTTCCGCGCGAAGAAACAGTGCTGTGTCTAATTCTGCAAGGTAAAACCGCCGCGCCAAATCGAACAGATGAGTGACGTAAAACACCTTGATGCCGCTTTCCAATAGAGCTCGTACGATCCCGCTAGCAATCTCTGATCCTTCTCTTGTGTTCGTGGACGCGAACGACTCGTTGAATAGAACGATGCTGTTAGGCGTGATATGGTCGACGATCATGCTCATGCGGCCCAGCTCTTCATCGAGCTTGCCGCTCTTCATGCTGGCATCCTCTCCACGTTTGAAGTGCGTAAAAAGGCCACTACAGACATTGGCACGGAAAGACTCGGCAGAAACGAACAGGCCGCACTGCATCATCAGCTGCGCCTGCCCTACACTTCGAAGGAACGTGGACTTACCTCCTCGATTCGCGCCAGTGATCATCACGAGCCACTTGTCATCGGCGTCTACATCATTGCCCACCACTCGTTCCTTCACTGTCAAGCTCAAACTCACGTCGTACAGCCTCCGACAGAAGAGCGCAGCATTGCCTGCGAATATGGGCTCGGGAACGCACATGGGCTCGCCTTTCTCGTCAAGACGGTCACGCAGGTTCAAGCAGCCGACGTAAAAGCCCGATTCCAATCTCAACATGTTGAAGAAGGCTAGTATGTGGTCCGTTGACTGCGCGAGCGCGCCTGCAATTCGGCTGATTCCCCGGCTCCTAAGCTCTGCAAGCGCCCTGAACCCGCCTTCATCGCGATCGGCGATTTCATAGACGTAGCTAGAGGGTTGCTTATGGGATAGCTGTTCCCTCCAGCTGCGCAGTCGCGCCTTCCAAACCTGCTTCCTGCTCGGGGACTTTCGAAGCTCGTAATGGATACCCCTATTGCCTTGGCCCAACTCGGCACTGATCAGTACGCCGTCTGGAAACGTGAGTTTGCGTAGATGCTCTTTAACAACATTGAAGTATTTGTTATCCAGCTCCCGAACAAGCATCGCGAAGAGCCTCGTAAAGGCATCGGAGCGGAATGTTCCGCGACCCGCGTTAGCGATGTCCCTGAGTCGTGTCAGTAGACCGACAAACATTTTTAGCACCTCTACAGAGCGGTACAGGAGACCTTCGGGATCGCGGTTTCGCGTAAATCCCCACACCTTTCGTTCGCGCTCGATCGCTTCCACGGCAATTGCGTATATCTCCCGGACAATGGTCGATTCTTCTAGACAATCGGCCAGAGCGTCCTGTCGATAGCGGATCTCCTGCGGGTCACTCAGACTTGTCAGAAGGGCCGCCTGCACCACGTTGAGCAAGAATTCATCCCCCGCCGCCATGGCGGCAAAGAGCGTATCAAGCTCCAAGTCCTGTACCAATGCCACTCCGTGTGGCAGCGGCCGTGCTTTGAGCTCAAAATCCCGATCTCTGTGCATCAGGTAAACTTTCACGAGTCAATGCGCTCCTTTACGCATACGTAGGTGAGGCGGTGCTTCCGCGCGATCGCCACGGCGTACGCAAGTCCATCGGACGCTCTTCTGATGACTTTGAAGGTTCGCAACTGGGGATTCTCAGGATCAACGATACTGACCATCCCCACTGTGGCTTCATTTAGAGACGCCAATTCATTGAGAAACGTCACGTACACGCACAGTAGACCGCGCTGGCTGATTCGTTCGATGATCTCCTTGCTGAGGAATAGCGCATCATGCAGGGTGGTAGCACTTAGGCTTTCGTTCATTATTAGAATGCTATTTGAAGTCGCCTGCTCGAGAATTACGTGGATACGCTGCAAATCCTCTTCGAGCTTACTGCTCAAATTCTGCAGGTGTTCCTCGCGCTCAAAATGAGTAAACAGTTTGTCAAAGACAAAGAGCCTCGCCTTACGCCCTGGAACCAGACAGCCAATGCTGGCAAGATAATGGAGTTGCCCAAACGTGCGGGCAAAGGTTGTTTTACCCCCCTGATTCGGGCCCGATATGACCAATATGCGCTCCGGGTCATTTAAATAGAAATTATTTGTCACCACCTGCGCTTTATTGCGCATAAGTACATCGGCGAGCGCCAAGTCAAATACGTCATGGCCATACACTTCCTTTGATCGGTCCCCCACCTCCGGATAGCAGAATGCCAGCCCAGCCGACTTGAGGCTCTCGACGTGCTCCATACAGCAGATGTAAAATTGTATCTCGCGGTCAAAATTCCGGATCGTCGGCTCCAAAAAATTACGATGTCGATCGCAGTAGTCGTTAAGGTATGTGAAGATATCGGAATGTAGCCATGCGACCCGCTCCAGTACTGCAGCCTCTATATGATTCAGCTCGGACGGGCAGGAGATATCGAATCGATAATCCCTCGCCGCCCCCTGCCTAAATTTCTCGAACGTCCGTAACACCTCCTCGCCGTAATCCGCTTCCGCCCCGTATCGCGAGACCCTTATTCGGTTCTCTTCGATGTGAAGCGAATATCGGATGCTCGCCAAGTCGGCGTCGAGCTTCTGTGTTTCGACGCGGCGTGATGTGAATTCCGCTGAGTGAGTGTAAGAGATGAGAAATTCGCGGACCGCCAGCAAGCCCCGCGACTTAATACTTGTATCTGTTAGATTCTCCATTAGACCACTTACCGCATCGGCGTACGTCACCACTGCATCAACAAACCAGCGTTGCTTTTGAAGTCGGTGGCGAAGTTTGAGAGTCTGGTCGAGCTGGTCGCGCATGTCTCGCATTTTCCGGGCGAACGAGCTGATGTGCGCGACGAGCTTTGGATTCTCCAGATCGCGCAGCACTTCATGGCGATAATTAATCGCCGCCTTATTGCTCAATGGAGTGTAAAAAATGGGGTGCAGATTGTATTCGTCGCGACCGAATGTGATGGACGCCACGATCTGATCCAGGTTGAGGTCGGTGAAGAATTCGGGCGCTTCGCGCCTATCCATTCCTTGGCGACTTTCCGCGTCGTCAAAAAGTATGCTTAAGGCAGGCGCTGACACCGGTTCCCTCTTACCTATCAGGTGTGCAGACGGTGCAACGGATTTGCGCGCATCGCTTCCAAAGCTCAAGCATCTACCGGCGCCAGTAGCACCTGCCACACATCGTTCCTGCGTGCGCGGAATGACGCGGCGCTGGCGCTCAGGTAATAGCGCCACATTCTGAAAAAGCGCTCGTTGTGTGCCTGGGACAGCTCCTGCCAGTGGTGCTCGACGTTGGCACGCCACGCAAGCAACGTGCGCTCGTAGTGCGAACCGATGCGTTGCCAACTGGTGATGTAGAATAGTCCTTCGATGGCCGTCGCGATTTGCGACTGCGACGGAATCATCGAATTCGGAAAGATGTACTTGTTGATCCATGGATCGGTAGGGCTCGTAGAAACTGCAGTGCCTATTGCATGCAGCAGAAAGCGGCCGTCGCGCCTTAAGCATCGATGCACCGTGTCCATGTACGTGCGATGGTTCTTCACGCCGACATGTTCAAACATACCGATGGAATAAATGTGATCGAATGAGCCACGCAGATCTCGATAGTCCCGCAGCACGAAGGCAATGGGCAACCCGTCACAGCGTCTGCTTGCATGTTCTACTTGGTTCTGCGAAACCGTTATCCCGACACCTCGCACCTGGTATCGAGTCGCGGCGTACTCAAGCGCCCCGCCCCAGCCACAACCAATGTCGAGAATACGTTGATCTGGTTCGAGTCCGAGTTTTCCGAAGACGAGCTTTAGTTTTGCCTCCTGCGCATCATCGAGGTTCGTGGCAGAGTCCCAAAGCCCGCAGCTATAGATCATCCGGCGATCGAGCATTTTCTCGTATAGATCGTTGCCGACATCGTAATGGCGCTGTCCGACCAGGAACGCGCGTGACCGGCGCTGCAGATTAAGAAGCTTGGATACGCAGAGCGACGCTAAATCACGCCAACTCCGCACTCGCTTATCCAGCTGCGCAGCCAGTAGGCGATAAATAAGTCCATCGAGATCTTGCGCTTCCCACCAGCCGTCCATATAGGCTTCCCCAAGACCAATCGAACCGTTCAGCAGAACGCGTGCGTAGAGGTCATCATTGAGGACCTGTATGTCCCATGGCGCATTGCCATTTAGTGTCACATCGCAGCCGACGAGCAGGTATTCGATTTTTTTTCTTAGCCGCCGTGACACGATAATCGTCCGTTGGAGTGCGCTTTGGGAATGCCGCGAGCAGAAGCGCACAGATGGAGATCGGTGTGGACCGTTAGGATCGGATTGGCAGCCGCTCGAAAGCGCCGTACGGCCAGGCTCGATGACGGGTAATAGCGGATCTGTCGATTATTTCCGACGCTCTGCACATGCGCATATTGACTCCTAATACGTCAGGTGTTCCGACGCGCAATGAGTCAGCAGACGATGCGGGCGCAGCGCAACTACACCTGTCGACCAACTTCTCGGCGCGGTGTAGGCATCATTAGCCAGTGGGCGGTTTGTCAGGGGAGAATGCCATCTCCCTCCCGCGCAACTATACGAAACTCGTTCTCGCACGGCAAGCCATGGTCAGGGCGAGTACATATCAGAGATACTGTCCCTCAAGCCGAATATTGCTGCCGCCTGAATTGCCGGCCGCCCCGGGGGCCCTTCCGGCTCTGTCGAATTACAAGCTCGCAATCGGTGCATATCGTGCTGACGTGCAAGCGCCCACCGCTCCAATATTCGGGCACCTCGAGGCGCCGTATACACTCGCGTAGCCATCCTATGCGGCCCCGTGCGGCGCGCACTATATGCCGACGTGTCCTGGTATCAATTTCGGGGAGATTGCGCGCCACCCACGCATAACCTAACAAGCGCTGCAGACGTCGGTTTGGCATCAGCGGCATACGCACACGGGGCGCATGTCGCCGCCAATCAACCAGGCGGTTACGCTCGAACTCCGAATCAATATCGACGACAAATAGCGCCCCAATAATGCCTCCCTTGAGACGTCGCATAAATCCGATCATGGCCGTCGTGACTTCACGCGTATGATCAAGCAATAACACTCCAGGAATTCGATCGGCCGCAAGACGGAGCCTCACGCCCATCGCGCGCCTACCCAATGGCTGAATGTCTGTGTCGGGATACGCCTGCGACAGCGCGGTCACAACGTCCGCTAATCCCATTGTCTGAGGTGCAATGGCGCACGGAATCGATTGCGAGCGAAAATGCTCAAGCATCGAGGTAACGAGTGTCGACTTATCTGAGCCGCGTGGTCCGTGAAGGATCAGGTGCGAACCGGATTGCAAGCGCGACGCGAGGTCACTGCGAAAAGATGAAAGATGCTTGGGCGCGGCGGTAGCCGCGATCAGCTTATTCGGGGGGTACTCTTGATCGGGCATTGCCGGCTCCAACTGCACACATCGAGACGTGCACGACAGGAGTCATCAGCCCGCTGGGCGGTTAAGGGGAACTCCATCCCCGCCTAGAGTAAAAGTTAAATCGTTGCAAACGCTACGTCAATAGACGAAGTAATGGCATTGTGGCCCGGAGGATTAAGCCAACGCTTTCGGGCACACCGGTCCGAACGCGCGTTCGAGCCGGAACTTGGCGGATCAAGTTGTGCCCGGAACGGTTCTCTGGAACACTAACGCCCTGCGGAGATGGCATGCCTCCGTGAAACCGTCGCTCCTGCGGCTGATGATGCCTACGTTTCTCGGCGACGGGAGAAGCGTAGCTGCGCCCCCTCGTCCCGAGTGGTATCGCTTTACCAAAGGGCGGGCACCGGCGCATGTGGAGATCCATCGTAGTCATTTCTGTCGGGGCAAGCTGCGGAGCGCTGCTGCGCTGGTGGTTCGGCACACGGCTGAACACTCTATTTCCTACAATTCCACTCGGCACCCTCACCGCCAACCTTGTCGGCGGATACATCATTGGTGCAGCGGTCGCGTTCTTCGGCGAGTATTCGTCGTTGGCGCCGGAATGGCGATTGTTCGTTATGACGGGCTTTTGCGGTGGCTTGACCACTTTTTCCACCTTTTCCGCAGAAGTCTCCGGCCTCATGAAGCAAGGCCTCGGTGCGTGGACTTGCGCGGCCATCATGGTGCATGTGTGCGGTTCGGTGCTGATGACTTTTGCTGGCATGGGCACTGTCGCATGGGCGAGAAGCTAAGGGATCGGAATGATACGCGAGAGTCCTGTCCGTTTTGCCGGACAGACGAAGCCCTGCTGGCGAATTCTCTCGCGTACGCTCGTCTGGACAAATTTCCGGTCACTCCGGGGCATGTACTCATCATTCCGCTGCGGCACGAGCCGATCTTCTTTAGCGTCAGCCACGAGGAACTTAAGTCGATCTGGGCCTTGGTCGTAAAGGCTAAGCAGCTCATCGATCGCAAATTTCAGCCCGATGGCTACAATTTAGGAGTCAACGTCGGCCGCACGTCCGGGCAGACCATTGCGCATACACACTTGCACTTAATTCCTCGATACCGTGGTGATGCCGTTGACCCTAGCGGTGGTGTGCGCGGTGTAATTCCGGCGAAACAACACTATGAACAAGAAATTTGAGGAATAACTATGAAAGGCTCATACCTGCGTCTGTACGTTCATGAGGGACACCGCTGTCACGGAGTGTTGGCTTGGGAATGGCTCTTAAAAAAGGGCAGTGAATTGGGCATGCAAGGCGGCTCGGCATTTCGTGCAGTCGCCGGATTTGGTCGCCACCACATCTTACACGAGAACACTTTTTTCGAGCTCGCCGGCTCCGTAGCGGTAGAGGTCGAATTTATCGTTACGGAAGACGAAGCGCGCAAGTTCATCGAGCTCCTGCACCGGGAGAAGCTACGCATCTTTTGTGCTTATATACCGGCGCGTTTTTTTGTCATCAATCCCGACGACGAAGATCCGCCGGAGATAGGGTCTATGGAGTAGTTCAGCGGTGATCACACGCGAGCGCCCGCCGTCCGCCACTTGCTGCCTATACGGCTTTTCCGTATATTGCATTGCCTAGGAGATGGCATTCCTCCTTCTAAAAAACCGCCGGCCACCGGCTGATGATGCCTACCAATCCATTATTAAGAAAAAGGGATTTGGTAGTGCCGTGTCGAGCTGTCGCACAGGGGTTTCCCCGGCCCGGTGGTAATCGCCATACAGGCGGGGCGCCGTGATGCGCGACATACTGCTGCAGATCGGCCAAGTCGCCACTGTGATCATCCTCAGTCCCCTGCTGCAGGGAGTGATTCTGCAATGGGAAGAGCGCGTGCAACGCGCCCAAGGACCGGGTGTCTTTCAGCCCTACCGGGACCTGTGGAAATTGTTCCATAAGCAATTGGTCGTACCCGAGACTGCAAGCTTCATCTACTGGATCGCACCAATCGTCGCGTTCACCTGCATGCTAACGGTGCCGATTTTGATCCCCGTGCTGACCAATTTTCCATTACCTCAATCAGACATGGGAGATATTCTCGGCGGAGGTCTAATCCTAACGCTGGGCGCGTTCCTGATCACGCTTGCGGGGCTTGATTCCGGCAGCTCTTACGGCGGCATCGGCTCATCACGCGCCGTCATGCTAGGTATCCTCGCGGAGCCGACACTGATCTTGGTATTCGTTGGCATCACTTTGCTGGCCAAAGCGATGTTGCCGTTTGTCGTCAATCATTTACTCGTGCAGCAACCCGCGCTGTACTGGAGCCCTGCACATCTATTTCTCGTTGCGGCCTTCTTCATTCTGCTGCTCGTAGAGACGGATCGTCTGCCGATCCATTCAAGCACCCACATCGAGGTCTATATGATCGATGAGGCGCGCATCCTCGAATATTCGGGACCGCTCCTCGGCTTGCTTAAATGGGCCTCGATGATGAAACAATTCATCCTATACACGATCTTCAGCAACGTGTTACTACTGCCGTGGGGTCTTTCCATTCGCGGCACGGCGCTCGGAGCGCTGGGTGCTGCCGGCGCTCTGTTTACAAAATTCCTCATCGTTGCGCTCGCCGTCGTATTTGTCGAGACCGCTCAGTCTCGCCTGCGCTACTTCCGCTATCAGGAGCCACTTGCCGCCTCGTTCTTACTGGCGATCCTCGCGATTGTGGCCAACCAGCTGAGATAACGCTGTGCTTGCCGCTCATCTTCAACCTCTCGCGGCGTCTGTCTTCAGCCTAATCGCGATCGCGAGCTTGCTGCTTGCGTTCGTCATGTTGGGTTCACGCTGGCTCAATGACTACCTTATCGCTTTCGCCGCAGAATCATGGTTAATTGCGATTCTGTCCGCAGCAGTTGGCTACTACGGCCACTACCCCGAACTGTACTTGATTGCCCTACTAACGGCGCTCTTTCGCGGATTGCTGTTGCCCTACCTCATGTTGCGCATCATCCGTCGCCTTGCAGTCAACCGTGAACTGCACGAGCGCCTATCGCCCAGTGCGAGCCTGGTCGTAGGCGCTTTACTCGTGCTCTTCGCTTTTGTCGTTTCCAGTCACCTGGGGCAATCGTTAGGCCTGGCGGGCACCGTCGCAGTGCTCGCGCTAACGGTAATGTTGTCGATGAAGCTCATTGGTTTTCTCATGCTCGTGGTGCGCGTCGAGGCTCTCAGTCAGATTCTGGGTTTGCTAATTCTGGAAAACGGCATATTTCTGGGTTCGCAGATCCTCGTCCCGGGTATGCCGCTGTTGATTGAACTCGTCATCCTCTTTGATCTGTTGGTCGTGGTCGCCTGCTTCGGGGTGCTGGTGCGCTATCTTGTGGCACACACCGGCACGTCGAGCACCCACGAACTCAGAAGGTTAGTGGGCTGATGGTCGGCGGCTTGCTCGCGGTGATACTCCTGGCACCGCTCGGCGCCGTGCTTGGCTGCACGTTGCTGCGGCAGCCTCGTGTGGCTGAATTGCTCAATCTCGCCGCCGCGGTCGCGGTTTTTCTCGCAGTACTGCGTCTCCTACCGATCGCCCTTTCCGGACCTTACACCTTTTGGAAGAGCTACTTGATCGTCGATCCGCTCGGCGCGTGGGTATTGCTCAGCGTCGCGAGCGTTTATCTTTTGGCATCGATTTATGCCGTCGGCTACATGCGCTCGCATCAGAAACAAGAGCGCTTGCACTACTTCTATGCACTGCTCGCTGGGTTCGCACTCACAACGCTGTCAGGCCCGCTGATGAACAATGTGGGTGTCTACTGGATAGCGATCGAGTTGACGACCCTCGTCAGCACGTTCCTCGTCTGCTTCGACCTCAATCGAGAAAGCATCGAGGCGGCCTGGAAGTATATCGTGGTCGTCTCCGGAGGCATCAGTCTTGCCCTCCTTGGAATTATCTTCTACTACTGGGGTGGTAGCCTTTATCTCGGCGCAACCTACGATCTGACTTGGTCGACACTGCGCAACGTCGCACCACAACTGAATCCGACGATTGCCCTCACAGCTTTCCTTCTGGTGTTGATCGGTTTCGGCACCAAGGTTGGCCTCGCGCCGATGCACACCTGGTTACCCGATGCGCACAGCGAGGCGCCGGCGCCCATATCCGCCATGCTCTCCGGCGCTCTTCTTAATACGGCGATGATCGGCATAGCACGGTTTATCCAGGTTGCCGACGCCGCGCGGCTCGGGCCGCTGCCGCGGATAGTCGTAGTTGCGATTGGTGTGTTTTCGCTGTTCATCGCCGCTTTATTCATCACCCGCCAGACGGGCATTAAGCGCTTGATGGCGTATTCCAGTGTTGAGCACATGGGCGTCATGACGCTTGGTTTCGGCTTCGGTGGTCCGCTCGGAATCGCCGGCGCGCTGTATCACATGCTCAATCACTCGCTCAATAAATCCTTGATGTTCTTCGGCGCCGGCAATGCTATGCAAGCGTTCCATAGCAAACGGATCAGCCGCATCCGTCACGTGCTTTGCGTTATGCCCGTGACGGGCCTGTTATGGTTGGCCGGTGCCGTGGCGATTACTGGGGCGCCGCCTTTTGGATTGTTTCTAAGCGAGCTCACCATACTGCGGGCGGGGCTTGCGGGTTCAAACGCGTGGGCGACGTACGTGATGCTAGTCCTGCTCATCGTGATCTTCGTGGGATTCCTCAATCACTTCCGCGCCATGTATTTCGGCGAGAGCGCGACGGTGGGATTATCGCCTCGCGCGATGCCCGTCAAAATCGATTTGAGCCTTTGGTGCCTTATTCCCATGTGGATGGCATTGGTGCCCCTCCTGGTGCTCGGACTGTGGTGGCCTCACGCGATCTCCCGCTACTTCGCGGTCGTTGCGGCACAACTCACGAGCGGAGCCACGCCATGAGGGTGCCCATCTCAGAAACCGTATCCCGTCAGGATCTGTTACGGCGCTGCAAGGCCGCCGTCGACGCGGGCGCGCGAATGCAGATGGCATATGCTTGGTTTCCCGGCGCCCCAGAGGACCCGGAAGTTCGCTACATTGTGCATGCCGGGACCCGTGAGGCCCTGCAGGTGTGGCGGTGCCGCCCGGGGCGAGAGACACTGCCGAGCCTCGCGGCGGTCGCGCCCTTGCTCTCCTGGTACGAGCGCGAGATGGCAGACCTTTGTGGCCTGCAATTTGCGGATCAGCCTCAGCCAGACCCGCTTGTGCTTTTGCCCGGCGCGACGGTGTCGAGGCCTCCGCTGGTTCCCGGCGGTGGCACGACTTTGAGTTATGTGCCGGAACCTTCGACGCTGCCTGAGATAGGCGGCGCGACCCGCGATGATGTGCAGTTGCTTCCGTTTGGACCGGTACGCGCGGACGTGCTCGAATCGGCCCAGTTCAATTTCTACTATATCGGCGAGGCGATTCTGCATTACCACCCGCAACTGTTCTTCAAACACCGCGGAATGGAAAAGCGCTTTGAAGGTATCACGCCGGAGCTGGGCGCGGTCCTCGCCGAAAGGGTGTCCGGCGTTGGCAGCGTGGCGCATGCGCTCGCCTACTGTCGGGCGCTCGAGGCGGCTGCCAACTGCGATGTGCCGCCGCGTGCTCAATGGTTGCGCGTTCTCCTGGCCGAACTCGAGCGAGTCTACAATCACCTCCATTACCTGGGCCATCTGTGTCACACGACCACGCTCAAGGTCGGGGAGGCCGAAGGGAAATATCTTGAGGAGCTCGCAAAACAGATCAATTGCCAAGCCATTGGCCACCGCCTGCTGCGCGGGCTTGTGAGTCCTGGAGGCTTGCGGCGCGAGCCGCAGCTTAATGGCCTCGCTGACGTGCTGAAGCGACTGCGGGGCGAGTTCACGCATTACGCTGCCATGTTGGAAGCGAGCACCACTCACCTCGATCGATTGATCACCACCGGCATGCTCAGTCGCAAGCTCGCATTTGATCAGGGCGCCACGGGGCCGGTTGAGCGCGCCTCGGGTTTGGACCGCGACCTGCGGCGCGATCAGCCGTATGCCGCGTACCCTGAGCTGCCGTTGAAAGTCGCTGTGCGTGAAGCCGGGGACGCGCACGCCCGCCAGCAGATACGCATCGCCGAAATCGAAAATAGTATTGAGCTCATTCAGGTGTTGTTGGAGCGATTGCCGGGAGGGCCTCTTAGCACTCGATGCCAACCGCCTTCCGGCAGCGAAGGCCTCGGGTGGACGGAGTCGCCGCGCGGCTCACTTTACTACGCGGTGCATCTTGACGGCAGCGGCCGCCTTGCGCGCGTGAAGATCAAGTCGCCCAGCTTTTCCAACTGGCGTGTGTTCCCATTTACGGTACACGACAGCAATATGATGGACTATGCGATCAATGAGGCGAGCTTCGGACTCACCATCGCCGGCTGCGACCGCTAGGAGGGCATCGTGCCTCTGTGGACACTTTACGGTTTGAAGCAAGGCAAGGCGAGCACCCGATGGCCCGCATCCGGTGACAGCGGCCAAGCGGGCACTTTGGGAATGCCGCGCTTTGATCCCGCCAAATGTCAGGATGGCTGTCGGCGCTGCGCAGAGGTGTGTCTGCCGGGTGCGATAACCGTCACTGATTCCACGCACGAGGCGCGTGTAGCGGTTGATTATGGACGCTGCGTCACGTGCCAGATGTGCGTCGAAGCTTGTCCGACTGGTGCGTTCAGCGGCTCGGATGACTGGGCTTTCGGAGTGAGAAGTCGTGAAGATTTAATTTGGGGCCACGCCGCGGCCTCACGCGACGGGCAGGCGCTCAAAGGAGAGATTCGTCGCGTCTTCGGCCGCAGTCTGCATGTGCGCCATGTCGATGCCGGTTCCTGCAACGGCTGCGAGTCTGAGTTGCAGGCACTCAACAATCCGTTCTACAACCTGCACCGGCTGGGCGTGTTCTTCACCGCCTCGCCACGCTTCGCCGATCTGCTGCTCGTGACCGGGCCGGTCACTTATGCCATGCGCGGACCGCTATTTGAGGCCTATGGGGCGATGCCGGAGCCAAAGTTTGTCATGGCGGTCGGCACCTGCGCGGTATCGGGCGGAACGAACGGCGGCGGCTATGCCTGCGGCAACGGATTGGACGACGTGTTGCCCGTGGATGTCTATCTGCCGGGGTGCCCGCCCAATCCTGCCGCAATAATTCATGCCTTGCTGATATTGCTCGAACGGGCGCCGCAGCGCGTGCACGGCGGCCGAATCGCGGAAGACGACAGTGCCTAAGCTGCTGATCGGCGCATTCGTGCTGTGGTTAGCAGGACTTGTGTTGGCCTGCCTACGATTCAGTACATCGGCGCGGTGGCTAATCGGCCTCGGGGCTGCCGCCGGCGTGGCGGGGAGCGTCTCGGCCCTGCCGCACGGCGGGACAGACCTGACGCTGCCCATCGCGCTCGCCGATCAGGCAATTCGCGTGCACTACACGCCGGAGGCGCTCTGGTTGATGAGTTTCGGGCTCGTCCCGGCCGCCTTAGCCGTGTGGTTGTGCAGTCCGACGCGCTCGCGCCGATCCGGCTGGCTCGTGGGCGCGTCACTGTCGCTCCTCGGCGCGCTCGGTGTGTATGGCGTTCAGGATGGCTACTCCTTCCTGATCGCCTGGGAGCTGATGAGCTTGGGTGGAGCGGTCATGATCTTGTCCGAACGGCTGTCGGTGTCATCCGGCCGATCGGTACTTTTCATGCTGGCGCTCCTGGAAGTCGGGGCTATCGCGATCATGCTCGCGCTTCTTTTGTTAGCTCAAAGCGCGGGGGGCAGCATGGATTTTGTCCATTTCCCTTTCGGCGCGACCGCCATGTCAGGAGGCCTCCGCGTGTTTGTCGGCGCGCTTCTGCTGATTGGCTTTGGCGCGAAACTCGGCTTACTCCCCTTTTACGAATGGTTCCCTGGCGCCTACGGCGCAGGCAGCGGCGCCTCGGGAGCGATCATGTCCGGGGTGGTCCTTAACGCTGCGTTCTTTGCGCTCTCGCGGGGTCTGGTCGACTGGCTGCCGAGCAGCGGTGACTGGCTCTTCGGATTGGGTGTAGGCGTCACGGTGATAGGAGTGCTGTCGTCGATTCTCGCGGTGCTTTATGCGTTCCAGCAGGACGACTGGCGTCGCCTGCTGTCATTCTCGTCTGCCGAAAACGCGGGTATCGCCGTCATTGCCTTAGGCGCGAGTTTGATTTTCCGCGAAGACGGACAGAGCGATCTTGCGGGGCTTGCCTGGACCGTGGCCCTCATTCATTTGGCGGGTCATGCTCTGGCGAAGGGAGGGCTTTTCCTCTGCGCGGACGGTGTGTACAGCGCAAGCGGCTCTTATCGAATCACGCAGCGTGGGTGGTTGCGAACTGCGGGCCTCGCATTCGGCATCGGTGCATTGTTCACCGCCATGAGTCTCGCTGCAATGCCGCCGCAAATCGGCTTCGCCACTGAATGGCTTACCTTTCAGACTGTTTTTCAGGGCTTTCATCTAAGCAGCCTTGCGGGCCGACTGACCCTCGCGTTAGCCGGCGCGGGGCTAGCGCTTACGGCTGCGATTGCGTTTGCGACCTTCGTCAAATTGCTAGGGATAGGCCTTCTCGGCGCCGCGGATAAATCCAAAGATGCGCGTATCGGCGCCCGCTACGGCATCTGCGTCCTGCTTCTTGGCCTCACAGTTTTAGCTGCCGCCGCGGGATTGCCGCTCTGGCTCAACGGCCTCGATGACGCCGACGTCGCGCAGTTCGGTGTCCATAGCGCGCAAGCGATGTCGAGCGATTGGCTGTTGGTCCCGCTGACCAAGACATTCGCATTCATTTCCCCATCGAAGCTTGTAATTGCGATGCCGTTACTCGCTATTCTGCCCTTGCTGCTTCTCCTCAATGCGCGCCGGTATGGGATCCGCCGAGTACGCGTGTGGTACGGCGGGTTACGTGAAAACGCGCAGAGCGCGGCGACAACTTCGCTGACCTTCGCCAACGCCATGCGCACGTTTTATAGCTTTATCTACCGGCCAACGTTGGATACCGCGCGCGAACATCGTGCGGTCGCGTACTTCATTCGTAAACTTGAGGTGGAGCACGACGTCGCCGACGTATTCGGCCCGCTCTTGTTCACGCCGGTTCGTCGCTTCGTTTGGCGCCTAGCGGGACGCCTGCGCGCGCTTCAGTCGGGCGATCTAAATTTCTATCTAGCGCTCATCGGTGCACTGTTGATCATTATCTTGGCTTTGACACTGCGCTAGCCACTGTCACGGAATATCTACAATTGGAATTGCGGAAAATGCGCCAGGCCAGTAATCAAAAACAATAATGGAGGGAACATGACAACCCACAACGAAATGCGCATTGATCCTTCGTCGGGCGGATCGCTTTCGCGAGAACGGACCGTCGCGGGGCCGCGTTTCAACCGCTGGCTGGTGCCTCCTCCGGCGCTCGCCATCCATTTATGCATCGGAATGGCTTATGGCTTCTCGGTGTTCTGGCTCCCTATGAGCCACGTTCTGGCGCCGACTGACCCCGCAACTTGCGCGGCGCAGAGCTTCATCTCTGCACTCGTTTCAACCACGTGCAACTGGTCCGTTCCCACAGTTACACATATATTTGAGATTTTCATCGCCGTGCTCGGCATTTCCGCCGCTATCTGGGGCGGATGGCTCGAACATGCCGGTCCACGCAAGGCTGGTGTGATCGCAGCAATATGCTGGGGCGGCGGTTTGGTATTGCTAGGCGGTGCGGTATGGCTGCACCAGCTTTGGCTTGTCTATCTGGTTGCGGTGTTTTGCGGGATCGGTCAGGGACTCGGTTACATCACTCCCGTGTCGACGCTCATCAAATGGTTTCCCGATCGTCGCGGTATGGCGACCGGATTTGCGATCTTGGGCTATGGTGGTGGAGCAATGATCGGCGCGCCACTTGCGGTGTGGCTGATGAGTAATTTCGGGGCTACCGGTTCGGCCAGTGTGGCTGAGACCCTGGTGGTCATGGGCATCATTTACTTCATCGTCATGATGGCTGGCGCGTTCGGCTTTCGTGTGACGCCCTCGGGCTGGCGCCCGGAAGGATGGATTCCACGCGCAAGCGATGAAGGCAATTTGTTGATCACGCGGCGCAATGTCCATCTGAACCGGGCATGGCGAACGCCGCAGTTCTGGCTGATTTGGGGTGTCTTGGGCCTCAACGTGACTGCGGGTATCGGCGTCATCTCAATGGCCAGCCCAATGTTGCAGGAGGTCTTCGGGGCTAAATTGTTGGGCATCAATTCGACAGTCGCCCTGACCGCAGCGCAAAAAGGTGAAGTGGTCGCCGCCGCCGCGGGACTCGTTGGCCTGATCAGCCTCTTCAACTGTCTTGGTCGCATCTTCTGGGCGTCGCTGTCGGACAAGATCGGCCGCAAGAACATGTACTACACAATTTTCATTCTGGGGATCGCACTATACTGCCTGCTGCCCACGTGGGGCCATCTTGGCTTACCCACATTGTTCGTACTATCAATTTGCATCATTTTGACCATGTACGGCGGCGGATTTGCAACAGTCCCCGCCTATCTTGCCGATATTTTTGGGACGCAAATGGTGGGCGCGATTCATGGTCGGCTGATCACGGCTTGGTCTGTTGCCGGCGTCGTGGGCCCCGCCCTCATTGCCGGCATACGTCAGATTCAGATCGAGCATGGGGCCGCGCACGCCCTGGTATATGACATCACGTTGTACATCATGGCCGTTCTGCTCCTCGGCGGGTTGGTGTGCAACTTCTTCATCAAGCCGGTACAGAGTAAGTATTGGATGAGTGATGAAGAGCTGGCGCACGAACGCGAGCTGCAGCACGAAGATCGTGTCGCTGCCGACGCTGAAACGGCTGGTCGCGGGAGCTTGGGTATCGGCGGCGTGCTGGCCTGGATTGCGGTCGGCATTCCATTTTTTATTGGTCTCTATATCGCCGTTCAAAAAGCGGCCGCGCTGTTCTAGAGCGTTTTAGTCGGCTCCTCCCGCGGTAGACGCTAACAATTAAGTGCCGTGGCCGGTGCAGCGCCGTACATAGATCTCAACATTTCCCTCGCGCTTTCACCTCCTATCGGCGGCTGGCAATGAATGCGATTGAATCTTTCGCGGCCCGACATTCTTCGTCAGTCGCAAGCCTGTGACGTACGCCATCGCGCTTGAGTACGTAACGCTGCATATCTTCGCAAAGCCGTTGGGCGCCGGAGGCTTCGCTCCGGAGCAAAGCCACAAGCCACGACGGGTCCGATACATGAGACATGGCCACGCGTATGTGTGGAATACACAGGAATGGGAGCTTATCGGTGACAGCGACTCCTCTTTTGCTGCAACTCGTCAGAATTTCTTTAATTGCCATCTCTTCCGTCGCCCACTGCACTTCACACGCCACGCAACTGCGGCCGGTTAACTTGAGCGTGTCGCGCAACGCCAATCGGTTGTCACCCGCCAAATGCGCCGCCGTGGCCCTTAAAGTTGTCGTCATCCGCCGCATCAGCGGCGTGAGCGCAATGCATATGCCGCGCTCCGACGCCATTGACGCATAGTGACACAAATGCATTTCGCATAGTCCCGCACCCGAGGCAAACCGCTCCCGAGCTTCAGCCGACATCACCAAGTCATACTGAAGTTGGCATAGAAATTCGAACAAAGCATCGCCCACGCGGGCACACAGCGGACACTCCGTCACCTTTGTGCGGGTGTTCGAGGTTTCGCTCCCCTCGTTTGACTCCTCCACACGTAGCGGCCGTTGCTCAAGGTGTCGATTACGTACGGCGGCGATCCGACTTCTGAGACGCTCCGCTTCTCGGTCCGGCTTAGTCTCAGCGAGACATTGCAATGAGCGATCGCATATCGCACCTAAAAACTCTCGGCTCTTGTCCTCGATCAAAAAACGAGTTAGCTCGTGCTCAAGAGCCGGCAACCCGCTCGCTGCAAGGCGAGGTGCATCTGCGGCCAGCTTCGCTTGCAGTGCATCGCGCGCTGACACAGAAAATATTTTCGGCGCGCCCCCGTCAAAAATCGTCGAGAGCTGACTCTGCACGTAACTGTATACTTCGAGGCGTTCCGATTCCGACACCATGTCTTGTTTATTGAGCACGAAAAACACTGGTCGTCCGAAACGGGCGACTCGACGTGCAACTCGCATCTCATCATCACTCAATGGTGCATCGTACCCGGACACCATCACAAATGCGTCCGCCTCTGGCAAGAAGCCTTCGGTGGTGCGCGCATTTTCGATGATGTTTGATCCTAAACCGGGTGTGTCGACAAAATAAAAGCCGCGGCGCAGCAATTCGACGGGTAATCCAATCCGCGCTTCTGAAACGCGCTTGGTATTTCGGGGGTTACCGCGCTCGGTAATGTAGTCCGCGAGATTCTCCAGCTGTATCTCGTGATCCAAGCCGCCGTGCTCGAACTCAATCCGGATGTCTTCGCGGCTTGCATAAGCGACGCTCGTGATGACGGAGGTGAGGGGCAAAATACCCATCGGCAACCGATCTACACCGAGGACCGCATTCATGAGAGTACTCTTCCCGCGACTGAATCGACCTACAACGACAAGATTAAAGCGATCTTCGGCAAGCCGGGTGAATAGCGTCGTAACGTGGTTGTCTAGATCGACCTCCGCCTTCGGCACCCTTGATTTGATAGCGCGCAGGACTTCCGCCAGCTCAAACTTGCTCGACTCATAGTCGTGCAGGCTTTGGATCGCCACCGCGCTCGAACCTTCGTGATTGGCTAGAGGGGTCTTCGATTGTTCACTGCCGCTCCCTGAAGATCGAAGTAAAGCCTTATCGGAAACTGAATGCACACATGACCCCAGTTGAATTCAAGACGATTGCGCTGGCTCGGCTCGCTGTCCAATCCCTCTTACATGCTGCGGCGCTTAATCCTTGAGCGCCCGCCTTTGTGACCGTGTATTCGTTGCACGCCACGCTCTTGAGCCTCTCCCGCCTTGCTGTGCTGTTCGACGTCGTAGACGCGACTCGCGTACTGTTCGAGCGCACGCTCGCACTCGGCCAGGAGTTTGTCCGCCTCGGCAGCTCCCGGAGCGCCATAGAAATCGAGCGATTTGATCTTCATGGCCCAGCCATTAAGCTTCTTTAAATCTTCGTCGTTCTCTTGCAGTTCGGCAAAACTGAAATTGTGAATCTGAGTCTCGCGTTTGAGGTCGACGAGATAGTCGTTGCACTTGCCGAGGAATTCTCGATATTGCGCTTCCCGATCTTGCTGAAAGCGGCGCACAATCGCCACTTCCTGCTGCTTGTCCAATGCCGTGGTTTCGAGCACGTCGGCAATGCCGCCCGCTTGCACGATTTCGTTTTGCAAAAGCTTCAGCTGCCGTTCGTGATCGCTGGTACACGGCAGGATGCACACGCTTGATTGCAGGTATACAGCGCCCAAGCTCTTGATTCGGCGCCAGATCCCGACCCGGGTGCGCGTAGGCTCCGGGGACACTTTGTAGGCCAGCAGTAACCATCGATGCCTCGACTCCTTCACATATTCTGCTTCATGAAACTTGTAGCGATGGTTACATTATGCTAGCAACAAGCCCTCTATGAAGCAACGGCGCGGGCGGAAAACACGGTCTGGCGCAAGGCCTTGCACCGCCAAAGGCGTCCGTGTGCCACCCTCGTGCCAAGGCGAGCGGTCAACCACCACCTTCATAACTCGAAGTTCGTGCGCGGCATTTCGGGCGTATTGAAGTGATGCATTGTCGATGCATCAGCAACGATTGCAGGCTTATCTTCGCGATATAATGACTGATAAAGGTCTCAGCGCTGTGCTTGTCGCTTGCACGCGCGAGCTTGCGCGCACCCTTCCTACGGCCTACTATTCGTGCCGGGAGATGGCATTCTCCCCTGACAAACCGCCCACTGGCTAATGATGCCTACGCGTTCCGCATGGCGGGCGTAGTGCGTCGCGCGCCCCGCCCTGGACAAGTTGAGGACGGGTATGCACCAAGGTCGCCATAGGCATTCGGTTAGCGCATTCGCCGCAATCTGCAGCCGGGATTCGACCACACTTCCAGCAATTTCGATCACCGCGCCTCCGGAATTCGACCATTTGGATTCGGATCGCTTCGGTCTCCGGCCTGTCATCCATGCGGGCACGCATGCCTAACTTCGTGATCTGGAGTTGAAGTATGAAGGCAACGCGCGCAGAAGCGGTATGGACGATTTTAAGCGAGACAGAGGGAAGTGACACGTGATTGATGGCTCTGAATTTGCGTTTGTCGGGGCGGCGACACTTGCGGGGTTCTGCGCCTGTTTTGTTGAGTGCGTCGAGGTACTTGTGGTGGTATTGGCACTCACTCTCGTTAGGGGGTGGCCGGCTGTCTTGGCTGGGTCGTCGGCGGGACTCCTGGTTCTATTTTTCGCCACACGAGTGCTTGTTGCGTTTCTGGCAGGCGTTCCGGGCAGCACCGTACATCTCATCGTCGGTGTCCTGCTCCTACTCTTCGGTTTGCGCTGGCTCCGAGGAGCGATGCTCCGTTCCCTTAGAGCTATTCCCCTCCCTGACCTGGCTGCTTTATACGCGAAGGAAGTTGCGGAAATTGGCGCTCTAAATCGTTGCGACGCAGCTTTTGACTTTGTGGCAGCGGCGAGAGCGTTGAAGACAACGATTTGTAACGGTGTCGAAGTGGCTTTCGTCGTTGCCGCGCTGGGCGCCGGTAATGCGGGACTACTTGCACCGGCCGCAGCCGGCGCCTTAGTTTCCGCACTCGTGATCGTGCCATTTGGCTTTGTATTCTATAGACCGATCGCAGCGCCGATAATCAATTCTCTGAAGCTCGCTGCCGGGGTCCTGCTATCCGCATTCGGGACTATCTGGGCAGGCAATGGGATCGGCACGGAATGGCCGCGGCTTGATGTGGCAATTGTCGTCCTCGCCGCGGGATATTTGTTGGTCGCGATTGGCTATGTCCGCATGGCACGCCGCGGCTCTTCTGCAGACAGCCGAGGGGTAAGCGGATGAATGTAGCGACCACCATATTCGATCGCCTGTTTGCCCTATTTGTCGAAGACGGAGCGTTCGCATTGTCCATCGTGAGCTGGCTCGCAGGCGGATGGATTTGCGTAGCCACCATCCATTTTCCGGCGGCGGTTGAGTCATTTCTGCTGTTTCTAGGCTTTTCGTTTATGTTGGCGGACAGCGTGCGTCGGGCTTCCTAAAGCCACTATGTTTCGTCCCACCGCAGCAATCCCCGCAGTCGTCCTAGGCGTTCCTGGAAATTCGGAGCGTAGCCTCCGGCCGCCTTCGCGCTCGGCAATCCAGCATTCGAAATTGTCCGATCGGGTCGCTTGCGGGTACACCGATTATCCTCATCGAAGCGTTGCCGGTTGGCTGATCCTTAATGGGAAGCTCGAATCACACTTGCACAGCGGGGAATCATGTTCAAGAGCATTTTAGTCGCTTATGATGGATCGAGTTCCGCCAACAACGCGTTCGAGTACGCGCGGTTCGTCAGTAGGACATTCGGAGCAACAATTGAAGTAATCTCGGTAGTTCCTCGGCACCTCATCGGAGATGATGTTGAGTCGAGTGCGGCGATCGACCAAGGCGTTAGCCAAGCGCGCCAAGCAGCACTAAGACTACAACGTCGTGCGACCGAAGATGCGACTGAGATTCGCTTTCATACCGCAGTCGGGCAGCCGGCAGACAAGATAATCGCACGCGCCAACGGGATTGACGCAGATTTGATCGTGATGGGTTGCCGCGGCGTCTCGGTGATTGAACGCTGCCTGACCGGATCTACCGTAAGGCTAGTTATGGGTGGCTCCCAGCGCCCGCTTTTGGTCGTTCAATGACATCCGGGGCCGCACGACCTGGATCCGACTTAAATTGACAAGCCGCAGCGAAATCCTCCGCGCGCCGCGAATTCAGCGCCCGCGAATTCTGCTGCTTGCCCTAGAGATTCCTCGATGCGCAGGAGCTGATTGTATTTCGCCACACGTTCGCCACGCACGGGCGCGCCGGCTTTGATTTGCCCCGCGCCGACAGCGACCGCCAAGTCAGCGATGAAGTCGTCGGCTGTCTCGCCAGCGCGATGGCTGATCACGACGCTATAACCGCCGCGCTCGGCTTCAGCGATCGCATCCAAAGTCTCTGATACGGTCCCGACCTGATTAAGTTTGATAACAATCGCGTTGGCCAGCCCGGCGGCGATGCCAGCGCGCAGCAGCGCCGTGTTGGTCGCGAAAAGATCGTCGCCCACGAGCTGTACGCGCTTTCCTACGGCCGCAGTTAGGGCCCGCCAGCCTTCGGTGTCAACTTCCGCGAGCGCATCTTCGATCGACCAGATCGGATAATGTTTCAGCCAGCTTTCGTAGAATCGGATCATTTGCTCGGTCGTTCGCCGCCGGCGCATCGACTTGCGAAAAACGTAAGTTCCTTCTTCAAAGAGCTCTCCCGCTGCGGCATCAACGGCGATGACAACGTCCGCCTGCGGCCTAAGGCCTGCATTTTCAATCGCCGCCAGCAGCAACTCGGGCGCCTGGGTATGAGAATCCAGGTCCGGGGCGAAACCACCCTCATCGCCGACGGCTGTTGCCTTCCCCGCCCGCTTGAGCATGGATCGCAGTGCGCGGTACGTCTCCACGCCCATTCGAAGCGCTTCTGAGAAACTTGCCGCACCGACGGGTGCGATCATAAATTCTTCAAAGTCGACGTCGTTGTCCGCGTGAGCTCCTCCGTTCAGAACGTTAAACATGGGCACCGGCAGTCGTTGCCGGTCACGTAACGCCAAGTGCTTGTAGAGATCAGTGTCACCGGCTGCTGCACGCGCAGCCGCGATGGATACTGCCAGAATCGCGTTGGCGCCGAGCTTGCTGCGCGTTTCGGTTCCATCGAGTCCGATCAGGTAACGATCAAGAAAAGCCTGATTTGCGATCTCCATCCCAAGGATTGCGGGCGCAATGACACAGTTTACGTTCGCGACCGCTTGCCGAACCCCTCTGCCTTCGTAGCGCGCGCTATCTCCGTCCCGCAGCTCCAAGGCTTCGTGGCGACCTCTTGAGCCGCCAGCGGGTGCTGCAGCGCGCCCGCGCGCACCATTATCCAGGCGCGCGTCCACCTCGATCGTTGGAACACCTCGCGGATCGAGAATCTCGCGGGCGAGCAGTGCAACAATCGCAGTCATTACACCCTATTTGAACTGCCGGAGCCTAAGAGGATCGCATCGCGCCGATAGCCGTGCGGGGGCCAATAGTTCATGCAGTTGTTGGGATATGCGACCTGTAGATCCTCCTATTCTATTACCGACGCAGCTAACGAAGAGCGCCACCGCATACCTTAGAGTAATCTCCATAGTCTGGGGTAGTCGCTCCAGCGCACGTGACTCCTATCCGGCTATTGAGCGATTTGGCTCCCGTCGAATGACGGCGTCGGCAGACGTAATCGCTGCAATGATCGACGTAATCAGTCCAAGATACCCACCCAGCACCGTAAAGCTGTGCAGGCTCGTGTATTCGCCGATTGCGAGAGCTAGCAATGTCAGCCAAAGCCCGAGCAGAAACAAAAGACGCGTGAGGCCAGATCTAAACGAGCCCAACCAGACGTAGCAGAAATAGACCGCCCAGATGAACAAGTACCAGGCGGTGTACGGGCCCGGGTCCGGCGTGCTTGACGACGTCGTTAGATAAACGTGCCCAGACCAAAACAGCCCGGCTCCTCCAAAAAAAATAACGGCGTCCAAAGTGCGTTCGTTCAAGTACGCGAGAATGCCCATGACACCGAGAATAATCGCCAAAGGAAGCATCATTGCCGACCCATGGCCGTACAGTTTGTCGAACCATCCCGCATGCGGCATGGACAGCAGCCAGCCGGTCAGACCCAGACACATGAAACCAACAGTAGAAGTGATCGCGGATTTGTTATTCATGATTCTTGCTCCGGTAGGGGTGCCATCGGAAATGAAGATGACCGCGGCGGCATAAAGCACCGCAATGGAAAGAACTGCTTTAAGTTGACCAGTGATGTTGCGCGCGCCGCCGCCTTTTTTTTGCATACCGCACCTGAAGCGCGCGCGGCAGCTCGTTCCCACCGCGCGCGCAATCGCACAGGTAGGAGTCATTAGCTTATTAGGCGGTTTTGGGGGGACTCCATCCCCTGGGGGTCAACGTAAGCCTAAGAAAATTGGGGTGTCTTGTCAACTGATGCGTACTGAGCATCCGTATCCTTCCGCTTGTGTATGCACGCAAGATGTACCCAGCTGGGTTCTTTCGACCGCTCGGCCAAGTTCAATTCAGCGCCATACGCGATCGCACGCTGCTTTAACGCTACCCACGCGGAGACATCGTCGAATGACAACGCTAACCTGAGCGGAGCCATGTGGGAATTCGGGGTCGGCGTAGGGGCGCGCTCGATACTTGGACTGAGAAGATGCCCGGTCGTAAAAGCTCGCGGGAACGCAGCGCTGCTTACGATAGTCCAAATAATTGAATTGGGATGCCCGACATAACATCACCTCATACATGGCGCACGACTACCTTAGCTACGGAATGAGCAAGCGCGGGAGCGATTTGGATGACACGTATCGTACTGGTTCGACATGGGCACGTGCAGGGCATCGAGCCCGAACGATTTCGCGGGCGACTTAATCTAGAGCTGACAGAGCTCGGTCTTTGTCAAGCGCAGGCCACTGCTACTAGGATCGCACAACAATGGCGCCCGGCAATCGTGTACACAAGTCCGATGCAACGTTGCGTCGCAACGGGTCGGTTAATTGCAAACGCAACTGCCGTTCCTGTCTTAATGCTCGCTGATCTCAATGATATCGACTATGGTACATGGCAAGGCAGAACGCGCGAGGATGTGTGCCGGACGTTTCCGACTGAATATCGTCGATGGCTGAAGTTTCCCTACCTCGTTAGATTTCCTTCCGGTGAATCTCTTTCGCAGCTGTCGGTGCGCGTGGCGGACGTGGTACGTCATGTCATCGACAATCATCCCGGCAACACCATCGTCCTGGTCGGCCACGACAGCACCAATCGCGCGCTGCTGCTACAGGCTCTCGGCCTACCTCTCTCGAGGTATTGGGGAATTGCCCAGGATCCATGCGGACTCAGCGAAATCGTCTTGAATGATGATGGTATGTCCGTATTGCGCATGAACGAGACTGCCCACCTTTCGACGATAGATAGCACACTGGTGCAAGCCTCAAAAGCCCCCTCATTATAGTCTTTTGGGTTTGCGGTCAATTGCCTTCATTCCGAAACAGAAACGAGCGAAGAGTCCCTTAACGAGCGATCAATTGGCGCATCTGCACCCTAAGTTCATTCTCCGCATCTTCTAAGACCGTCGGCAATGCGCGCCGTAAGCGCGGGACGGTGATCGGCACCACATTGCCATCCTCAGCAGATAACCCTTTAATCTGTTTACATAGCCCAGATCGTTGGCTGACGGCGTACCCGGACTCGGTGTATTGTCAGCAGATCTTGCTACTCAATTTCGTTTGTCTGTGAGTGGGTCATCGCCCTCCTCCTCGAGGGACACCTCTGCGTCGACAGGATCATTCGACATCTCGCGCCATCCGTAGGCGCATTCAAAGTAGGTCCGTGCGAGCATACGCTCGTCACGCCCGTTCGATCCGTACCCGTCTTCGCGCGGGCGCGAGACGACGTTGTGAAGCGAACATAGGTCGGCAATAAAGCCGCGCAGCACGTCCGCTGGACGCAGGCTAAAGCGTGCGCAGAATTGGACGAACTCGTATGGCACACCGAGGCCCAGGGCCCGGGTGTCTTCCGGAACCACCGCCCCGTTCTGGCCGGGGATCAGGCCCGCTTTGACCAGGACAACACGCGCCGTATCGGTGAATGTCCACGCCCACATGTCCGCCGCGGCGTCATCGAGGGCGGGTATGCGCCGCAGCCGTTGATCGGGATACGCTCGGAACGTGTATTCGGCAGGTTCTTTGCGCAGACTCAAGCGCCCGAACGTCCCGAGGGTCCACCAGGTCATGTTCGCGGTCGGCAGCACATACACCCGACTCGCGGCACGAAAGACAAGCAAGCGGCATGCGCGCTCGATGCGGATGAGCTCCGCGTCGTACAGGGCCCACGTGAGCTTTGCATTCATACTTAATGCATCGGGAGTCATCTTAAACGTACGGGCGCGGATTCCCGCTCCGCAGGGTGCGGGGGCTCGCGCGCCGAGTCACGCTCGCGCAGGCGCACGACAGGTAGCGGTTCACCGCGTTCGGTCGCGTGCGCCAGCGTCTCGCGTATCAGAGCAAGAAATCGATCTCGGCTCTGCGGATGTTCGATGCGCTGCTCAGCAATCTTGGCCGCACTGTCGAGCGTGAGATAGGCGCCTAAGAGATCCGGGTGGTCGCGTATCGCCTGCCGCGGATGCACTCGTGCATCGCGCAGCGCGCGGGCCGCCGCGGCTCGTTCATCAAAGAACTCTCGTCTCTCCACGACCCAGTGGGTGCGCGGGGCGTCGTAGCGTCGTTCGTCCGTGATGCGCCCGTCCGCATCTTTCTTCCGCGTGACGACGCTCACAGGGTCAATGCCGTTTTCCTTGACGCCAATTTGATCGCCCACTTGCGGTTGACTGCGCGAGTCGATGAGTGCTTGCTTCAAGTTCGGACTCCAGAGGATGCGTTCGCCACGCTCCGTCTGCAGACGGATAAAATACGATGCTTCCGCGCGCGGCCGAAACTCATGCGACGCCGCGCCGTGAGCGGTGAGTCGCCCAACGGTCAATCGGTCTGTCGGATGGCGGGGCGAATCGGCGTTCATGCTCGACGTTGCGCGTCAGCTAAGGCCGGGGGACCGTTCGCGCTCGATGCTGCGCTCGCGAGAGCCGTCTCGATCGCGCGGGGCCTTGCGCTCCCGCACACGAACCGACGACAACACCTCACCGCGCGCGACGGAGTCGGCGATCGCCTCACGGACCAGTGCCACGAACTTCTTGCGATCCTCTGCTTGAGTGATATGTCGCTCGGCAAATTGCTCCGCCAGGTGACCAGTGATATAGCCATCTAAGAGTTCCGGGTGTGAGTCCGTGCCGCGTTGCGCGTCGACTTTCGGGTCTCGAAACGTGCAGGCGGCCGCAGTGCGAGAGTCGAAGAACTCGCGCCGTTCGACGACCCAGCGGTTGCGATGCGTGTTGAGATCCTTCTCGCTCACGACGCGCCCGGATTCATCGTGCTCGCGCGCCTTGACGCTCACGGGATCACGCCCGTTAGCGCGCACGCCAACCTCGTCGCCAATCTGCGGCCGAGTCGCGGCCTCCCCGAGCGCTCGCTCCAAGTCTTTGCCCCAAAGCATCCGCTCACCGTACTCGGTGCGCAGCTTGACGTAGTAGGACGCCTCCTCATGCGGATGGAAGAGGTAGGACGCGCGGCCGTGAGCGAGCAGCGTTCCGGTGATCGCCGCTTCTTGAGGGGAATGTAGGGCAACTCTATGGGGTGCGCTCTCCGTGCGATCGAGCGGCGCTCGAGGAATCGATCGGGTCCGGGGGTCTTCGGGTGCTGCCGCCGGCTGAGCCGTCGGAGTCTCCGCCGTACGGGGTGCGGATGCGCCAGAGCCCTCGCGCAGCCCTGCCCCCTGTGCCAGGGTCCGAATGACTCTCGCGCGCTCAAAATCACTCGGCACATAGCCTCGTACGGCGAGCCCGATCGCGGAAGCCTCGCGCCAGGCCTGTTTGCGGAATCGTTCGGTTCCACTGACCGTGATCTCATGCCATCCGCGCACTTGAGCAATCTGAACGAGGCCACGCACGAGCTCGGCATTTTCACTGCGTGTGGAGAGCTTCACGCCGTGATCGCGAAAGGCGAGTTCGCCGGTTGCGAAGTAGTAGTGATCCCGCGCCTGGACGAAACGCTCACGGACGTGCGCCGGCACGCTTTCCGAATGCACACCCGTCGGTTGGGCAGTCGAGGCGTGTGGCACTTCGCGTTCGCGTCGCTTGGACGGCCGAATCACATTGGGAGCTTCAGGATCTGAACGCTGAGGCATGGGGGTCTCCTAGCTCTGCTCGAGCACCTCGAGAAAAGCGTGCGCGGTCACTTCGATTTCCGAAGGCGTCAACGGGCGACCCTGCGGCACCTTGATGCGATCGAAGTCGGCGTCAATATCTTCGAGCACCAGGGTCTCAAGATTCTGGATGTCCGCGACGGTGGCCTCGCGGACACCTGCTGTATGGGGGAGAGCCTCCTCTGACTCCGCCGACGCGTGGGACGGGTGCGCCGCGGGGACGGCGCGTGTGGGGAGAACCGTTGGCGTCGGCGGAGTCAGTAGTCGCGATTTGAAGCGCGGGTCTTGGAAATAGCGGATCTTGCGACAGGCGATCGGGCGCAGCCCTTCGTAAAAGATGATGGCCTTATTCGGGCCGATCTCTTTCACTTCTTGGGGCAGGAGGAGCGCGCGTCTCTGCTGGCTCGAAGTCACAGTGCCGCTCATCGAGCTGCTCCGCCCTCCTCCCATTCCCCATCGCGGGCGCGAGTGTGAGCGCACCGTCACGGTCTTAAAGCCGAGCTCATCGGAGATTTCCTTCGCATCATCAAAATCTCGTGGTGCGAAGACGATGCGGCCGGCGAGGCTTTTAAGGATGGTCTTCGTTGCATCCGCGCCGTAGACCTCATGCAACTGCGCGGGCGTTTGGATGACGAGGACGACACGCACGTTGTAGCCGGGCAGGAACGAGATCGAGTCCGCGACCACGGGAATGCGGCCTAAAGAGGTAAATTCATCGAGCAGCATCATGACCTGATGCTTGAGGGCCGGATTGTGCTCAGGCAGCTCGCGGGTCTGAAGGCCGATCGCCTGCTGAAAGAAAAGGCTTAAGACCGGTCGCAGCCGCACGCGATCATCCGGATTGACGCCGACATAGATCGACATGGGCTTCGAGCGCAGCTCCCGCAGATCGAAGTCGCTTTCGGAGGTCGCGGCATCCAGAATCGGGTTCTGCCAGAGCTCAAGCCGGCTCGTGAAGGTCTTGCGAATCCCCCCCGAAGTGGGCGGGGCTAATTTGATGGTGTCGTAAAGCGCGCGGACACATTCGGGTGAGAGGGGCGAGGGCCCTCGCCTCCTGCCTTCGACGATGCGCTTCCAGTGCTCCTCAAATCCTTCAAGACTCGCCATGCCCTGGCGCAGGATCTCCCCGAACGTTTTCGGAGCACTGGGGGTCTCGAAGAGATAGAGCGCGATCCCCAAGAATAAGGAGCGCGCGGACGCGACCCAGAAGGGATCCGTTCCCGCCACTTCCGGAAAGAGCATGTCCGCAATGCGCTGAAGATCATTGATGCGGCCGGCGGGGTGCTCGGAGACGTAAGACAGAGGGTTCCAGCGCGCGGTCTTTCCATCCTGCGCCAACGGACTGAAGAGATAGCAGGCCTGGCCGCAGGATTTCCGATAGCCCGCGGTGATCGCCCAGTTTTCGCACTTTAAATCAACGCAAACGAGAGAGCCCGGCCAGTTGAGGGCATTCGGCACGACGATGCCCACACCTTTGCCGCTTCGTGGTGGCGCTGCGAGCGCCACGCCCTGCTGGCCATCGAGCATCAGATATCGTCGGCCGAGTTGTCCTAGGATGATGCCTTGTGAGCTTAAGAGTCCGCCTGCGGCGATCTCGCGCCGGGTCGCAAAACGGGCATCGCCGTGCAGTGATCGGGGACGCGGGAGGAGCACGGCGAGCGCACTCGCGGCGATGACGCCCAAACCTAAACTCGAACAGATGAGAACCCGGCGACGAATCTCGGTGCGATCCCAGTAGTAGTACGCATAGCGCAGCGTCGTCAATGGGGTCGCCCGTCGCGGCTCGGCTTTGACGGACCAAAGAAAGGCGTAGCCCGCAATGTATTGGGCGGCGAGCAACGCCACGAGCGCGGCCGCGCCCCACGCCGCAGTCCGTCGGGCGATCCGGTTAAGCGTGTGCGGCCGAGGCGCGGCGTTTGCAGGCCGGGTCATACCACACCTCGCGGATGAATCGCTCATGACGGCTCACACCGAACTGGATCACTACATCGATCAGCAGATAAAGGAGATTCTTGATGTCTGTCCGCGAGAGTTCGCGTCCCGCCGGGTTCTGCTTCACGAGCAACATCAGCTGCTCGAAGGCGAGCGCGGCGCTTGAGGCATGCACACTTGTGATGGAGCCCGGGTGGCCTGAGTTGACGTTCCGCAAATACTCGAAGGCCTCCTCCGCGCGCAGCTCCGCGAGCAAGATGCGATCGGGTTTCAGGCGCAGGCAACACTCGAGAAGTTGCCGCGGTGTGACGCGGGCTAATCCTTGCGCATCCTTGCTGTAATAGAGCCGCACATGATTGGGATGGCGGTCGAGCACGAGTTCCTGGGCGTCCTCGATGGTGATCAGGCGCTCATCGCAAGGGATCTCGCGAATGAGCGCTTTGGTCCAGGTGGTCTTCCCCGATCCCGTCGGACCCGACACGATGATGTTCTTGCGTGCCTGCACCGCCAAACGCATGAAGTCCTCGTACGCCTGCCGCTCAAGCAGGCGTAAAAGCTCCTGTTCCGTCTCATCGAGGGCATCCGTGGCGCGGTGCGTACTTTTAAAAATGCCGCGCGCCGCGAGATCCTCGATACTCCAGACATCGGCCGACGGCCGGCGGATCGAGATGGCCACACATCCCGGTCCCGTCGCCGGCGGGATCACGATTTGAATGCGCTCGCCACTCGGAAGCGATGCCGACAGCAGCGGCGATTCCGGATTCACGCGTTGCTGCGTCGCATTCGCGACGAGGCGCGCGAGGCGCTGGCACCACGAAAAGCTTGCGAACGACAGCGTCTCGCGCTTCCACCCCGAGCGCGTCTCCACAAACGCTTCGCGCGGCTGGTTTATGCACAGTTCCGTCACCGCGGGATCCTTGAGGATCGGCTCAAGCGGTCGCAGCGTGAGCGTCAGGGACGAGAGCTCCGGGGGCGCCATCGGCGCCGGCGCGCGGAACGTAGGACTTTCAACTTCAGGGAGTTTGGCTGTGCAAAGCATAGACCCTCCGGAAATCAAGGTCGCGCGCGACGAGAATCTGGATCCGGTCGCCCTGATGTTTGGTAATCGTCGGGGCAATGTTGATCGTGCCTTTCAAGATCTCGGTTGCCACATCGCTCGAGGCGGATGGGTTGTAGATCACTGTGCCGCCGCCCCCATTCGATTGGGCCGCGGCCTGAATGCCGCCTTCGACAACGGTGATCAGAAGCGCCGCCCCGAATCGCGCCCAGAAATGCCGCTCGACATCCCCACTAAGACCCGACCGGCCGAGTTCATCAGTGCCGGGGGAAGCGAGTGGCACGACAACACCGGTTGGCGTGCGCGCCTCGCTCCACAGCACAAACAATCGGGCGGCGCCCTGCTGCACTTGACCGCGGGTCTCACCCACAAGCTTCGTACCGCGCTCGAGCAACACGACCGTTCCATCCGCGCTAAACGTATCGGTCGCGGTCACACAGGTCGTCATGCCCGGCAGTGTCGAATCAATGGCGGTCTCCAAAGTACAGTCAATGAAGGCGCCTTCCGGAAGCAGCAATCGCTGGGTCGGTAAAACGCGCGCTTGGGCTGCGGGGGTCGCGGTCGGTTGCAGAAGAATGGTCATGCTGCGCTCTCCACTTGCGGCACTTGCGTTCTCATGAGCCGTCGCCGGATCCGCCAAGAGGCCCGCACTCACGCCTCCCGGCGCGGGCGCGGTCTCAGACGGTGGACTGCCATTGGAGGCTGAGGCGAACACGGGACCGGCGAGCTTCCTCTCGAAACTCAATTGCGCCGGCGTCTTCGCAGAAGCCGCGACATAGGGCGATGCCGCAGTGGGATAGGATGAAGGGAGCTCCGGCGGTGGTCCTAAGACTTGAGTCACCGCGGTCGTGCGCGGATTGTCGGCCGACCCGTCATTGGGAGCTGATGCAGCTGACGCCAGGCGCGGCGTCTCGAAATGCCCGAGCGGCGGAAGTCGCATCTCCCCGCGAGCCCGACTTAGCACAGGCGCCTGGGCGTCGTGCAGGGCTTTGCGGTGACGCGAGATCGCGTTGCTGTAGTACCATCCGAGGAGCGAGAGACCCAGTACCGACATCAGCGCGAGCGCGAGCGCACTGCTGACACGCGACTGCAATGAGCGCACCCGATTGACAGACGGAATGCCGCGATCACCGGACGTCTCTTCCGCCGGCGTTTCTGATGCATTCCGTCCATCGCGAGCCTCCGGATCGTCGTGTGGTGCAGGCTCGTTCACGGGCGGCCTCCTTGCGTCTCGCGATGCACCGACGGTGACACCGTCCCGGATTCGAGTCGATCGCCAGAGCCTGCAAAACCTGCGTTCACGATGCAGCCGGTCAATTTGCCGCGGCGCAGAATGAAGCGGCGCGCAATCCGATGCACAACGACATCGCCGTGATCACTTGAGAAATTCAGTAAGGTCTCCGCGCCATCCTCGGTGCGTACGAAAATCGCGGGCCATTCTGCGTTTTCGGAAAACCGGATTCGCGTATGCACGCCATCATCAGACGTTGCGACCGGCTGCAGCGCCGGATGCCCGCAGTACCAGTAATCCACATTCGTTCCTCGAGTGCTCGAGGCATTCTTCAGATCCGATGCAATTCGCTCGGCTGCGACGTCTTGGGCCGCACGCGCATCCTGCGCATACACAAAATGCATTGAATAGACGACCTCCTCCGCCGCCGGATCCGGTCGATGCGCCGACGCACGATAATCGAACTGATAGCGGCGCCGGCTCGTCACGACCGTCACATTCGTGCCGCGCGTGGGCGCTTTGGGCTTCAAGAAGAGACTATTTCCCTGCGCCACGAACGAAAGCGCTTCGATGTCGCCTGCCGCAAGACCCACGAAGGCCTCGTCCGGCGCAAAGACGAGCTCAATCTGATAGCCCACAAAGCCTTGCAGGCGGTAGACCTCTTCGGCTTGATAGATCACGGTGCGAATGCGAGAGTCTGCCTTTGCGTGAGGCAACGTCTCGGCGTGGGCGCATACACCCACGCACGCTACAAGCGTCCACAGGGCAGTCCTTCGAGCGCGTGGAAATCGGGGTCGGCTCATCGGGCAGTTCCTCGTGAAGGGGTTGACGCCTCATTCGGCGTTGAATTGTTTTCGCCCCCCGTCTCAGGCTCCGGATGAAAGTCCAAGACCCTAAAGCCAAGGGGATTCCATTGACGGGTCTTGGGGTCTGATGACGGTTCGGCGTAGGCGTACTGGATGGTTGCGATCCAATGAGTGAGTGACTCATGACCGGCATCGGCCAAGCGCTTGCCCTGCACGTAGCGCACCTGGGCGAGGTCGCTTACACGATTGGCGCGCGCAAAGAAGCTGACCGAGGTCACGCGCGTCGTCACGGTCGTTCCGTCCTTGTAGAGGTTGAGGGGGGATGCGGGATTCGCGGTCGCCCACGCTCGTGACCACTCCTGATTGCGCGCGGCGCTGTGGAAGGCACCGCACTCCTCGTAGTCGCTCTCGGCGGTGGCGAAAGCGAAGCGTTGGCACACGGTCACGTAGTGCGCAAGAAGATAGCGGGTGACGGTTTGACTCAGCTCCGCCTTGCCCGCATAGACGGGCACAACGTCGACGATTCCGGTTGAGTTGTCGACCCGGATCACAAAAGGCTCAACACTCTTAAGCGGTGTCAACAAGGCGATTGCCGCGGCGCTTGCGACTGCGCAAAGCCATCCCGCGCAAGCAACGATCCAGGCCCGACGGGCGCTCTTGCGCGCCTCAGAGGCCCGATCGGCATCCCAGGAGGTGGCTTCCGTGAAATAGGCCTCGAGCTCGCGGTCCGTGGTCACGGCTTCCTCCCTGTCGTCGAGGTGGCTGACGCAGTGGATAGAATCTCGGTGGACGCGGCGGCAGAACCTAGCGGCGCAGGCGGATTGATGGGCCGAAGCGGTCCGTCACAACCGACGCGTAACGCGTGATGCGCGCACGCGGCCATCAGCAGCAGCGAGGTGAGCCCAATCCATTTCATCTTCATCGGGGATGTCTCCATTGCATTAACGAGTAAAATCACGAGGGACGAATCGTGTTGCGCCGGACAAATTGCGCGAGCCGCCCCGGGCCCGCCGCGAGCCCGCGAGTCATGTGGAAGCCTGCCTTCCTCGCGAGACTGTCCCAACGGGTGGTTTCACCGTCCATGATCGCTCCGCGTGCAAACTGCCCGGTGTGGCGGAAGAGCCCGCCGACGCCGCGATTGGCCGCGAAACTCACCATCCCGAAGGTCGAGAGCGCAATGCCGCTCGCAAGGCCCGCCGCGATTGGCATGACCTGCCGCATGACGAGAAACGTGAGCCCTGCGGCCATGCACACTCGCACGGCATGTACGATCTGAATGCCGCCGCCCGCGCTCGCTGCTTGTTGGGCCGCCGTCGTCAGCACCGTGAGCATAAGAGCTGCAACCAGCACGGTCAGGATTGCGACCAAGGCATAGTTCGTCAGTTGCGCCGTCCACGCCTCACAAAAGCGCCGCGTGCTCTTGAATAGAAGAAGGGCAATAAAGAGCGGGCCGAGCGCCAAAAGGACCGAGAGTGCAATGCGTGAGAGTGTTAAGAGAAAGATCGTGTAGATGGCCGTCAAGCCGACGATCACGTACACCGCGATACCCGCGAGGTAGTACGAGAAATTACCGTTAAAGATGCCACCCTTGGTGAGAAGCAGATTCGCCGTATCATCGCCTGAGTAGATAATCTGATCGACGATGTTCACCGGGTTGTAGGCGCCAATCACGCTCGATGCGAGCTCGGTCGGTGCGTTGAAGAAGGTATCAACGACCACCGTGTTGTAGAGCCACAGATGAATTCCCACGCCGAACACCAGCGCAATCATTGCAAAGCGCTTGAGGGCCGAGAGCACGGGCTCCTGCATCTGTCCTGTCAATTGCAGATATCCCCAGCCCATGACATATAACGTCGCCACCGTGACGACGGCGGGCTCGAGCGTCGATGCGATGAGCGCCGTATTCGTTGCGATATAGGTCGACAGAATCGCATTCAGCCAGGCGTTGAATTCGGCAAAGAAACCCACGATGTCCCCTTGTGTTCTCTCGCGCCCTACAGACCCATCGGGGGCAAGCGCCGTAAGGAGCCCACATCGACCATGGATTGCTCGGCCTCGCGCTGGCGCGCCGTCAACTCCTGTGCCTGTGCCGCCTGATAAAGCACATTCAATTTCGTGCTGTCGTTCTGCAGCATCCCTTGCTCCGCACCGATCCGTGCCTGTAGATCGAGAATCCCCTTCTCATCAGTCGCGGTCGGGATGGCATTGATCAACTGCTGAATCGAGTCAAAGCGCGCACTGGTGGTTAAGAGCGCCTGCTGCGCTATGCCGGAGAGCAACGCGGCGGCTTGCCGACGCGCCTGAACATCGCTCTGTTCCTCGGATGAGAGGGCTGCGAGCTGGGTGCTCGTCAGCACGGCGTTGGCTGCGATGGATCCTTGAACGCTCGCGGCAAGTGCGGAGTACGTCCCGCCGCCCCCGTTCAACGTGCTCTGCAACTGCGCCCCGGTGCTCGGCAGATAGTTCCACTGGGTGCCCGACAAGAGATTCTGCATGCCTCGCGTGCCGGTAATGGCCTGATAGGCCTGCTGAGCCTGCGCCAGGTCTTGCTGCGCGACCTGAAGCTCCTGCGCGAGTGTGTTGACCTCGGTGAGAAGTTGAAAAATCGCGCCGATGTCGGTGACGGGTATCTGTGCGTGAGCTGAGAGCGAGAGCCCACTCAACACCAGGAGCGACAGCAATGTGTTAGGGAATCTAGTGAATCGCATGGGAGAGCTCCTTGAAGTTGAACAATTAAGCCTTGGGAACTTCAAACGCCGCGCAGAATGCCGGGAGCCACGCGGAAGGGTCTTTGCCGTGTTCGGCGATCAATTGGTGCATGCGCTCGACGTTCTTTGCACGGCCCGAGATGACGGCGAGCTCCGCGTCAAAGCCTTTGAGATCAAGCTGGCACACACAGCTTTGATGACTTTGTCGGACGAGGAATCGGCGGGAGCCGGGCTCCAACTCCTGGATCAACTTGAACTCCCGCTCAGTGAGTCCAAACCCCTCGATATAGTCTTCGGCTGTCGCCTGAACGTTGGGGAAGAAGATCTGGGTTGCGGTCTGCTCGATGATCGTGCGGCTGATGGGACTTTGCAGAACATCGCTCGGGCTCTGCGTCGCCAAGCACATGACGCCGTCCAATTTGCGCCAGGTCTTAGGTCCATCCTTCGCAAAACTTTCAAATGCCGGATCGGCGAGCAGGCGCCAGAATTCATCCATCCAGCACACGAGTCGGCGGCCGAGGAGCCGACGGATCAAATGGAAGAGGTACAGCGTGATGGGGGCGCGCACGACCTCGTAATCGAGAAAATCCGTGACGTCAAAGCCGATAATCGACTGCCCACCAAAATGCGACACGATCGAGTCTTCGGCATGGTCGAACACCCAGGCGTACTCGCCGTGTGTGACTGCACACCAGCGCGCAAGGCGCGCGTGCATACCTTCGGGGTCTGTCGGGTCGAGGAACTCAATAAGGCGCGAGAGACGCCGCGCGGATGGGTCAAGGGCGAGTGTCCCGCGCAGCGCTTGATCCAGATCCGCTTCTTCGCGGACCGCGAGCCCGCGCACCGCGACCGGCCTCCCGATCTGCACTAAAAGGCGTAGCCAACTCTTAAGGAACTCCACGTTGGCGGCTTCCTCCGGCAGCTGCAGCGGATTAAACCCCGTGGGCGCGCCATTCTTGAGCGGTAGATAGGCCCCACCCAGCGCGCACACGAGAATCTCAAGACCTCGATCCTTGTCGATCACGACCTGGGTCGCGCCATGTTTCTGCAGCATTGCGATGAGAAAGCCGACCAGCACCGTCTTGCCCGAGCCCGTCGGACCGACCAGGAGTGTGTGACCGGTGTCCTTGCGCGAACCGCCCTCGGGATCGCGCGGGTCTGAGGCGTGCAGCGAAAAATAAAAAGGTGAGCGCGCACTCGTCGTCAAAAGCGTGAGCGCAGCACCCCAGTGATTGCCACTCGCGCGCCCAGCCGGATAGTTGTGCAGCGGCGCCATGGCGGCGAAGTTGCGGGTCGTGATCGGCGCCTTTCGGGGCCGGAGCGCAAACTGCCCCGGCAGCTGTGCCCAGAAAGCCGCCTCAAGCGCCAAGTCTTCCCGTGCCACCGTCATGCCGGTATCCGCCAATAGGCTCCGGGCGATACCGACACGGTCATTCAGTGCCTTAAATCGCCGGACATCGTCATCATCGCGTATACCCTCGAACGGATCGCTCAAGACCTGCAGCGACAGGTGATGATCCCCCATGGCAAACTCATTGCTCGTAAGCGCATCGAGTGCTTCCTGCAACTCATCCGCCTGCGAGACGGCAAAGTCCCCGGAATTTAGGAGCCGCGCGTTCTGACGCACGAGAAGTCCCTGACTCGCCGCTTTGGAGAGGAAGGTAAAGGACTGGGTCAACACCAGCGGAAAGGGCGCGGACAAGAGCGCATCGAACATGCCGACGACCGTCGGAGTCGGATATTCCTTGATACCGAGCATCGCCGACAGGCGTGTCTCGGTCGGTGTCCGGTACTCCATCGTCTCCGTCCCGAAGGAGACACGCGTGGTCGCGAGAATCTGATTGACGGGCGCGCTCGGAAGCGGAATCGGTTGCGACTCGCCGTTCACGAGGAATGCAAAGAATTCGAGGAGCCGGGAGTAGCGCCGGCCGCCTGCGGTATAGGTGCCGAGCGACTCGGCCTCATAACGCTCGAGTGAGGCTTTTGCGGTTTGTCTCAGCTTCTCGCACGCATCAAGCGAGTCCGTGCTCAACTCGGTTGCACCGCGTGCACCGCACGTCAAGAGTTTTGCGGTCCAGCCCGTCGCCACACCCACCGTCGGGCGATAGACGAGCGCGAGATACAGCTCGTTCACCATCAGCCGCTCGCCTGCCAGACGCGTCCGGTAACGCGCGTTGAGGGCTGCCGAGAATCCGTCGGGAAACTGACCTTCGGGGTAGGTCAGCTCGCGCCGTCGAATGACGTGCGACCAGAGGGCGACGTTGGGGCTTGCGATGTTGCGCCACAAAACGTTTAGCCGCTCGTGCCAGCTATTGACTTCAATGTCGTCCTGCGACTCGAAGCTCGCGCCCGCGAGCCTAAAGACCTGCACGTAGTCCCCGGTAAAGGTGCGCACCACGTATTCCGCGACCTGCGCGGTATAGGGAATGCGCTCGGCGGCGGTCGATTCCTTGCGCATCCGTGCGATAGATCTGGAAGGCAACATCGCGCTTACTCCGATCCGCCGCGCGCAAGGATCAACGTGGGCGCCGCACGCCGACAGCCCCTTGTGTTGGGCAGATCAAGCTTGAGCGCGCTGTAGCTGCTCGCGCGCCAGAAGCGTAGGTTCCCAAAGGCCGCCGGCCCACGAGTGCGGCCCCAGAGAAAGACAAGATCAAAGAAGCGTGCATCGCGCGCGCACAAGAGCATGCAGACCCCATGAATGGGTGCCGCGAGGAGCAAGGTGAGGAGATTCTTGGTAAGCAAGAACGTCTCCATCGTGAACACCATGTTGACGAGGATCGCGGTGTACGTGACGCCCCAGCGCATCGGCGGGCGGGTCGCCCCCACGAAGAGGACGTCCGCAATCAGGCCGGGATTACGGGTGTTCATGACGGTACGCCTACGCGCCGAAGAGACCGCGCGCCCAGGTCACGATCTGCGGGGCGGCAAAGATGATGCCGATCCCGACGAGCGCCATGATCGGCCAGCCCCAGGAAATGCGCCCGACTGCCGCTGCAATCCCCAAAACCATCACGAGCACGATAGCGATCGGTGTCGCGATCGTGACGAGGTTCGTCTGCAGAGCGGTGGCACCGGTCTCAAAGGGGGACGTTTGGGCAAAGACCGAAGTCGATAGCGCCCATGTGGCTGCGACGCTCAGCGACTGAATGCGCCGGTTTGCGCGCCGCTGCTGTAGAAAATGCTCTTTCATGGGGCGACTCCGTTGATCGGGTGTTGCAATCTGTCGTGGGCGGTATCGAATCACGCCGAGGTGATGTAGCGCGACGGTTTAATCTATCGAGTTGGCACACAATGAGTCGCCGCGGCGTTTGCACGACTCTCAATTTTTGTAATACCCGGGTTCGTCTGCGTGGCCCATCTGGCCGACAGTCGCAAGCGACATAAGACTTCATTTGTGAGATCTTCCAGAAAGTGCGTGACGCCACGCGGTCAGTAAGCCGTGTGACAGTTCACCGCAACGGTGCAATTTGTCGCATGCAAGGCGCGGCGACGACCGGTAGTCCTATCGAATTGACGCAGAATGATGCAGGAGAGGAGACTTCCGCAGCGCACTCAAGTTGACTCCCGATGCAACAGATTGGGACACTCGACTTTACTGAATGAGGGGTTTCTAATAGGGTCCACGTATGGAACCTAGCAACCCACTTTCATCGACGTCAGCCGCCTTCTGGCGGGGATCCACCCGAGTCGGCTGGGGCACCTTCTATGTCACCCTTCAGGCGCTTCGCCTGACCGTCTTTGCAATACTCGCCGTCTTCGAGCCCATTATCCGCGTCGGGCTGTCGCTACTTGCCGTGGTCGGCGTCTGCCTGTGCCTCTTCGATCGCTACGTCACCCACGCCGCGCACTTCCCCTTCTGGCTGACGCTGGGCCTGTCAGTTGGATGCGCGTTCGCGCTCGTTCTCTTTTACAAGTTGATGCGGATCCTCACTCCCTGACCGGGATTCGAGTCGTCGGATTGACCTTGAGAATCCCAAGCTGTCGGTCGCCGGCGACGGCATCCCGGCTCCACATGCAACCTCGATAAGCACTAGAATCGCTCATCGCCCCGCTCGTCCGGGCAGTTCATGCACATCAGAGGTCCCGCATTGGCGATGAGATGGCCCTATATGCTGTCTTTCATTCCTCCGTGCATCAACTCGCAAGCGAGCATTACACGCCGGAACAGATCAATGCCTGGGCACCTCAAAGCGTCGACCAGGAGGCTTGGGCCCATAAAATCCAAGGTATTCGTCCCTTTGTGCTTGAGGACACGGGGCACATCGTGGGCTACGCGGATGTTCAACCCGATGGCCGCATGGAGCACTTCTATGTATCCGGCTCCCACGCAAGGCAAGGTATCGGCACTCTACTCATGAACCGCATTCACCAGGCCGCCTATCTGCAAGTCGTCAAAGTGCTGACAGCCGAAGTCAGTTGTACGGCACATCCCTTCTTCCAAAGATTTGGATTTGTTGTGGTCGAGAAAAGATCACTGGTCATTCGAGGCGTAGCGGTGCCGAACTTTCTCATGCGAAAGGAACTGGTGGCTGTATGGAGCAAAACGCCTGTGGGTCCGCCACAATGACATACGTTTGCACGAATGGGCGCTCGACGGGGTAACTGCCAAAGTGGCCGTCGCGAAATACTCTGTTACCCGACATCGACCCGGTTCGGCTCGTCACCGCTCGATGAAGTGTCCATTCAAAATACGGCAAGCCGACATCCAACAGCCACCGTGTTCATGATGCCGCGTGCGGGATTGGCACGGGTCGGTTGAAAGTGTCCGGACTGTCCGCTTGTGTCCGGACAACTTTGTCCGCGGACAGTTGCGTAGCCTACAAATTGCCACGGCCCGGGCTCGTCGAGTGGCACAGGCTGGCCGATGATTTGACGCGTGCACAACCGTCTCGGATCGCCGCGCCGCTGCCAGCCCATCCCGGATGGTTCGACCGCTCACAGCTCGAGCAGGCGCTGATCAATTTGCTCATGAACGCACACGAAGCGGGAGGGCCACCGGAACAAATAGAGATCGCAGTCGCTCATATCGGCGCGGAACAGCACATCGAGATCCGCGACTGCGGTCCCGGCATGAGTGATGTCGTCCTAGCGCAAGCCATGCTGCCGTTTTACTCCACCAAACGCAGCGGCATGGGGCTCGGGCTCGCGCTCGCACGTGAGATCGCCGAGGCGCACGGTGGTCGGATCAGCCTCGCGAACCGCGAGGATGGCGGCTTATGCGTCACGCTGACTCTGCCTCTGCCGTCGGAGGCTCCGTTTCAAGCTCAGGAGAAATGAATGCGAATACCCGGAATTCAACCCTGCGCGTACGGCGGGCGATCCACTTCGCGTCGCATTAATGGACCCACCGAACGCTGTCAAGCTCGGTCTATGGGGAATTGGATGACCTAGCGAAGGCAGTCCCAGGCCTACACGGGCCGCTCGCACAATGGAGCCGATGGGGAATGCACACTGGAGTTCTGAGGCGGATAGCTACAAGAAGCGCATGTCTGCTGCGGTGGTTTGAGACGGTCAACTAGAATCAGGCTATCGCAGGCAACGCAGTAACCCAACTGCACCTCATCGCCGCGGATCAAAGCGCTCACGAGCACAAAGGCGTAATCGATAGAAATTTCCGACGATGGTAGGTGCGCACGAAAGAGCTCATAGGCCGTGCACACCCGTTCGCCGCGGTGCAGTGTGTATAGCGAATGCTCAGCGTCGTTAACGACTTGCGCGGGAAGGATATTTAGTGCGCGAGCGATGCCACCGAGTATGGCTGCGTCGTCCGCGACCTGCGCCGAGCGCCAAAAGAAATGCAGTTGATTGGGAGGGCGGCCACGAGGGCGCAGGAGGCCCGAGTTGCCAGGATCATTGCCATAGGCGCGATAGAGCGTGCGGATGCGATACATGGAAAGCCCACTCCACGCCATGATCGTCTGCGTGCGCGCCTGATGTCGTATCAAGCGCAGCGCGAGGGAATAACGTCGCAAATCACGGCTGTAGCGAGTGTCTGAGATGCGCATGGCCAAGATGTTTAGGCGCCCCAATTGTGAGAAATGTACTGTTAATTACATTTGATGAGATATGGGTACCATACTTCTGGAAGATGCTGCAATACGATAAATTGACGTCTTTAGCCGGAATAGCAATTAAGAGGTGCGAAACTTCGGTAACCGGCTCTTCTAAAGGCTTTATTATTAACCAGCACCCCGGAGAGACCCTAAGTCCAGGGCATGATCTCGCTATTATGTAAATACCGGACCTTCTGATGTATTATTTGTTCTATTTTACATTATCTTAGCGCGAGTCAGCTTATGAACGTTTACTGCGCGATCAATTTCACCAGCGTGCTGCGATGAGCGAATCCCTTAAAACCGCTGTGCACAGTGCGATGCTGCGTCTATTGGTGCCCCTGGCGCGTCTTCTCCTCAAAGTCGGAATGGGTGCGGGCGAGTTTCAACGCATCGTCCACGAGGCTTACGTGCGTGCTGCCCGTGAGATGGCCCAAGAATCAGGTGCCATCGATCGGCCCAACTTCACGCAGATTGCGGTGCAGACGGGTCTCTCCCGCATCGAGGTCACGCGCATCCTGGAGTCCGAAGGCCAGGAGCTGCCGGAGAGCGATCGTGGCCGCCAACGCGCCGAGCGCGTGCTCGGAGGGTGGTGGGCCAATCCGGATTTTCACGACGCACAGGGCTCCCCTGCCCCCTTGCCGATGCAAGGACGAGGTGCGTCATTTAACGCGCTCGTCAATCGCTACAGCGGCGGTCCGCAGGCCCCCGCCATCCTGAAGGAACTCTTACGCGTTCGCGCTGTGCGGCGTCTTCCCGACGGACGCGTACAGGCGGTGAGCCGCACCGTCGCGAGCGCTCGATTCGACCCCGACGGCATCACCACCATGGCGGAACAGCTTTCAGAGCACCTCGAGACGCTCCTTTACAACGCTGAGCACCCGAGTCGACCGCGCTTTGCGAAGCGAGTCTCGAATGCGCAGTTGGCCGAGCGCCATGTGGCGCGCTTGGTGCGTGATATCGAGCAACAGCTCGACACCCTCGGTAACGCTCTGCACGACGAGATCAATGACCCCGAGGTCACCGTGACACCCGAAGCGGATCCGCAGACGGTCAGAGGCCTCACGATCACGCTGTACATTTCTGAAAAGGAGCCTGCGGTCGAAACCGCTTTCCCTGCCTTGCGACGGACGCGCTCGGTATAACCGGCGATGCAACGGTCCCCCTACAACCTGATTTAGACGCTGACACCCGCCCCATGAAGCGCCGAAAGAAACCTAAGGCCGTCGGTCGCCCCGCACGTAGAGACGCCGAGGAATCACGTGAGTTTCTCGACGAGCTCGTGCCGCTGATGGTCGCGGCCGGTCACTCGCCGAAGCGTCTCCGCGCCGAGTTTGCAGCCATTTGCGGCCGCATGAAGGAGCCCGCACGAGCATGGGACCCTGCGGAATTGGCCTATGTTGCCGACTTGCCCCATGTACTCTCCCGTTGGCACGCAGATGAGGGCTACACCGACGCGCAAGGAGCGCCTCGTCGGCTCCCTCTTCGCGGTCCTGGACCATCCCTGACCGGGCTCATCGAGCGAGTCTATCCTGGCGCTGATCCGAATCCCGTCGTGCGAGTGCTGCTGCGGACGCGGGCGGTGCGGGAGTGCAATGGATCCTTCGAGCCACTCACCCGCAACGTCCTTTTCGAACGCACGCTTGCGCGCCGCCATGGCCTTCTGTCCGTGTTTGAGCTCTTACGCACCGTGGCGCGCAACTGCGCCGGCGGCCGTCGAGGAGCGCCGCTCCTGCATCAGACAGCGATCAATTCATGGTATCCGGAGCGGTATCTGCCGGAATTGCACGCGTATCTGAAGCGCCAATCGGGGGAAACCCTCTGGGATTGCGACCGTTTCATGCGTCGCCGGGAACCGCCGCACGGAAGTGCCGAGCCGGTCCGACGCGTGGGCTTATGCATTTTCGCAATCGAGGATCGCGCCGGGCCACCCGTTCGGTGGGCCAATCGCAGGCCCGCCCGGCCGAGGAGACGCAAACCGTGAGCGCGCGCACCGCTCAGAAGCGACGCGCGCCGCGAGACGGGATTCCGCTCGACCCCGTGGCCGAAGAAGCGCTTGAACGCATGGCCCGAGTGCTCGCACGCTGCGGCTTTGCCCCTGCAGAAACCGCGCGCTTATTCAAACACATCTGCGTACACCTGCCGCCGGCCTTGGGGCGCCACGGCGCGGGGAGTAGCACTCAAAGCGATGACGCGGCTCATGTCCTGACACTGTGGTTTGAGGAGCCGGAGTATCTCAAGGACGGCCAACCCCGCCCGCTCTCGGTACGCGGGGCGGCGCCCAGCATTGAAGCCTTGGTCCGTCGTATTCAGCCCGGGCCCCGTATCGGCGCCGTCATGGAGTATCTGCTCGCGACCCGCACGCTGCGCCGCGTCGGTAGGCGCTACGTGCCGCGTGCGCACGCGGTCCTTCATCGCGGATCGCCTCGCTCCCAAAGCGCGCGCAGTCTACGCATCCTCCTCGGATTGTTGCGCAACGTTGAACACAACGCGCGACCCCGTAGCGCCGGCCCCAGTTGGCCCGAGTTCACCGTGGATTGTCCGCAATATCCGGTGCGCTTGCGGCCCGCCTTCGATATCCGCACAGACAAAGAGGTCCTTGCGATGACTCGGCAAAAAGACGCCGAGATGCGCCGCGCAGAGAGCCGTCGTCGCCCGGGCGAGCCGACGGTACCGCTCTCTGTCGGTATCTATGTATTCGAGGGCGGCCGTGCTCGAACCAAATAGCTCACCCGCGGACGCCCTCCTCCCCTGCGAACCACTCGGGTTCGCTTCCGCGCGAATGCTTCTGCAGGAAGTAAATGGCCGACTTCTGGATCTGTTAGTGCTCGCGTCCCAGAATCCGAATGCGTCAGGTCTGCCTCTTGCGTTGGATTTGCGTGACGTGCTTGAGCACATGGACCCTACCGCACGCGAGCGCGCGGCGGCGAGCCCTTTTCTGCTCGTGGAATTCGGATTCCGGGATGCTGCGCGCTGGTCCAGCGTTCGCGGCGTCGTCGAATCAATCAACCCGCGCGAAGGATATTTCCCGCATCCTCAAGCGCTCGAGCTTGCGCAGATGACATTGATCCTCGCCTGGAGCCTGGTTCGCTCAAATCGAGACGCAGCGTTCGTCATGCTCGGAGTCTCGCCCGCCTGCGCGGGGATCGTCGCGGATCTTCGGTTGCAGGACCTGCAGCGTATCGCGGCGGAGCGCAGCGCCTGGATCCGACCACGCTGGGAAACTCGTGCGGACGTCTGGCGCCGACTGCTTAGCACGGCCGACACATTGGTCTCACCGCCCCCGGACCAGCTCGGAACTCATGGGCTGAAGCTCTTCTTCGGAAACCTGTTTTCGAACGAACCGGCGGGGAAGTCGGGGCGTCCGTGACTCGCCCCACTCGATCCGCGCGGACACGATTCGCAAAAAGAAACCCGCGGGCGTCACGCGTCCACACCAAGCGCCCAACAAAGCTTACGGACAGTCCGCAGTTGCCGCTGATATTGCCGCTCCCCGCGCCCACGTTTCCTTCAAGCATTGCTGCGACACATGAGCCGCGTCAGGCCGGAACCAGAAGAGAGAACCAGGGGCCATCCACCGCTATCGATCAAATCTTGACAACGCGCAAGGTCGTTGAAATCGTCGGCCGCCACCGCTGCACACTTTATCGCTGGATGGCGGCTGGTCGGTTCCCAAAGAAGCACTCATTTCGGGGGCGCACCGTCGGATGGCTGCGATCGGAGGTAGAAAAGTGGCTGTCTGGTGATGAGGTGGCTTCACACTAACAGCCGGCACCGACGCCCAGCGTCGCCGATTCGGCGGCTGGCATAATCTATAACGGCGATTTCGACGCTATCTGCCACTTCATCGTGAGCTTCTTTTCCGACTCCGCACACTCGCGCAAATAGAGGTTGATCAAATTCTGGTACGGAATGCCGTTCTGCTGCGCAAGCGCTTTAAAGTATTTGATCGTGTCCTCGTCAAGCCGAATCGTCAATTGTTTCTTCGCTTTCGCGAGGTAAGGATTGGGGACAGACTTGGAAAAATCGTAGTGCCTTCTCATCGCATCCACCACTGGTATTGCTTGATTTCCTCTCGGTCCGCTCTACGCGCCGAGATGATATGGATGACTTCATCGCCGTGCCGATAGCAATGACAAATCACCAGTACGCGAACGGAAATACTCAAACCCAGAAGCACGAACCGCTCTTCGTCGTCTGAATGATCCGGATCTGGAAGGACGCGGGCGTTATCATCCAAGAAGGCCGTTCGGGCTTCCACAAAAGAAACACCATGCTTGCGTTGGTTGGAGCGGCTTTTTTGCTCGTCCCATTCGAAACGCATGGCGCCCATAGAAATAGCATAACTACAGTGTAGTTATAAGTCCAGCTTCAGTGCGTGTGGGCACAGATTCGGCGGCTGCATTACTCATCTCGCAATTCGCCTGATTTCGCACGCAAGGTCGTTCGCACGTCTATCTGAAGCACCCCTGTGCCCTAAAGGTGATGAGAGAGCAGTTGGGCGCAATTCGGGGCCAATTCGACAGGATTGCGCGTGGTGAATACCTAACCAGCCATAGATATTGAACATCTGAATACTCCGAGTCACAGAAAGCGTGTTGAAATGGCTGGGATTGCGAGCGGCGATCGGCGACTGAATCAACTGGCACCGGTGTACAGTTCATTCCCTCCTCGGAGACGCTGGACCCTGCAGCCATTGCCCGAGCGGGACCGATCGGCTCGGTTAGAAACAATGTTCCGATTTGAAGATGCAACACATGTAGGGAAAGTTCGCATAGGCGCAAAATGAAGCTACTTCGGATTAGACAAGTAGTGGCCGCGACGGGCCTTTCCAGAATGACCATCCATCGCCTGGAAAAGCGTGGCGAGTTTCCAAGACGTGTTCAGTTAGCGCAAAACTCAGTGGCTTGGCACGAGAGTGCAGTCAACGAGTGGATCGCATCGCGCCCGGTTGCGACACGGACCGGCGTGACAAGGTTGTGGCCGAACTCGAATTCTCGTCCCGGGAATTTCTGACACGTTAGTCGCCATTGAGGCGGCCTCTCTCGTCGGCGACGCGCAGGCGTCAGCTACGGCCGCTGGCGCGCCCGCAGCTTTCTAGTGATTCTTGATCGCAAGCCCATCTGATGGCACGCTGGCACGTGGAGGGATGCGCAGGAATCCAACCACACGACGCTTGCCGCCTTGGGGGTAGCACTGGGGGTATGAAGCGTTTCCGAATTGCGACAACTCGAATGCAATCAAACAATTACGCCGTCCAATTGGATGCCGACCTCGGGCACCACATACCCCCAAACCGGAGTTGCACGTCGTATGAGCGTTTGACGTGCAACGGTGAGGCGATGAACGTGTGCACGGGACGCTGGCCCGGGTGCCGCGGTCGGCGCTGCCAATAATCGCGCCGAAAATAATCCGGCCCCTCTGCGCGGCCAACCAACCCCTTGGCTAGGGTGTTGGGGCATTTTGGGAGACTGGAATAAACGCAGCAGCTGCACCGTCACACGTTACACAGCAACACGTCGCGCGCTTACCCGTTGTCGCTTTGTAAACGCCTCTCGACTGTGCAACGCTCGCCTTATACAGGTGTTGCGAATCGTTCTCCACCGGCACACGCGGTTGCTGCTTGGGTCACAGTCACTCGGCAGGCTCCTCCATAGCCTTCCAATATTCCGGTCTCTCTAGAACTACCGTCGAGGTCAGCGGATTGTCATTGCGATGCAGCCGCTGGAGCTCTCGCAGCACCTGCCACCGCATGTCGACTAGATTAATCCGTGTCGACTCGTAGCCTACTATCAGCGGGTTCCAAAGCTGAACGTCGCAGGTCGGGCATTGGGGCTCGACAAATGCCCCCCTCGCCGGCGTTGACCAGTCCTGACCGAGCCGGCCGTTGCAGCCTTCACTATGGAACGGCCCGCCGATCACATCAGCGACTGCTTGCTGGTTGGTTTGGAAGGGCGCTGCCCACTCGAGCCATTCACTCGGAGGGCGATTGATGGACCAGCGGAGGTGGCAACGCTGATCCTCCACAAGTACCGGCTCGAACGGCGGGGGTTCGAGGCGTGCTGTCACTTCGGCCACCCGTTGCTGAAGCTCCGTCGCCCGCGCTCGTAATCGCCGGAGCATCACCGCGAGCACACCCACTCCGAGCACCAGAACGTACACGACCAGGACGAGCACAGTAAGTCGAGGTCCGGTAATGCTGCAGGAGCCGTGAATCATGCAGTCGGCTTGCCCTGCGAGCCAGCTGCGAACCGCTACAATCCAAACGGTGACCGCGCTTACAAGCGCAACGATTACCAATGTACGCGTGTGCTCTGCAATGCCCTTGCCGAACCAGCGCAGTAGATGTATCACGGCGTCCACGAGGGCGATATTGTAAAGGGGGCGGGGGCACAAGGTCATACCCTCGACTCTCTACTCCCAAAAATCTTCTAACTCATTGACGCTGCTACCACCAACGCTTCCGACCTCGGGCACAACTGGAGCATCTCGCGTCGGACCGCGATACTCACACGCCCGAAGCAAACCCGCTAGATCTAGGATTTCCTTTCCGGCCTTCCTTGGCCAAATGTCATGAGCGAAGGAGCGATCAGTGTCCAGCGACAGACGCATCCTGAGACTGAAGCTTCTGTAGCTCAACCTGCGTCGCGCGGTTGAGAGCGATCAACTCTGCAATCTGCTGCTGCGATCGAGCGATTCTCGGGCATCCAGTAACTAAATGCCGGAAGGCGAAGAATGTCGATCGCTTTGGTTTGCGAAGCCGATCCCATTGCCGGCGATGTCGCAAACCTCGCAGAAATTAAAATCTGACGAAATAGGGAACTGCGACAAGCGCCGCCCCGATTGCGACTAGAAGAATCGGGTTCGCGACAAAGTAAGGAAAAATTATTAGCGCGACTCCGCAGATAAGCGGCACTACGGCCTTCTGTCTTTTGCCGTAGACGAAGAAACCGACGCCGATCGAGCCGAAGAGGAGCCCCCACAGAAGCGACGAGGTATTCAAGCCACTCTCCCTTCACCAAGCGTCACTTGCGCAATGGATTAAGGGTTCTAACGCTGCGAATGAGTCTTGTCCGTGAGACGCTTCGCACCCTTTGCGAGAACCTCGCAATCGATTCACTTACGCGGGGCTCTTGAGACCGAGCTTGCGCATTAGGGTGTGCGCATCGCGTGGCGCGCGCAGCTTCACGTCCGTATTGTCGAAGAAGCAATACACATCGCGCGACTTGGCCTTTGGTGCCTTTTTGGCCGATATCTTATTGCCGTCCGTCGGCTCTGCACCGCGATGCCACGCCCGGATTCGGCGTGCCCAGCGCGTGAACGCCTTATCCTGATATCCGCTTTGATAGAGTTCCTTATCGCCGTGCAGGCGCATATACACAAAATCCGCCGTAATGTCGTGCACCATCGGCCAACGGCGCGCCGTTTCCGCGATGACGAGAGCCACATTGTGTTCACGCAATAGATCGACAAATGTGGGATCAAGAAAGCTCTCGTGACGGATCTCGATCGCATGACGGAGCTCGCGCTTCTCTCCCGTGGCAAGCCGAGTGCGTCCTTTCATCCACGCAGAGCGTTTGCGGGCGATGGCACGCCCGGCGTCCGTGTTATGCGGCAGCAGGTCACAGAACGCCGCCATCCTTGCCCAATCATATTTGAAGTTGGGAGGAAACTGCCAAAGAATGGGCCCGAGCTTGTCACGCAGATTGAAGATGCCCGAGGCCAAGAAATTCGCCAGTGGTTCTTCGACTTCGCGTAAGCGGCGCATGTGTGTGATATAGCGAGGTCCCTTGACGGTGAAGATAAAATCGTCAGGCACATCTGCGTACCAATTTGCATAACTGTCCGGCCGCTGCAGGGAATAAAACGACCCATTGATCTCAATCGTGTTGACGGCGCGGGAAGCGTAGTGCAGCTCCTCACGTTGCGGCAGATCCTTGGGATAAAATACGCCGCGCCACGGTTCGTAGCGCCACCCTGAAATTCCGATACGGATGCTAGCCATAACAATCTTTTGCAGCATGTATCGAGCCCGGCCGTTAAACCAAATGGTTGACCTTGTCATGACCGGCGCAGTAGGCTCGATCACATGCTTGAGGAACGCCCCGCCGCGCTCGACAGTGTCTTCCACGCGCTCTCCGACCGAACTCGGCGTGCGATGCTGCGGTGTCTCGCCACCGGCGAGCACAACATCGGCGAGCTGGCGGCGCCTCACCGCATGTCCTTTGCGGCTGCGTCAAAACATGTCAAGGTCTTGGAGCAGGCTGGCCTCGTGCGCCGACGCGTCGAGGGGCGTGCCCATGTTTGCCGCATCGAGGCTGCGCCGCTTGCGAGCGCCGACCAATGGCTTCGCTTCTACGAGCGCTTCTGGAGCGAGCGGCTCGGGCTCCTTGATGAATTATTGCGTGCCGAGGATCAGGAAGCCGCCAACCGACCCAAACGCGGCCGCATCAAACGCTGATCGCGCCGTCATCGCGCCGCCACACTCAGCACGACGATTTTTGCGGTCGTCTTCTCGGTCGGCCAAATCGGTGAGGTCATGCCAGTCGCAACGGCAATCCGTTGCACGCCGTTCACCTGATACGTGATCACGCCCCCGCCAAGCGCCCCGCCGATCTTTTGCGACCACAGCGTCTGGCCCGTCTGGGCGTCAAATGCATAGAGCGTGCCGCCCATGTCGCCCACGAAGACCAAGCCTCCGGCCGTCGGTGTGACGCCGCTCATGACGGGGAAAGGCGCCCTGAACTTCCATACCGTCGCGCCGCTGTCTGCGTCCGTCGCATATATCCACCCCGCCCATGCTGCGGGCGGATCGAGTTTGCCGAAGGTTTCCTTTTCGCTCGCGGCGTCGTTGGCTGACCAGGGTTTCCCGTCCGGTACGCTCTTCGTCTTCTGCTCGGGCGCAAGAGTCACGGTCGCGCACCAGTCGACCGCACCGGTATAGATGAGGTTCGTCGCTGGATCATAGGCCGCGCCATTCCATTCGGAGCCGCCCTGGGTTCCGGGGCAAAAGTGCACGGGATGCTCGGAGAACGGGACGCTGCGATTCTCGATCCGCGTGATTGCGTTCGCGTACACGCGCGTGCCGCTTTGCAGATCGAAAGCATGCAGAAAGCCGTCCTTCGGCGCT
>Ga0182024_10001208_pt1 | contig 66891 bp, 103 predicted proteins | sample P32metaG_FD_120480 | JGI IMG/M metagenome (GOLD analysis project Ga0182024, IMG submission 120480) | Permafrost microbial communities from Stordalen Mire, Sweden - P3-2 metaG (Illumina Assembly) | ecosystem: Environmental > Terrestrial > Soil > Wetlands > Permafrost | place: Sweden: Stordalen... | reverse complement strand
TTCCTAACAGCTCGAACGTAAAAACCCTCGACAGTTCAACAGTTTGCGATTCTCCCTCCAGCAATACCCATCCCAAAACTACTTGCCGTAAGCCAGAAGCTGCTTCTCTGTCTGCCGAAAAACGCCGCCCGCAAATCGTCGATGCGCTGAGGGCGTTCAAGGAAAGGACAGGCCGATTTCCCAACTGGGGCGAATGCCTGCGCTCCCGCCAGAACGGGACGCCGAATCGGGTCGCTATTCGCAGGTGTTTTGGCTCATGGGAATCGGCGTACACGGCATCCTTTCCAGTTGATGCCTCCGATCGCCGCGTGGTGATAAACGGCAACGTCTATCTCTATGAAGCTAAGGCTCCGTTCGAGAAGTCTGGCGAGAGTATCAGGGGTGCCATCGAGTACGATGCTTCCTCGGAGAGCATGAGATGTCACGAATGCGGCGACTATCGCCACAACCTCGCTAATCACATAAAGCTCCACTTTATTTCGGCAACGGAATATAAGGCCAAGCATGGTCTGAAGAAAAAAACTGCGCTCGTTCCAGACTCGCTTCGGGTTCGCCTTAGCAGCGCATCGCGTAGGCGCGAAGGGATGCTGGATCCCGAGCAGGCCGCCGAACGCATGGCCAAGCTCAACGCTAGACGGGGAACTACAAGGGGAACAACTCTTCCGGGGAAAGCAGAGAATCGAAACGCGGCAGGAACGTGCAGGGAGCAAACTCTCCAGAAGGTTTCCGCACTCGCTAAAGACCTGGGCCGGACGCCCACCGTCACCGAGCTAGCGGCTGCCGGTGTCGCGCAAAGCGATCTTATATATCACTTTGGCTCTGTTACCCAAGCGATGAAATTGGCTGGGCTTCTCCCTAACGCGAGCGGGGGCCAAGTGAGGCTTCCATCTGAGGAATTTCTTATTCAGCAGTTGCGCGTCTTTTATTACAACAATCGACGCCTCCCTCGCACGACCGACATGAACCGCGGATTTTTTGCATTCAGCGCATGGCCATACTATCGGCTATTTGGCAGCTTCCGCAACGCGATAGAAGTCGCTTTCAGCCCCAAAGAAATAAACAGGGATGGCCACTGGACCCGGTTTATCGAACGTCCGCAACATCCTCGCCAATACGAGGAGGAACGCGTATGAAGTCAATTCATTACGTCTGCGATCGATGCGGGCTGGAAGCGAAATCAAATAACCTCCCGCCTAAGTGGGGCACGGTCTCGCTCCAACTCACGGGATGGCATGGCGAGATTTTCGTTCCAACGGACAGTCCGCGCAGTTATTGCCTGGACTGCTCGGAACTTATCGAAGACCTGTTTGATTCCTTCAAGGTATCGCGCAGTGAATGCGGCATAGTTTGCCAGAAGGGTCCGGATTCAGAAGAAAAGTTCGCTTGCAATAGGCTATCCGGGCACAAGGGCCAGCACTATTCCAATTCCGGCGGCAATCTGTGGAAACCCGTTTTCTCGATCCCTGCGGATTCAATCGGCGAGACAGAGAAATCGGCCGGCTACGGGCCTGCGATACAGAAGGCCCTGAACGAGATGGTGCAGGACTTTTCCGATATTAAATCCGGGCTCCAGGTGGCGGAGAGCGCCATTCAGGCTGCGGTTAGCTATTGCGCTTCCTTCGCTCAAGGCCTCGACGGCCCGCTCTATTGCGTCCTACCTCCATCTCATCCCGGGATGCACCGGATGGAAGATGGCAGGGGCTGGCTGGACTCTGCGAGGGAAGGACTAGAACTAAGTTTCCCTCTCGGCTGGAAGCCCACGCACTGTGTCAGCGGCGGTGGCAAGTCTACTGCCGGCGATATTCTCTTATGCGTTCTTCCGCATGGCCACGGTGGATGGCACGAGCTTAAACGGAGGCACCCCTCATGCGCGCTACAGTAACAACCACAATTACCGAACCCGCAACAACTCTGGAACTCGAAGAAGTCTCCGAGCTCTATAACTTTCAGCTCGTCGTCGTCATCGCCGGAGCCTACCTCGTTCCGGTTCTGATCGGCCTTCTCGGCTGTTTTTGGTCGGCCCAATGAGCCGCTGTCCGATTTGCGGCACCAACCTACGTGGCGACCTGTTCGCATCCGTGACGGGCGAAGCATGCTGCTCGATTTGCAAGCTGAAATACATCGGCGGCCTGCCAACTACCCCACAGCGCATTAAGGAAGTCCGAACCGCGCTCGGGTTAGCGGACGGCGAATATCTCCAACAAGACAACGGGGCCGAAGCAGCACGCATTTTAGGGAGGCGTCCGTGATCCGCACCCTAACGCTCGCCCCTAAGCCGACCACGAACACGTCCATCATCGTGCGCGAACTCTACCTTGCCCGCGTCGAGTCCCGTCTCGAACAGGAATGCGACCATGCATTCCTGGTCTGGGCCGCAACCAAGCATGATCTTCCTGGCCACAAGTGGGAACACATCGTCGATCCGCTCTTTCGCCGGTGGCAGGACATGGAAAAGGCTCTGGCGCTTGTGAGGTGCCTGTGATGGCCCTTCGCGATTACTACCGCTGCAAACGGTGCGACTCCAAGATCGCTTACGGTCCCGAGCGCCCGGAGGAAGACTGGGAACCGTTCCTGCTTTGCCGCTCATGCATTGCTCAGGGCGAGAAGTTACTTAGGGTCGCTTCCCATGCACTTCGCAGCTATCAATCTGGGAACAGTTCACCCGACCTAGCCCAACTCGTGGCTGATTCATGCGACGCGGCTCTGGGCATTAAAGCATTCGTGCGCGCCAGCGAGGTGCCGCGATGAGCCGTTACAACCTGCCAATTTCCGCCAGCCTCGCGCTCGACAACGCCGTCCGGTCCCTGAAGGCCAGCGACGTCAACTATGAACTCGCCATGTATGAGTTCGAGCGGGCGTTCATCGTCTGGACCCTTGAACATCACCGGGGAAATCAGTGTCACGCCGCTGCTGAACTGGGCATGCACCGGAACACGATTAGGCGCAAGTGCGCGGAACTGTTAATCGACCCTAAACCGTGGCGCATATAGCAGGCTTCCGACGAGTACGAACGCGACGAGATGGGCAGTGAATCGGAGGGTGCGGCATGAAGCGCGAATTCCGAATGAACGATGAGCAGTTCGCAACGCTGATGGAAGCCATGAAAGTGGCGCGCGATCAGCGAGTAATGTACGCCAGCGGTGGAGTTCCCATGTTCGACGACCCGCAGGAAATCGCGAACAGGGCATGGAAGAAGCTCGGTGCCGAGATGGGTTTCGTCTGGGACTCTGCCCGTCCTGATCCTGGGTTGGATGAGCGCACGTTCGTGGCGACGCCGACAGAAGGTGCCGCATGACCGACCAGGACACCACGCTCGCAACCATCGTCCGCCTTCACATCGTGTTCGTGATGGGTCTCTGTGGCGGCAACAAGAACAAGGCCGCGTCCATGCTCGGTATCTCGCGGTCGACGCTGTACCGGCACTTGTCGCTGTACGGGATCGAGGTGCGGTCATGAGCGATTGCGGAGTTTGCCTATCTTTCTCGGGCGATGCGTGCACTGGCTACAGGTGCGTGATCGTTCATGCTGGCAAGCAGTGGGAGTGCAGCGAATGTGAATGCACGATTCCCAAGGGCACACTCTACGAATTAGCCAGCGGATTCAATGACAATAGCCACTGGCAAACAAAGACGTGCCTCATCTGCGCTGAGATAGCGAACGCCTTCTATTGCAATGGGCGGTACCACGGCGGTGTGCTTTGGGATTCGCTTTACGGTGTGTCGGAAAGGCTGACGTCCGCGTGCCTAAACCGCCTCAAGACCCCAGAAGCAAAGGCCGAACTCCAGCGCCGCTGGATCGAATGGAGGGGGTTGTCATCATGATCAGCGACGAAGACATCTCCCTTGCATGGAGCCCGTGTCCACCTTTCGGCGATTGCAGGCCCGGTGGAAGTTCAGGTATCGACTTCAACTGCGAAACCAGGCGCGCGAAGTGGGCGCGTGCGCGCCATCGTTACCTAAAGGAACAGCGCAGGTGGGCCCAACTCGACATGCTGTCATCGATCGAGCCCGGTCACATCGTTTGCCCCTGCTTGGATTGCTGCCATGACCGTCTACTTCGCATGATCCTTGACCTTAACGACAAATATGGGCCTCCGACTGAATTTGAGTTAGACCAGAAAGAGACGGTGCAGTGATGCGAGTTAATAGTCCCTACGAGAATCCAGAATTCCTTCGCTCTCGAATCGTCATTCCATATGACTACGAGACCCATTTCGAAACCATGCGCCAGGATCAATCCCAAGCCGCTTACATGTTCGCACGCGCCAAGGAACGCGAGGATGCGGTCCGGTTCTTTCGCGCGATCCTGGGCAGCATCGGGTTTACTCTCGTCTGTTTTGCGATCGGGTTCACGTTGGCCAGCCTATGAAACCTGGATTTTACGAGGGACTGCCATTCGACGAATATTGCGCCATCGAGGCGGTGAACTTCAGCTCGCTCAAATATATCGAGAGATCACCGCTTGCCTACCGGTACAACGTTGATAACCCGACTCCGGCCACTGCACCGATGATCTTAGGCAACCATGCGCACACTGCGATTCTGGAACCGGATATGTATAAGTTCGCGACCTGGAGCGGGCCCGGCATTCGCGCCGGTCACAAGTACACAGATTGGTGCGAACAGAATGAAGGCAAGATTCTGCTCAACGTCAAGGAAGAGGCACATATTCGCGGCATGGTCGAAGCCGTGCATGCGAATCCGGACGCACATAAGTATCTTAGCCATGGCAAGAAAGAACTCACGATGGTCTGGCGCGATCCATCGTTCAGGCGGGATTTAAAGGCTCGCATCGACAACTTCATTGAGATCGGAATCGATGAGGAGCCGGTACTGATCAGCCTGAAGAGCACAATCGATTGCCGCGACTTCAGATTCGCGAGCCAGTACGCGAAGATGGCATATCACTGCCAAGACGCCATCTATCAAAACGGATTCTTTCAACTCAATCACCAACTTCCGCGAATGGTAACAATCGCCGTCGAGAGCAAGCCACCGCATGAGACCGCCGTCTATTTGACCACGAACGATGTCCTGCGCCAGGGACAGCAACTGGTTTCGAAATGGATCGAGACCTTGGCCGAATGCGAGCGCACGAACAAGTGGCCGGCTGCGGTCGAAGGTGAACAGAAGCTGCAGTTGCCGTCGTGGGCGTTTCCGGGCGGTGACTTTGAATTCAGTGGTTTGGAACCTATTGAGAGATGACATTGGTAAATCCCGGGCAAAGGTGTAATTAGGCCCTTGTTGCCGAAGCTTCCCGGGACGGGGGATAGATGGCTCAGCTAATGACTGGAACGGCTCCGGACTCACGCGTTAACGGTGAGTCGATCAGCGACAGCTTCGACCGCGCCGGAGTCGCCCATCTATCCTTCGAAGTTTGCATCATCGAGAAACCGATCGAGAGGTAACACGTGCGAGATGATTCAGTAGAAGTCGCAGAGCCAGCTACAGCCTTAGTTACGGTCGAGCACATGACCGCGGTGCAGCTATTCTCCCCGGGTGCCCTCAATCCAATCCTCGAGCGCATCAAGGCCGAGGTTCGCGCAATCGAGACGGACATCGGCTCGGAAGCGGGCCGGAAAGCGATCGGTTCACTCGCCTATAAGGTGGCCAGGACCAAGACGTTCATCGACGACCAGCGCAAGTCCCTGGTTGCGGACGAGAAGAGGCGCCTGTCCGCGGTCGATGCCGAGGGTCGCCTCGTCTGGGATGAACTCGAGGCGCTCAAAAATGAGGTAATGGCACCGCTCACCGAGTGGAGGAATGCCGAAACCGCTCGCGTCAAGGGGCACGAGGATAGAATCCTGGCGATGTCCGAGATCGCCGCATCGTCATTCGTCTCCATTGATGTGGTTTGCCGCACATCCAAAAGGCTGGATGGGCTGTGGGATCACAACTTCCAGGAATTCACCAAGCGCGCATTGGCCGCACACGATAAGGCCGCGTGGAACCTGAAAGAACAGGAAGGCCGCATCCTGAGGGCCGACGCTGAGCGCGAACAGCAAAACCGTCTCCGCGCCGAAGCCGAAGAGAAGGCCCGGGTCGAGCGCGAGACCAAGATTGCGGAAGATGCGCGACTGAAGGCTGAGGCCGAAGCCAAACGCCGCGAGGAAGCGAACTCGCTCGCAGCCAAGCAACGGGAAGATGAACTGAACCGTATCGCAGCCGAGGAAAAATCGCGACTTGAACGTGAACGGAAAGAGTCCGAGGCGCGGCTTCAGAAGTCAATTGACGATGCCAGGGCGAAGGCTCAGCGCGATAAGTTGGCCGCAGAGGAACGTGAGCGCATTGCCGAAATCGACCGCAAAGCAGCGGCGGCGAAAGTTGAGACGGACCGGATAGCAGCCGAGAGACTGGCCGAGCTCGACCGTCATGCCGCCGTTGTCGCTGAACGGAAGCGCCAGGAAGACATTCGCAAAGCCGAGGACGAGAAGCGGGATGCGATCGCACGCGAGAGAAAGAAACGGGAGGCCGATAAGGCGCACCGAGCCGATATCGGAAGCGCCGCGGTGAACGTGCTCGTGGCTCACGGGATCGACGCAGCAAGCGCTGTGGTTGTGATCGGCCTGATCGATGCGGGCGAAGTTCCGAACGTTTCGATCACTTACTAGGAGCTGGCGATGGAAACTATAGGCAGCCTAAAAGAAGAGTTCCCGGATAAGTATCTTTCCGCCGAGGACCTGAACAAGAAAACGGTCACGCTCACGATTGGCGCGATAAACAAAGACACGCTCGTAACGAGCAAAGGAAAGAAGTCGGGAATCATTCTTACCTTTGTGGGCAAAAAGAAGTTGCTCGTGCTGAACAAAACAAACGCTTGTTTAATCAGCGAAATCTTTCCCGTGACAGCATCGCTCCGTGAGTGGGTCGGCAAGCGGATCACGATCTATCCCACGCAATGTCAACTTGGCGGCGAAACCGTAGACTGCATCCGCGTGTGGGGTTCACCGGACCTCAAAGCGGACAAAGAGGTCATGGTCAAGGCTGGCCTCAAACGGGTATCCATGAAGCTTCACGCGGTCAAGACGAACGGCGCGATTCCCGAGACGAACCCGCAAATTCACGATACGAAAACCCAATCGACCGAGACGAATCAGCCCGAACCTGAATCGCCAGTCCTCGAAGCATGGTCCCATCTCGGATGGTCACGCGAACAGGGCAGCAAGCACCAGGGCGAGTACCAGGGCACGGACTATCTCGCGCACCTGTCCACGTTGATCGACCAGGAGAACGCGAAAGAGGGGACGTTTTGAGCGCAGATAGGGTTGTGCCTGAAATATCCGAAGTAAGGCTACAGCAATTAGCCCATGCGGTAAGAATGCTTGCTCACGGAATGGTTTTGGCGCAGGGGCCGACATATGAAGAGATCTCCGAGTTGGCCAAGCGCGTGCTGTCAGCCGAATTCCTAGTAAGAGATCGCGAAGCCACCATTAGAGATCTTGCCCGAGAACTGAAGGAAATGCTGCCCTACGGATGTCGCTGTCTGTGGCTCAGATGAAAAAGGCAGCGCGAATAAATTCTCTGCTGTCCCGAGTACCGAAGGAGTTGCTGCCATGAGCTACGACTTCTTTTGCGGTACGCCGTGTAAGAACGGGAGCAAGCTTGATTCTAACGGCGATCAGATTTGCAGACGACCGGTACGAAATCCTGGTGGTAAGTGCAATTGGCACAAGGGAAACGAATTTACCGCGCCAGAAACTACAGCCAGAGAGAAGAGCGGCTCTGTCCTGCGCCAGGAGGAATTGTAATGTGGAATGAGCCGATGGAAGACGAGGAAGGAGAGCATTTTATGGGTACCGAGGAGATCAAGCGCGTTACCGTTACTCGACACGTGTGTGGACCGCAATGCGTGGACGGGAAAGAAGACAGTCACGCGTGGGACGGACCGGTTATTAAGTTTGATCGCGGTGAATCAGCGACATGTTCTCGCTGTGGTCAGTCCGCCATCGATGTTTGCATGTGGTATTGAGCCATGAAACCCATAGACACAACTCACATCAACGAGCTGGTAGCTGCCCAGAGCAAGATTAGGGAGCTGGAGAAAGCGCTGCGACTATTTATCAAGTATGCCCCGCTATCTGGCGACATCGCGTTGATGATTCGAGCATCTCAGCCCGGCGGCGAAGAAGCACACCGGCGTGCAAACAAGCTGATCGAATTCTACGAGCACATAAACGAGGCCCACGAAGAAGGGCGTGCTGCACTATTACATTCCCAAGGAGTTGCGAATCCATGACTGACCCAGCCAAAACAACCGCAGTGGATGATGCCCGGCATATGCCTGAGAGATGGCGCATGAGATACAAGCTCGCAAAAGTTCAGGTATCTATGCTGCCTCCCATCGAGGACGATCCGCAAGATAAATTTAAAGGCGTCAGATCTGTATGGCAGGAAGTCGTAACGTTCTGCGAGGAGATATCCGACCTAGAGGCCCAGCTATGCCGGGAGAGGGAAAAGCATGCAGGATTAATCGTCATAGCATCTCGCTATGAAGATTTGGCGGACGAGCTCCAGGCCGCCGTGGACCAGTTGCGTGAAATGGTTGAGGCCACCTGTCCCGCACCAGAAGCCAACTGCGCGGATTGCGACGCGGTCGCCAAGCATTCTTACTCCGATGCAACCACTCCGGGATTCTTTTATGACAAGTGCGAGAAGCATCGCAGGGCTGACATTCGTGCAGCCGTAGCCAACATCACCCCTAAGCTCAAGGAAACCCCATGACCACGGCCACCTCAACTCGGCTCACGGGCATCGTCACGTTTTGGAAGGTGCGCGAAGGTCTGGGCCTGATCGCGTCTGACGGCCGGACCTTTTACGCACACGCGAGCCACTTCATGGGCGATTGCGGGTGTGGGCAGGCTCACAAATGCGAGATCGCGGTCGGGACCAGAGTCGAATTCACGCCGGCCGCAGAAAAGAAGCACAGCGCACGTTATCCGCACGCGCTCGAAATCAGGGTGAAGTCATGAGGCCGGTCATCGTCTTTGAAGAGAACGGCATCCGGGTCGTGATGGGTGACCGGAGCCCGATCAGGATTTATGGGGCCCAGCGAATGTCAGTCGAAGAGGCCCGGGCTTTCATCGCGTGTTTGAACCGGGCGATTAATTGTTACTGTTGCGAACTCGATAAAGAATGGCGGGTGATTGCGTGAGCTACGAACAGTTTCTTGCCGATAAAAGGTTCACACCACGGATCGCTGGCATGATCGAGGTGCCCGAGCTCAACTCTGCCATGTTCCCACACCAACGCGACGTAACGATGTGGGCGCTCCGCCTGGGAAGGTCTGCGGCGTTCCTGGGCACGGGCATGGGAAAGTCTCTCATTGAGTTAGACTGGGCGCGCATCGTGGAGCAACAGACCGGGAGCCCGGTGTTAATTCTCGCCCCGCTGGCCGTCGCCCATCAACTTATCGGCGAAGCTACAAAGTTTGGCATTGACGCAGCTTATCAAAAGTCCGGCAAGCCGACCAGTTCTGTCGTGATTACAAACTACGAACGCCTGGACGGGTTCGATCCATCGGACTACGCAGGCGTGGCTCTCGACGAATCCAGCATTTTGAAGTCTTTTGATGGCAAAACTAGGGCCCGGTTGATCGAGGTTTTTGCGGATACACCGTATCGGCTCGCTGCGACTGCGACGCCTGCACCAAACGACCATATGGAATTAGGCAACCACGCCGAGTTCCTGGGAGTGATGAGCGCAACGGAAATGCTGTCCATGTTCTTTGTCCATGATGGCGGCGAGACGCAAAAGTGGAGACTCAAAGGTCACGCGCGCAAAGAGTTTTGGAAATGGGTATGCTCTTGGGCTGTCAACATTCGCAAGCCGTCCGACATCGGCTATGACGATGGGCCTTTCGTGCTCCCGCCGCTGATCTACCACGAACACATCGTTGACGTAGAAAAGCCCAGCGATGGAATGCTGTTTGCTATGCCGGCGCAAACCCTCTCTGAGCGATTGTCCGCGCGCCGGTCCACGGTCGCCGCTCGCGTAAAGAAGTGCGCTGAGATCGTGGCCGCGGAGCCAGACGAGAACTGGATTATCTGGACTAACTTGAATACCGAGAGCCAGTCTTTGACCGCTGCAATCAAGGGCGCCGTGGAACTTACAGGATCGGATGATCCCGAAGACAAGACGTGGAAATCGCTCGAGTTCGCGGCCGGCAGAATCCCTAAGTTTGTGACTAAGTGCTCTATCGCTGGGTTCGGCATGAATTACCAAGTCTGTTCACATCAGGCATTCGTTGGCGTGAATGACTCATGGGAGCAGTTCTATCAGGCCATCAGGCGCTGTTGGAGGTTTGGCCAGAACCGGCCGGTCCACGCGCACATCATCGCGGCTTCCACTGAAGGCAACGTACTTGAAAACCTGAAACGCAAAGAGAGGGAGGCCGAGGAGATGGCGGAAGAGATGCTTCAAAACATGCAGGAACTTACCAGGATGAACCTTAAAGGAACCGTGCGCAGCGAGTCAAACTATGCTCGCGAGGTTCGCGACTCTGCTAATTGGACCATGCATCTTGCCGATTGCGTGGACCTGGCGCGCGAACTGCCGAGCGATTCCATCCACTACTCGGTTTATTCCCCGCCATTCCAATCGCTCTACACGTACTCCAACTCGGAGCGGGACTTTGGCAATTCCCGGGACGCTGGCGAATTCTGGGAGCATTACAAGTTCCTGATAGCAGAGTCATACCGCGCCATAATGCCCGGCCGATTAGTATCGATCCACTGCATGAATCTGCCCACGTCGAAGGTGCGCGATGGGGTTATCGGCATACGCGACTTTCGCGGCGAAATTATCCGCGCCTTTGAGGCCGCGGGATTTATTTATCACTCCGAGGTCTGCATATGGAAAGATCCGGTCACTGCCATGCAGCGGACAAAAGCGCTTGGCCTTCTCCATAAACAGATCAAAAAAGACTCATGTATGAGCCGCCAGGGAGTGCCTGACTATCTGGTTACCATGCGCAAGCCAGGCGACAACCCCGAGCGGGTGGAGCACACCTCGGAAGACTTCCCTGTTCAGTTGTGGCAGCAATACGCGTCGCCGGTTTGGATGGACATCAACCCATCGGACACGCTTCAATACCGGTCGGCGAGAGAGCACAACGACGAGCGCCATATCTGCCCGCTGCAACTGGAGGTGATCCGTCGGGCCGTCAAGTTATGGTCGAATCCCGGGGACGTGGTGTGGAGCCCGTTCGCTGGCATTGGCTCAGAAGGTTTCGTTGCGTTGGAAATGGGACGACGGTTCCTCGGGAGCGAGCTAAAGCCCAGTTTCTACCAGCAGGCTTGCCGTAATCTAGGAAATGCCCTGAGCGCGTCGTCGGGATTGTTTGCGACTGATTCCGATATGGAAGAGGTGTCGGAGTGACCAAAACAGAGTATGCGGAATATCTGGCGAGCGATCACTGGCAAGAGAAACGGCAGGAGGTTTTGGCGGTACATGATGAATGTGTTCGATGCTCGATGCCTCGTTGGTTGGTTGAAATTGCTTACGGCCAAGATCTTCATATCCACCATAAGACCTATGCGAATCTGGGAAGCGAGGCGCTGGAAGATTTAGAGTCCCTGTGCGCCCGCTGCCACGAGATTGAGACCTTTGGGCGATCCGCGATCCGGGCGCCAAAGGAGTCCCGTTGCGAATACTGCGGACAGCCGCACTGGAACTGCCGGAGTGCTCTTTGTGAACTATGCCTGCACTTATTTGTCGGCGGCCTTGAAAAGTGGGTTCGCATCCTCGAGCGAGTTTTATCTGTACCTGGCGAGGAAGCTCGGGTAGTCGGGCTGGTGAAGCGTGGGTAAGGTGCCCGCATCCCTCTTCTACTGGGGCGACTTCGCTCGTGACCCAGATGTGCGTCGATGCACGCACAGTGAGGTCGGCGTGTGGATTCGTATTTTGTGCCTGATGTACGAGGCTGAATTTAAGGGAGCGCTTGAAACAAACGGGGTTGCGTGGACAGATGACGAAATTGCGAGGGCTGTAGGCGGTGATCCAAAAGAGGCTAAAAAGGCCGTAACGGCGCTGGTAACGAAGGGCGTTGCGTCACGATCTGAGTCTGGCGCCCTAGTTAATAGACGCATGTATTCCGAACATTGCGAAAGAGTTGCTACTCGCGAGAGAGTAAAGAGATTTCGCGCCCGCCAGGGCGGCGGAGCCGAAACAAACGAAGATGTAACAGTAAATGAAACGCCTTGTACTGAAACTGAATATGAAAAGAACTCTATCCCTAAAGAAGATCTAAATAAAGAAACAACTACGCGAGAGATTCCGGTCGCCGAGCAGGAAGAAAAAATCTATGCCGCTTACCCGCGCAAGGTTGGTCGCGGTGCTGCAATGAGGGCGATACGTTCCGCGGTGAACCGCCTGGCGAATGGAAGCCTATCGAAACCGGCCATGAGTCCGACCATTGCGCGCAGATGGCTTTGGAAGCGGGCGACCGAGTACGCGGTTTCGGAAGCCGGCGATAAACCCGCTGGACCGGACTATCGGCCGCACCCGGCCACGTGGTTCAACGCAGAACGGTATTTCGACGACGATTCCGAATGGGCAAGAAACGGAGATGGCAATGGAAAAACTGGAAACAATAGCTCTCCGGCACGAAAACGCGTTAACGACGCCTACGCAGTCCTTGACGAGGAAGCTAAACGAAAAGGATGGGGCGATCCTGGCGACCCTTTTGCGACAGATGGTGCCGAGGTATCCACACCAGGATTTGTCGGAGTCGATCAAGGGGATGATGCACGACTTCGAGAGGTTGGCGATCAAATACGGGCTGCGCCAAGTGAGGGACGTGTTGGCGGATCTGCGCATTCGTCCGGGCCAGAAATTTTTCCCCCAGCCCGACCAAGTAGCGGAAGAGTGTGAGGCCATGGCGAAGAAGGAACAGGCAAAGGTTCAGGCGCAATTACCGAAGCTGGGCTGTGACGAATGCAAAGAGTCGCCCATAGTCGGCATGGTCATGGTGCAGCAACCGGGCATGCGTCGGTTCATGGAAAAGTGTCAGTGCAGGATCAGGCGCGAGTTGGCGAAACGGGCTTTAGAGGTGAAAGCGTGATCGATCAGAGCACCGTGCTGGTTCCTCTAACACGTTCTCAGCAAATGGCCCTCCAGTCGTTCTTGGCCGATTACATGCGGATGCCGAACGCCATCGAGGTTTCGGTCGATGTGCTCACGGACACAGAGACTACACCTGCCGAGCTCCTGCAATTGGTGATGGAGGCGAAGGCGTGACCAACATCATCGAGGGAATACAGGCGCAGTGCAACCGGTGCCGGGAATTGATCACGCATTACGATGCCATTGGTCCAGCGGGCGCGTTCGGCAAGTGGATGATCCAGCGAGATATCGCCGAGGGTGAGACAGCAATCGCGAGCGGGGACGTGGTGCGGATGGTTCGCGCATACAAAGCGCTTGAGGTGTGCGAGTAAATGAGCCGCAAATGAAAAGACGACTGCTCGGATTAATTCAATGGTGGATATCTTTGGCCCCGGTTCGTCATCGCCATTGGTGCCCAATTGGAAGCGACTGCTACCACTGTTCAATTTGTTGGTATTGTGACGGGCCGTTTTGCTTGGAACGGGAGCGCAAAGCCTGCCCCAATTGCGCTACGCGCGCGAAGGGGCAACAAGCCATGTTTTGCAAAGGTTCGTTTGGCTCTAATTCGCAAAAATGCACTTGTGGGTGGGGATTGGAATGAGCGATCGCCAGACCATGACCCAGGTTCTACGTGATGCGCGATCGAAGGCGTTATTCAAGGCGAAGTATGACGCGCTCACGATTGCGCAAAAGTGGTTGGTCGACGAGCTGATGCAGCGATCGGCCAAGTACGCGAAGGCGGGTAAATGAGCAGTTCGCAAGCATTTCCATTGTCGTGGCCAAGTGGAGTCCCCCGCGTAACCCGGAGAGGCCAGCCGCAGTTTAGTGAGCACACGGTGGCCGAATGCGTCAAAGAGATCCGGAGACAACTCAATCTTCTGGGCGCCAAATTACCGGTTATCTCCAGCAACATTCCACTGAAGGCGGACGGCAACCCATATTCTGATCCGGGTCGCATGGCCGATCCGGCGGCCGCTGTTTACTTCCAACTCAACGCAAAACCATACTGCCTCCCTTGTGATCGATGGGACCGCGTCGAACATAACTTCTGGGCGGTCGCCAAACACCTGGAAGCCATGCGCGGAATGCAGCGGTGGGGAGTGGGTTCGGTCGAGCAACAATTCGCGGGATTCAAGGCGCTCGCGGCTGGCGAAAACTGGTGGGACGTGCTCGAATGCCGTCCGGATGCGTCGCGAGAGATCATCGAAGCGCAGTATCGCACGCGAATCAGGACCGCGCATCCGGACACTGGCGGATTGCATCAGGCTATGAGCCGCTTGAACGTAGCTCGCGATGAGGCAATTGCGTCGCAGAAAGCACTGGTGACCGCATGAGCACGCCAGAGAATAAGCCGCTGAAGCAGAGTCTGAAGGAAATCGGCGACGAGATCCGGATGATTATCGCGTGGCAACTGGTGGATCTGGTCATGAAGATCCTTCCAAGAAATCGTGAAGGCGACGCATGGATCGTGGCCATCAATGCCATAGCGAAACAGCAACTGCGGGAGCGCGGGGTGCAAGTCTAGGCATGATCGAACCGAAACAAGTTCGCGAGCGCGCCCAGAAACTGTACTCAGACATGAAACGCCGCAGTCAGCCGACTTATTGGCAATCGGGACCAAGAAGGGGGCGCATCATGTGGCCAGGAGCACAATTACCGTCGTATTCGTCGGACGTGTTCGCGAGCTGGCTACTGACGGAGATTGGCTGCAACGCGTTCCTTTGCCCGTATTGTTCGGCGCCACTGGACGTGATTTCGATGACTCTCGACCACGACATTCCACTGAAAAAGGGAGGCGACAACGAGATAAGCAATCTGGTTTTCTGTTGCTCCGATTGCAATGAATTGAAGGGCGCCATGACTGGGAAGGGCTACCGGCTGTTTCGCGCAATGTTGCTGGAGTTATCTGAGTCGGACGCAGCGGATCTATTGAAGCGCTTGCGATATGGGCTCAGCGGAATGAGAGTCGCGCAACAGTCACACAAGAACAAGAAGATCAAAGCACAGCAACCTTCGCTTGTGACGAGCGACGAGCCGTTCTAATGGGGCCCCGTTATCTGACAGGAAAATGACATGCGAAAGTTTTTGATGTGCTTACTTACATGCTGCCTCACCGGATGCTCCAACTATCAGCAGTCCGGCGTCCACCCCAACATCTCGCACCCGGAGCGAGCCACAACCACCACGCCCACAGTCGCCTTCCTTGGAGACGATCAAATAATCGGCCTGGTGGATTATGTCAGCAATCCGATGTGGTCATGCACCACCTGCGCTCAGGGCCAGACATCGACCCAGTTGCTGGCTGAGGTCCCCGCGGTGATTGCCCAGCGCCCCAACATTGTGCCCATTCTGACCGGCGCATATGATCTCATCGAAGATCCACAGAGCGAGCAAGCCGAGCCCACCGTGGCAAATATAGCCGACATGTGCGATCAGCTAGAAAAGGCCGGCGTCACTTCGTTGGTATTCTTCCTGCCTGAGTCAACAGCTTACGATAATTACTATGTGAACGTGGCGCTGTACGAAGACAATCTGGCCGGCTTAATCCCCAACCTGCTGACTTATCCGATCAATCCTGATGGCTCCTACCCTGAGTACACGAATGGTGTGGACTTTTCTCCGGCTGGGTTGGCTGTGGTCTATGCCCTTACTTACCAGAAGATTGAATGGTTTGGGCTGGGCGGAGCAAGGTAAACCGGGAACAGTTTTTAAGGAGGAGTGGAATGGAAGCGGCACAGAATCACTTGGAAAGCTGGGCGGTAGTTGAACTGATGGGCCACCAGAAGGAAGTCGGCTTCGTCACCACGCAATATTACGGCACCGCATGCATGTTCAAAATCGACGTGCCCGATTTATCTGAGCGCGAGCAGACACTGAAGCGAGACAGGTGGATAGGCGATACACTCGCGCCGGCCGGAACGACTATCCGCCTGGGTGCGCAACCGGGACGGACACGTTTGGTCGGCGTGTCGTCGGTGTATGCGTTGAACCCGTGTGATCGCGAGACTGCCATCGCGTTGCTGGAAGAGAAGCAGGACGAGGTTATCAAGATCGTGTCGCTCGCGGGATGCAAACAGTTGCCGCTCGGCGGCGAGCAACTGCCCGGGGAGGATGAAGAGGAGGACGAACCGGTCGCTGCAGTCGCGGCAACAGACGACGATATTACCTGGTAGTCCTAGCACGCCCACGAATCTTTAACCCCGAAAGGAATCCTGTGACCGAAGGCAATTTTCTCGAGAATACTTTCTTCCCAGGCGTGCGTAAGCAGTTGCGCGTCGAAACCATTTCTCTGCTAACCGACCGCCGCGACATTAACAGAATCAAGGTCCCTTTTTCGATGCCGCTCAACGATGGCAAGCTTACGGGAATTCCCGCATGGCTGGCGGAAGGCTATGAGCACATGGCCAAAGAAGAGAGCCAGGAATCGGCGATAAAGTTCGCCGTGCAGTTGAGTGAGATGTCTCTTTACCTCCACACAACCGAGGACATCCAGCATGCGGCGCAAACACTCTTCTCTGTTTCGTTGAAGGATTTCAAACTGGAGCGCGAGGAGACCGACTAAGAGGACGAGGAATTGCCCGAGTTGGCACTCGCGTTCGTCGCTTACATCCCGGGCAATCGCAAAGTGTGGGACTGGCTGTACCCATACAACAAAAAGAATGTGTATGTGCGATTTGACACGACCCAGCCGGATCTCGCAGACAAGCCGAAGTCGGACACGCAGATGAAACTGGGCGATGAAGGTTACGAATCCGCGCGCAAGGATGCCACGAGCAAAGCGCAAGATAAGGAGTTTGCCCAGGCCTAATCCGTAACTGCCGCTAGGGGGCGAAGACTAAAATTTTGCCAGCCACGCCGCCGACGTTGACCGGAATACAGGTCAATATCGTCGCCGGGACAGTCTGGCCGCCCCCCGCCGAGCAGGTGCTGGATGTGTTACCGCTGATGCCCAATTGTCCCGACAGAACAACCGGTGGCGAACCGGAGATCACCAGGCCATTGTTCGCATGCAGCCAGCCAGCATCACCGCCATAACTGCCGATGAGGATCTCAGAATTAGGGACAGCCGAGTTGATAACACCCGTCCCTATGATCCCAGATGTGAGCAAATTTCCGCACGTGATCCCGCCGACCACGCTGAATCCGGCATGGCTCATGCTGAAGGTTACGGAGCCCAGAGTGAACGATAAGAAGTCGGCTGAGAAAACCACGCCGGGAATGCCCAACAGCGATGTGATATCGCTGTTGACCCCGCTCGCAGCCGCTCCAAGCGCAGTCCGTGCCAAGGGTGCGGTGACGGCTCCCGTTCCACCTTCCGCGACCGTCACCGGGAAAGTGACCGTGCTTCCGCCGCCACTGCCAGGTGGACCAACCGGACCCTGTAGCCCGGTCGGTCCCGTTGCCCCGGCCAGTGCCAGGATTGCCCAAGTGGACGGATGCGTGTCCGGCTGCACTCCGGTACTGGGTGCCACCGCGAGATAGCTCGAGCCATTGAACGAGACCGCGTCCGTGGCCACATAAGGCGTGCCAGCCCCCCACGGGCCCGCCCAGATGATACCGACTGCGCCCGCAGCTCCTGCAGCCCCAGCCGGACCCGTCGAGCCACCTGCTTGGAGTGCTGCAATCGCGGTATTAAGCGCGGTAAAGTCCGCGCGTTCGGCATTGCCCCAGCCAACGGTGCCGTCCGGTACCAGGGTCAGGTTTAGCGGTGCTCCGGTGCTCATGGGTGTATCCTTTCGGCTATGACGATCGTGTTTTTCGCGGGTGTAATTCTCGGATTCATTCTTGGGTGCTTCGCATTCAAGTTCGCAATCTGGGCATGCGAAAAGTATCCAGAGGAAAAAGCCTTTGTCGTCACATGGTGGTATGACTACGAGGAATCAGAGGTGATCGCTGTCTTTTCAACTGAATCCGCCGCGAAGGACTATATAAACGCGCATGCGGCTAGCGCGGGCGAAGACTCGACTAACTACGCCATCAGCGAGCATGAAATAGATTTGCGGCCGTCCCTCGATGGCGTGAACAAATCAGATCGCCAATGGGGACCACCGGCGCACCCCTAATCAGGCGCGACGTTCTGCAAGCCAGGAACCTGAGAATATCCAGAATTCGTAAGCTCCTCATCGACGTCCCATTCATAGACACTGGCGGCGGCCTCCTGTATGTCAAGTTGAATCGTGAACGTCGGCACCTCGATCCCCTGCTCGTTCTGGCTAGTGCCCGGCACCAGTCGGCAATTCGCGATCTCCAATATCTTATTCAGCCAGCCAAACGGCGCGAACGAGAAGTATTGCGTATCCAGCGGCGCCGACTCGTAGGTCCACATCATGCCGCTAACGTTTCCGGTCCCCTGTTGCCGGACGCGCAGCAGTTCTATTTTTTCTAGTCGCTGAGCCATGGACACTGAGGTGGTGAATGGGAGCTGTATGTCCTTCCATAGACGCTCGCCGTCCGCGTCCCAGTTTGCGTCGTTATCATGGGCGGCGGTGCCGTTGGTGTAGCCGTGCAGGGTGTCTTGAGCGTACGGCGGAATGTCGCTCTGTTGCCACTGGTTCGCTTCGGAGATGTACGTCCCTTTGATCCCATTGAACAAGCCCATCCTCTGCCGCGTGGCACGCCAAACAACTGGCGGAGTTATATCGTTCACCGTGTAGCCCAGGTCCCGGTCCACCGGGACCACATTGTTGAGCCCGAAATCGATCAGGCCATCAATCCAAATCACGGCATAATCGTGCTGCACCGATTGTCCATTGGCGGTCGCCCAAGTCACCAGAAGAGAAAGCGCACGCAACAGTTCACCCGACCAGATCGGGGACCAGTCTTGCGCACCGGTCGGGTCAAGGCAGAATGTCCCGGCCATGGGACCGGTCGGCAAATAGGTATTGAAGAGAAGGTCGTAAACCTTGTTCATGAGCGCGTAACCGGTAGCATCCATCGCAGCCGCGCCGCCAGCACCGGTCGGACGCAATCCCAGGTCGAGGGTCAGAACCGAATAGAGGATCAGCGCCGCGCAATGCATGTCGACCGCGGTGGTCTGCGGGCCGGTCTGCGGGAAGAAATTCGGCGGCCCGGTCGCCGACGTGGCCCAGATAGTATTCAGCCATGACAGGAACGAGTTCTTGACGTTCACCGCCTGGGCATAGGACGACGCATACCATGGCTCCGTCCCGATCGCGCCCGCAATCAAGTCGCAGAGTTCGGCCAGGGGACGGTACTGGTAATAGCCGGCGCTAAAGTTAGGATCCGGGCCAAAATAGCCGAAGACGCCGACGGGCCCCCACGTTTGCGCGCCAACGGGAACCTGATATTGGTAGGACGGGATGAACGGTCCCTCGATCGGCGCGGTGTAGGTGATGCCGGTGAGCTGGAGAATAAAGCTCGCGGTCTGCCCGATCGCATAACCGCCGCTGTAGGGCGTCAACTGCAACTGGCCGCTCGGTGCCGTGCCCGTGGCCGTAGTGGATCCGCCGCCGGTAATGATGCCCACATTCGGAATGACGGTGCCGGTGCCGCTCAGCATGGCAAATTGCCGCTCAGAGAATAGCCCCGAGGCGTAGGGGATTTCGAACTGGTATATGCCAGGGTTCGGGAAGTTCAGGGTGAAGCTAACCACCGCCCAATTCGCGCCAGGGAAGTCGCCCGCATTATTGAACCCCGCGAGCGCCGGGAATCCCAAGGTGGGCGTGCCGCCAGAGAGCGCGCCAAGGTTTCTGAATCCGGCCACATAGGTAACGCCGCCATTGAAGCCGATCACGAAGGCGCTGTTAACGTAGACCGTGAAGGTCTGCGGGCCGGCCGTCTCAATCGTCATAAAGCCGGTGATCACCGCGTTGAATCTGCCGCCGGTATTCGGAATCGGGGTGTCGCCCGCATAGGTGCCCGTGGTCGATACCGCGTTCGAGACGAATGGGTTGGCCTGGTTGCCGGACTGGTGGGGGTCTCCCGGAAAGATTGACTGCGGATGGGAGTTGAACATTAACCCCTGCACAGGCGTGGTGGACAGTACCGCGCTGAGGCCGTTGAAGAGTCCTGACCCATCCGCACTCATCACCGCGACCTGGACGCCAAAAACGGCTATAGGGGCCGCGTAGGCACTCCAGGCGACCTGGCCGGCATTCGAGGTCAGGGAATGGGACGGGAGCGTGCCCACGATGGTGTCGGTTCCGACGTTCAGCCCGGCATAGCTGAATTGAGCCGAAGACGTGCCGTCCGGCTTGATCGCAATCGGGACAGCTAACGTCTTCGGGTTCGCCCCGGTGACCGTGAAGGTCACGGTGTCGGCAATCGTGCCCTGAACTGCGAGCGTGGCCTGTGATTCGGCGATGAACTCGATCGCATTTGCGACCCCGAAAGGGTTCACCTGGTTGACTGCCCACGGCGACTGATAACCGACGTAAGCCGGGCCCAGCCAGGTATTGAGCGCTGGCGCCGGCGTCCCCAGGAACGAGACGACGAACGGGATCATGCCGCCCTGATAGGCTCCGGAGGACGGAACATTGTAGGCGATGCGCGCCATCTGTCGAATCGCGGTCAACATGACGAGCCAGCCGCTGTTGATCGTGGTGCCAGGCGTTTCCGGGTCGCCATAACTCTGCCCGTAAGGACTGAGGCCGTAGCCTAGATCGATTGAAGGAACGTCCGTCGCCCCGTCAAAGATCAGCGCCGCGGCCGCGAACAAGCGCATCGCCCAGTTGTAGGCATCGCAACTGGTCTGGATCTCGGCGCCGACCAGCGTCCGCCAGCCGCCCTCGATCGTGCTCGCAAAGTCCTGAGTGACGCTGATAGTGTTGCCGGCATAGTCAAGGAATGGCTGTTTGACATCGAAATAGGAGTTTGGCGACCAGATATTCGTGGCCGTGACCTGCGCCGGCGGTTGCATGCCCCGGAACAGAAAAGGCACGACCGCGGAGAGGATCAGTTGGGCGAGCGCCTTCGCATTCGAGTTCCCGACCGCCTGATAGGCATTGAGCAGGCCCAACGCATAAACGAACTGGGATTCGGTCGACCCGGCGCAATCGGGAATGTAGGCAGCGACCGGATTATTGAAATATTCGGCGACCAGCCCAAACGAGTTCATCATCATCAGCGGTCCCGTCGTGCCATTGCCAATCGTGATCGCGCCCGATGGGGAGATCCACGCGGCCGGATAGATGAAGTGTTGTCCGCCGATTTCGACCAGGCGACCACCGCAACTCGTGAGCAGGTTCTGAAGCACTTCCGCGCGCAATACGGAGACGTCCCATGCTCCGTCGCAACTGTAGCGGTTCTCTGAAGCCCCTGAGAACAGTTGCACTTGCTCGTCGCAGATGTTAGCCGCGGAGATCAGCTCGGCATCGGGGATCATGAACCGCTTGACCTCGCCTGGCTGAGGCTGTGGTCCGGATTCGTAATAATCGTTGTATCCCCAAAGCGGGTGCGCGAGAAAGTCGGCTATGCAGAGCGCGGCGTTATTCGTGTAACTCTTCTGGCCGGTCCGCGGATCATAGATATCATTCTTGCCGCGGATCACAAATGAGAATTCGGGCAGCCCGGTGTAAACGTTCGCGTCATAGTTGAGTTTGAGGACCACGTAAGCGCGGCCGGTGAGTAGGCACTGCGAGGTCCAGTACCCTGCCGTGTTGCCCATGACTATGCCGCTCGCAGCGGTCTGATTTCCGGTGTAATAGCCCACGACCACATTGGCGGTGGGATATGCGGGCCAGGTGGTCGTAATCTGGCCGGTGCCGGGCACGCCCGCGCCCGGTGGGCCGCCAGCGGTGTAGGTGAAGGCCGCGGGCCCGGTCTGCACCACGGGATAGTACCCCTCGAACGTGCTGCCTCCAGCCGCGTCAATGGTCCCGTGGATGTGTAAGGTTTCGCCATTAAACTGCAGATACTGGGAATTTGGGTTTTGCGCGAACGTGACCGAGACGACATCGTTTATGCGAGAGATGGTCTCGATTACCCAGTTGCCCTGTGGGGGGACCCAGCTTTGAAGGAATCCATTTGGATTCGACGCGTCGCCAAACTGGGTGTAGGGCTGCAATGGGAGCTTGCGATTGTTAAACCAGACCTCTTCTATCCCGTCGATTGGATGGCAGGCGACCACGATGACGAATGTGATAATCCGGTTGTGGGTGGCCGTTTCCTCGAGGTAGACGATGGTGCCGCCGACCTTTTTTCTGCCATAGCAGCACTGCCATGGCATGATCGGATTCCGGCTGGTCGTGCTGATGCCGCTGGCCCTTTGGCCAAGCAGTGTGCCGACTCCGCTCAACACCATGCCTGCGCCGGCGCTTGCAAGAATACTTGCCATGCCGCCGACCGCAGACAGCAGCCCGCCCGCAGCCAGGAATCCGCCGGGAACAAAGACACTGAGCGCGATTAAGCCTGCACCGATTCCAACCTGCTCTATGACCTTCGACATTTACTCGCGCCCCGCAAACCAGAGCTTCGCGCAGTTAGGGAACTTTTTCCTAAGGGCTGCGAGACGCTGCACGTCGAGCGGCGTGAATGGAACCTGCGCATGTTCAACGCGGAAGTCTATTCGCTTGCACATCAGCCAAAGCGTGATGCGATCACTGATCCATTCGAGCATTAGATGGTGCCTGCGGTCGCATGGTGGACACGACCGGCTTCCGCGCAGAGCCGATCCCCTTCGCCACGCAAATGAACCTCGTCCCGTCCCGTAGCAGCAGCGAAATACCGCTTGCTCGATTCCGCGATCCCATTGCCCACGGTCCAGTCATCCGCAATGGTCATCTTCGTGACCGCGCCTCTGATCTTCTTGTCGTTTTGCCATTCGGAACCTTGCGGACTGCGCTGGATAGTCTGCTCGATGCGGAACGCGGGAGTGAAGTCGCGGGTGCCGTCCCGATCCTCATAGGGATAAGTCTTCATCGGATCAGGGAAGCGGTCCCAATCGACGTACGGCCCGATGCCGGATACCACAAAGAAGATAGCCGCGTCCAGGTTCGAGAACAGGCAAACGCTGCTGGCGCCGACCGGGTCATGCCACTCAGCCAGGAAACATTGGTGCCTACCCCATTCGTCACGGCTGAGACGCTGTTCTGTGTTCATGAAATCCTCCATGCGATAATCGCTTTTGCAGTGGCGGCGTGGTGCGGTCGCGGGGTCTCCGCGCAAATCCGAGAAGTAAGTGACACGCAGATCCGGACGGATTGCGGCAGGGAGTGGCGACCCAGCCGACGAGCTAGACAACATCACCGGGTTTTCTCCTTCGCCAGATAAGCCGGTATCGAATCCGGCCCGCTGCTAAATGCGCCAGGCACGGCATTCAATGCTTATTGGGACGCGGCGTATGCCACGGTCGCCGATACCTAATACGTCTCGTCCATTGAGGTCAACCACGCCAAAGAATTCTCCTGCCGGACCGTTCGGCACGAGAACCGCATCGCCACGTTGCGCAAAAAGCGGAGGACGGCGCCCAAACTTGTTTTCAGTCATCAACTTCGCGATCGCCATGCGAAGCGATGGGCTCCCGCAGTAACTCCGCATTGCGATGAGTGATTCACGTTTCGTGCTGTAGATGCCCACAAACTGGGCGCCTATCGCGATGCCGGTCATGGCATGGATAGCCCCGAACGCGAACGTGCAGCAATCCAATCCGTTCGCGCGCTCATAGCTGAACGGCATGGATGCGTTCGCTGCAATGTATACATCGAGGCGCGTTGCCCAATCCGGATGTCGCCTCATGAGTTATCCTTTTGCCGTAAGATCGATTTTCCGGAAGGGAGGTGATCCAATTGACAAAACAATCGAGCCTTCCAAGGAGTACTTTGTGTTCTCTCGGGTGCCGATTAAAGTCTCGTTCGTGCCAGATTGCGCAGCCTATAGCGCATGTCAGACCACGTACACAAGAGACGACAGCTTTGTTCAGCCTTGCCCAGCGGGTTATTCGCGGAGCCACTCTACTGAGCTTATTAATCCTCCCAATATGCAATGCTATTCAGACACCGGCTCAGATTGACCCGCGCAGGATAGGCCCCGTATTCCTGGCGGCAAGTTTTCGCGGGGCTTCATCTCACACGAACCCGTCCCTCTGATTGATCTCCGCCGCCTTCGCCTGAGCTTTCTGTCGCGCGCCCCTGCCGTGAAACAGGTAGACGATGCCTCTCCCCGTATAGCTAACTGGTTCGGCCTTATATGTGCCGAGGAAGAATGGGTCTTCGAGGGCGCGATAACGCATGCGAGGTAGATTGAACATAACGGGGCCCGGAATCTCCGTGGGCGGTTCCGGCTGCACCAGCTTCCACAGTCCCCGCGCATCGCCTTTGCGTTGCGGATTGCGCTTGGTCATGGCGCATCACAAATCCAGTAATTCGTTCTTTAGTTTGGCCCACGCTTTCGCTTTAATCTCGGCCTCGGGCGGGTGAAACAGATACACGCACCCTCGCCCGGTGTAGTCCTTTTCGAGCACCAGCCATGTGCCGGAGAAGAGCGGGTCCTCGCGCGATATGTGACGATGCGGCTCAGCCACCTGATAGCGCAAGGCCGCGGCGTGAACGATCTCGTCAGGTGAATCGAGCAGGATGCCGATGATCCAATTCGGCATCTGAGGCAGACTGTCGTCCTGGCTTACCGGGGGCGGATCGCCAGGCTTCCAGGTGCCTATTGCCTTTCCATCTTGCCCCGTTTTTACGCGCACCATTTCCGGCCTCGTTCTCTTTTAGTTAACGTTGCTGCCGTGAAGGTTCGCGCCCTGTATTACCGAGCTCGTCGCCGGTTGGTTTGTCACGGTCCAGGTGTATTCAGCACAGGAAACGGAACCCGTCAGCGTGCAATGAGTATTCGTCTGGCCATATCCTGTCGCGGTGATAAGGCCAGGGCTCCCGCTGCCCACGGCACCGATCGCGAGGATCACGCCGCCGCTGTCCTCCGTCCAGGCCGTCACCGCGTTCCCGCGTGCGTCGGTGGTATCGCAGGGGTAGATAACGCCGTCGCTGTAGACGCAATAGGCATGCTGCTGATAGCCGGAGCCTAGAACGATCTTGTTGATCGACAGCGTATTGTCCTGATATCCACTGACCAGCGTCGGCGCGGTGGGCATCAGGTCGACATATTGCGAGACCTGGTAGGTGTTCGCGGAGAGCGAGCTGGGCAATCCGGTATATGTGCCGTAATTGATGGCCACCCAATAACTCGAATAGGTGCCTGTGCCATAGGTGGTCGGAGCGGTCGCCCCGCAGCTTCCGCCACAATTCCAAAATCCAAAATTAGGCCCGCTCGAATCGTTGGTGTTGGTGGCTACCCAATAGGGAGTAGAGGCCGCAATCGTCCCGCAACCCGTGATCGGCAAGCTAACAAACGCGTTCGGCGCGCTGGTGCTGGTGGTCGTATAGGTTGCGTGACAGGTGAGCGCCGATGCTTCCGTCGTGGCAGTCGGCGCTGTGATGATCAGGCAATCGTAGTGAGCGCCCAAAGTGATGGTGCCTGTCGGCAGGAAGAAATGACAATTGCCGACCGTGGTCGCATAGGGCGGACTGATGGCATAAACGCTGTTGAAAAAGTTGGCAGAGGTGAACCCGGCGAAATTTTCCTGGTTGTTTCCCAAAAATGGAGATGCACCACTACTTACCGATATGGGCAAGGTAGAAGTGAGGACGCCCAGCGTTGCGGTCAAGTTGGTTGTGCCGGCGACCAGCGGAGTTATCAATGCCGTGGAAGATATTGTGGCGACGGACGCCAACGAGCTGGCGAATGTGCCCGGCCCGAATCCATGCGCATCGGTGTTCGTGCAATCATCGCTCGAGCTATCGGAATAATGGCAGATGAGGGTGCCCTGCTCGGCCGCGCCGCCAGCAATCAGCGCCGTCGATGGGGCGCCGAGCGTAATGCCGGTAAGGGTCAAGACTCCTCCGGAGGCCGAATAGGCAGCGCTCACCACCGAGCTTGGAACGAACCCGTATCCGCCGGGATAACTCGTAGGCTGATTGGCACTCCCCCACATGCCTACCGCCTTGACCGTTGCCGCAGAGGGCAAGATGAAACTGCCGCCACTTGCGAGATATTTAGCTGTCCCCGATCCCGGAACTGGCGTAGATCCGTCTGTGGTGTACCAGATGCCAGTATTGCCTAATGGTATGGCGCCCGAAGTATAGCCGGGATCGGTGAGCGTCACCGCAAGCGGGAAGGCGTAGCTTCCAGCCGCTGGAGAGATGGAGGTGGGAGCGACGCTGGTAATAGCTGATGACGTTGACCCGGTTACGTTTCCCGCCATAATCGGCGCGGTGCAGCCAGTGCACTCGCTGGTCGTGAACTGGCTGCCTCCAAAACTGTAGCAGGCAGACCCAGAAGCCATCATTTGTCCCGTGATCGTATTGTTGGAGATGGCCCAACTGTGACTATTGGTCGACCACACCACTCCGGTACAAAAAAATCCTTGAATCAAATTATTGGTGGCCTGCGTTCCCGACCCGGACATTTCTATGCCGTTAGGTGTAGCAAAAGACGTGCTCAGCGAGTTTATAAACAGATTGTTTTGGATTAAGTTCGATGGAATCGTATTAGTCGGATGGGTAGTGGGGCCAGAAGATTGACAGCATGGCGCAGATAGCGCCATCCCACTCCAGGGAACACCTCCCTGGTAGGGGTTCATGAACACGTTATTGCTTGTGATCATCGGGTTGCCGCCATCTTCAACGCCGATTTGTATCTCCATCCAAATCCTGACTATTTGGTTGAAAAAGTTAAATTCGATGTCGCAATTGTTACAGTCGCCAATGGGTTGAGCACCCGGAACATAGTCCACTTGCTCCATATGGACACCCTCGCCAAGATGGTAGAAGGTGTTGTACTTCATGGTGAAGTTGCGGAGATGTCCGACATTGCCGGTGATGACTCCCGCGCAAGTACCGTCATCCACACTGAGCGCTGCTGTGCATGAGTTGGCGTCACCAAAAGTGTTGTACTCGATCGTGAAGTTTGCGTCGATATTAGTTATGTTTCCACTAAGGAACAGCGATGAGGTGGCGCCATAAGCGCTAGGATTGTAGGGGACAGAGGTAGTTTGATTGTGCAGAAAATTGACGTTGGTATAACCGCTTGTATCAAAAAATATCGCTCCTGCCCCATCAAGCTGCAGGTACTCAATCGTTGTCGTTCCCGATGAACACCCTCCATACATCTGAAGCAGCGATATGTTTGCTGTGCTCGTAGTAATTTTTGCGGTAGCAGGGGTGGTCACTGGCCCGGTGTAGGTAATGCCGCACTTAAGGGTAAGGGACGAACTTAGGGTATAAGTTCCGGACGCGAACGATATAGTATCCCCCGGGGAAGCCGCACTGATGACCCCCTGGATAGTCGATTGAGTCTGGGAGCCATTGACGTTAAAGGTAGTCGCGCGCGCCATCGGGCACACGAACAGCAAGAATGCCAAGCCGCGAAGAATGCCCTGGAGAGTTGCGCGCATTTATATCCCCATGGCCATATAAGTTACGGTGTAAACGGTCGATGCGGTCAGGGCCGTCTTCGAAGTATAGACAAGCGTGATTATTCCCGCCGAGTCTGTCACCGTCATAGTGACTGCTGCCCGATTTCCGTTTGAATCAACGAAACTCGAGAGAACGTTGGGCGGGGAAGCCCGACCGCTGGGCAGCGTGAGCGTGAGGACCATGCCCGTGGTGGGTGTGCCCGTTCCGGTTGTCAGCGTGATCGTGCCGCTAAAAGAATCGCAGATGGCGCTTGTCGCGGGTGCTGCCGTGCCGCCGGTGCCGATAAAGCTGCTCGCGCCCGCTGTGATGGCGGTGGTCCCTAGGCCAGCAATGCCGGTACCGGCGCCGCCGACCGATATGCCTCCGGTATAGGCGCAACCGGTGAGCGGGCAATAACCTGCGAGCACGCTGCCAGCAACCAGATTGCCCGTGCCGTTGACGGGATAGAAGCCCGCCCAGCGACCGGATACGGCATCCCACGTGGGCACGCCGCTTCCGGGCGGCTGCGGTATGCCGCCCCCAGACGGGTACCATAGTCCGACGGCAGGGTCATAGCTGAAGAGAAGTGCCTGCCCTGGAAGCGGGGTGCTTACGGAAGCGAATCCCCCAGCGCCGCCGCCGGTCGCAGTGGTCCAGCTCGAGAATGCGGCCGCGACAAGTTCAAGCTTGCAATCGACGCCGGTTGTCGTGCAGCCGGTCGGCGGTGTCATCACATTGACGCTCGCGCTCCCGCTGACATAGGAAACGGGGCTCGTCGGAGCAATAGTGCTCGAGGAAGTGATTGTGCTGCCGGCAATTGCCTGGCGCTGAATGCCTGCCGGCGTGCGCGACAGGTTGCCGTCCGCGGCATAGGTGGTACCGGCCCCTGCAGAATATGGTTGTTGGCCCGCTGCGGTCGCCGTGGGGAGACCAACTCCCGCAGCACCCGTGGCACCTGCCGCACCGGTTGAGCCTGCTGGCCCCGTGGCGCCGGTCGCGCCCGCAGCACCTGCCCCTCCCGTCGCGCCTGTCGTTCCGGTCGCACCCGTGGCTCCGGCTGCCCCCGTTGCGCCTGCTGGACCGGTCGCCCCGGTTGCGCCTGCCGTGCCCACAGCCCCGGACGCAAGAAGCTGCCAGTGTCCAGGGTTGCTCTCAGGAGCCGCACCGGTGCTCGAATTGATCGAAACGTAGCTGCTGGCAACACCGCTGACCGTGCGGCTGACTCCCATACCCGTGCTGTATGTCGTGCCGCTAGCCCATGCCCCTTGCCAGCTGATCGTGCTGCTGCCGCCCGAGGAGAAGAGCACCCACACGCCGCCCTGGCAATAGTAGATCGACGAACCGGTGTAATAGATCGACGGCGCGGTGCAGGCCCCGACCGGAGCCGATCCTCCGCTGCCGACTGCGTTGGCTGGCGCGGGAGTATAGACCGAGGTGGGGGACCAGGTATCGAACGACCAAGTGCTTCCGGTCGGATGAATCGGCTGGCCGTAGCTGTAGAGCACCTGGTGATTCGTCGCCGTGATCGAGACGAGATAGCCAACTCCGCTGGGCGTTGCGCAAGAGCTATCAGGAACGGTCGCGCCACCGGTAATCACGCCGTTGACAATCGGCCAGAAGTAAACGATCGGCAGCACCTGGCCACCGCCGCAAGCCGTGAACGCCGCGACATTGCCCAACTGGTTGACCGGGATCAGCTGAAAGAAGCCGGTCGTGAGCAGATCGCCTGACACGTCGTGCTGTATCAGGCTCGCGGTAATGGTCGTGGTCTGTGCTTGTGACGCCCACGGAGAAATGAGCGAAGCCAAGAACAGCGCGAGTGCGAACGCTAATTTCTTCATTTGGTCCTGTCCTCAGAAACGAAACTCATCATGCCGCCGGCCATGGTGCCATTCACCTGGTTGCTCGGACTGATGGTGTAGGTCCCTGCTACCAGCGTGCTTGGCGGTCCAGTACCCCAAGGCGTTCCGGCCATAGCGTAGAGCGTGGAAGTGGACGGGATGGAGACTGGCCCGGTGTAAGCAGTTCCCGCCGCGCAGCCTCCGTTGTTGTCCACCTGAGGGTAGAGCGTGGGCGTGGTGGAAGACACTACATAGCAGATGTTTGCGCTGCCGGTGGAACTGGTGATCGACACGCTTTGTGTCCCTGAATAGGTCCCCGGCGCCACAGAGTAAACCGGGCTCGCCGCGGAGACGGTGCCGGTGTTGTAGGTGGACCCTGTGTTCCAGGCAGTGGTGCTTGGATTGGCCGTGGGCGTATTGACCGTATAGCTCCACGTTTTCACAAGCAGCGGGTACTGAGAAGGTTCTTGCGGACTGCCGCTTCCTACGGCCGAAGTGAAGCCGAGCCAAGCTGTGCTCGCTCCCACCACTGACGGGATGCTTACGTTCGACCAGGTGTTGGTGAAGCAGCTTGCTCCTGGGCACGATCCTGAGGCGGTCATGTCGTACATTGCGAGCGTCAGGGTGGACCCGTCATAAGTAACCGTGGCCGAGTAAGTGTCTCCGGTGGTCGAGTATTGCGTGCTGGCTGGAGAGGTCAGCGGAACGGGAGAGGTGCTGGTTTTTGTGGTCGAATACCAGTGCGTGCCTCCATCGTTCGGCTGGCAGGGCGACTGATGCTGCTGGTAAATCTGCACCGTGCTGTAGCTGAACGAGCCGCCGATGTAGCCGGAAGAATCGAAGTCCAGCGCGAAAAGGTTGTTCGGGGTCGGATCTACCCCGTCATCCTGATAAAACCCAGCCTCGCATGATGCTCCGGAGGAAAACGCGGCACCTTCGAAGCCAGAGTGGGTATTGTCATCCTGCATGACGAGCGCAAAGTTCCATCCGTTGGGCACAAAGGTGAAGGTTTCAGTGAATGCTTGAACGTTTACTTTGCCGACAGAGTAAGCCATCCCATAGCCGTTGTGCGTGGCGGCCGTGGGCACGAAGTTGGCCGCTGTGCCAGAGAGGCAAGACGGGCTCGCGCTTGATTGACAGGTGGATCTGATCCAAATCTGCTGGGTTGTCGCGAAACCATTCGTGTTGTCATAGTAGGGCGCTACAGAACACGCTCCAGAAGAACCGCCATTGAAGGTGGAACAGTTGAAGATGCTCTGCGCCAGGGCCGCCCACGGAGAAATGAGCGCGACAAGGCAGAGCGCGAGTCGAAGCGCTGTTTTCTTAAGCATGGGTTTTCCTTTTTGGAGCCGCCGTCATCATTTGCCGATAATCGCTTCGAGCGCGTTGAACTGGCGGTCGCAATTGGGCTTCATGCCTTGGCCATCGGGAATGCCATACATCCCCTCAGTGCCGCGGGCGACGGCAAAGCATTGCTGCATCTCGCGTTCGGCCTTGATTGCGTCAGGTGATGGAGCGGGGAGGGCTTTGAATGCCGCCTCATCCTTATTGAATCGAGGGGCCAGAATTGCATGACCCTGCCTTAACTCTTGATCGGGGTGGCGAACTGGCGCGTGGCCAGCAACCTGGGCCTGCGCTGCGGCGGCGAATAAAACCAATAATGGCAGAAGCTTCATCTTGACTCCTCTAGTATGGCGTACATGCGAAATTAATCACGTCTCCTGATACTGTGGTTCCCGACAGTGTCGCTGTGGTGCTCGTGGTTGCTGTTTGGCTCCAGCTAGCTGAGTCGCTGTTAGTCGTCAGATCATTCGGCCTGTTGCAAGAGAACCCGTTAGGTGCTGTATCTGAATTCGCCATGGTGATTGTGACCGTGCATGTACCTGTGGTCCCGGAGTGAAACGAGCCCGCCGTAGCTCCGCCAACCAGAGTCGAGTTGCTGCATCCAGTGGCAGTGAAAGTATAGCCGCCGACGACATACATCCCCGCCATAACGACTCCAATGGAGTCGCCGGGCACTGAGCCGAACGTAAAATTATGGGCGTTCGGTCGGCAGATGAACGAGTCTGAAAGCGATAGCCCAGATGAGGAACTGGTCCACTGCATGCACCCACCGGAGGCCATGGTTGCACCGGTGGCACCACCGCTAGTGGTATCGAGAACCTTGAAAAATTGATTCGTCCCGTCAAAGAAGTCCCATCCGGCATAAGTTGCGCTCGTGTCCGAGTAAAGATGAAGGTTTACCCCGCCATTTAAAATCAAATCAGATCCGCTGGCGATTGTTTGGCTGCCCGTGAATGAATTGGCTCCGAGACCCGCGCCAGCAGATGTACATCCTGCCGTAGTAAGCGCCCCTCCCGTTCCGTTTGGACATACCGGAGTGGTTCCTGGAGTTATGCCACTCAAGACAATAGACGGAGAAATAATCTTCCCGAAAGTAGCGGTCGGCTGATAATCCCCTATCACCTCACCGCAGGTTGTATCGTTTCCGGTGACACTAAAGTCCGCTGGGGCTTTAGTTAGGTAGTCTGCCTGTGTCTGAATCGGTCCTGATTGAGTTACAAACTCCTGCCACCCAAGCGGGGGGATGGTCGCAGAAGCATCGCACAAGCTGGCAGATGGGCCAAAGGTCGCATTAGTGCCCGAGCTTCCAAGGTAGTAGGTTACAGATCCAGCCAATCTGTATCCAGCGTCGTATCCATGTGTGCCGTTAATTGAAGTGGCTTGCGTTGGGTATGGCTCGAACAACTGGAATCCTTTGTCGAAAATTCCATCCAACTCTGTTGCATCGAATATCGCCGAACCGCCATTCACGATAACACCATTTGGGACGATGGACGGGTGAAGATGAACAAATACGTTATCCCCGGCAAGTACCTCGACAGCGGCCAAGTTACCAGCGTAAAAAGTGGAATCTATCATGGTTGAATCGGACGAATTCCAAATCACGCTATAGTCCACCGGAAACGACTCGTAGACCTGCACATAAAGGGGCCCGACGCACCCTGTACCTCCAGATGTCGGGGCGGCAATGGCTGTAAGCACACCCGCCGCGATAGTGACAGGGACACCGGTCCATGTGGGCATTACGGTGCAGGGGTGGACCGCCGTTCCCCCCTGATATCCACGCACCTGCACTGTGTAGACAGCGGTCGAGCTTGGAGGTGGGTAGGCAGAGCCGCCATTCGTCACCGTGAAAGAACTAAGCGTGCTGCCTGTCAGGTTTGCAATTATCTGAGCCGAGTTTCCCCGATTTCCAGGGACGCTCGTCGTTATGTGCTTGGCCATCATTTGAAACGAGTCGCCGGGGGATAGGCCGAACTCAAAGAAATGGCCACCAGATCCTAGCGCGCTCGGGGCGATATTTTGCCCTTGTATCTCCTCGGCGACCGATTGATTGAGCTGCCCAAGGTCCATGATCGACGACGCTACCCCTCCGCCATCGATGATGAAGTTCTTGATCTGCAGGTAGGTATAGTTGTTTCCGCCGTCAGGCCTATAGATTACTGGCGTAGCGGCTGTACCGGTATAAGTCAAGAAAGACCCGAATATCCCTTGACCAATAAGATTGACCGAGTAAAGTCCCGTTGGCTCAATCATTCCCTGCGTGTTGTAGAACTGGCCACCAAACACTAGCGACGTTTGAACACTGCGCGAATAGCTATAAGCGTAGGCAGTATAAAATGCGCAGTCTGGGCCCGTAGTCGGACCGGAATTGGGCACCGGGACCGACCAGATCGCCAAGTTGGTTCCCGGCGTGATGCCGATATTGCTATGCCCTACTGCGACGTAGTTCGACCCTGAATAGCTGACAGCCTGGCAGAGAGGGTATTCTGTGCTCCCTCCATATGCCACTTGAGCTACGCCAATACCCGTGTATTGTCCTGCCGCAGTAAATCCATCTGCATAGAAAACATTGTTTAGGTCGTTTACCCGGAAAGTTGTGTAATTGGCGTTGTTTACTTGCTGCTGGGAATACTGATCGAAGGAGCTGCCAAAGGAGAGAACTGCCTGCTGCGGGCTGGTAGCTGTTCCAGGGCCTGTATACACGGGCACAAGTCCATACCCGGAAGCGGCTGGCAGGACACCGCTCGGAATATTTATGGTTCCCGCCGGCGATTCAGTCACTCCGGAGCCGACGATGTTGAGGCCATTTTGGCTGGTGTTGAGTATGCCATTGTGCCTGAACTGTGGAAGCTGAAGCGCGGGAATGGACGGCATCGAGCTGGGCACGAATGCGTCGAAACTCCACGTCGAACCGCTCGGCTGGATGCAGGGAAAGACCGCGACTTGGGTTCCGTAATAATTATTGATGACCGCGTTGTAACAGGCGTTCACTGGCTGCGTCAACGAGGTATCGGGAACAATAGCCAAAGAAGACAGGACGCCGGACGTGATCGGGAAGCAGAGCGGAACCTGGGGCGAAATCTGCTGGCCGACCGAGGTCACGATATTGATCGGCTGCCCGGCCTGATTCGTGGGCGTGAGACACATCGTTCCCGTGATGAGGGTGCCACCAGCGCCAAAATACGCAATGTGACTGGCCGTGATCTGGGTATTCTGCGCACCGGCCCACGGAGAAATGAGCGCGACGACGCAACACGCTAAGAAGAGCGCTGTTTTCTTCATGGGTTTCCTTTTTTGGTTAGTGGAACGCGGCAATCACGCCATCCCAAGTACCGGCGCTGCTGGCCCCTATTGTTCCCGTCGCGCTTGTAGCAGAGGAAGCTACTGACAAATCTTCGCATCCGGATGATGGGGATGCGAGCGTTCTTGCTGTCGCCGTGTTGCCATTGATGTTTCCAACGGAGAGCGTTGGCGGTCCGTACTGGGCATCCCCGCATGCGATAAAGAACGCCGCTCCGGTCGTGCTGATGGCGGCCGAGGTGAAGGTTGATGTTGAGGCGAGTACATTCGATGATCCAGCCGCAAGCGACGTGACTGAGCCCGGCGCATAGTCCAAGACCTGAATTCCCTGGTAATTAGTTCCACCAGCGCCGGTCGTACAGGTAAACGTGGTAGATCCACCCGTTGCGCCAAACCCGTAGCTCGCCTGACTGCTGCCACCGGCACCATTGGCGATTGTCATCGCGGCATATGTTCCAGACGGCGAACTGGTCACTGTGTAGCTGGTCTGCGATGCATTCCCCCCGCGGCACACGGCGAACACGAGGTCTCCTGCGGTCGGCGTGAGGGTACAGTTAACCGTAGTCGTAGTCCCGGCCCCGGGAGTGTTGTTGCATGTCGTCCGATAGGTGGGCGAACTATATGCCGCGTTGATGATATAAGCCGCAGAAGACATCGGGCTGCTGTTATACCCAGACTTTGCCCCTACCGCGTTCAAGGTCTCCGAGGTGGCCACACTGGCGGCGCTCGAATAGAGAGTTCCGGTCGAGCACCCACCTGAACCATTGGAGACTGGGACAGTGCTTCCGGTCGCATAGCAAACGTAGTCGCCGGTCGGACCTCCACTAAGCGCTACGCTCTGTGTTCCCGTGTAGGTCCCGGCTGCGGGAGAGAAATTGATTTGAGCGACAGTAGGGACTCTAGAGAAATAGGAGACCATGCCGCCCCAGCCGACGGTTCCTGCGGAGCAACAGTTACTGCCGCCGTTCGCAGAGGAAACGGAGAGCGTGCTGTTGAAAAATATGTTGTCAGCCGGGTTACTCGTGAAAAATCGGTAACCCACAAAGTCATCCGCAGACGCCTTATTTTGCAGGCCAGCCGAGAGTAGGCAGCCATACTTGCTCGTCGTGAAACTTTGCGGAGTCCCATTGACCGCATTGCAGTAGTAACCAGAACCATAGAAGTCTTCGTGACCGCCAGATTGCGCCGCAATACCGCTATCCGCCAGCACGATCGGTGTCGACTCCATGTACCCGTAGCTTGACGCGGAATTGAAGTACTCTTCGATGTACTCAAATTCCCCGCCGCCTGAAAACGTGGTCGGCGGAAGGATGTACACCTGAGGGAAGTTATATGCGCTGGTGTTTGCCGGTAGCTGCTGAAATGGCGCGGTGAAAGCGTTCCAATAATTCGTTGGTCCAGATGACGGAGTCCCTGATCTATACGCAACGTCGGCAAAAACCTGGGAAGCGCCGGTTGAGCTGGCATTTACAACAGTCATAGTGCAGCCGCTGTAAAAGTTTATCTGGGTGCGGCGGTTGAATGTTTCATTCGTTGCGAATCCCGCGACTGTTGACGGGATGCCGATGTACTCCGTATCGAAGGCGGCCGGCGAATCCTGAGACAGAAAAAATCCACCTAGAGAGACGAGCTGCGGGTTGCCATCGCAGTTGATATTGAGGGTGCTGTTCTGGATGACGTTAGCGGCGTCTCCGCCGGTGACTGGGCCGAATGTCAAGTGGATGTAGGTGATCGTTCCGGCACCGGTGACAGTGAAGACCTGCGCTGTACCGCTACCAGCCAATGGCACGCCCCCGCCAGAGGTTTTCACCGTAGACTGAATAACAGAGGGACGAGTATCTACGCCACCCGTACAAGGGAAGCCAGAATCTACCATGTTCCCATACGCGTCATTTTGATCGCAATCGCCCAGCGTCAGGGGCCCGTTAACCGTCGCGATCACATGGCCGTTGCCTGAATAGCCCGTGATTGGCCGCCATACTTCGGATTGCTGAACCTGCGCGCTCGCGACCATGGCACAGGCCAGCAGCACGATAAAAGTGAGAATTCGCTTCATGGATTACCTGGATTCGAGTTCGTGTTCGTGCCCCAGTAGATGAGGATTGACTGGATGGAATTGACCCAGGAAAATCCAAGGTCCCCCGGCGAGAACAACTGTTGATCCTGATTCGTATACCGATACGGAACCGGCACGTTCATGTCGAGAAGCACCGATTCCAGATTCATTTGAATGCTGGCCCTCTTCTCGTCCACGGTGATGGTCGGCTGATCCGTTCTCCCTTGCCAGGCGACGACCGGATTGTTGACCAGGTCCAGCCCTTCACCGGCGAACAGACCCAAGTAGATGGTCGCGGATAGCCCCACCTGAAACTCGCTCATCGTTGACTGAATCAAGTTCGGATCGATACCCGAAAGCGTTACGCTGACACCTCTTGCCTGAACGCTTGACCCGTCCTCAATCGTTGACACTTGCAGAAGCGAGCCCGCGGCCGTGAAAAGCAGGCCGTCCATGATCAGGCTTTGATACGCGGTGCAGATTCGTATCGGGCCGGATGCGAAATAGATCTCGAGAAGGATGCACGGGTATAAGTAGCCCTCCTGGAGCGCCAACAGATAGTTCGAGGTGACGTTACGTGGCATTCCCGAGGCCCGCTTTTATCCAGAGGGTGCACATGTGACGAGCCTTGTACTGTGTCCGCCACTGTTGCGCATCCCAATCCGTACCCGCGATTGCAGCCGGTAGCCATCCTGCGCGACCGGCCTTGATGTCTTCCGCTGAACGGGATGGCACCCAGACCCAGAGACGGGGAAGTGTGATGGTGCGTGCCGGTTCCGGGACTCGATCGGCGCTTGCGTGGCTCGCCTGGATCGCCCTCTTGACGGCAGCTTCCACTGCTTTCGGGTCGCTGCTTCCGCGTGAATCGATCTGGTAGTGCCGCGCCCCCCCCAGGTGGCAGCCGCAGGGATCCTCCCCGACAATGTAAGGAGCTGAATTCTCAACTATGCCGCCGGTCGAAAATCCGTTCTGCGGCTTCGGGCCCAATACCTTGCGCGCAAAATGGCTCACCGCTTGACCACCGCTGTGCATAGGCCTTCATCCCTGTACCACTTGCGCAAGATTTCAATTTCCACCGGGCCGGGCTGGATCTCGTACCACTCGCGTCCCATGGGCCCGAAAACGAACAGCCTATATGGCTTCGCGAATCTCAAAACTTAGACCGTACGTACGCAGATAGCTGACGGAATACTTCAAAACGTTCGACTTCATGCAGAACAGGCCCTGCGCGTTTGTTGTCACAATCGCAGTTCCGTTTGGTGGAATCTCCCGAATCTGCGGCCAGATTGCGAAGGATGCATTGCCCGCGCCATCGCTAGATATCTGGTCGAGGACTTTGTACAAACGCCAGCCAATCTGTATCCAGTCGCCCGGAGACAGAAGCGCGAACTGTCCAGGGGTCCAGCCCTTGGTCGCAAGCTGGAAAGGCGCCTGGAAAGATCCAGACGTTACGCCGGGCCCCTGCGCCGACCCTTGTGGCTGCGCGCCCAAGCCATCGCCGAAGTAAAAAACCGCGTTCATCCCCTGAGCCTGGGCCATGAATGCGATCCATGATTCAGCGGTAGTCCTGGGCATCGGCGGCATGGTGACCACCGCCTCCCAGTAGGCAGCTTGCCAGCTATAGATTTGCTGCCTACCCGTAAAGCTGTTCGGGACCGCGCCGACAATATTGCACATCGACCAGTCCACCTGCCTCTGCCCGGGTGTCAACGGCACCGATAGGAGTGGAAATCCATTTACGCTGCCGATAATGGACATTCACGCTCCCGGACAAACAGAAAAGGACAGTCGCGATGACTGTCCTTCGAGATGAGTAGAAATCGACTTATACTTGGAGTCGAGCCATGGCTTTAGATAGACCATTCATCGGACTGGGCGACGAGACGGTATTCGTCGTCACTGCACACATGCCAGACAAGACCGTCGTTGTCGGTGCCGCCAAAAGCGAATATGGTGCGCAAGAAATAGAGCGAAAAGCCGCTCGCGATCTAGATTCCGAGCCAGCGCTCGAGTTCGAAATCACCGAAGTTCCCATACGCTGGTGAAACCATGAGCTCAGATGAGGAACGTCAGCACCCAAAATGCTAGCCCGGCCGCGATCAGATTTATTTTCACCTTGGGAAGGTTAAAGGTCGCGATCACGAAACAGATCAACGCGAGCACATGCAGGATGAATGGGACGCCGACGTGACTTAGGTGCATGAATTCCTTTCGCGCAATGAAAAACCGCCCGGTTCTGGACGGTTGCGATGGTTACTATTTAGCGGTTATCGGCTTCGGCGCTACCTGCTACGATTGCTGCCCCGGAGGGACCGCATGGACCTGAGAGACAAGAATGGCAACGTCATCACTCAGCCACTGACCGGATACGAGCTATCTCTTCTGGCCGGAACCGACGTCCTTCTGTCCATAGAATATCTTCCGGACGTACTTTCACTCGCAACCAACGCGCCGCCTCAGCGGGTTCAATTGTTACTAAAACCTCACATTGCTCTAGAACTTGCAGAGAAGCTGAAGAGAGCGGGCGACCTGGGTCTTCAGACTCCTCCTGGCACAAAACTTCAGTAGCTTCCTTCACGTCTGCCATCCTGTTCCCTCCAATGAAAAAGGCCACCCGCGAAAGGTGACCCTGTGTGGTGCGAGATTCGCGATTGTCTAAGTGCAGTCTGGCGGCGGAGGATCTGAAATATGACCAGCAGCCGCCCGCGCGGTCCACGCTTTACATGCTTTAGTGTTTACACCTTTCGGCGGTCCGTCCGGCCCCCAGGTTTCTAGCTGGATCTGCTTGGTCTGCTGCTCGGCCTGCCTGTTATCGCGCTCCAGTTGCTTGGTCTCGCGCTCCGTCTCTTTGTTCTGGGCGTCAAGTGCCACCGTTGCCGCCGCCATGCGTTCATTGTCGGCTTCCTGTTGCTGGATAAACTGTTTCGCCGCGGCCTGCTCGGCTGCGGTCTTGTCCTGCGCAGCTTGCCGCGCGTTCGCAGCGAGGATTCGCTCGGCCCGAAGGTTGACGACGAGGTTAGCGGCAGCCACCCCGAGAGTACCCAAAAGCGCAATGCTAGCCAAAGCCCATTTAGTCCTGGAGAGCAGCGGCATAGACTTAGTTGCCCTTGCCTTCAAGGTGATTCTTTAGATGTTTCGCAATCGCCTCGGCCATCGACTGCTGGTTGTACCCGCCGCCCCGCTGTTTGTGGACCGTGTATGACCAGTCGATAGCCGTCGTTTTGACGTTTATCAACTCGACAGATACCGTCGAAGTGTCCTGAATCCCCGCGCAAGATGCAAACAGGCACCGCGCTATCTTGCCTCCGGTCGATTCCACATGTGTGCTCACGTCCGTGGACTGCAAAACATACTCTGCCTTGGTGCGATCCGTGACCACGGATGCGGGCGTCTGCTTCTTTTGAAGTGCCGCCACTATAAAACCGCTGAAATCGTCTTTCGCATCCACAAAAACGGTGACAGGCTCAGAGGACGTCGCTGTCCGTTTGGCAAGCGACGCAAGAGGAAAGACAAGGAGAAACAGTGCAATTACTGCGATCTTCATGGTGTCGAGAGCATACGCTCGGTTCCCCATGGTTACCTGGATTTCTTTGGTAACCTGTTACCTTCCGTGCGGGCTCCGCGCCTTTGCCGCGTGATTCGCCTGGATGCTGGCCGCCACGGCATGAGGTAGGGCCCTGGCGACCGCAGCATGTATCGCTGCCGGGTCATTTGAGCCGCGGGCGTCGATCATGTAAGTGTGCGATGTGCCGCCAAAGCTGCCGTTAGGGCTCACGGTCCCAGCAGAACGCGGGGTGAATAGTTCTGGCCCGTTCTCACCCACGAGCGCCGGGTGGCCGCCCATAATGTCGCCACCACCGCTGAACCCGCCCTGGAATCCGGCTGGCATCCCGAAGGAATCCGTTCCGATGTTACCCGGCAGCTTGAGCATGCCGCTGGCGCCCATCAGGGTTTTGAAGAATCCTCCGATCCCACCCCCGCCGCCCTGGCCTTGTTGCTGGCCACCGATAAAAGGGCGAAATAAGCTTGAGGCCTGCGCGGCAAGACCGCCTCCGCCCGCGCCCGGTCCGCTGCTGGTATCTATGGTGTAAAACGGGCTGTCCTTCGATCCGTCAGCCTTCTTGGTGCCTCCCAGGCCGAACGCCTTAAGAGCGTTGCCTTCGAATGACTTCAATGCGGTTTGAAACAGGCCCTGTCCGGCCCCTAGCAAGGTATGCCCAAAATCAGACCTCTTTCCCTGGCCGGTAGCCATCTTGGTGATGTCCTCGTTAAAGGAATCCATCGCCCGGGTGGTGACCTCGATTATGGACTTCGTCATCGAGCTCCACTCGTTGGCGATAATGCCGAGCGTCTGTTGCATGGCGGGACCAAGCTGTTGGCTGGATACCGCCTGTTGGTCCGACGCGATCTGCATCTGGCGCTGCCCCTGCATCTGTGCAGCCTGAGCGTTGAGCCCTGCGAGCTGGGTGCGGCCAGCTTCGCCCGGAACCAACGCGGCCGCCGCCAGTGCAGCACGCAGCCGCTCCTGGGCCTGCTCGAAGTCCTGGGTGTGCATGGTAGCCAACACTTGCGCGGCGTCGAGCTTGGACATCTGCCCGGCGGCGAGGGCCATCTCCAGCGACTGTTCTGCCACTGCCGTGGCGGCCTGGCGCTGGGCCGCAATCTGCTCGTTGAGCGACCGGACGTATTCGGCATCCTGGCGGGCTTGATTTTCCTCCCGGCCAGTATCGCCCCGGCTGAGATCCATGGTGTCTGGCTTGTATGATTCCGCAGCTATCTTGTCGAACTCATCATTCTTTTTCCCCAACTCCTTACGCCCCTGCATGGTCTGGGCATTGATGTGAGCGATGACCTTATTGGCCTCATCCAGGGCTTTCGTGTAGCTTAGCGACCCAGTCTTCGCCGTTTCCGCTCGAAATTGCCAATATGCAGCTTCCTGCGCGAGACTGACTTCGCTATTGGCCTTGTCTTGGTCGAGACTCTCGCGCCACTGCTGGACAATCGCCTCCTGGGCTGCTTTCATGGCCGCGGCGAGCCTCTTTGCCTCTTCCCTCACCTGAGCGGCCTTTTCGGCGTCGGCGAGCTTGCCCTTATCCACAGTGTTCGTCTTCAGCGACTGCTCGTGCGCACGCGAAAGCTGGATTGAATCAATGACGCTCTGCGCCGTCGTCATGATAGGGGTCTGCTCCTGGTTGACCTTGTTTACGCCGACCATTTCCAATTGCTTCGCTTGAGCATCATGAAAAACGGCCAACATTTTCTCTAGTTCAGACTCCTCTTTATCATGAAAATCTTTCATGTTCAAGGCGTATGCTTTTTCGTCGCCGAGACTCTTCGCGATTGCCGCCTGGGTGGCCAAATGCTTCTTGTCGTCCTCAAAAGGCTTGATGGTGCCAGCGAGTTCTTTGGTGGGGGCCGTATCCGTGAAAAATCCCTGCACTATCGAGATCTGGTTTTCTTTAAGCAGCCTTTCCATGGCGTTGGCAGCCGTTTCCACGGATTTAGCGAATTGATCGGCCGCTACCTTGGCTTCGTCCAAAGCGAGCTTCGCACCGTTAGTCTCTGGCTTGTGCTCCAGCTTGGCAATCTGCCTTTCAATCTTGTCATTTGTGACGTCGAGTTCATCGTTCGCCGCCTGTGCCGACAGGTTTAGGGATTCAAAACCTTCGGCGATAACCCGCGGCATCTCCTTTGCCTCCTTGATGAACTCAGCCACGCGCTTGGCTGATTCGGCGAGCGCGAAACCGATTCCGATCACCGCGGCGATGTCAAACGCGCCAGCGAGAGCCTTCGTGACGGCTGGCATCCCGGCGAGAAAGTTGCGCAACTCGCGGTCGAGATGAAGTCCAATCTCGTTCGATAGCAGTGCTACGGATTCACGGCCGCGCGTCATGGCCTCGTGCATTTCGCGGCCAGTCTCCTTGCTGTCGCCGGCCAGGGCCTTCATCTCCGCGCGAGACTTTGTTATCCCTGCACTGAATGCGGTTCCGTCCCACCCCAGCCTTGCGGTTACGCTGCTGCCTGCTGCCATTTAGCCCAACCCCACTTTTGCTGCTTCTTCTGCGATCTTTTCGTTAAAGGTTTCGAGCGCAGTAGCCTCGGCTTGGTCTACAGAGGATTCGAATGCGCGCCGGAAGAACGGGTGCGCCTCTACACGGCCAGTCACTTTCTTGCCGCGTTTTTCTGCGTGACCTTCCTCCACCCAGCGCGCCACCCGGATGGTATATTTTCCAGGCTCTATATAGGCCGCGAAGGAGCCGTCTCCCTCCTTGGCGACATGGAGTTCGATATCGCTTTTCAGTGCACCTGGCGGGAGCGCATCACCGCTGGGTAAAGGCGTCCGCACCGGAGCGGCTTCAGTAATTGCCTCCTGTATGATCCTGCCCCCAGCCCGCAAGGCTTTGCGCGAGGCACGATCAAAACCGGGTCCGGCAAGCTCCTGCATCGCGGCGTCAAATTGAGGCAGCCCCTCAAACGTAAGGCCGATATCGTCACTCATTGTCGGCCGCAATTTCCTGCATCAACCTGATGCTGCTCAGGGGGATGACATAGCTGGCATGGGCGTCTTCGATAATGAACATGCCGTGCTCGACACGTGCCTCCCAGTTCGTGAAATTAAGTTCGGTATCGTCCCACAGCGTGATGACGTATCTAGCCATTTTGATTCCTCAACCACGCGTCCATCGTCGCTCTAATCTCGGTTGCGATCAGTTGCCGCTTCCTGCGCTTAGGCTTCTTCTCGACCGGTGGGTTTCTGGCCCACTCACTTGGCATGAAGTCTTTCGGCGATACTGGTTTCTTCGGGTGCCCCATCGAGAAGTTCACCACGCAGGCAGCGATCTGGGCGGGCATAATTTCCACGTCTCGCCGGGCCCGCTCCAGCCGCTTGAGCAGGGCATCCATCATTCGCGGCGTGAGAGCCCAAAACTCCCTTGAAGTAAGGCCTAGATCGTGGCATGCCACAGACCAAAGACTGAGCCAATTGTCCTCCCGGCTCAGGGTTGCGGGGGGTTTGGGTCTTTCGGCTCGCCCTCCGGCTTCTTAGGCATTGCTTCAACCCAGGCGTTCTTGATCGCGTTGCCTATCAAAATGACGTTGCCAAGGTTGATCATCGCCTGGGCCTCGTCCCATCCAATTTCAGGGTGAAATGGACGCAGGACGCATGGCAGCACCATGCTGACCCCGTTAAAGCTGAAATCACTGAAGGACAGGAGTAAGTTCGCAGTGTGGCCCTCTGCGTGATAGGCATTCTCTGCCGTGCGGATGGCTTCATAGTCGAAGCACAAGTTATAGACCTTGCCATTGATCTCCACCGGAGTCTTCGGCAGCATCGGGTCGGGCGCTGATTCGTGCGTCGGTTTGCGCGCCATCGCCTAGGTCCCGACCGTAAATGTCACTGCGCCTGAGATCTTCAGCGAGACGTTCCAAGAAATCTCCTTGGTCACGTCCACATCAAACGACCGCGATTCAACCAGCGCATTGAACGCATACTTATCGCCGTTCGTGGTCTGGGATGCCGCCTTGGGAAGCTGCAGGGTGAATGCTGTGATGGCGCCGGACTGGTAAGACGCCTCAACGATCACTTGGCCAGCATCTGCGCTTACACGGTTGCCGGCCAGCTTGAGTTGTCCGTTATCGCGTACCGTGACGATAAATTCGCGATCCGGGCCCGACTGGAAGTTCGTGACGTCGGCAGTCCCCCAACTATTGCCGCTGATACCGCTGGTTTTTACTTCGCCTACGACCGTGGGCGTTCCCCCGACCGAAAGCACACTTCCGCGCCCCGCAATTGCGAGTGAACCGGTGTAGGTCATGTCTTCTCCTGTGGATTAGTTCGTGAAGTTGTAGAGCAAATAGAATTCGTATGTCGCGCAGTAGATTCTCGGATCGTCACTGTAAGACGAACCCTTGTTGATCAACCACGCGTTCTGCAGGAAGGTGCCGTCACTCAACAACCCCTGGTAGCCGTTCAGTGTCTGCCTCAGAGCATCCCGCAATGCAGCCGCATCACTCTTCCGCTGGCCGAAGCAATCGAATTGGAATCGGTCTCGCTGCATGCCCGAAGTGTTGAATGTCGGCCGTGCGATGCCGCCGATTTCCTTGAATTCCATCAATGGGTAGACGGGACTGGTCGGGCGCACATCCGGGTATATTCGCGTGCTGCATATGGCGACGATTGGACTGGCCGTGCTCAGCAACGTGTAAAGGCCGGCTTCAATCATCGCTTCGGTTCGAACCTGGGATCGTTTTCATCGAACAGGTCATCGAAAATCAGTCGCGGAATGTTATTGGTCTCCGCTTTGCCGACACAATAATCGGTGCGCGCCGTGACAATCGCGGTCTTGGCAATTTGCCGCGCCTCTTCAGGGTGATGCTCAAAGACGCCCGCCATCTCGCGCAGAATCTCTTCGCTTACGAAAAACTCGCACTTTGCCCGGATCACGTCTTTCGCATCGATGATGAGTTCGAAGCGTGTGCAGTCCGGTGGAAGGATCCCGATTTCGATCAGCTTCTTTATTGCCTGCGAGTTTTGCGGCTTGATCGCGTTGCTTAGCGTTCCCCTGTAGGTTCCCTCTTTCGCATCCATGGCTACTCCTTCGCCCGGTTCAGGTCCTGGTCGACGCGGTCAAACTCTCCCGTGCATCCCTCGACCCTGTACAGGTGAAATTGCACGTAACAGCGCCTGGCCGCGCGATAATCCGAAAGTAGCTTCGGGCTCGGTCGCCAAATTTCCGCAACCTTGTTTTCGTCAGCCTGCATGCGGGTGAACAGCGCGAGTTCGATGGCGTCGTGCTTCTGTTGCTGTGTTTGCGTGAGTGCCGCCGCGAGAAGTATCGAAATGATCATGGTGTGCTTCCCCGTTTGCGGCGAAACTCCTCAAGCGTCAGGCCCTGCTTCGACAACGCGTGACGGAGCGCTAATTCGAACACGTTGCAGCCAACAGAGCCGCCGAACTCGTGCGCGTATGCATGAAAGTCGTCCATCAACTCATGCTCCTGTTCGAGCACCAGGGCTACGGTCCTCAGCGCCTTGACTGTATCCCTGGTGTTCATGGCTCAGGCTCCTAGGCGGCAGGCTTGGTTGACGGGATTGCCGAGGCTGTCGGTGAGGCTGCCGGAATCGCCGACTTCACGCTTGTATCGAGTGCCGTGATGCTGGCCGCGATGGCAGTCAGGCTGGCAATCGGTGCGCTGAGGTCGACGGTACCGCCGGCTGCGATGGTGGCTTCTGCGGCCACGAAATCGGCGAGCACGGTGGTCACATCGGTTGACAGTCCGCTGAGGTCGGTCGAGATGGCGGTAACTGCGGTGTTGAGGTCATCGAGCTGGGACATGATGAGTTTGTGGTCCTTTCGGTTAAGAAGCGTGGATATCAAGGTCGTGATGACGATTACGAACAGAAGGAAAGCGCTGTTCAGCATCTTGGCCACCAATGACTGGCTTAGTGTTCCATGTGGAACATCAGTTATGAACTTACCGTGGAGTTATCTATCTCTAGGCATGTCATGCGCACTACCCTGTTCCGTTGCTGAACATTTTCCACGGCTTGAATTAGATACATGCTCGATTGCCCACCTGGAACCGGATCCACGACCACACGCATGTTCGCGAGAATGGGAACGCTCGGACCGGGCCAACGGATCGTGATGCGATGAACGACCTGCGAAACGAAGCCGGACTCGAATTGCTCTCCTGTCCGCATCGTTTCAATCGCCGCGAACATGTTCCCGCCCGGTACTGTTGACCAGGTGGCTATCTGTTCGCCGAAAGTGTCCTGGGTCGCGCTCTGTGACTGAATCTGGACAGCATTGCGGAGCGCACCCGAGGGGATTACCAGTGGGTCTTTTACGCGCTGCCACGGGTATGTCCACGCCATCAGCTAACCAGATTCCGGTATGGCCAGATCGAGTCCGTGATGTAGCGAGGAATCTCCCCGCCCACGCTCGCCTGTTCGTAGTAAAACTGGGCCAGCAGCAGGATCGCTTTGATGATGTCCCCCGGTATCGGATTACCAATCCACGCCTGCACATTAGCCACCGCGGTGGTTGCAGCTACGGAAAGTGTCGCCTGTCCATTCACGTCCACCGATGCGACATTGGCCACCAGCGGCGGACTGTTCAACCCATCGGCCCCGGCGCCGGGAACACTTACCAGCGTGCCTGTGTCTCCAGTCATCAACGGCGCGTCATCCGGATTGAATACCGGGCCCACGAGGATGGCGGATGCGGCCGTCATCGTAACGAGCTGCGGGCCACCATAGCCGCACCGGAACTGGACCATGACGTTCGACGGCACCATGAGCGTGGGTGGCCATGGCTTGGCCCACGGCGGAAACAATCGCGCCGGTTGAGTGTCGCTCCCGCGTTCGAGCTGGTACCCATATTGAGCAGGAAAGTTCAGGCCATAGGTCGTATCCAGAAACAGTTGCTGGACGTTCGCGCCGGTGTCGATGTATTTGAAGAAGTCAACCGACTGAAATGGCGGTTTCGGCAAATCGATCATGCGATGCGTGAACCTATCCCGGCGCAATAACCAGTGCTGGGTGATGAGCACGCGCCGCAGAAAGCTTTCGACATTTGCCCGTGCCGCGACGAGTGACGTGTTCAGCTGTGCGTTCAATGTCGCCGAAAGCGTGGCATTCGCAACCGTACCGAAGCCCATTTGCTGCATGAGTTGGGCAACGGTGACGGGCTCGGCTACCGGCGGTGTGATGAGTGCGATGCTCATCTACCTGTTCTTCTTCTTTCCGTCGGCGTGCTGCCTTTCTTGATCTTGGCGGATCTGGCGTTCGACTTTCTCTAATCGCGCCTGCAAAACATCGGCAACTACGGCGGGAGCGACAGGCGTTTTGGCCACCTGGGCGCCGGAGTACCCGCCGGGCAAAGGAGGTGCAGCGGACGTGGGTTGAGCGAACTTTCGCGCCCGTCCGAGGTTTATCAGGTCTTGCGCGACGCCGGGTTCCATTTCGCGCATCTGGCCCGCGTATTGACCGTCAAGAATTTCTACATACATGGCTCAACCCTCTTGAGTCGCAATATAAAAGCCGCCTCTTTTTCGGTTTCGGAATGGACCTCGATCATCAGCTCCGTGTCCGTCCCGGAGCACAGTTCCTTGGCGAGAGCCTGCGCCACGGTTAAAGCCCTCTCGACATCGGCAGGCTCGAACATGCGAGACTCCAAAAAGAGAGGGAAGCGGGATGGCTCCGCCCCCCTCGTTATGGCCAGCAAGGCAAATTAAACCTGACCGGAAGCCGACAGATCGCCCGTGTATCGACCGCCTGACAGGATCCCAATCGCATCAAGAAGCTGTGGCGTAGTGCCCAGACTCCCGACTGCGACGTCAATCTCAACATAAGTCCCGTTTGCCGCAACCAGTAGGTCATCGGAATCGATCTCAATCCCGACAATTTCATCGGCTACCTCGACCGGCGTGTATCCCGCCGAGGTGGCTTGGACCCACTCGGTGAATACGTCAAACGGTGCCGATGCGGCGGACTGAAGGGCATATTTGAACGGAATAGCGACGCCGGACCCGCCAGATTCTGCCAGGAAGACGTTGAGCACGATGGCACCGGTGGGTCCGCCCGCCGCCCCGAAGCGCAGGAGAAGAGATGCGTGTGCCCAATTGGCCATGTTGAAGCGAACGCCCGTGAGTGCGGCGCCCGCGCTGACTGGAGGAATGAGATTGACGACATGACCATCCTGTGTCGCCCAAAAGCCTTTTGCGCTCATTGCGTAAATCCTTTCGTTGAGTAAAGGAAAAGGCGCTTTGCTTTACACAAGCGCCTTCGCGTTAAAGTTTTGTGCCCAATTACCGGGTTTGCAGGATGACCTGAGGAGACATGGTCGGTGGCGCAGTGCCCCCAGTCGGGTAATACGGCTGGAGCGGCGTCTTCCACCACGGCTGCCCGTCTGCCCTCATCATGAAGCGGAAGGCCATTTCGCCGGTCAGGAAGGCCACATGCATTGAGGAATCTGCACGCAGATCCTGCCGCATCGCCATCAGATAGCCGCTTGGCGACCAGAGAATGATGTCTCCCTGAACTCCGACAGCCGACGTTTGTTCAATCGGGATTACCGGTCGGCCGAACATCATGCCGCGGCCGCTTGTGTTTCCAGCCAAGCCGGGTGCCGTATAGATCAGCACTTGGGCCAGAGATGGGGCACCAATGGTCAGCGGAATCAAACCGGGTTCGATGGTTTGATTAATGAGCCAGACCGCATCACCGCGATAGCCCGCAGGCATACGCGACCACATGTTGAGAATGTCGGTCGAGGATGGCGGCGTCCCCGCCGTACCTTCACCCGAGGCATAGGTCTGGATGATGGTGCTCGGAGCATTCATGATGCCGAGCGGCTGTCCAGCACCGGTCCCGCTGATGATGGATAGGTCGAGCTTGAACGCCAATTCCTGAGGGACGACCTTGTTGACATAGCTTTCGACCAACGCCGTGTCCGCAAGAAGCTCCTCGGTCATATAACAGAGCGCGATCAGCTTGTGTGCGGTCAATTGCCGCTCATCAAACTTTGGCTTGGTAGCCGCATACTGCGCAGCTTCAGCCAGCCAGTAGCCCAGTATGCCGCCCCATCTTTTCCCGTCTTGGCGACTGGTTTCGTCAACGGCCGGAATCAGGAGCCGGTCAGAGTTCATCTTCATTTTATCGACGAGACTCGCGACCTGGCCGGTGTCCCAAACGCGCTGGAGCAGGGTCTTATCGTATTCCGGCTGAACAAGAAAGCCGCCATCATCGGGAACGCTCTCAGATGATCCCAGGGCTGCCTTGATGCGCGCGTCGGCCAAGTGCGCATAGCCGGTGCTCACGGCCTTCATTGATTTCGCCAGGGTGCACAATTGGTCGCCGAGCCCGCGCCAAGGCTTCTTCTCTGCGCGGTCGTCGCCGACTTCGATGAGGCTTGAGGCGGGAGTGTTGCGCTCCTCTTCCTGCATCAGTTCGAGGCGTTTAATGTCGCCGTTCATGGCTGCGACGGTACCTTTTTCGCCCATAATGGCGTCGTATTCGGTCCGTTCGGCTTCGGTTAAATCGCGGCCCGCGGTCGAGGCTGCCTTGAAAATGGCATTAGCCTTGGCCAGCGCGTCCGCCTTCTTTTGGCGAAGTGCTTTCAACATGGGATTCGTCTCCGTTTTATGTTTTGGTGCAGGCGAAAGCTCCCGTGCATCGGCATTGGCCGGACCCGGTTGCAGGTTGCGAAGGCATTGGCCTTCGAAGATTTTGCGATTTGCCCGGCAATTTTATTAGCGGCCGGAGGTAATAAAATTACGGATCTTTTGACTTAACCGCCCTTGCGAACCTCACCTCGCCGCATCTCTGCGTTGCGGGCGGAGGCGGCGGAGGCGTTCTAGGCTGAGTAAAGATTTCCGCAGACGCCAATTCTTCCGGTGCCGATCCCACCACCTCAATGCCAGTCGGAAGGATCAGGAATTTGCACTCCGGGCAGCGGTCGTTCAGGTGAGCCAGGAATGCATTTTCATCTTCGGCCGTCCTGAATCTGCCTCGCAACGCATAGATCTTTCCCGGTTCAAGACTTGCAATGGGCTTCGGCTGGATCACGACGCATACTCCGCCGAACGCAATTCGTGACGCATCCGCTCAAATCCCCGGGCACGCGTCTTGTCAAGTTCCTCGGCGCTCATCTTGGCATTGCGCTTGCCCGTGGCCGTCTCGCACATGCAGCCTTCACATGCGCAATCGTCGTGGTCGCAGTCATCGCAATCGCCGCCGTCGCAGGGGACGCAATCGCAACTGCAACCGTCATCGGCTCGGACTGTTTTTGCTGCGGGGACGCCTGACTGAAGTGTTTCAACAGCGGCACCGATGCGAGCAATTTCCTTCACGAATAGCTCCCCGACGCCAATCGCGGGTGCGCTCCCATCCGCCTGGACAACTTCTGGCTCAACCTCTTCCATCTGTGCCACTGCCCGCGAATTTCCCGCACTTTTCCCAGTCCCGGACTGGCCTAAAACGTCCGCCAATGTCCCAACCCTGTCCGCCATGCCAATTCGGACTGCAGTCTTTGCGTCGAATACCCGACCCTGGCCGAATTTGCTGTGTACCTCGTCCTGTTTGATCCCACGACCGCGCGCGACAGCTTTCTCGAATGCGATTCCGTAGGTGTCAACGATCAGCTGGAGGTGTTCCCGGGCGGAATCTGTCAGTGGGCCCAGACTGTTTCCCTCTGCCTTGTTTTCGCCGAACTTGATCAGTTCCAGCTTGATGCCCGCAGCCTCGAGCATCGCCGAATCGTCCTCGTGCATGGTGTAGACGCCGATCGAACCGGTGAGCGAAGACGGACTGACGACGATTTCGGAGGCCTGCGCCGCCAGGTAGTAGGCCGCCGACGCGCACAGGCAATTCGACACGGCCGTGATCTTCTTTTGCTTTCGCGCCTGGTAGATTTCGGTGGCTAACTCGTCGACCCCATCAACGTCACCGCCCGGGGAATCGATGTCGAGCACGATCGAACTCACGCCGGGATCCTCGACCGCCTGGCGAATGGCTGCGGAAAGGACGGCTGTCGATGTCCCTGACGAGCCGCCCGATATGTCCGCCATTTGCCGATGCATGATCATCCCATAGATGGGAATGACCGCGATTGCACCGGGCTTCGCAGCAGTTTGCTGCGATCTTGCTGCAGCCGCCTGGTTGACGGCGCGAATTGATTCGATTACCTCGGGCACGCTCGATCCACCCGCAAGCTTAATCTCCAGGAACGCGAGCATCTCCTGCATTTTCTGCTCGTGGACGTACCAGAGTTTTCCGGCCAGTGCGCGCCGGATGTGCGGATAAGCTTTCATGCTTTTCTCCTGCTGTGGCCTATACTGCTGACATGCGCGTGGGCGACGTCGAATACGAGATGGTTCAGTTTGAAGTGATACCGAACGAGCAACCGCTCGGTGACCCATACGTCATCGTGATCCCAAGCAGTGGGGATGAGGACGGCAACCCCCTACCGAGTACGAAGATGATTCGCGCATTGACAATTCCTGTGCGCACCCACGACCCTCGCATCACGCAGCCCCCACGGCAAGACTCCCGTCGCATATACTTTGTGAATGCCGGACCAGTTTGAAATCCTTGAAGCCTATATCGATCGATACATCGAAGATCAGCGAGTTTGCGGGAACCCTGCGCGCCGTCAGGACATAGCCGAGTTTTGCACCTGGAAGAATATGCCGCTCGGGCACGAACTCGACCGCATCGGCCACTTGTTAGAGGACTATCCGAGCGGAGGGACGCCGAGAGATATCGCCTTATGGCGCAATACCCGCGATCCCGGTTGCCGCGCTCCGTCGCTAGCTTAGCCGCTTACGCTTCCCCCACTGCTAACGCCGCGAGACGCATGGATTCGGAAAGTTCGATCTTGTCGATGAAGCCAAGCGCACCCGGCGTACCGTTTTCGGCCAGTTCGGCCATGATGGCGGACGACCGCTCATAGTACTCCTGGCTCACCGACACCGCGCCAGTCATGTCTAGGTGCATGACCGCTGCCACGAATTTCGCATGCTCGTCGTAGAACTCTGTCAACTCGTATTCGTTCGCGGTCCCACGCTCGACCATCTTCCGCAACCCGGCCACTTCTTTACGCACGCATCGGTCCGCGGCCGAGTTCGCCATCAGCTTCAGTTGTTCAAGGCGGGTGCTCGCGATCAGTCTCTGTTCCTCAAGTGCGCCGGCATCAGGATCGTCCCCATCTTGGCCGCCGCCATCCGGTCCGTCATTCGGGTCGTCTCCGGGCACCGCATTGGGCGGTGGTGCCGTGCTGACCGGTGCCGCGACTTGGTCGAGCGGTGCCCAGTTCAGCGGCCGCCAGAATTTCTTGCCGGCGCCCGCAGGAATCGGGTTCAGGCCTTCGAATGCCCTCACCTCGTCCTGGCACATGAATCCGAGACCAAGCGCCTGGGCATATGCCGCATACCGGCTAGCGGTGTCGCCGCGTAACAGTGCGGCCATGTCGAACTTGGCAAAGAATTTCGGCGACGTGATCAGGTCCCGCTGAATCGCCTGTTCCCAAAGTGTCAACCTGGGCGAGATGCAGTGGACCGCATACATGATGTTGAATTGCTCGACGCTGGCATAAGAAGCCGTCTTCTCTGTTTCGCCGATCAGATGTGGCGGCACTCCAAAAACGGAGCAAATCTCGATCCGGCTGAATTTCCGCGCATCAAGCAGTTGTTGATCGTTCGGGTTGACGCCGATCATCTTCGCCGTCATCCCTGATGGCAAAAGCGCCATCTTGCCCCGATTCGCGCCCGTCTGGCCACGTTGCCAGCTCTCACGAAAAGCCTTCTCGTCTTCCTTGGTCTTCCAGATACCGCCCTCGAGCGCAATCGCCGGCCTGGCGTCATTCCGCAGAAAACGCGCCATGTAATCCTGCTGCGCGAGTGCGACGCCGAAAGTATCGACCCCCATGGCTACGGTTGACTGCCCAACGATCCCGTCATCCGAATAGTTGCGGAGGTGGAACACTTCCTCTTGCATCAACCTGCGCGTGTTGTTCGTCAGAGGGTCGTTGTAGTCGTAAACGATGTTCCCGGACGGCTTCAGTTGCTTTACCGTCACGCGATCCGGATGCAGCGGCTTCAACTGATCGACGGGCCCGCGCTTCCCGGGAACGATCTCAGCATATGCATTGCCCCTCAGCTCGAGGTGGCCCTCCATCATCTGCTTGAACTCAAAGGCCGTCTGCTGGCTATTCGGCCGGCTGTACAACACATCGTAAAGTGGATGTTGCGTGACCAGCTTCTTTGACCCGTCCGGCGCCTCAGTGTAGATCTTGCACGGCATCATGCCGATGTTGCGGCCGATGACGCCAACGCAGGCTAAGACAGTGGCCAGACGCTTGGCAGTGTCCTCCGTGACCACCATGCCGCTCGATGAACCGATGCCGAGCTTTTCGTACCAGAAATCGGACCATGGTGCAGGAGCTCCGCCGCCAGATTCCTCGTCTGCGCGGAAGCCAAGAAGCCCCTTTATGCTCTGGATCAGACCCATCGGCCACCTGTTCTCATATCCACCCGACCGTCGTGCTGGTGTATTGCCGCACCGGCGCGAGCATCCCGCGATTGAGCATTGTCACCGTGGCCTGGATTCCGTCGATGCGCTTCGAGGACTTGAGCCGTTCCGGTTTCGATGGCTGCACCCCGTCCTTGCGGTCATATTGAACTTGCAAACAGGCGGCGTGCCAGTTATAGACAGGGTGATTGGCGTGCGCGATCTTCTTATCTAGATACGCGGCCAGAAGAAACTTGGTCGGCGCGCTCAACTGCATGAAATTCTGCGGAACCTCAATCGCCGTTATGCCGTCCTCATCGTTGATTTCCATCGCAGTGCTGCGAAAATTCGCGCGGTCATAGGCCAACTCCTGGATGTCGAACATTTGCCGACCCCACTGGATCCGCTCCCTCACCACGCGAAGGTCGTAAGCGTTGCCTGGCGTCTGTTCGACGAATCCGCGCTCAACCCAACTTTGAATCGGAACCCGGCAAATACGTGCGAAGTCCGATACCTTCTCCTGGGGGATCCAGAAGAACGGCAGCAACTTCCACGGTTCGTCATCCTTCTCGGGCGGAAACCCGAAGACCACCGCCGTCATGTCCGTTGTCCAGGATGCGTCCACGCCCACATAACAGCGTCGCTCCAGCAGGCCCCACTTTCGGATTAACAACTCGACGTCGAATACTGGCCATGTCCGGAGATCGACCCCGCCATCACATGCCAGCCACTTCGCCGTTTCGATGATTGGGTCGGTCTGCGAAGTCATTGGGACATTCAGGTGATAGCGCAGATATGACGATTTATTCGCTGGCTGAACAAGTGCCTTCTCAAGTTCGACAACGATCGCCGCATCTTCTAGAAATCCGCCCCGATCCTCATGACTGGGGTTCGCTTCGACACGCGCCTCGCGCGATTTCCAGTATTCCGGGTCCGCCTTAATCTTGGCATTGTTCGCTTCCCAGATTGCCGCGTAAAAGTTATCCGACGCGGTCGGGTCCGACAACACCCGCTTTGCGAATTCGTACTCGGCGAACCAAAGCGGTGACTCGTACTCCGCGCCGGCAGTCGTGATCGCAATATCCAGCGGCTCGCTTCTACTGATCTGGCCCTTGGTTGTTACCTCGTAAAGCGTCTGGGCCGCCGCGGTCTTCCAGCGGTGCATTTCATCCCGGATGTTTAGACTCGGACGAATGCCGTCCTGAACATTGCCGTCTGCCGAAAGCACTTGATAGGTTCCCCCGCCGTCGCGCCGGATGATTCGTTTTGTGCTCGGCAAAACTTTCAGTCTGGCGCGCAACTCCGGGTTCGCATTCACCAACATCGCGGATGCCTTGAACACGATGCCGGCCTGCTCCTTCGCGGCCGCCGATCCGTATGCTTCCGGGTTTAGTTCATCCTCCATGAGGATGTGATATAGCGGCATGCCGCCGACAATAAAGGACTTGCCGTTTTGTTTTGGAGTAGAAACATACGCGCGACGGAAACGTCTTTTCCCATCATCCAGCTTTACCGTTCCAAACAAGCTCCTGATGACCGTCCTGCCCCAACCCAATAGCTGGAGATTCAGCGGCGGATACAACACCCGCTCGTAGAACGCCTCGACTTTGCACCCGCGGCATTGAGGCTTACCGTTCGATCTGGTCTCGCACCATGTGTCGGTCTGACAATAGGCGCACGTGTCCGGTCGGTAGTTGCTACCCACACAGTTTCATCTCCAGCGGATCCACGGGCCCGCCAGTGGTCCCGCCGCTGAATTGCGCGTCGAGGGTCTCAACCCTGGATCGCGATGAAGGAGTTAACCCGAACTCGCGCCGCTGAATGACTGCCCGCACGCTCAGATCCCGAACCGAGGACATGGCCATGCGCCCGCTCGTCATGCTTAGCAACGCCATCACCGCACCGCCCGGGAGCACTTTGTTTTCCGCCTTCGCTTTTTTCTTCAGCGTGCGAATCATTTTCCAGATGCCCGCGTAAGCCTCTTCAATGAGCGCCTCGTCCTCGCAGAGATGCCATAACGCCCGCTGGTCGACGCTGCGCAGGATGTATGCGCCGGCCATTTCGTCGATCAGCTTTTCCCAGATCCGCGCGGCGCCAGGACTCATCCGTTTCGGCTTTACTGGCAGCCCGGCTGGATATTGCGGCTCGTTCTTCGGCATCGGACGGCGCGAGGGATTGCCTTCGAGCTTTCTTAATTCTGTTGGTTTCGGTGCTGGCCCGCGCTTGCCCATTTTTCCTCGGCTGTGACTGCTACACTGATGTCCTTCGCCGTGCGTTCTTCTGATACGTAAGCGGGGCGTGGGGACTGGTAATCTCCCAATCGGGGTACGTAAGCCCCGGCCCTTCGCTTTCCCTTCTCTTCCCTGGAGATTTTCCCTATGTACTTGATTTAACTAAGGATAGGCACCGGCTTTTTCCTTGACACCTAGCGGTGGTCCGATAGAGTTGACCTTGTTAGACAGAAACGAACGCGACCTACCAAGTCGCAATCAGGAGACGAAAATGAACACTTTCACCGCACCCCGCCCGACGTCCATCAACCGAGTCCAACAGCCCATCACCCTCGAAGCAGTCCGCAAGTTCGCGCCCTCTGCTTTCGCTCCTGCCCCTCACGAATCCCGCTCCAGCCGTTACGCTTACGTCCCGACCGGCGACGTCATCAATGCCCTGATGCGCGAAGGATTCCAGCCCTTCTCCGCAGTGCAGAGCCGCACCCGCGTCGAGGGGAAGCAGGATTTCACAAAACACATGATCCGTTTCCGTCATGTCTCGACCGATATCGCCCGCCAAGTTGGCGACGTTGTTCCCGAAGTTGCCCTCATGAACTCCCACGACGGCTCATCTTCCTATTGGCTGATGGAAGCCATGTATCGTCTTACGTGCCTAAACGGGATGTTCGTCAGCCAGCCCGGCGGCCAGACCCTCAAAGTCAACCACACCGGCAACATCGTCCATCAGGTGATCGAAGGATCTTTCGCCGTCATCGATCGCAGCGTGAAGGCCCTCGACGTCGTGAGCGATTGGTCGCGCCTTCAGTTGACCAATGGCGAACAACAGATTTTCGCTGCTGCTGCCCACGAACTCCGTTTCGCCAACTCTGAAGGCGAAGTCACGACCCCGATTACTCCCGCCCAGCTACTCTCCCCGCGCCGCGCCGAAGATGCCCAGGACCGCGGCTACGGCCATAACACCGCCGCATCCGATCTGTGGCGTACCCTTGAACGTCGTCCAGGAGAACGTCATCAAGGGCGGACTTCACGGCATCGCGATCACGACCGATGAGCGCGGCCGGCGTCAACGTCGCAACGTCACCACGCGGACCGTCAACGGCATCGATCAGGACGTCAAACTGAATCGCGCCCTGTGGACGCTCGCCGAGAAAATGGCGGAACTCAAGACCGCCGCCGCCGCCGCCTAAAATTCCTTGATCCACTTGAACACGGGCGAGCTCACCCCTCGCCCACAACCCAACGCCCGAGGTGCGCCCGTGAACGTCTTTCTTGCCATCTGTTTCAGCCCGGCGATTTCCGCCGCGCTCATAATTTTATCGACATATCTAGCCGACAGCGTCACCGGGGAGTGAGTGATGACGTATACTCGCCCTCAATTCGAAAACGTCCGGGAGGACATCATGACAAGCCAAACAATGTATCAGCCCACCATCGTAGCCCGCATACCCTCTGACATCCCCACCGATCAACATGCCTATATCCATGCCAAGATTGCTCAGCTCAATGCGAGTCTCAAGCCGTCTTACTTTACACACTCTTCGGCGGCGTGGGCGGCGGAAAACGCTTTGCATGGCTCCGGCATTACCGCTTGCGCCTGGCCAGATGCAGTCGCAGTAAAGACTCCCCGCCCGGTGTGGGATGGGCGCACCTTTTCTGTCGTGGTTCGAGACCCCAACTCGTGGACCCAAGATCGCGATGGCGGAAACTGCGAGTACGAGATAAGCGCGCACTGCGGCCACAAACATCATACCGAGGCTGCCGCAGAACGATGCCTCCAGAAACTAACCGCATGGTATTGCAACTGCGGCGAACGCAGCGATGCGCATCACCGCCGGTGTTCCTCCTCGACTGGACACACGCAAGACTCAACCTCGGCCCGCTGGTATCACGCCAGCGTCGAGTGTTTCCCGAAAGCGGAGATCAAATGAACACGCAAACAATCTTCGCCCAAGACCCGCAGTCACCCTTTGGCTTCGCGGAAGACGACCAGCCCGTGATCGCCTTTCCGCTCACCCTCGCGGAGAAATATCAGCCCCGCAAGCTCGACGACATGGTCGGGCTCACTGCGCCGCGCCGAATCCTCAACGCACTCGTAAAGGCACCGCGAGCCTGCGCCATGCTCTTTGTCGGCAATCCAGGAATCGGAAAGACGATTGCCGGTCTCTGTTTCGCCGATGATCTAGAAGCCAGCCTGGTCCACATCCAGTCGCAGAAGTGCGACGTCGCTACCCTCGACAGCCTGCGCGATCGATTCGCCTATCACCCGCCCAAAGGTAAGTTCTGGGTCTGTCTGGTCGACGAAGCGGATCAGATGAGCGAAAAGGCCCAGATTCAGTTTTTGTCCCGACTCGACGCAACCGCCTCACTCGTTACCGGATTCGGAGGCGCGTCCATGCGACAGTCGCCGCCCCCGATCATCTGGATTTTCACCGCCAACGGAACCGGCGATCAGGGAATCGTCCCGCCCAAAACGCTTGAGAAACGCTTTCTAAGCCGCTGCATGGTGATCCCCTTCGAGCCACTCACGGAGGATGCACTGAGCGAATACCTGATGCGCGTCTGGACCAAAGAGGCTCCCGACTTCGACGTTGACAGCACATACTTCCATCAGCTCGCTCGCGGTGGAGGAATCCGCGAATCGCTGATGAGAATGCAAGTAGACATTCTCACCGGCGCCCCGCGTCCCGTTCCGGTTATCGAGCCAGAGCCAAAATCTGAGCCGCCGAAACACTGCAGACCAGCTCCTGAACCGAACCCAGCCGGCCGTTACGTGCCCCAGTGGAAGCGAGTCTATGCCGGCCAGGCCGTCGACCGCCTGAAACGCATCGACCGCTTGCTAATCTCGCACTCGGTCGAGACTCTCATCCGAGACGTTAGAACCAGCAACCTGCCACGCGCGCCAAAACAGCCCTGTCTCCTGGTCAAACGGGAGAGTTTTGAACAGGCGATGTCGCTTGTCGCCGGGATGAAGGCGTGATGTTATTCACCTACGGAGAACTTTCCGACTGCCTCATCCCGGAGTCTGGTTCAATGACATTGCCCTGTTTGACTCTTCACGCGCATTGGGCGGCCGCAATCTTTCAACTCGGCAAAGACGTCGAGAACCGGACCTGGTCGACTGAACACCGCGGCCGGCTCGCAATCCATGCTGGCAGACGTCTCGACCCAGCCATCTGCGCCACGCTTGGACTCGACCCCGACAAGCTCGTCATCGGCGCCATCCTCGGCACCGTCGAGTTGATCGAGATCGTCACGAACTCGCGATCGCGTTGGGCAATGCCCGGACACTATCACTGGGTGCTGGCCAACCCCCGCCCGCTCGATCAGCCGAAACCACACATGGGAAAGCAAACTCTGCACACCGTCACACTCTAGCGTTTTCCCGCTCCAGACGTCCGCAGTGCGTCGGGTTCGTCCCGATGGCCCTAGCGAAGGCCTGGCTTCGGGGCGCCTATGCCTAAGCCACCTTCAAAAACTCTTTGGCTGGCAGCAATTCCATCGGCGCACCGATATACTCAAACACTGCGCAGGGTCGACCGCCGAACGCGCCCACCGCGGAAGACGTCAGACCCTCCCGAGGGCTGAACGTTCCGCCCTTCTTGACCAAACCCCAGAGGTCGCCGCGCCGTGCATATGAGCGAATGAGCGACGGATGCGCCGGGTACATCCGGAAGCGAAAACCCAGAGCACGATAAGCCTCCGCCAGTCTCGTCGATAGGATGAGTGCCAGCCCGAGTCCCTGCCAGTCCGGCAACGTGACCAGACGGGAGATCGCCTTCAGGTTTTTTACCTTCGCATGCGGACGGTGCAACACGCCGCAGAAACTCGCCGGCCGCCCATTCACAAAGAGACAGAAACATGCCGCCGCGTGGTTGAGTTCAGCCGTCAAATAGTGAAATGGAGAGAACATTTTCCAGTAGTCATACGAGACGCGCCGTATTTCGACGTCAATGGGCGGGCGTCCTTGAAGTGACCTCCGTGCAAAGTTCATGGTCGCCGGCTCGAGAACCCAGTCGGGTTGCAGCCAGTCGAGGATGTCATAGTGGCACGACGCCGCAACGAACCGTTTGCCGGTCTTGCGGATGTACTTCTGGACCGCGTGGGCCCCGATCTGTGCCACCTGGCGATCGACGACGGACGTAAACTCGTCCATGACGATGATCGGCTCCGACGTCATCAGCCGGCGCGCGAGCTCGACCCGGAACCGTTCCCCATTGGACAAAACCGCGAAGGGACGCATCCAGGCCGGTATCGTATTGAATCCAACCGACTGGCAGATCTCCGAAATGTCCTGCATCGAATAAGCCTTGTCGAAGTCATCGATCACGCTCCGGGATCCCCAGTCCAGCACAGGCGGAGCCGCGAACATCCTCGATAGAATGGAGGACTTGCCGCACCCGGACGGGCCCACGATCAGCCCCACATTCCAATCGAAAGTCTCGATAGGCAAATCGCCCTTGAACTCGATTCGCGCGCGTTCGGCCGCCGGCACATCGAACATCGCCGAGAGTTGACGGACGCGAATCGTCTGTTCAATCTCCGACTCGACTATGAAATTAAAAGCAGGCACTTTAGACCCTCCGCTTCGAGTTTCTGCATGAGTTGGCCCTGATGCGCTTCGCTGTCACACTGCACAATCACCTTGTAGGACAGGTTCATCTCCTGCTGCAAGGTCTTGAGTGGCTTATCCTCGAGCAGCCCGGCCAATTCCTTCTCGTCCCAGAACGGCGAAAGGTCAATCTCCAGGGACTTCAGCACGCCCCGGTCCCATTCGAGCGACAATTCACTGGCCCGATTGTCGGCGACCGCCAGACCCTTCGCTTTCGAGTCCGTCGACAAGTCCAAATCCATCCGTTTTACGGCGATCAGTTCCGTGCCATCGGTCTCGATGATGCGCACGCCCTTGATTCCGCCACCCGCCGCCTGGCCAAGCGTCTTGTTGCCGGCAATCAGCCGGTTATTCTTGTCCAGCAACACGGACCGGCCGGCGCCATAGTCCTGGAGCGACTTTCTGATCACTTCGCCGCCGCGTTTCGTTCCCCGGTTCGCATTGTGATCGTCCTGGATGATGTCCGAAAACGGGACCAGATCCACCGGCTCAACTGTCGAAATTTTCCGTCTCGCCATAAAACCTCAAAAAATCTCAGAAACCTGCGAAATCCAGCGCTGACTCTGACGCTGTGTCTACGGGGCAATCCCCGTAAGAAAAACACCCCCCCCTACCCCCGGGAAGTGTCGGGGAAGTGTTTGCTGGCTTGACTCGCGTGGGTCTGTCTGGCGTTCGTTCTGCTGCGTCTCGATGGCTGAGCCTGTTAGCACTGCGTCGGTGTTGCCCCGAAGGCCCAGGCGTCAACCTCGGTGCGGGAAGCTTGAAGGTGTATCCGTACCGGTAGGCTTGCGGTCGTTACCGAATGCACCATCCTCGAGGGCAGACTTGCGACCGTGATCTTCTCTGGTCAACCCCTGCCAGTTGTTCACGTCCCAGAACAGCGTCATATCGCCATGGTGCGGGACAATGTGGTCAACCAGCTCTGCAGGGTAGATTCGACCGTCATGTCGGTTGAAGATATCGACCGCGAAAGGATGAGCTCGGAGAAAAGCTTTCGATGCCTTCTGCCACCGCCTGCCATAGCCGCGTTCGTTAGCGGATGCGGTCTCCCGCGTTGGTGCTCGCTTGGTGATGCAAGCCGAACAGAATCCAGCGTCGACCAGGCTCGCACATCCTTGGGCGCACGGTCTCTTGGGCGCTGTCGGCATTAGGTGTTGATGTGCAGAACGACTGGGCCTAAAGCGAACCAGCCACACCGGAATGAACGGTCCTCGTTGCGAAAGATGTGTTTGCCAAAGAACCACTCGCTTGATCTGCGAAGATGCAGTTTCATTTTCTCCTCCACGGCATGGCACCTTGGTTGGATTGCTTGGTTACGGTTACAGGTCGAACCTTGGTTCACGAGACAACGCAGCATTGGGGACGGGCTGCTGATGGGCGAACCTGCTTATCGGCGGCCCATTTTTTCGTTTAGGCTGTTCGCCGACCGTCCAGCTCTTCGCGGCTGATGCAAATAGGTGCCACCGGTGTCCAGCACTCTCGCGCCTCAATACGGTACTTATCCGCAGCAGTTCGCAAGTTCAGCACGCATGCACCGCTATTCCCGTATAGCTGCGCGGCGATGGCAATGCGCAATTGTTCATTCTCCTGCTCAAGCTTGGCGATTTTGAGCGCCTGGTATTCGATCAGCGATCCCTTTGTCATGGCTCGTCCCCATAAAAATCGGCCGCCCGAGTGAGCGGCCAGTCTGCCTTGGTTCTCTCGTAGTGAGAGTTGAATTAGCTTCAATCCGCGGTTGCCGGCGCGCCATGCCACTTTTAGTGAAGCGATTCCATGGGCATGGAAAATATGGAGCCGGACGCTGTATTGATATCAGCGCTGATTATCTCGTCGGCGATCCACGCTTCGACCAAGTTGCAGAGCTCTAAGAACCGTGGATCTGATGACTTGTGCGCATTATGAGACAGCAAGGCAAATCGCTTCCTGAATTCTTCACTCATTTTGCCCTCCTAGTGGAGCGGATGGTCGACAGGTGCATTGAATCCCTGCAGTGCGTCCACCTGAATCAGCAACTCCTTGATTCGCTGAATCTGTACCGTATTCATTTCTGCGAGCGGCAGCGTCCTGAGTATGGCCAGCGCAAGCTCACCTTGAAGTCCTGGCCAATCGTAAGGACCGCTCTTCACGCCGGTTTGTTTCCACCCTGGTCAGACGGCTTATCGAATCCCAGCCCGGGCAAATGGATGTTCAGGCTCGGCATGCAGGATCTGACGTTTAAGGCGAGTGCAATGATGAAGTTGATTCCGGTTTCGTAAGCCTTCTTGACTCGCGGATAGCCTGCGAACACGGTCGATTTTGGCAGAATATTGCACACGAATGACGCGATGGTTACGGTTGTCGTGGCCGTTGCCCAGATTTGACCAAGTGGCGGAATGTGCATTTCGGTAACCTGCCTTGACGGTTCGGACTCGTGATAGGCTGAGCGAGTTGCGAAGCGGAGACCTAGCAACGAGCGAACAGTAACGCGCCCCGCATTTTGCTGAGGTTTAAATAGTTCTCGCTTTACGCCTGCGAATTCAAAATGGCGGCAATGAGCTTTTTATCGAGCGTGGCGAAAACTGCTTCATTACCGGCCAACTCAGCTTTCCAGTTATGGTCCGCGACAATGATGACCTGGAGTAGTTCAGCCGCGTAAGTCCACTTGAAATCTATCTTCTGGAACGTGACCGAGCCCGAGCTTGCATCGTCAATCTTCAGGTTCGATGCATCCGGATTCGCGCCCATGGCTTCGACGAGCGCGGCATATTGTTCCGTGCTCACCGGTGTCCAGTGGGCGGTTTCTGGTGCGACGTAAATCAGTGACGGCATTATCGGATCGCACCCAACAGCAACAGCACGATGACGATCAGGATAATCAGCGAGATTCCGCCCCCGCCGTAATAGCCGATTCCGGGGCCCATGTGATAGCCGCCGAGGCCGAAAACGAGCAGGAGCACGATCAGCAAAATAATCATCGGTTCTCCCTTCAATTTGATCGCAAAACAGGAAGTGGGCTTAGCCAGCGACTGCCGGCTGCGTGTTCAGGATCGCGACCACAGCCTGGATGATGTTTGGCACGCTGACGGGAACAGTGATTTTCTCGGATGCCAGCAACTGCAGGACAGCGGGCTCGACAAGTTGAACCTCGTCGGCAAGCATTTGCTCCGGCGTCAATCCAGTCGGGAGCGCGGCTGATTTCGCCTTCACCTCAAGAACAGCGCTCTGAATCAGGTTCAGCGCAGTCACGGCGCCGGCTGCTTCAGGTGCGACTGTCGGGAGAATGAGCGACACGAGCGACGCGGCAGGAACGGCATATTTCTGCGCGTACACGAGGCCTTTCTCGGCATCTCGACCGACCAGTTCCAGAATTGAGACGAATTTCTTCAAGTCGGCTTCGATCTTCTGGCCAACGGTTTCGGATGCGGCAACGGGAGCGGTGGTGCTCATAGGTTTGACCTCGAGTGGTGCTGATGTCGACGCGGGTGAAAGCGGCGCCTGGTGATGATGTAAAAAGGGAATTTCCATTAGCTGTATTTCTCCATGCGGGCCAAAACCTGCGTGCCATAAAGCGGGTTCGAGCCGCCATTCCAAAACTGCAAGGCCAAGTGAATATCGCCGTTCGCCCTAGCTAGCTGCCTCTTCAGGTGGACGGTTCCCCAGTCTAATCCGGTTTGCGGATCGCACAATTTAGGAAGGTCCCCGGTGTAGCCTTCTTCTCGGGCAGTCTCGCCGATCAGCTGCATCAGGCCCCAGGAAAACGCTCGCGCTGCAGCTTCAGTTGTGCCCAAATGCAGCTTGGCGACATAGCGCGCATAAAAAGCCGGCTCGTCTCTGATTGCCCAGGGATTCCACGCGGATTCCTGTTCGCAGATCGCGCAACAGAGCGTTGGGTCAATCCCGGCATTGGCCGCGCGCGCTTTTGCCAATGCGATCAGGGCTGGGTCAAACGTCACGATTGGGAATCTTTCCTGAGTTTCATCATGTTCGAAATGGCCATGGTGCCGACTCCGACCACGGCGGCGCTGATAATCGAGAACCAGACCGTCTGCTCGCCGTGACTTTCGGACACTTCCCGGGCCAGGGCTTCATGCTTGTCGCGTAAACTTTCGGCTCGCTGATCAGTGGCGTTCAGGTGAGTATCGATCGCATCCAGGCGAATGTTCTGGCCCAGATCCCAGTGGCTGGTTGTCCACTCGTTCTGAATCGCCTGGGTCTGTTGGCGCTGAATCTCCTGGAACTGTGCCGAGGTCATTTGCGGGCGAATGTGCGGCACGCTGATCAGCCACATGGCCCCGATTCCGACCAGCACGCGTTTACATGCCAGCAGCATGAATCGGCCCATAAGATTCACCCGTTAGTTCACCGCAAAAGAAGCGGGCAATAGGAAGCGAGCTGATTATCCCGCGCCGCCATGCCGAGCAGGTAGGAGAGCGCGGCCAGCTTAGCCAGCTCCGATAGATGCTCCTCGCCAAACGCGGCATTCTCGGTGACCCGAGGCCCCATTTGGCAGCTAACCCCGCGAAACTGATCCAGGTTAAGCAGGAGCCGGATAGCCGCGCCATCGCTAACGACTTCGGCACTCCCATTCTGGAGCATTTGCCGCCTCTCGTCTTCCGTGACGACGAAGATCGGGCTTTTGCCGTAGATGGGTCCCCTTGCATAGACGGGAGACATGCGAATTACGCCCTTTTCGCGGTAATCATGCGCGGCTCTGCACACAGCACGATGACGGCTGCTTCGTTTCCGTTTTTTGGGAATGGGATTCCTCGCAGGTTAAAACTGCGCTCACCGGGAGGGAACGCGGACTCTCAAAGGGGGTGTTTCAGGTGGAAATATACAGGAATTTGTACAAGGTTGCACAGCAGAGGTCGCTTGTTGAGGCGGATAATGCAACTTATACACGTTACCGACGTCACCAAATCCAAAAATTTCACTCCCGCGCGAGTGCACAGGGGACATTCCCATGAACGTGCATACGGGAACCACCAACTCAATTCTCCTTCAACTGGCCTTGACCGAGAAGGTCATGCTCCGTCACATGCTGCACCACAATTGGTCAGGCGTTACGGTGGCCTCACAATACTGCGGCCGCCTGGATGAGGAATTGCGCCGACGCCACGCCGCAGCCAAGAAAGCCCAGCACCGGATGTGTGGTATTTGCCTGCATGACCGCGTCTTGCGGATGCTCCACGACCTGGACAAGGAAGTGCTGCGAGAGGTCCCCGATAAGCCTGCGAAGAAGAAGGCGGCGAGGCAGAGGAAGGCAGCCAGCCAGGTGACAGCTTAGTTCCGGAGGTTGAGCCTAACCCCTCCCCCTCTAGAGTGGCTAGGCTCGGTCTCCGTCATCGCGTGAGATCCCGCAGAGTGACTGCACTATAACGGCAAGTTTTCCCTGAATTCAAGCCTGTTGCCGATTTGGCAGGGTAACCACCTTGATTACCATTAAGTAGCCAACGGGACAATTTCCTGTATTGGCATGCGTGTGTTTCACTTTGATCCAATTCTAAATTTTGCTTTAGAAACTGGCGAGAAATGGCGTCCGGTCTCTGATTCGCGGGGGAATACTGTGGGCCGACCTGAAAACACGGGAATCCAGACCGGGCTTGATCCGGCGCAAGTGGAGCGGGAGCGGGTCGCCGCGATGGATGAAGTTGTGCTGTTTGCGCTGCCTTTTCCCCGTGCTGCAGAATTGTGGCTGGAGCAGCATAAGCGTTACATCAAACCGAATACTTACCGGAACTATCAGGCGTCGGTGAGGCTGCTGGTGATTCACTTGGGCGATACCGTCGTCAAGGACATTCACATAGGCCACGTCCGCGCATATCAGAACGAACGCGGCAAGAAGGCCGGCCCTTACTTGCTGAACAGCGAACTCGGCGTCCTGCAGATGATCCTAAAAGAAGCCCGCTGCTGGAAACCGCTCGCTGATTTGTATCGCCCGATGCGCGTTCCAAAGCGCCACGCCGGGCAAAGCATCAGCAGTGACGAAGAGCGCATTCTTCGCGAAGTGGCGTTCAGCCGGCCTAAGTGGCGGCTTGCAGCGCATTGCGTGGCTGTCATGCTCGCCACGACAATGGGATTCGGTGAACTGCGTCACGTCCGACGACGCGATGTGGATACGCGACGCAAGTGCGTCACGGTGCGAGACGGGGCTAAAAACGATTTTCGTGATCGCACCATTCCGTTGAATGCCTCGGCCTACGATTCCATGTGTTGGCTCCTGGATCGATGGGAGGACCTCGGCGGCAAAAACGAAAGCGATTTCATCCTCCCACATCGGCCGCGAGCGCTGAAAGGCCCATGGATTTTCACTGAACCGATGACAGCGATCACCAGCGCGTTTGGTCGAATCCGCAAGGAGGCCGGACTGCCAACGTTCAGAATTTACGATTGCCGAGTGCAGGCGATCACGAAACTACTTAGTAACCCCATGGTGAGCCCGCAAGTATCGAAGGAGATTGCGGGGCACATCAGCCAAGCGATGCAGAACAGATATTCGATTCAACAGTTTGATACCAAAAAGGCCGCCTTGGACGCTCTAGAATCACCACAGATTCCGCCAAGAAAGCCTGTTGAAAAGATTTCTGAAATACCGCTTGCGGTCATTCGTAAAATAAGCGTAAGGTAGGTTTCGTAATGAAAACGTATACAGAAGACGACGTGAGGGAAGACATGCGGAGGGAGTTCGCCAAATCCTCCATGAGCCAAGTTGCGCGGGATAAATCTCTAAGCGTCTCATATCTCAGCGATGTTCTTACGGGCCGTCAAGGTGTCAGCGACACCATAGCAAAAGCGTTCGGGTTCCTTCGCGAGGTAACAACAGAAGTTACGTTTAGAAAAGCAAGCTAAGGGACCCGGTAGCTCAGCTGGATAGAGCGAGCGGTTCCTAACCTCTAGGTCGGCGGTTCGAATCCGCCCCGGGTCACCATCTAAGCAATTAACCCCCACAGTTCAACACTTGAATATGGGGCCCTGAAAACGAGAGTTTCCGTGCAAACTGTTCCTAA
>Ga0182024_10001207_pt1 | contig 66908 bp, 57 predicted proteins | sample P32metaG_FD_120480 | JGI IMG/M metagenome (GOLD analysis project Ga0182024, IMG submission 120480) | Permafrost microbial communities from Stordalen Mire, Sweden - P3-2 metaG (Illumina Assembly) | ecosystem: Environmental > Terrestrial > Soil > Wetlands > Permafrost | place: Sweden: Stordalen... | reverse complement strand
CATCGCATCCTGGGGCTGTAGAAGGTCCCAAGGGTTAGGCTGTTCGCCTATTAAAGCGGTACGTGAGCTGGGTTCAGAACGTCGCGAGACAGTTCGGTCCCTATCTGGTGTGGGCGCAGGAGATTTGAGGGGAGCTGTCCCTAGTACGAGAGGACCGGGATGGATTGACCTCTTGTGTACGAGCTGTCGCGCCAGCGGCATCGCTCGGTAGCGAAGTCAAGAAGAGATAATCGCTGAATGCATCTAAGCGAGAAGCTCGCCCCGAGATAAGATCTCCCAAGTCCGATTCGTCGGACTAAGAAGGCCGGTCGAAGACTACGACCTTGATAGGCGGGGGGTGTAAGCGCAGTAATGCGTGAAGCTGACCCGTACTAATCGGCCGTTCGGCTTAACCATAAAACTTTCCTAAATCGTCGCACGATTCAGGCAAGTATGCTTTACAAGCCTATTCAGTTGTCTCTGGAAGTTCGACGTTGGGCATTCGAGGCGCAAACCTCGGATGCCCGTCTCGAACTTCTAACATTTTCCTGGTGGTCATACCGCGAGGGTCACACCCGTTCCCATCCCGAACACGGAAGTTAAGCCTCGCAGGGCCGATGATACTGCACGGGTAACTGTGTGGGAACGTAGGTCGCCGCCAGGATTTAATTTCTAAGGGCCGCTCGCTCTGCGTGCGGCCCTTTTTGTTTGCACAGAATGAATCTTGTGGCCTCGGCCCTGCAAAAGCGGGCCGAGGCTTTTCTTTATTAGGAGAGATTTCTATGAGCGAACTGCGTTCCGGAACAATGCATCTGGACGACGCGGAATTCGTCCGCGCGTTCGAAAGCTGCGAGCAGCCGAACACATCATTCCATCATGCCGATCATGTGCGCCTGGCTTGGCTTTACGTCCGCGAACATGGCGAAGAGCAGGCGGCGCAGCGAATGGTCGAGGCGATCCGGCGATTCGCTGCATTCAACGGAGCCACGAAGAAGTTTCATTACACCGTCACGCGTGCCTGGGTGCGGCTCGTTTCCGCCGCCTACAGCGGAACTCCCGCTGCGAAATCATTCCCAGAGTTTGTGGCCGCGCACCCGGAACTACTCCAGCTAAACAGGCTGGACCGGCACTATTCGGCCGCGGTTCTCGATAGCGCCGCAGCGCGCGAGACCTGGGTTCCACCCGATCTGGCTCCGCTTCCTTAACTTCTCCGAGCCTGTGGAACCGAACGGTCTTTTGTGAGTACCATAACTAAAATAGACCTTGCCGGGATCAGAATTCCGCCGATATAATTGCGATCGTACAAATAATGAATCGCGCTGCTGAATACCGGTCTAGCTTCGCCTTTACGTACCGCCTCCTCACTTATTTTAGCGGGGGGAGCGGGCCGGCGAAGCTTGTGCGCGACTTTCTGATTCACTAGCAAGCCACACAAGAGTTCGATCCGCCGGCCGCTTCCCCGCAAGGGTAAGCGGCCGTTTTGTTTTTGGGGACCACGGCTCTTGGATGAAACAACAGGAAGGGGAACGGGCTATGAGGATCGAAGACTGGCGGACGCGAATTAACGAAGTAGATCAGCAGCTCGTACGGCTGCTTAACGTGCGCGCGCAGATTGCCATCGAGATTGGCCGCTCGAAATCCGAAGCGGGCATGGAGATTCACGATCCGGCGCGCGAGTGCGAGGTGCTGGCGCGCGCATTGCAGGGGAATCCCGGCGTTCTGAGCGAGGAAGCTGTTGAGCATTTGTTCCGGGAAATTGTGCGCGAATCGCGGGAAGCAGCACAGCAGGCCGTCGCTTCGCGTGTTCAAACCGGCGCGGCGGATTCGGTGCGCTCGGAAACATCGGGCGGGGCCGAATCGTGAGTTCGCCGGGGCGGCTGCGAGTCGCTTTCCAGGGCGAGCGTGGCGCATTCAGCGAAGAAGCGATCATCCGTCTGCTCGGCGAGCAAGTGGAGGTAGTGCCGCGGCGGACATTCGAGTCGCTCTTTGCGGCCATCAACGATGGCGCGGCCGACCGAATCCTGGCGCCGGTGGAGAACACCCTGGCCGGTTCGGTGCACCGTTGCTACGATCTGCTGCTCGAAAGCACCCTGGAGATCGTGGCGGAAGTGGTGCATCCGATCGCGCACTTCCTGATTGGCCCGCCGGGCGCGCGATTTGAGAACCTAGCCAGCGTGGAATCGCACCCGGTGGCACTGGCGCAATGCGAGAGCTTCTTCCGCCAGCATCCAAAGATTCGACGCCTGCCTGCCGAAGATACCGCCGGAAGCGTGCGCCACGTGGTCCAATCCCGCGACACCACGCGCGCGGCAATTGCCAGCATTCGTGCAGCGCAAGTATATGGCGGCACCGTGCTGGCCGAGCATCTCGAGGACAATCGCGCGAACTACACACGATTCCTTCTGCTCAATTCTGCGCAAAAATCTGCAGCGCGCATTCCCAGCGCAAACAAGCTCTCTCTCGGGCTGCAGTTGGCGCACAGCCCGGGTTCGCTCTGGCACGCGCTCGGCGTGTTCGCGCAGCGGAAAATTAATCTGCTTCGGATCGAGAGCCGGCCGGTGGCAGGAAGGCCCTGGGAGTACATGTTCTATCTGGATTTGGCGGCGTCACTCGCGGACGAATCCACGCAAGACGCTTTGCGCGAATTGCAACAACACGCCAGCACGGTGCGCACACTAGGCTGTTATGTGGCGGCGGAAATGCCGGTCGTTGGGTAGGACAGAGGTGGCCCAAAAGAGCAGCGGCCCAGCACAAGGCCGGGCCGCTAAGTTTGACGGGCTGGCGTCGCTTTCGCGTACGCTGCCCACTGCCCATAGGAATGCCATATCGCGCCGCGCGGCGCAACCGTGATTCTTAGCACGGCTCTTCGCATCGCTCACGGTTGAGTATTTAAGAAAGCCAAGAGCCGCCGAACTCCCTCTTCGAATTCGCGCTCCTTCGCAATCAAACTGATCACAAGATATCCGCCGTTCGGGAAATCGAAAAATTGCCCGGGGTGAACAAGGACCGAGCATTGTTCGAGCACGGCCACCGCGAGATCCTCGTCGGCGCGTGTGGCCGGCGCCCGCAGGATGCCGTACCATCCGCCTTCTCTTTGCAGGCGCGTGACCTCCTTTTGCGCAAGTAACCACGAATCGAGGCGCGTGAGATTCGCAGCGATCCGCGATTTTAATTGCACCTGCATATCGCGACCGATCTCCAACAGCTTGCACAAAGCCAACTGTACGGGAGTTCCAGTTGAAAGGTAGGTGTCAGCGATGATTTCCATCCGCTCGACGGCAGCTTGAGCCTGTTTGTCGGGACCGTTGACGGCAACCCAGGCGAGCTTCATCTGCGGCAGCGCGGATATCTTGGATAGGCCGCTCAGCGTGAACGTGAGGCACGCGTCATGCAGGGCAAACGTCGGTTGCGCGGCCGGCTCCGCGGTGAAATCCAGGAACACTTCATCGGCCACGATCGCCATTTCGCGTTCGGCACAGAGTTTGCTGAGTTGCGCGGCTTCTTCGGCGCGAAGGAACGAGCCTGTAGGATTATTCGGGTTCACCAGTAGGATTGCGCGCGTGCGCGGAGTGATGCCTGCGCGCAGCGCTGCGAAGTCCATCTGCCAGCCGTGGTCGTAAAGGAGCGGATACGGCGACAAGCGAACGTCGTTTAAATCGGCGAGAAACTCAAACAGCGGGTAGCTGGGCGCCGGCACAAGGATTTCATCGCCCACCTCGCAGAGCAGCCGAAAGATATAGCTGTAGGCCTCGCTTGTCCCCGCGGTGAGGATAATGCGCTCTGGGTCCACACCACCTCGCCCGCCGCCATGGCCAATGCGCTGCGCATAGTACCCGGCAACAGCCTCTCTCGCCGATCGCATGCCTTTGCTTTCAGGCACGTATTCGAGCGTACGGCGGTCCGCAAGCGCCTGCAGAATCTCGCGGTCGGGATAGACAAACCCGCACGTCGTCGGATTGGACGCCGTCAGATCGAGCAATTCCACGCCCCCCGCACGATGCGCGTCCAGCGCGCGCGCGAAGCGGTTCGGCTCCAACTTCCAATCGGTGCGGCGGGCAAACATAGGTTCCCTCGCGCGACAAGGCAAACTTATACCATGTCAGAGAATCTGGGCGGGTGGGCACGCACGGCAAACATCCCAATGCGGTATTTCGCGGGACACGATCACAGCCCGCTGAGACTGAGGGGGGGGAAAGGGCTATCTGTTTTTCTTGTCGGACTCGACCTTGCCGTCACGAATGAAGATTGTGCGCCAGGCGTGTCGCGCGATGTCCGGTTCGTGGGTGACGAGAATGATCGTATTGCCTTGCTCGTGCAGTTGAGCGAAGACTCCCATGATCTCTTCGCCCGTCTTTGAGTCCAAGTTGCCGGTAGGCTCATCCGCCAGAACGATGGAGGGCTTATTCACCAGGGCGCGGGCAATCGCCACCCGCTGGCGTTGTCCTCCGGAAAGCTCGTTGGGCTTGTGGTACATGCGGTCGGCCAAATCCACCATTCGCAGCGCTTCCTTGGCCCGGCCGAGTCTTTCGTCCGATGGGGTGCCGTTGTAGATCATCGGCAACTCGACGTTGTGCAGCGCCGACGCGCGCGCCAACAAGTTGAAGGTCTGAAAGACGAACCCGATTTCCTTGTTGCGGATGTAGGCGAGCTCATCGTCATCCAGTTCGCTCACCTGTCTCCCAGCCAGCCAGTATTTTCCGCTGGAAGGACTATCGAGACATCCAATCAGATTCATCAACGTGGACTTACCCGAACCAGAAGGCCCCATAATGGCCACGTATTCGCCGCGGTTGATCTGGATATCCAAACCGCGCAACGCGTGAACCTTCTCGGCGCCCATTTCGTAGGTCTTCCAAAGGTTTTCGGTTTTGATGGCAATACCCTGATCAACTAAATCCTGCCGAAATGCTTCGGAGGCGGACGTTTCCACGGGTACGGTGAGATGAGTTCCCATTTTCCTTAGACGCCGCTCAGGTGGTTTCCGGCTGGTTGGCTGCCGGTGACTTGTTGTCTACTTTGACGGGTGTATCGGGTTGTAGCGTGCGAAGCGCTTTGTAGCTGCCCGTGACGATTTCGTCGCCTTCCTTCAGGCCGCCCGTGATTTCAATATCGGTGACTCCCGAGATGCCGGTTTGCACCTGGACAAACGTCACCTTACCGTTGCGGATCACGAAAACGCCCTGGATGTCGTCCTTCTTGACGCCGTCCGCGGAGGTCTGGTCCGGCTTAGCTGCCGCCAGCGTCACGTCCGATCCTCCCTTATTGGCTGCTTGCTTGGCGGCGTCCTCAAGCTGTTTGCGGGACCGCATCGCAAGCGCCTGGATGGGAATGGCCAGCGCGTCGTTCTTTTCGGAAGTCATCATCTTAGAAGTGGAAGAAAGACCTGGCCTCAGACTCAACGGCGGGTGGTCGAGCGTGACCACGGTCTTAAAATCTCGGGCTTCCTGCGAACCTGTTGTGCTCTGTGTGGTCGCCAGTCCCGAGCTGCGCAGCACGGCCTGAGAGCCGACTTCCGTGACGACCCCTGAAAATACCTGGCCGGGCAATGCATCAATGGTTACGGTGGCCTTTTGGCCCACGCGCAAATTGATGATATCGGTCTCATCCACCATGGTTTCCGAAGTCACCACAGCCATGTCTGAAATCGTCATCAGGTAACTGCCGGCCGAGTTCTGAATGCCTGGAACGACGTCTTCACCGACGCGCATGGCGATATAACTCACCACGCCCTCAATCGGGGCGCGATACGTGGTCTTATTCAGGACGTCGCGCAAATGCACCAGCGTTGCCTTGCTCTGATTCAAAACGAATTGCGCCTGCCCTATCTGGGCCTTCGTCTGCGCCAGGTGCTCGGTAGCGGAAGCTACCGACGATACGGCTGCGGCGTAGGTTTCTTTGTACTGGTCATACTGCTGCGCGGGGATGATCCCGTCTTTGATTAATAGCTCTCCGCGGGTGTTGTCACTCTTCGCCTTGTCGAGATTTGCCTGCTGTGTCCTGAGGTCAGCCTGCGCCTGGCGATAGGCCGCCTGAGACGACTCGAGGGAAGACTGCATGGAGCTTAGCAATGCTGCCTGGGCATCCACATCGGCCGAGGGCTGCACACGGTCAACCGTCATCAGGATGTCGCCGCGCTTCACGTGATCGCCTTCTTTTACGAGAATGCCGGTGATCCTGCCGAAACCTTCCGCTAGCACGTTGGAATAGGTTCGGGGTCTGATCTCGCCCGAGGCCGTCACAATCGAAACGAGGTGCTCTTTTCCCACACGCGTGGTTTGCACCGTCACGACGTTCTTATTCGCCTGGTTGACGCTGTACCAGACAATTCCACCGGCCACGGCGAGCACGCCGAGTCCCATCGCTACTTTTTGCCAAGTCTTCATCTTAGGGTTTCATTCCTTCGCTTGGTAGGAATCCAACAACCGTCCCACCTATTCATACGTGCCCCCCGAGCGAAAAGTTTCCGTCTTGCCGGCCTTGCGGAACGCCAAGTTGCAAAGCCAAGCCGGACTTTGGCGCTGGAAGGGGTTCGGAGAAGGTATGCTCCGGTGGACCTGCGTGCCGACCGTGCGACCTGCAAGCACATTTTACGCCAGTTTCTGCTCGGGGAGCAACCCCTGTCCACCGCAATTGCATCGTCCACCATCGAGCGAACGCAAAACGGCGCGAGCCACACATTTAATGAATAAGCCATTTGTAATGATTGGGTTGGCGATAGGTTTGGGCCTCGTTGCGGGACAGGCCGAGCTGCATCCGAGCTTGGCGCAAGGGCAGGGACCCGGCGCCCAAACAGCATGCTCGCGCGTTACCCCCAGCGGACCAACCTTCGCCCACGACATCGCCCCGATCCTCTACCAGAACTGTGCTTCCTGCCATCACCCGGGCGGTTCGGGCCCGTTCTCCCTTTTGACGTATGGAGAGGCGAAAAGGCATGCGCACAAGATTGCTGATGTGACCGGCCGCCGGTACATGCCCCCCTGGCTACCCGAGGCGGGCTATGGCAGTTTCGCCGGCGAGCACCGTCTGACCGATTCCCAGATCGCCCTTATCGCGGATTGGGTGAGGCTGGGCGGGCCGGAGGGGCCGGCTTCTGAAACTCCTGCCGCACCCAAGTTCGCCGAAGGCTGGCAACTCGGCACCCCAGACATGGTTCTTGAAGCGGCGCGCCCGGTTACATTGCCGGCATCCGGGCCCGATGTGTTTTGGAACTTCATTTTCTCGCCGATGTTGAAGACAAAGCGCTTTGTTCGCGCGATCGAGATTCGGCCTGGCAACCAACACGTGGTCCATCATGCAAACGTGATCGTGGACCGCGAAGAGTCTGCACGGCACCAGGAAATCGACCCAGGGGCCGGGTTTCCCGGGATGGATCTGAAAATCATGCGCACGACCTTCGACTTCGATAGCCATTTCCTATTTTGGAAGCCGGGCAGCATGCCTTGGGTTGAGCCTGAAGGCCTCGCGTGGCAGCTCAATCCGGGCGATGACTTGGTGCTCAACGCACATCTCCGGCCGACTGGAAATGTCGAACAGGTGAAGCCTTCCATCGGCCTTTATTTTACGGATAGACCTCCTGATCTTTTCCCTATGCTGATCCAGCTCGAGGATGACGCTGCGCTCGATATTCCCCCTGGCGATCGCGATTTCGTAGTCAGCGACCGCTTCCGCATCCCGCTGGATGTGGAGGTTCTTGCTGTCTATCCGCACGCTCATTACCTGGGACATTTGCTGGAAGGCTATGCGACGCTCCCCAATGGCGAGCGAAAATGGCTGATCCGCATACAAGATTGGGATCCGAGTTGGCAGGCGGTGTATCACTATCGAGAGCCGATCCGGCTGCCCAGGGGCACGATCATCTCGATGCGCTACCACTACGACAATTCCGCCGGTAATCCGCGGAATCCGAACCATCCTCCACGGCGGGTGCAGGGCGGTAACATGGCCATGGACGAGATGGGCCATCTTTGGCTGCAGGTGTTGCCTCTGGGACCAGGAGACCGGCGGCGCGAACTTGAGGAAGCTCTGATGCGGCATCGTCTTGAGAAACATCCCAGCGATGTGCAGGCGCGCGTTATGTTGGGCGCGCTGATGCTCTCGCGGCTCGATCCTGCGGGCGCGGTGACGATTCTAGAGGAGGCCGTGCAAATGGACCCGAAGCAGTCCCGGGCACACAATTTGCTCGGCGCCGCGCTCACAACGATGGGTCGCCTGCCCGAGGCGTCAGCACAGTTCCGCGCGGCTCTCGAAATTGAACCTAGCTACACGAACGCCCGTTACAACCTTGCAAAGACGCTGGCGAAAACAGGCCAACTGAACGAAGCTTTCGGGGAGTTTCAGCAGGTCCTGAGCGCCGTGCCGCAAGACGCGCACGTCTACAACGACGTGGGAGAGTTGCTGGTGCGAATGGGAAAGCCGGGCGACGCTGTGGGGCAGTTCGACAAAGCGCTGTCTCTCGATCCTTCGCTTGAGGCCGCCCGAAAGAACCGTCAACTCGCCCTGCGACAATTACCCCAGCAGTAGTCTTGCAGGGACCCGGTGGATGGTTGTACTTCCCGGCCTCGGGGGAGCCTGACAGAGCACAATGCCCGGTCGCCCAAGGCAACCCCCATGCCCGGGATGAGGTCTAAAGGAACAAAAGGGGTGGTATACTCCCAAATGAGCAAGATTGCGCAATTGACGTTCCTTCCGTTAGGGGGCTAAAATCGCGGCCGGCGTAATGGGGGAGAGGTGTCTTTATGAAGAGGTTTGGCCGTTGGTTCATAATGGGAATTATTTCGGCCGGTCTGGCAGTTCCGGTTGTGCTTGCACAGGACGCGCAAAGTTCCGCGGATCAGAGCAAGAAGCAACAAGACGACGCCAAGAAGCCCCCGCTCACTAAGGATCAAATCAAGAAGCTCTATAAGGAGCTGGATAATACCTATAAGACTTGGCTGAACGAAGACGTCGTCTACATCATCACCGCCGAAGAGCGAACGGCTTTCCTGCAGATGGCTACGAACGAGGAACGCGAACAGTTTATCGAGAACTTCTGGCTTCGCCGCGACCCCACACCCGATACACCCGAAAACGAATTCAAAGAGGAACACTACCGCCGTATTGCTTATACCAACGAGCGTTATTCATCCGGCATACCCGGATGGAAGACGGATCGCGGCCGCATCTACATCATCTGGGGCCCGCCGGATTCGAAAGACGAGCATCCCGCTGGCGGCCCTTACACGCGGACGCCTGAAGAGGGCGGCGGTGAGACTTCCACGTATCCATTCGAGGACTGGCACTACAACTATCTCGAGGGTATCGGAAATAATATCGATCTTGAGTTTGTGGATCCGACCGGCTCGGGCGAGTATCACCTGACCACCGATCCTTCGGAAAAAGACGCGCTCACTTACGTGCCCGGCGCCGGCTTGAGCGATATGGAAGCCATGGGGCTGGCGGATCAGACGCAGCGATTTACTCGTACCGATGGAACACACAGCCCGACCTCGGTTTTCGACGCCAGTAACACCGACAACGAATTTAGCCGGATCGAACAGTTCTCAAAAGTGATGCAAGCGCCGCCCGTGAAATTCAAGGACTTGTCCGAATTGGTGACGGCGCGCATCGTGCGCAACCAGATCAATTTCACTTGCCGGCAGGATTACTTCCGCATCACCAGCGACAGCGATATGGTGCCGATCACGGTTCTGATCCCGAACAATCAAATATCGTTTCAGGAAAAGAACGGCGTCCACGAAGGGTCGCTCAATCTTTTCGCGCGCATCAGCACGCTGGGCGGTCGCATCGTCCAAACCTTTGAAGAGACGCTCCCGAAGGATTTCCCGGATACGCTCTTCCAGAAGGAGCTCACGCGGCAATCCATCTATTCAAAGGCCCTTCCGCTGAAGCCTGGACTGTACCGGCTCGACATCGTGATCAAAGATGTGCAAAGCGGCAACGTGGGAGTGGAGAATATTCGGCTGGCCGTCCCGCGCTTTGAGGATGAAAAGATTGATGGCAGTAGGCTGATTCTTTCGGACGACATCGAAAAGGTACCGGCGAAGCAGGTGGGCACCGGCATGTTCGTGCTCGGTGACACAAAGGTCCGGCCCAAGGTGCAACAAGAGTTCTTTAGCGATCAACCGCTCGGAATGTACCTGCAGGTTTACAACCTGAAGGAAGACGAGAAGACGCACAAGAACAATGCCGTCGTGACCTATCGCGTAACCCGTGGAGACCAGGAAGTCTTCAAGACAACGGAGACTTCGGGAGAGCTCAAGCAGACGGGCGTCGAACTCACGATCGAAGGAAGATTGCCGTTGCAAACTTTCCAACCGGGGAAGTATAAGCTGGAAGTCAGCGTAATCGATCAGGTCGCTAATCAGACACTCACGCGCACGGAGGAATTTTCGATCAAGGCTCCGGCGCAGGAGCGGGCGTCGAACTAAGCAGTAAAGCGGAGGCCGTGATGGCTCTTACTTCGCGGATCCTGAAATGGATGTTGATCCTGGGGCTTTCCCTTGGATCAAGTGGGGCAGCGCGAGCTGCATCCGAATTCGGCAAACTCTCGGGGGTCGTTGTGGATCCCGCGGGCACGCCGCAGATGGGTGCAAGCGTTACCCTGCTCGCGGAACGCCCGGGGTCGGTTTTTCAAACCCAGCTCTTCACAAATCAGCGGGGCGCTTTCGCCGACCCGCAGATTGCCGCCGGCCTGTATGAAGTCCACGTCACGCTCGCAGGCTTTCTACCCAGCGTGCAGCACGACGTTCGCGTAATTCCCAATCTCAACACTCTGGTCCACGTCGAGCTCAATACAGTCTTTGCGTCATTGGATCGGCTTCGTCACGGACCCGAGCAGCAAAATGGCGCGGACGATTGGAAATGGACGCTCCGCGCTTCTGCCGCCACGCGGCCGGTATTGCAGTGGGTGGATGCAAACGATGTTCAAACCGTGTCGCAAGACGAAAGCGATTCCAATCCGGCGAAGGCGATTCGAGCACTCTTTGAGCTGACAAGCGGTTCCGACCATCCGGGCTCGCTCTCTAACTCACCCGACGCGCCGGGCAGCGCCGCTGCATACGATTTGTCGGCCGGCTCCATGGGCCGGCTATTGATGGCTGGCGAGGTGAGCTACGCTCGCGATTTCCTCCCGGCCACCAGCCTCGCGGCAATTTGGGTTCCGCTGGGCAACAATCCCGACGGCCCGGTGACCGAGTTGGTGGTCCGCCAAACGCCGCTCAACAGCGATGGCTTTTCGTTCCGTGGCGTGCGTCTCGATCAGCACAGTACTTTGGCGATCGGCGATCATGTAAAGCTGCACTATGGCGCGGAATTCGTAGCCGCGACTCTTGACACCACGACCGCATCCATCCGTCCGAGCGCCGATTTGGATGTCCGGTTTAATCCGGATTGGGTTGCGCACCTTTTGGTGGCCAGCGAGCTTGGCTCGGAAATGCAGCCGCAACCGAGTCTTGATGGAGCAATCGGCGAGTTGAATTCGTTCCCAATCCTCTTGCGGCGCGACGGCCGGTCTGCACTGGAAGACGGATGGCACGAAGAGATTGGCATTCAACATAAATTCACGGAACGCGCCAGCGTTGAAGCCGCAGCATTTCACGATCGCTCACGCGATACGGCTGTTTTTGGCCGCGGTGCCCTAGTTGATTCAAACGTCTTGCCTGATCCGTACACGGACGCCTTCGTTTATGACGCCGGGGCTTCGGAGTCCTGGGGATCCCGCGTTGCGTATAAGGAAAAACTCACGGACAATCTGGATTTGGCAGCGGTCTACGCGTTTGCCGGGTCCATGTCGCCGACCGACCTCCTTGCCGACGGACCGGTGCAGGGCGCGCTGCAGATGCGCTACCGCCATAGTGTGGCGATGCGAATGTCCGGCAAGGTACATCGAACGGGCACGGAGTTCATAGCCAGCTATAAATGGCTCAGTGGGCCAAGCTTGACCCAGCAGGACGCTTTCGGTGAAGCGTTGTACGATCTCGATCCCTATTTGAATATCACGATCCGCCAACAGCTACCCATACCCGGGAGCTTCTGGAGCGGGCGCTGGCAAGCGCTGGCCGAGGTTCGAAATCTTCTCGCGCAAGGCTATGCCGCCATGCCGTCTCAGGACGGGCAGGTCCTGCTCACTCCGATCTGCCGGTCCTTCCGTGGTGGCCTAAGCTTCCAGTTTTGAGCACCTTTCGGTGGCCTACCACAAATGGAATGCTCTCTACAAAATACCGTAGCGTATCTCCCACTGGGTGGTGGGCTGTCCCTAACCTCTCTTTCTGTATATACTTGCGCGGTACCTGCTGACTTTCAAGCTGGCAGGAGACGTGCTACGAGTTTCGCTAGAATCTACCCCGCGAGTAGTGTGTGGACTGGGTTATGCCGGAAAGCCTAAGAGTTCGGGTGGGTGCGGTCGCGTTGGTCCTCGTGACCCTGATCGCCATCATCTTTTCCGTCATTAACTTCCAGCAACGGACCAAATTTGAAAGCCCCGATGACGGCGTCTCTTGGTTGGATTCGCCCATTGGGGTAACCGCTTGGAACGTCACGCCGGATTCGCCGGCGGCACGTGCCGGCATTAAAATTGGCGATCGCGTAGTCGCCGTCAACGGTTCCCCGATCGAGCGTGCCGTTCAGGTAACACAACGGCTCTGGCGAGCGGGCCTCTGGACGGAAGTTCGTTACCAGCTTTCCCGGAATGGGTCGGTGTTCACGGCGCCGCTCGTGACGGCGCCGGCCGAAAAACCCACGTCTATCGAAGGCTACCTGCGTGTGGTCGGTCTGCTCTATCTCTTCATAGGCCTGTTCATTTTTGCACGCAGGTGGAGCGCTCCAAGGGCCGTCCATTTTTACGTCTTCTGCCTGGTCTCTTTCATCGGGTGCTCGTTTCACTTCACAGGCAAACTGAGCACGTTTGACACCGAGGTTTATTGGGCCAACATCATTGCCTGGCTCCTACAGCCGGCTCTCCTGCTTCATTTCGCCCTTGAGTTTCCAGAGCGCGGCGGAGCACGCGGCCTGCGCCGCGCGGCAATCGCCTCAGTTTATGCCGTTCCTACGATCCTGGGTCTGGTACAGGTTGCGGTAGCCGAAGGGCTTTTCGGATTTGTACCGTGGCTGGGCTCCCGAATTTTGCTGGACCAGATTCGTTTGGCTTATCTGGGGATCTATTTCCTTGCGGCCGCGGCGGTTTTCCTGCGTAGCTATCGCCGCGCACCGAGCGGAATATTACGCCAACAATTGAAGTGGGTGACTGGCGGCACGTTCGCAGGAATTCTGCCCTTCGGCTTGTTCTATATTATTCCGGTCTTCTTCGGCGTGGTCGCGCGGCCCTGGATGAAATTTTCAGCGGTGTCCCTGGCGTTGATTCCTCTTTGCTACGGCTACGCCATCATTCGGTATCGCTTGATGGATGTGGACATCATCTTCAAGCGCGGCTTGGCTTACACGGCTGCCACGGCCGGTGTGGTCGCGGTCTATTTTGGGATCATCGCATTGGTCGGTGAACTGTCTCACGCCGCGTGGACGGCTGGACCCGGCGGCGCGATGCTGGCCATCGTCCTCGCGGCGTTTCTGCTGCAGCCGTTTCGCGATTGGACGCAGTCCCGCCTCGACCGCTTTTTTTATCGCGACCGCCTGGACTATCGCCGAACGCTGATTGAATTCGGCAGAACCCTAACCAACGAAGTGCATCTCGATCCCATGTTGGGCTCGGTGATGGAGCGTATTTCTCAGACCTTGCTGGTAGACCGGATTGCCATTTTTCAAACTGATCCAACCACCAAGGAAATCCAGCTTTCCCGGTCGCTGGGCCTGCGTGCTCCGGACAGCTTGGATTTGCGCTTCCTGAACCCCGCGCTGCCCGAATTCGCGCGCGGCTATCTTTTCTACGAATCGCCGCGTGCCACATCGGAGCCCGACCCGGCCATCCGGCGCACGATCGAACGGCTTGATCTGAATTACTACATTCCGTGCCGGATTCGCGAGCGCACGGTCGCTGTGCTCGGCCTGGGCAAGACCGTTGACGGCGACTTTCTCTCGAGCGACGACGTCGAGCTCCTCTTTACCATCGCCAGCTATGTGGCGATCGCGCTCGATAACGCTCATCTGTACAGCTCGCTCGAACAGAAAGCTCAGCAGATCGAGCGCCTGAAGGATTTCAGCGAAAACATTGTGGAATCGCTGCACATGGGCGTGCTCGCGGTGGCCCTCGATGGCAACATCGAATCTTGGAACTCCCAGCTCGAGCAGTTGCTAGGTGTGTCTCGGAGCGAAGCCATCGGGCGAGGCTTGGGCGAGGTACTTCCCGCCGATCTCGTTTCCGACATTGAATCTCGCGCCGCGGATGAGCATGTTTCGAGCATTTATAAGCTTCACCTGCGAAACAGGAACGATCGCCTCCTGGTCGTCAATGTCGCCATAGCGCCATTGCTCGGTAAGGAAGGGGAACGGCTGGGGCGCCTGATTCTGGTGGACGATGTTTCCCAACGGGTCCGCATGGAAGAGCAGCTTGTTCAGACGGAAAAACTCACCTCGCTGGGATTGCTCGCCGCGGGCGTGGCGCATGAAGTGAACACCCCGCTCGCCGTGATCTCGAATTACATCCAGATGCTGGCCAAGCAGCTTCCTAGCGAAGACCCGCGCCACACGCTGATTGAGAAAATTGTGAAGCAGACTTTCCGGGCGAGCGAAATTGTAAACAACCTGCTGAATTTTTCGCGTACCGGTTCGTCGCAATATGGTGAAGTGAACCTCAACTCCGTGGTGGAAGAAACGCTTTCCTTGGTTTCGCATCCCTTCAAGACCGCTCATGTGGAAGTTGTGCGCCAGCTCCAAAGCGACCTTCCGCCCGTGATCGGTTCGACAAATCGCCTGCAGCAAGTCTTTTTGAATCTTTTTATGAATGCGCGCGACGCCATGCCACAGGGCGGCATGCTGGAAGTCCGCACGATGTGCTCGAACGGAACCGTCGAGGTGGAAGTGGCTGACACCGGCGTTGGAATCGCGCACGATAACCTAAACCGCATCTTCGATCCTTTTTTCACTACAAAAATGGTGGGACGTGGGACTGGCCTGGGCCTCTCCGTGAGCTACGGAATCATCAAAGAACATGCCGGGAAGATCGATGTCCGTTCGACGCAAGGAAAAGGCACCTCCTTCCGCCTGGAATTCCCCGTCGCCCGGAAAGGCGTGCATGTCTAAAGGCTCCATCCTCGTCGTGGACGACGAGGCGGAAATCCGGGAAGGTCTCGAACTGCTGCTTGGCTCGGAAGGCTACGGCGTCACCAGCGTTGAGACAGCAAGCGAAGGTCTGGCCAAACTGGAAGAGCATCCCTTCGATCTTGTCTTACTCGATGTGAGCCTGCCTGATCGCAACGGCATCGACGTTCTCCGCGAAGTTCGCAGCCGCGCCCCGGACCTCTCCATCGTTCTCATCACTGCCTACGGCTCGATTGATATGGCGCGCGCGGCATTTAAGTCTGGCGCGCAGGATTTCATCACCAAGCCGTGGTCCAATGACGAACTCCTGGCGCAGGTGGCGCAGGCCGTGGAAGGGCGGCGGCTGCGCGAAGAGAACGTCCAGCTCAAGCGGGCGCTGAAACAACGCTACAACTTCCCCAACATTATCGGCAAGAGCGAAAAGATGCTTGCCGTGCTCGACCTGGTCACGCAGGTCGCTCCTTCGCGCTCCACCGTGCTGATTTCTGGCGAGAGCGGCACGGGCAAGGAAGTGATCGCCAAAGCGATTCATTCTGCCTCACCGCGCGCGGATAGGGCTTTTGTACCCGTCAATAGCGGTTCGATTCCAGTGGACTTGCTCGAATCGCAGCTCTTTGGACACGTGAAGGGCGCCTTCACGAGCGCGGTAGCTTCGAAAAAGGGCTTGTTTGAGATCGCCGATCAAGGCACGATTTTCTTCGACGAAATCGCCACCGTCAGCCACGAGACGCAGGCGAAGCTCCTGCGCGTCATTCAGGAGCGCGAATTCATGCGGCTTGGCGGCACGGAAACGATCAAAGTGGACGTGCGTATCGTGGCCGCCTCAAACGTGGACCTAATGGGATTGGTGCGCGAGGGCCGCTTCCGGGAAGATCTATTTCACCGGCTCAACGTAATCTCGATTCAGTTGCCGCCGCTCCGCGACCGCCGCGAAGACGTGCCGTTGCTCGCTGAACATTTTTTCCGCCGATACTGCGAGGAGAATTCCAAGACCGCGATAACGTTCTCCAATCAAGCGATGAAACTGTTGATGGACTACGAATGGCCGGGCAACGTGCGCGAATTGGAGAATGTTGTCGAGCGCGCCGTGGTACTGGCCGTAAGTAACGTCGTAGAACCGGAACTCCTGCCGGAAAATCTCCGCTCGAAGGAGATCGTCCGCGGTGTGCGGCTGCAAATGGCCGAGTTCATGCCGCCTTTACCCGGCGAGCCGGGTTCGCGGCTTGCCGCCGATCATCCGCGGCCGTCGCTCTTTCAAATTGTCGAGGAAGTCGAACGCCGCATCATCACGGACATGCTGGAACGGACGAGCTGGAATCAGACCGAGGCCGCCGAGCGATTCCAGATTCCGCTTTCCACACTAAACCAGAAAATCAAGAGGCTCGGAATCGAAGTACGCCGCCGAGGGGGTTTTGGCCGCACGGACGGCGAGGTTCAAGCCGCGGGCAAATAGCCGCCGCGCGCTGGCGTACCGGCTCGTCTTCGCCGAGTGACGCCTCATACATGCGCGTTCTTCCGTTCGGCGCCGTAACCGCGTGGAAGCAATGTTGTGCTCAGGTCCACGCCGCTCAGGTCCACTCCGGTCAAATCGGTTTCGCGCAAGACGGTCACACCCATGTCCGCGCCGGAAAACTTCGCTCCGCTCACATTGGCGTTGCGAAAATTGGCGTTGCGCAAATTGGCGCGCTCAAAGCAAACCTCCCGCATGTCACACCGAAAGAATTCCACTCCGCTCGCCTGAGCGCCGGTCAAATCAGCATAAGGCAGCTTGGCTTCGGTCATGTCGGTGTTTCGCAGGTCGGCCCCGCGCAGGTTCGCGCGGTCCAGTTGAGCGCGCACGAGTTTGGCGCGTTGCAAGTTCGCGCCTCCGAGCTGTGCGCCGGTCAGGATCGCGTCCGTTAAATTGACTCCGCGCAGATCCACGCGTGCCAGGTTCGCGCCTTCCAGGTTCGCGCGTGCGCCTCCAGATTCGCCACGGTAAAACTTTCCGTGCGCTTCGAGAATCTCGCTGAGCCGCTTCCCCTGGTGGCGCGTGCTCGCGGCCGATCTTAGTCCGGCGCCTCCGCCAAACAGCCTGTCAAGCAATCCCATTGCTGGCACCTCGTAGAAGTGTATGCTGATCCATTCTACAGAAGAAACTCCTGTCCCCGCATATCCCGGGCACAGCCCTTGAGCCAGTGCCCTTCGATCGTTCCCACCCAGGCGGGAGCATGGTTCCTGTAGTAAACTAAGAACAGTGGTGTTGCGCATGATTCACCTGCCTCGCATTCTTGTTTTTTTTCTCGGCATCGGCGCATGTCTGGTAACGTGCCGTCCCGGCATTGCGCAAAACCAGCGCAGCGATCAGGAAATCATCGCCAATCTGGCAGCCGGGCGCGTGGACATTTGCGTTGCGCGTGACGCTATCCTCATTGGCACGGAAAGCCAGAATATCGAACCCGGCTCGCACTCTCCCTTGATTGTGCCTCTCGATGGGGGCTATGTCGGCATTCTTCTCGGCGCGGTGGAGTGGATCGAACCAGGGTCCGGCCTGCCCCCCGTGCGGCTAGACGATGTTCTGGGTCACCTCGCGACGCTTGCAGGGCACGCCGGCACAGTCCTCGAGCCCGGCGAAGCTGGTGATGTGGAATCGGTCGGCTTGGCATTTCTCGAGCACCTGCGGCCGATCACAGGACAGCTTCATCACAAGATTGATCTCGGCCAGGATGAACCGCTCGTCGAATTGCTGCTGCTCGATTTTCACAAGGACTACGGGCCGGAGGTTTGGCTGTTGAGCTACCGCGTGCAGCAGCGGGAGTTGCAGGAAGATTACTGGGATACGCTCGCGCTGCGCCCGTCGTTCGTGCAACTCTATCCGCCGGAAAAGCACGATCCACACACCATCATCGAGACACGCTACCCGGAAGGCGATCGGAGTCCGACGCTTTCGCAGCTCCTCGGTGAGAATGATCCGCGGCTGGCCACGGTGCGAGCGATCGATCCGAAAGTCGCGCAGGCAGCGCAACGGATCCTCGATGGCACAAGCACGAAAGCGGACGCGATCCCCACCATTACATTCATCAAGGGGGCTATGCAGGCCACGGCGCCGGCGGGGTCGAGATTGTCTCTGGCCGTCTTATACGCCGACGACAAATTTGATTGGGTCCTCGGTCCTTCGGAGCCGGTACCGGACGTGAAGCGGGAAGCCGGTGCCCCTTCGCTTCGTCATCCACATCAATAGCAATGGCGTGTGCGCGTTGCTATTGCGCTTTGTCGGCATATTGCTGCTTGACGCGCGCGCTCTTCTCCGCCACGGATTTCGCCAGTTCCTCCTTGTATGCCATGAGCTTCTTGGCGATGCCTTCATCCGATGTCGCCAGAATTTCCGCCGCATAGATTGCTGCGTTCGTCGCGCCCGGCTTATCAATGGCCATGGATGCCACCGGAACCCCCGCGGGCATTTGCACGCTCGAAAGCAGCGAATCTATTCCGCTCAGAACCGTCGTCGCCATGGGCACCGCAATGATCGGAAGAATCGTCAACGCAGCCACCACTCCCGCCAAGTGTGCTGCGCCGCCCGCCGCAACAATAATAGTCTTGAGGCCACGCTCGCGCGCAGACGTCGCGTACTCGTGCGTGCGTGCCGGCGAGCGATGCGCCGACGTCACCTCAATCTCATACGGGATGCCGAATTTCTCCAGCATCTTTGCCGCTTCTGCCATCACCGTCAGGTCTGAATCGGAACCCATGATGATGCCGACCACAGGCCGCAGCCGATTCTTAACTTCACTCACAATTTCCTCCGCGAATCAGGGGGCTGATTTTTCTAGTTCGTTGCGAAGTCCGCAGTCCTTCGATCTTACAAAGCGCCGAATGCCGAAGCCGCGCGGCCGATATCTTTTCGGTGGTGCTCACCGGCAAAGGATATTTTGCGGACAGCGCCATAGCATCGGCTCGCGGCGGCGTCCAGCGTCGGACCGTGCGCGGCGACGCCCAGCACGCGGCCCCCGGTTGTGTAATACATATTGTCCTCGCGCCGCGTTCCAGAATGGAATACCACGGCGGAAGACAACGCCGCCGCCTGATCAAGGCCTGCGATTTCCGCTTCTTTGCGATAATCCCCGGGATATCCTTCGGCCGTCATCACTACGCAAATGCTCGCGCCCGCCTTCCAGCGTACAGCGCCAGGATCGAGGCGCCCCGCAGCGCATTCGGCCAATACCTCAGCAAGGTCAAAATCCATCCGCAGAACAATGGCCTGCGTCTCCGGGTCGCCCATTCGACAGTTGAATTCCAAAACCTGTGCGCCCTGCTCTGTAAGCATCAAGCCGAGGTATAGGAACCCGCGATACGCATTTCCTTCGCGGGCCATGCCATCAATCGCCGGCCGAATGATGGATTCGCGGATTTGGCCAGCCAGCTCCGACGAGAGTAGGTCATCGGTTGAGTAGGCGCCCATTCCGCCGGTATTTGGCCCCTTGTCGCCGTCGAACACACGCTTGTGATCCCGCGCCGGAACCATAGGCACGATATGCTCGCCATCTGTCAACACGATGAGCGAAAGCTCCTGGCCGGCAATCGCTTTTTCGAGGATCACGCGCCGTCCGCCATCGCCGAACTCGCCCTTCACCATCAATCGTTCGAGAAAATCCCGCGCTTCCTGCGATGTGCCGGCTACCAACACCCCTTTACCAGCGCAAAGTCCGTCCGCCTTAATCACCAGCGGCCACCCGGCGCTTGAGAGCGCCTGCTCCGCATCGGCGAATCTATCGTAACAACCGTAGAGCCGCCCGGTCGGGATGTTGTGCCGCTGCATAAATTGCTTGGCGAAAATCTTGCTGCCTTCGAGTTGAGCAGCGGAGCGGCTCGGACCGATCAGACCAAGCTTTCTCCGCGCGAATTCGTCGGCGACGCCGGCGACGAGCGGGAGCTCCGGTCCCACAACCGTGAGATCCGCTTCGAGACGCTTCGCGAGATTGGCCAGCTCGGCCGGCTTTGCCAGATTAGCCGCAATACACTCCGCGTCATTCGCAATCCCGCCGTTTCCCGGTGCGCACCAGATTTTTTTGACGGCGGCGCTCTGCTTCAATTTCCAGACGAGCGCGTGCTCGCGCCCGCCGCCGCCGATCACCAAAACTTTCATCGAGTCGAACGATAGTTGCGGGCGCGCGGCTTGTCAATCTCCACGCCGCTCGAGCGCGGGACGCATTGCTAGTCATTCGCGAACCCAGCCTCCACTTGCTCTAGAGGCTCGGACGTGTTGTGATTTGAACGTGCCGGCCCTGCTCCATCGCATACCTTGGGACTTTGCTCTCCTGCTCATGCTGCTGGGCGTCCTGATCCCGTGGCGGGGAGCCGCACGCGTTAGCGCTTTACTTGCACGCGAAAGCTTCACGGTTGCCGATCGCCTCGCGACGTACGCTTCCACGATCGCTCTGCAGTGGACCCTCACGGCGTTCGTGGCGTGGCGCTGCTATGTGCGAGGGCTCACGCTGGACAACCTGGCTCTAACAGGCGGGGCCGTGTCGCGGACGCTGCCGGTTGCTTTTGGGCTGACCTTGGGACTCGCCGCACTGCAACTCATCGGCCTCCGGCAAACTGCGCGCTCTCAGGCGCCCCCGAGCCGCCTCCTAGAGCTAACACGGCGGTTGATGCCCGGCTCGTTGATTGATTCCTTGGCTTTTCTTGCGCTCGCCATGACGGCGGCGCTATGCGAGGAAGTCCTCTACCGCGGTTTTCTCTTCGAGGTCATTCTCCGAGCGAGCAGCTCGGCGTTGGCGGCGATTGTCGGATCCTCGGTGTTCTTCGCACTGGCGCACCTCTATCAGGGTCGCAAGGGTGCAATTACTACGCTTGTTCTCGGCGCAGCGCTCGCGGCGAGCCGGTTCTGGACGGGCAGTCTTATTCCAGCGATGGCGGCGCACCTGGTTGTCGATTTGATGGCCGGTTTGCTCGGACCGCGTTATCTGCGATCGGCCTCCGGCGTTACCCACAGGGCAGCTTCTGCATACTCCGAGGGTGGCCGCTAGTTCTCATGAGATCTGGCGATAATACTATCATCGTAGTACGTGATCAAAAAGTCGGCGTGCCGACAAAAGACGTCATTGCGGGGACGCTCTTGCCGCAGAACATCGTTCTCTCCGATGCCCAAATTGCGCAGGTGCAGCTCTACATTGGTACTTTAGTCTTTTGGAATGATAGAATTAGCCTGACGGCTGTCTCCGATCCCTTTGAGATTCTAGCCCGGCACTTTGCCGAAAGCTTTCTGGGAGCGGCGGAGCTCCCTGAGGCGATTGGCAAGCGTCTGGTTGACGTCGGTTCGGGCCCGGGATTCCCCGGCGTGGCCCTAAAAATTGTCCGGCCGAGCCTACACGTCCATTTAGTCGAACAGAACGCCAAGAAGGCAGCCTTTCTCTCCGAAATCGTTCGCACGCTCGAGTTGCCAAACGTTCACGTTCATCGAACCTCGTATGAAAGCCTGTCGCCAGAGGTCGGGCGGTTCGATTTCGTCACCAGCCGGGCCCTGGGCGAGTATAAGAAGCTCCTGAAATGGTCCGCCGAACGTCTTGAGCGCTCTGACGGCACGGTAGTCCTCTGGTTGGGGGTCGAGGAAGCCAACAAGCTTAGCCGCGAGATCGGATGGTCTTGGAAAAAGACCGTGCTCATCCCTGGCTCCCGGCAACGCGTAATCCTTGTCGGCGCTCCGACCGCCGAATCGCTCGTATCAAGTAGAAAACAGGGACGATAGTGGAATTGTTTCACGTGAAACAATCCTATTCCGCCGCGACCTATGCCTGGAAGCTGCAGACGATTGCTTTCAAAGACGAGTATGAAAATCTCGTTGTTTCACGTGCAACATACGGCAACACCCGTGGGTGCATCTTGATTTTCTAGCGATCAGCGCCGATTTCTATCTTTCACGTGAAACATTGGCTCGTGCTATGGGCATTGAGCCCTGATTGCCATGATCATCGCAATCCTTGCCTAAAGCACGACGGAGATTGTTTCACGTGAAACAAACTGGCGGCGGGCTCACCAAGATGGCAGTGGTACCCACCCTGAGCCAGCGATTAATTTGGTCTCTCTTATGTTTCACGTGAAACATCTTGCGCATGGCTACCGTAATTTGGTAGATTCGCAGCTCTGGGGGAGTTACTTTGGGCCGAATTATTGCCATCGCCAATCAAAAAGGCGGTGTTGGAAAAACAACCACAGCAATCAACCTCGCGGCTTCCCTTGCAGCAGCCGAACAACGCACGCTTCTCATAGATTGCGACCCACAAAGTAATACGACAGCCGGAATCGGGTTCCCGAAAGACCCTGCACGTCGCAGCCTCTATAATGCCCTGATCCTGCACGAGCCGATAGAGAAAATCATTCAGCACACGCAGGTAGACGGCCTCGATCTCTTGCCGGCCGATAAGAACCTAGTCGGCGCGGCCGTTGAGCTCGTCGGTGTTGAAAATCGCGAATTCTTCCTGAAGACCCTGCTTGGCGAGATCAGTGGGGATTATACATTTGTCGTCATGGACTGCCCGCCGACGCTTGATCTGCTCACTCTAAACGCCCTCACCGCAAGCGACTCCGTGCTTGTCCCGATCCAGTGCGAATACCTGGCGCTTGAAGGAGTCTCCGAGCTGCTCGATACGCTGATGCGCATCCGCCGATCATTGAATCCAACTTTGGCGATAGAGGGCATTCTCCTGACGATGTATGATGAGCGCACGACGTTATCCCGACAGGTGGCCTCTGATCTTCGCAGTTTCTTCGGATCTCAGGTCTTTGCCACGGTAATCCCGCGCAACGTGCGTCTGGCCGAGGCGCCAAGCCACGGAAAGCCAATCATTTTCTACGACATACATAGCAAAGGGGCGGAGAGTTATATCCAGCTCGCCAAGGAGGTCATTCAGAATGAGCAGAAACGCACTGGGCAGGGGTTTGGGAGCACTAATCCGGGAGCCGGAGCCAACACCGCCGCAGCATCAGCAGCCGCTGCAGGTGGCTCAGCAGACGCCTCAGTTTCAACCGGAACTATCGCCGCTCCAGGCGATGACGCCGCGGGAAATTGATGTAGACCTGATTGATCCGAATCCCTATCAGCCGCGGACCCACTTTGGCGAAGAAGCCCTAGGGGAGCTGGCGCGATCCATCCAGTCCAGCGGAGTTATCCAGCCATTGGTGCTGCGCAGGAACGGCAGCCGGTTCCAGCTCGTCGCGGGCGAACGCCGCTGGCGAGCAGCGCAGCGCGCCGGCCTCCTGCGCGTCCCGGCGATTCTGCGCGATATCCCGGAGGAGCAGGCTCTCGAAATCACACTTGTCGAGAACCTTCAGCGCGAAGACCTGAATCCGGTGGAGGAGGCTAGAGCCTTTGACCGCCTCTTGAATGAATTCCACATGACCCAGGAAGAGGTTGCAACGCGCACGGGCAAAGAGCGCACCACAATCGCCAATGCTGTGCGCCTGTTGCGTCTCGACAAGGGAGTCCTTGACCTCCTCGAAGAAGGGCGGCTCACTCCAGGCCATGGCCGCGCACTGCTTGGCATTGACGAGCCTACGTTGCGACAGGCGCTCGCACAGCGCGCGGCCCGGCGCGGCATGACGGTTAGGCAGTTGGAGCGCTTCGCAGCCAGGCGGGCACGAGCAGCCAAGAAGCCTGCTATCGTGGAGCCTGTGATAGACGCCAATACCCGAGCCGCGCTGGAAGAACTCGAGCGCCACCTCGGCACGCGAGTCACCCTGCGTTCAAAGTCACGCCTGCGGCCCGGTGCCCTGGTGATCGAGTATTATGACGACGCGCAACTTGCCGGAATTTATGATCACCTGATGCATTAGACCTACATACGTAGTACAGCGGGCACACCTTGTACCTCGTTTACACTTGACGCTTGCCGTGCCGCGAGTAGAGTGGAGTCATTCTGAGGTGATCTATGCCCTGGCCCTTGTCTCGCCGTGGTGCGTCAAACGAGTCCGCGGGCGAGTGGTCTGGTTTTCTGGACAAGACCGTTCGCTTTGAAGGGACGCTCCAATTCTCCGGCACGTTGCGGCTGGAAGCGCAGGTGAAGGGAAACATTCTGTCCGAGCAGACGCTTGTGTTGGGGGAAGGCGCGAAGGTCGAAGGGCAGATCGAGGGAAACCACGTCATCGTTGCGGGACGATTCGATGGCGTGATCTTTGCCAAGGGCCGCGTGGAGATTCAGTCGAATGGCGCAGTGACCGGCGAGATTCATACGCCGTGCCTGGTGATCGAGCCGGGCGGGATCTTCGACGGCCAATGCCACATGACCGCGTCAGCCGCAGCCGGCAAGCCTGTGACCATACCCTTCCGCGCGGCCAACCAGGCCTAACCTGATTCGCGCGCGGAAACCATCCTTCCCACCGCAGTCTTCCGCTGCATAGACCAACTAACGCTGCCGCTCCGAGCTAGCGTTATAATCCCTCGCATGCCCAAAGCCGATGAAAAGGTACTTGTCGAATCCGTCCGCCTTACCACGATGGCGAAGGCTGCGGGCTGCGCGGCCAAGCTGAATCCCGCCATTTTGGATTCTCTGCTGCGCGGTCTGCCAAAGCAGAACGATCCGAATGTTCTGGTGGGCTTTGACACCAATGACGATGCCGGCATTTATCAGATTTCACCGGAGCTCGCCCTCGTTCAAACCGTGGATTTCTTCACCCCGATCGCGGACGATCCCTTCACATTCGGCCAGATCGCCGCAGCAAACGCGCTGAGTGATGTCTACGCCATGGGCGGCCGTCCAATTTCGTCCTTAACCCTCGTCGCTTTCCCGGAGCGCGGCGACACAGCGATCCTCGAGCAAATTGTTCGCGGTGGCCTTGCGAAGATGATGGAAGCGGGCTGCAGTGTCGTCGGCGGGCACTCGATTCGCGATGAAGAAATTAAGTTTGGCTATGCGGTAACTGGCCTGATTCATCCGCAGCGGGTGTGGCGCAACGTGGGCGCGCAGCCGGGCGATACACTCTTGCTCACTAAACCGCTAGGAACAGGTGTGATCTCCACGGCGCTAAAGCGTGGCACGGCGAGCGATGCGAGCATAGCGGCGGCCGCGGCCTCCATGACGCGGCTGAATCGTGACGCCGCCGAAGCGCTGGCGGCCTTCGACGCAAGCCACAATGCCGTCCACGCCGTCACGGATATTACCGGCTTCGGCCTTCTGGGCCACGCGCGTGAAATGGCACTCGGCGATCCTGAGAAAGGCATCCCGCGCGTCTCGATGGAGTTTGACCATGCCGGCCTCGAGTATTTACCCGGCGCGCTCGATGCAGCGCGCGACGGCAACGTGTCTGGCGGCTTGACGAACAACCGCGCATTCATCTCGGATTGCGCCGAATTCGCGGATGCCGTGCCAGAGGAATATCGTCGCCTGTTCTTCGATCCACAAACGTCCGGCGGCCTATTGATCGCGATCGCGCCCGAAGCGGGGGACGCGGCACTGGCAGCCATGCAAGCGCACAACGTCCCCGCGCGCCGGGCCGGGCGCGTCGTGGTAAAGCGTTCACCATTGCTTCACATCGCCTGATGGATACGATCACCCACGCGTTCGCCGGCGCGTTGCTCGGCAAAGGAATTTTTTCGACGCAGCGCTTCGATCCTATCGCGGAAACCAAAAATGAATTCAGCGCTCAGGCTCGGGTTGCGATTTTGGCGACGACTCTCGGCTCGGCAATTCCCGACCTAGACGTGTTCTACGACTGGTTCTCGCGCGACGATCTCGCGATGCTGAAGTATCACCGCTACGTCACGCACTCCGCGCTGTGCCTGCCGCTGTGGGCGCTAGGTCTTGCCTGGATTACGCAAGCCGTCACGCGGCGTCTTGGCATTCACTCGCCATCGTTTGGCTGGCTGTGGCTATGCTACGCCGTAGGTATCGGCAGCCATATCCTGCTTGATCTTGCGACGTCCTTCGGCACGATGGTCTGGAGTCCGCTGAGCCGCGCGCGACCGGCCTGGGACATTATTTTCATCGTGGACTTTACGATGAGCGCGCTATTGCTGCTGCCGCAAGTCGCAGCCTGGATCAACCGCAAGCCGGACCGGAGCCTGCGCCGCGCCGCGCGGATGTGGGCCCTTTTCAGCCTGCTCGCGGTGGGTGTGGAATGGATCGGCGCGGAGTCGGGCTTTCCGTTTTCACCGTGGGTCATCGTGATTGCGATCGCCCTGATCGCGGCCCTTTTCTTTGTTCCAGTCTTGTCCGGCTGGGGCGTGGGCGTCCGGCGCTCCACCTGGGCGCGCATCGGATTTGTGGCGGCCAGCGCTTACCTCTGCGGCTGTGCCGCCGCGCATCACGTGGCACTGCGCCGCGTGCAAGCGTTCGCGATGGAGCGCCATCTACAACCGCAAGCGCTAGCCGCGCTGCCGCTCGCGCCTTCGATGTGGCGATGGGATGGATTGATCCGCACGGACGATGGCGTGTATCGCGTCCGCGAAGGTCTGCTTGCGCGGCCTGCGGACGAGTTTCACTTCTATGCCGACTCCGCGCCGGAGAAATTCCTTTCCGCGGCGCAACAACTTCCTGAAGTGCGCACATATCTCTGGTTTGCGCGGTTTCCGCTCTATACTTTTTCGGACCACGATGGCGCGCCCGTGGTTGAGATTATAGATCTGCGCTTCTTCACGGGCCGGCGCGGACGCACCCCGGGCTTCACGTTTCGCGTGGCTTTTGACTCCGCAGGCCACATCACCGGTGAAGGCATGGCCCGCGACATCCGCTGATTTTTAGACTTGGTTATTTCTTCTGTTCGGCAGGAAAAATCACGACTTGGCGTTCTTCGCCGTCGCCTTCGCTCGCAGTCCGAATTCCGGGAAGATCTTTCAGCACGAGGTGAACGATGCGGCGCTCACGCGCAGCCATGGGGTTGAACCGAAAGGCCTGGCGCGTTTCGCGAACACGGCCCGCTGCCGTCTGCGCAGCGAGTTTCAATTCGCCGATGCGACGCGCGCGATAACCGCCTGCGTCAAACCGCACGCGATCGAAGAATGGCGGTTCGAGCCGCAAGGAGCGCACCGCGAGGTATTCAAGCGCCAGCAGCAGCTCGGCGTTGCGTTCGAGCAACAGCGCCTGGTCCGCGCCGGACAGCACAACGACCACTTCAGGATGCTCGAACTCCGCATCCGCGCCTGCGCCCGCCGTCTGTTCGTTCGTGCGGATTTCATGACCCAGCGCGAGTCGGGTGGCGGGCAAAACGGCATCGAGCCATTTCCGGAGCGATCCGGCCACGGCATCTCGGTCGAGCTTGCCTTCCGATACGTGAGACTGCAACATCTTCCCCTATTCCCTCGCGGGCACTCGATCCGGTGGGATCGCGGCTACCGTCATTTCTTCTTTTTGAGACCCTTGTTCGTCGGCATCGGCGCCGTACGGTTCAAAAACCACTGCTGCGCCATGTTGACCAAATTGCTTGTCAGAATATACAACACCAAGCCGCTCGCGACCGGAAAAACGATGAACATACCGCCGAACATGATCGGCATAAGAGCCATCATGCGTTGCTGGGAAGCATCGGTGGCGGGCGTCGGCGTCATCTTCTGCGCGATGTACATCGTAACGGCCATCAGGATGGGCAGAATATAGTAAGGGTCGCGCGCGGAAAGGTCGTGGAGCCAACCGATCCACGGTGCGTGACGCAGCTCAATCGTGACGGTGAGCATGCGATAAAGGCCATACCAGATGGGCATTTGCAGCGCCATCGGCAGACATCCGCCCAAAGGATTGATCCCTTCGCGCGAGTAGACGGCCATCACCTCTTCGTTCATTTTTGCTTTGCGAGGATCGCGCATCGAGTATTTCTTGTAGCGGTCCTGAATCGCGCGCACTTCCGGCCCGACTTTCTGCATTTTCTGCATCGAGCGCTGGCTCTTTATCTTGAGCGGGAAAAGCACCATGTTCAGGCCGATGGTCATCACCACGATCGCCCAGCCGTAGTTGGAAATCCAGGTGTGCATCCATCGAAGCAGGTAAAAGAGCGGCTCGGCAATGATCGTCAGCCAGCCGAACTGCACTAGCTCGTTGAGCGGCGGCCGTATGGCCTTCAGTTCATCGAGGTTCTTTGGCCCCACGAAAAGCCGAAGATTGAGCGGTTCTCCGCGCGCGGAGCTCACGGCCATTTCGGGGACGTAATCCTTCTCGGTTTTACCCTCGGACGTCGCCACATCGCGTGAGAGCACCCAGTCCGTCAGCGTTATCGCGGCGCCGAGCACGTTTGGCTGACCCCCGCGCGGACCAATCGTTTCGAGCGGCGGCAAAAACGCGGCCGCGAAATACGAATCTTCGATGCCGGTGAAGTCGAGGGGGCCGGATTGCGTTTTCTTCCGTTCCGGCTCTTTCGGCTGGCCCAGGTTCTTGTACGAAAGCAACTGCAGTTTGCTCTCTAAGCTGTAAAAAACCTGCGTATGCACAGCCGGCTGATAGGCAGTATTGTCACCGAAGCCGCCGAGCCACTCCGCGCTGAACTGCACGGGCTGGCCATCGAATCTGACTTCGATATTGAAGGTCGCGATGTAGCTCGAGTCGAATTTGAGTTTCTTGGTGACCGCCAGATGGCCATCGCTCCACGTGAAGTCCACTTCCGCCGGAGCCTGCAATGCACCCAAGGAACCAGCCACGGCATTCGGGGTCGTGGTCACCTGGTAGAGCGCGGTGTTCGCGCTATCCTGCTGGCCGGAGTCGTCGATCGCCAGCGAGAGCGGCCAGCCAAATTGCTGCGACGCCTCGGTATGCACCACGTCGAGCGTGCGTGGCGGGTTGCTGTCGTCCTTGTACCGATTGAGTTGCCAGCTCCGCACCACGGCGCCGCGATTGGAAAGCTCGACGTGATAGAGGGGGCTCTCGACCACAATCGTACGTTCGGCCGTGCCTGCGAGCGGCTGGGAAGTCACGGCGCGCTGCGGCGCAACGCCGGTAATCTGTGCGCCAACCGGGCTCTCCTGCGCTTGGGCCGGATTTTTCTGCGAACTGGTGGCCGGCGCATTCTGGTTCTGCGCGGGACGCTGTGGCGGATTCGGTTTATAGAGGAATGAGAAGCCGATGATCACGGCCATCGTTAGGACGGCCGCGAGCAATGTCCGCATCTCGTGGGACATTTCCCCCTTGGGCTCGTTCACTGCGCGATCTCCTGCGGCCCAGGAGGTTGGGAAAAATCGGATGGCTGCGGCACGAAGTCTACGCCGCCCCGCGAAAAGGGCCTACAGCGCGACAATCGCTTCAGCGTAAGCCACGCGCCGCGCCAAGCGCCGTGCAGTTCGATGGCTTCATAGGCGTAACGCGAGCACGAAGGATAAAATTTACAGGGCGAGGACATCAAAGGGGAAAGCGAAGCCTGGTAGGCGCGGATGAACAGCAAGAGCACACGCGCCGCCGGGCGCGCGGTCTTTACGCCAACGCGCTTCTCAGCAGTGCCGTCAGCTCCGTGGCCAGCCGCGAAAACTCCGCTCGCGCCACTGAGGCGCGGGGATGAATCACAATGTCCCATCCGGCAGGTATCTCCGAGCGATTCAGCCTTACGATTTCGCGGATGCGCCGGCGAATCCGGTTGCGCACCACCGCGCCGCCCAATTGTTTTTTCACGCTGAAGCCGAAGCGGCTGCACGCCGCGCGATTCGGGCGGAAAAACACTACAAATTGCTGGCTTGAGCGCCGCCGCCCTTCCCGGTACACCGTTTCGTATTCGCCCCGGCGTACCAGCCGCAGATCTCGCGTCCATCGCCGGGAATGGTTCGGCGTGCTGGAAGAGCCCGGATCATCAGACGGGCGTAAGGCGATGGCGTCCCTTCCTTCGCCGTGCCGCGAGCACCTTGCGGCCTCCGGCGGTCTTCATGCGCGAGCGAAAGCCGTGCTTCTTGTGGCGGCGCCGCACTCTAGGTTGGTAGGTACGTTTAGGCACAGCTAGCTCTCCCCGGTCATTCCCAATAGAGGCAAATCAAGCGGTTCAGTTTAGACGGCCCTCGCGGCAGGGTCAAGGAAGGCGGCGCGTTGTGTGCGCGCCAAGCTTCGTTTCTATCGCTTCACCCGCTCCGGCATATCCGCCAGCGCGTATGCGAACACGGCCATTGCCGCGGCGTTCTCCGAAAGCTCGCGCGGATGAATCTTATCCAGCGTGTCCGCGGCCGTGTGGTGATAGTTGAAATAGAAGCGCGCATCCTGAATCAAGCCGAAGAGCGGAACTCCGGCGCTTGCCATAAAGGAAATGTCTTCTCCGCCCTCGCCGCCCGGTTCGAGCAGGTTCGCGCCGATCGGCTCCAGCACCTTCGTCACCGGTTGCAATGCTTCCAGCGCGGCCGGCGGCAGGGTGCCGCTGAATCCGAGCGGGTGATCCGCGCCCAAGTCACTTTCGATCGCGCCGACGTGGTTCGGCAACTCCGCCTTATAGTCCTTCGCATAAGCCTGCCCGCCGCGCGAACCATTTTCTTCGTTCATCCACGCAATCACGCGCAGGGTTCGCGCCGGCTGGAGTCCGAGTTCCTTGCACAGGTTCGCCGCCTGCATCGCCACAGCCACGCCTGCGCCATCATCAATCGCGCCCGTGCCCAGGTCCCATGAATCCAGATGCCCGGACACGATCACCACCTGCTCGGGATGCTCGCGGCCTTTGAGGTCCCCAATTACGTTGTAGCTCACCGCGTCGGGCAGCGTCTGCGGAGTCATCACCAGGTGCATCACCACGCGCCCTTGTTTTGTCAGATCCGCGATCAGGTCTGCGTCTTCCGCGGTGACGGCCCCGGCGGGAATTCCGGCGGCCGTGCTGTCACCCGTGTGAGGCAGCCGGTAATCCGCGTTGCCCACCGACCGCACCAGCGATGCCACTGCACCCAGCGCCTTGGCTTTCTCGGCTCCACTCCCGCGGTAAACCACAGCCTGCCCGTATGCCGTTAGCCCTTCACCTTGCGCTGCCATGCGCTTGTCGTATTTTTCGTTGAAGAGCACGATGCGTCCGGCAACCTTTTCGCGCCCCAGCGCGGCCAGTTCGTCAAAATCATTCACCACCACGACCTCGGCGATTAACCCATCGGCTGGAGTTGCCGCGCTATTGCCCAGCGCCGTGAGGACAATCTTTTGCGTTGTGCGTGGCGCCTGCCCGGGGAAAACCGTTAGCTCGGCATGTTCTTCACCACGAACCCAATGTGGAACCATCACCTTTTCGAGTGTCACATTGAGCCCCAATTTTCGTAGCTCATCAGCAATGTACGTAACCGCCTGCTGCGCCTGGGGCGATCCGGTCAGCCGCGGCCCAATGTTCTCGGTCAGGTGCGCCACTTGCTGGTACGCGTAGTCGCTGGCCAGCGCCGCATCGCGCAGTTTCACAAGATCCGCCAGCAACTCGGGAGGCAACGCCTGTTTCGCCTCTTGCGCGCTAGAACCAAGGGCTGGAATCAGCAGCACCAGGATGCTGATTCCACAAAGCACAAAATTCTTCACCACCCGATTCCGCAAGGATCGCCTCCGCACTTGGATAAGTATGGCCGAATTTTTCAGCGGCCTAGTCTATGGTAGAAACGCGTGGTGGGGTAAGAAAAGAGTTGTTGCCGCATTTTTAGACGCCACAGGAATGCCGAGCCTTATCAATCAGAAATCCTCAATCCTCAACGCGCCCGCCTCGCCCTTCCACGCTGCCTGAAACGAACTTTGCACCCACGCCGCATCCGCATTCTTCTTCTGCGCCTCAAGCGCCTTTCCCAATCCAAAGAGCGACCTCGGATTTCGCGGATTCTTCACTAGATCCTCACGAAACACCTTCTCTGCTTCCTCCGCGTGACCGGCTCGCAGTAGCGCAGCGCCCAGCGACTCCCGCACTGGATAGAACCAGTCGGCAGGCTCGTCGTAACGCATCTGGTCCTGCACGGCTACAGCGGCGCGCCAATGTTCCACCGCTCCCGCCGAATCGCCTTGCGCAGCGGCGATCCGCGCGGCGAGGGAATGCGCGGCCACGTCATGCAGCGTGGTCCAATCGTTATACGTCATGCCGAAAGCGGGTCCCGGCGTCAGTCCCTTGTAGACCCGTTCCATTGCGTCGCGCTCGGCGTCGGCTTTGGCCGCTTGGCCTTTCGCCACGAAGGCGCATGCGCGCGCGTAGTGCCAGAAAAACGTCAGCCCGGCGAGCTGCGCATCGGGTTTGGGCAGCGCCAGCACGTCGTCCCAACGCGCAAAGCGCAACTGTACGAAGGTCGGCATCGGCAAAAACGCTTCCGCGCCGCCCATATCTTTCACGGCCGCGCGTGCCGCCGTGGCCAGATCGTTCGCTGCCTTGTAGGCAACCGGATAGTCGCCATCCATATTCGCCGCGGCGGCCAAGAAGTGAAGGTTGTGATTCGTATAGCCCAGTACATATGTGGCATTCGTGATCTGACGCTCGCGGAGATACACCTTGTCGGTCTCCACCGCGTCCACATTGCTTTTGACCGCGCCGGCGTAGTCTCCGGTGCGGATATAGATGTGCGCGGGCATGTGGACCAGGTGGCCTGCCGCGGGCACCAGCGTTTCCAGCCGCTGCGCACTCGGCAGCGCCGCTTCCGGTTGCGGCGAGGCCTCCATGGCGTGAATGTAAAAATGATTTGCGCCTGCGTGGTTCGGCCACTTCCGTAGCACTCCCTCGAGCACAGAGACAATTTCCACCGTGTCGGGGCCACGCTTGCCGTCGTTCGTCCAAAGCATCCACGGGTGCAGATCCATCAAGCTTTCCGCAAAGAGCGTGGATGCGTCGGGATCGTCCGGATAGCGCTGGCTCAGATCGCGCATCGCGGCGGCGTAGTCGTTCGCCAGTTTACTCAGATCGGCTTTCGGATTGTTTGTGTAGCGCGTGGCAAGCGCATCAATGTAGTCCCGCTCGTTCGGCGGGCTCGCGACGCCAATCTCCAAGGCCTTGTGGATCGCGTCGTAAGAGGCCTTCTCACGCTCGGGGTCCACGTCCGAGTTGTAGTTCGGGCCGCTCGCCAACGCGATTCCCCAATAGGGCATCGCCGCATGCGGATCGAGTTCGGCCGCGCGCTTGAAGGAACGCACCGCCTCTTCATGATTGAACGCGTAAACAAGCGTCAGCCCCTGATCGAAAAACTTCTGCGCCTCGGGGTTCGACGTCTGGATCGGATGGTGCAGCGACCCCAACCCGGTAAAGAGTTTTGCGGGCGGCTCTGCCTTCGCCGCCTCGTGCTTCTCGGAGCCCGCCATCCCAGGCATTTGCATCTGGGTTCCGCCCGAGCTCTGTGCTCCGGAGCTTTGGGATGTGCTTTGCCGCGCACTGGCAGCAACAGCAACGCAAGCCAGCGCAGCAGCCAGCACAATCGGTCTTCGCAATTTCATAATCTTTCTCCGATCAGGCATGAACTCAGTCCCGCGATTCTACAGGTTCCTTGCCACTTAGTGTATGTCGCGCGGCCGCTGTTCATTGGTGCAGGCCATCGGGTTACGTTACAATGAATTTTCCGCTGCGAATTCCAGTTTCCGGTTCGCACCCAGCGGTAAGTTAAAAAGAGAAAGGCACCAGCCTCTAGCGTCCAGATTCCGGCCTGCGGCAATGTTTGAAAACCTAACCGACAAGCTTCAGCGCGCATTTAAGAACCTGCGAGGCCAGGGCAAGCTCACCGAAGAGCACCTCGGCGTTGCGCTCACCGAGATACGCGACGCGCTCCTCGAAGGCGACGTCAACGTCACGGTCGCCGACGAGCTGCTGGCACAGATTCGCCAGAAAGCGCTTGGATCGGAAGTCCTCCTGCAACTCTCGCCCGATCAGCAAGTGCTCAAGATTGTCCGCGATGAGCTGCTGGCGCTGCTGGGTAAGCATGCCAAACCCCTTTTCCACTCGCGGCCGCCTTCGGTCTGGATGATCGTCGGGCTGCAAGGCTCCGGTAAGACCACCACCACCGGCAAGCTGGGCCGCTGGCTCGGTCACAACGGGCACCGCCCGATCGTTGTTTCTACGGACGTCTATCGCCCCGCCGCGCGTGAGCAGTTGGCGCAGGTCGCCAAGGCCGTCGGCGTCAAGCTGTGGCCCGGCGCCGGCACGGATAAGCCGCTTGAGATCGTCCGTGGCGCGATCCGCGAAGCGAAGCTTTCCGCCTCCGACGTGATCCTGGTGGATACCGCCGGCCGCCTGCACATTGACGAACAATTGATGAGCGAGCTCGGCCAGTTGAAGCGCGAGCTACAACCCAGCGAGATTCTTTTCGTGGCCGACGCGATGATCGGCCAGGACGCGGTGCGCTCCGCCGGAGAATTCCACCGACAACTCGGATTGACGGGCGTGATCCTCACCAAGCTCGATGGTGATGCGCGCGGCGGCGCAGCGCTTTCGATCGGGAAGGTCACCGGCGCGCCGGTGAAGTTCATCGGCACGGGTGAAAAATACGATGCGCTCGAAGCATTTTATCCGGACCGCATCGTTTCCCGCGTGCTCGGTATGGGCGACGTTCTCTCCCTGATCGAACGCGTGGAAGAGTCGGTGGACCTGAAGAAGGCCGCCGAGCTCGAGCGCAAGCTGCGCCGCAGTGAGTTCACACTTGGCGATTTCCGCGACCAGCTCAAGCAAATCCGTAAGATGGGTCCGCTCGAGCAAGTGCTCGGCATGTTGCCCAAGGTCGGTCCGCTCGCAAATATACCGCGCGACACGCAGTTGGACGAGACGCGGCTCAAACGCGTCGAGGCCATCATCAATTCGATGACCAACGCCGAGCGCGACAATCACGATTTAATTGACGGCCACCGCCGCAAGCGCATCGCCGCGGGCAGCGGCACCTCGGTCCAGGAAGTAAACCAGGTCCTCAAGCAGTACCTGCAAATGCGCAAAATGGTGAAGCAATACGGCGCGCTCGCCGCCTCCGGCCGGCTGAAAGGCGTCACCTCCAAGCTCAAGGACAAGCTGACCGGCACGACATAGGGGCCTGCCTGCTTTCCTTCGCGATTTCAAGGTTTTATGGCTATAATGGTTATCCTTTAGGAGGAATGATTCGTGCTGGCGATCCGCTTGGCGAGATTTGGCAAGAAAAAGAAGCCGTTTTACCGCGTCGTGGTGATCGAAAAGAGCCGTGCCCGCAATGGCCGTACCGTTGAATTGGTTGGAACCTACGATCCCTTGAAGAACCCCGCCGCCGTCCAATTGAATGCCGAACGCATCAAATATTGGCTAGGTCACGGTGCGCAACCGAGCGACACCGTCCGCAGCTTTCTACGAAGAGAGAAGATCGCCTAGGCGGCGCCGGTCGAAGCGTCCAGGCGATCTGGATCCTTCGAGAAAGCTGCGCGCAACCGCATACGTGGGAGGCGGTCCACATGAAGGAACTGGTGGAAGCGATTGCGAAGGCGCTCGTAGACAAACCCGACGAAGTTCACGTTCACGCCGTGGAAAGTGAGCAGGTAACCGTGCTGGAGCTCCGGGTAGATCCCACCGATCTTGGCAAGGTCATTGGCCGCCAGGGCCGAACGGCGAAATCCATTCGCACCATTCTCGGCGCGGCGGGCATGAAGCTCAAAAAACGCTTGACGCTGGAAATCCTCGAGTAGTGTCCGCAGATCCCTCCGCGCGAGTCACCCTGGCTCGATTGTTGCGTCCCCATGGGCTCCGTGGAGAAATCGCCGCGGAAATTCTTACTGATTTTCCCGAACGCCTCGCACACTTGAAGGAGGTCCTGCTGTGGGATGGCCGCAACGCGCCACGGACGGCGGAGGTCCGTTCCTGCTGGATCAGCCACAGTCGCGGCGGCCAGGCGATTTTTCAGTTTGCCGGAGTGGATTCGATCAATGACGCAGAGCGGTACCGCGGGCTCGAAGTGCAACTGCCGATAGCGGACCGCGTCGCCTTGCCCGCGAGCAGCTACTACATCTCGGACTTGACCGGCTGCGAAGTGTGGGAATCTGGGGCGGCCGCTCCGCTGGGCGTTGTCCGCGACGTCTCACGCGACACAGGTACGCCGGTTCTGAATGTGGAAACTGCGGACGGCGAAGTGCTGATCCCTCTCGCCGCCGAGATCTGCACGCGCATTGATGTGAAAACGCGCCGCATTGATGTATCTCTACCCGAAGGCCTCCGCGATCTGAACCGCAGCTAGCTGTGCGCTCCAGTCCCCAGCGTGACCAGTCGAATCTGAAACTTCAGGGAATAGGTGTAGCGGCGGCCGCGACCATCAGCGAACGCAAGGTGGGATCAGAGGTGAGTTGTGTTGGATAGGCGCGCACAAAGCGCGCAAGGTGCCAAAGAATGAAGCTGGCGTAATGAAACTCTTTCATCTCCTCGACGGCCTGATCGGCGCTCCAATGGTCAAATGTGATGCGGTAGAGCGCCACCATTACTCCGGTTCGATCGGCGCCGCGGCGGCAGTGGACGAAAACTTTCTTGCCGCGCGCATGGTGCATAAGATTCAAGAACGATAGCACCTCAGCATGCGTCGGTTCGCCGGTGCCCTTCCAGGGCAAGCTTATGAACTGCATACCTGCGGCCTCGACGCGCTTTTGCTCATCGTTGATTTCGTCTTTTTCGTCGCGGAAATCCACAACGACGCCGACCCCGGCGTTTTTCAGCTCATCAAACGCGAAGGGCTTGGGCTGAGCGCCCCGATAGAGGAATCCATCAATGCGGGCGAAATTTTCCACGCCGCCGAGCGTGAGCCTCTCTGCCGGCGTTCCTGGAATTGGCGCTTGCTGCGCTTGCGCAGCGGCAACCATCATCGCGAGGGCAGAAACTACGATGACAAATCGGGCAATCTTTTTGAACAAGGCCATACGTCACATTCGAAACACTTTCTATCGTACGAGCAGGAAGAGGGGGCGTCAATGCGCGGCCAACGAGCGTAGTGCCTAGCGTTCATTTGAAACAGCACCACTACAAATAGACACGAGCTGTGCCTGGAACGTCACATGTTGCGATTTTTTTTAGATTCCCTCTTGACATATTTTTCGCGCCCACCGATACTGCGCTCCCAGATTCGGGTGACCCGTGAAGCGGCCTGCAGGGCGTTGACACCCGTCCTGCTCGCACGAGTCCACGCAGCCTGCCCGGCTCGATCTGAAAACAATTTGCAGGGGATTCCTGGCGCCGGATTCAGTCTTCCGGTGCAAATTTTCACGCGGTTCCGAAACTCATGTTCCCTCGGAACCGGTCGCGGAGCATTTTCAACTTTAGATCAGGCGTTTCGAAACGCCGGCGGATTTAGAGAAAGGTCGGCGCCTGCCGGAGAATCAGGCGCTGCTCTCCCAGGGGGAGTACAATGAGGATTGGTGATTCCGCCTCCGCGCGGAATTGCCCGTTCATGCGCGGAGGCAGAAGATGGCAGACGTCCGAATGGCTCTAAACGAAGAAACTTTGAAAACCGCAATACAAACCCCTAAGGAAGCCGGGCACAAAACCGGGTTGGAATTCAGACGCTATTTTACCGATGGCACGACTTCGCCCTTTGACAAAGTGGAATGGGATCGGCGCACGGCACAAATTGGCAATGAAAAAGGACAGGTGATTTTCCGGCAGGAAAACATAGAGGTCCCCAAAGCCTGGTCCCAGACGGCGACGAATATCGTCGCGTCCAAGTACTTTCATGGCAAGCCGAATACGCCGGATCGCGAAGGCTCGGTGCGGCAGTTGATCAGCCGTGTCGTGGAGACGATTGTCCGCTGGGGTGAAAAGGGAAATTACTTTGCGTCCACCGCCTCGCGCGATGCTTTCCGCGACGAACTTACGCATCTGCTGGTCGAACAGAAAATGGCTTTCAACTCGCCTGTGTGGTTCAACGTTGGCGTGCAGGCCAAGCCCCAGTGCTCCGCCTGCTTCATCAACGCTGTGCGCGACGACATGGGTGCGATCATGGATCTCGCGAAGACCGAGGGCATGCTCTTCAAGTGGGGTTCCGGCACGGGAACGAATTTTTCCGCGTTGCGCGGCAGCCGCGAGGCCCTTTCGGGCGGCGGCATCGCGAGCGGCCCGGTAAGCTTCATGAAGGGCTTCGATGCGTTTGCGGGCGTGATCAAGAGCGGCGGCAAGACGCGCCGCGCCGCAAAGATGGTGATCCTCAATATGGATCACCCGGACATCGTGGAGTTCATCGAGAGCAAGCGCAAGGAAGAGCGCAAAGCGTATGCGCTGATTTCGCAGGGATACGATTCCGCCATCGATGGCGAAGCTTACACTTCGGTCTTCTTCCAGAACGCCAATCACTCCGTGCGCGTCACCGACGAATACATGCAGGCCGTCGAGGCCGGCCGTGACTGGTGGACACGCAACGTCAACGACGGCTCGCCCGCCGGGCAATATTCCGCGCACGATCTGTTGCGCATGGCGGCGGATTCGGCGTGGCACTGCGGCGATCCCGGCATGCAATACGACACTACGATCAACCGCTGGCACACGTGCAGTAACACGGCGCGCATCAACGCTTCGAATCCCTGCTCCGAATACATGTTCCTGGACGACACGGCTTGCAACCTTGCTTCGCTGAACCTGATGAAGTTCGTGAGTTCGGCGGGACAATTCGATGTGACGGCGTTCAAGCACGCCGTGGACGTCACCATTACTGCCCAGGAAATCCTGGTGGATAACGCCAGCTATCCCACGCCAAAGATCACGGAGAATTCGCACAAGTTCCGTCCCTTGGGACTCGGTTACGCGAATCTCGGCGCGCTGCTGATGTCGGTGGCGCTGCCTTACGATTCCGATGGAGGCCGCGACATGTGCGGCGCGATCACGGCGTTGATGACAGGCGAAGCCTACGCGCAATCGGCTCGCATCGCGGAGCGGCTGGGTCCGTTCGCCGGTTTCGAAGCGAACCGCGAACCGATGCTCGACGTAATGCGGCTGCACCGTGATTCGTTGCGGCCGATCAAACCCGAGAATGTCCAGCCGCAGATCCTTCAGGCAGCCCAAAAATCCTGGGACGATGCGGTCGAACTCGGCGAAAAATACGGCTATCGCAATTCGCAAGCGTCGGTGCTTGCGCCGACCGGCACCATCGGATTCATGATGGATTGCGACACCACCGGCATCGAGCCTGATCTTGCACTGGTGAAATTCAAGAAGCTCGTCGGCGGCGGCATGATCAAGATCGTGAATAACACGGTGCCGCACGCGATCATGAACCTGGGTTACACGCCGGAAGAGACGGAGAAGATCGTCGCTCATATTGATAACAACGGTTCCATTGAGGGAGCCCCCGGCCTGAAGCCGCAACATCTCGAGGTTTTCGATTGCTCGCTGGCGTCGGGGCCGGGCGGCCGTTCGATCTCATGGCGGGGCCATTTGCGGATGATGGCTGCCGCCCAGCCGTTCCTTTCCGGAGCGATCAGTAAGACGATCAATATGCCGGAAGAGTCCACGGTCGAAGAGGTAATGCAGGCCTACATTGACGCCTGGAAGCTCGGTATCAAGGCGGTTGCCATCTATCGAGATAATTCGAAGGGCAGCCAGCCTCTCGCCGCCGCCGGCGTCAAGAAAGAAGAAAAAGCCGCTACGGCCGAACCGGCGCCTGCCGCCAAGCAACAGGAGCTTTTCGCCCACGCGCAGCGCCACAAGCTGCCGAGCGAGCGCCGCTCGATCACGCACAAGTTCTCGATCGGCGGCCACGAAGGTTACATCACCGTAGGTATGTATGAGGACAACACGCCTGGCGAAGTGTTCATCAAGATGGCCAAGGAAGGCTCGACGCTTTCAGGCGTGATGGATGGCCTCGCGCTGACGCTGAGCATCGGCCTGCAATATGGCGTGCCGCTCAAGGCCCTGGTGGACAAACTGATGAACACTCGGTTTGAACCCTCCGGCTGGACCGGTAACCAGGCGATTCCCTATGCCAAGTCCATTCTCGATTATCTTGCACGGTGGATGGGCGGGCGGTTCCTCTCCGCCGAGTATCTGCAATCCAATGGTGAAATCGCTGTGGCATCCGCACCGGCAGTCTTCGCCGATCTAGTGCCTACGGCCCCGTTCTTGCCCGCAGGGGCAGCGCCGCAGCGCACCAGTTCGGTCGCGAGCAAGGCGGATAGCTCGGTGATCTGCGGCACGTGCGGAATGCTGATGACGCCGAATGGTTCCTGCTACAAGTGCGAGAATTGTGGCGGCACCAGCGGCTGCAGCTAAACACAAACTCAATTCGAAGGGGAGTTCGAAGGGGCGCGGCAAAAACCGTGCCCCTTTCTCTTTCCAGGAAGAAGCCCGAGGCCTGGATTTCGCTAGGAGCCGTTAATCAGCGGAGATTCGAAAACAAAGGCGACGAAGATCGAAGAAGCCACCGGCTTCCCCTTCATCTGCGCGGGACTGAATTGCCATTTCCTCACCGCGTCCACGGCTGGCGCGGTGAATGGTGCGGCGTCACGCACCGGTTTCACGCCCAGCACTTCTCCCGACTCGCCAAGCCTGACCTGCAGCACAACCGTTGCCTTCTTCACCGCGGTTGTCATCGGGTACGTCGCGAACACTGCGGAGACCACGTCCGGCGGAGCCGGCTGAAGCTTGGGACCTCCCGAGGCCCCCGCGGAACTCGGCGGAAGCGGGTTCGCGGGCGGATTCTGCGGCGGGTTGAACATGACCGCCACGGTGACCAGCGAGGGAACCGGAGCGCCATCCATCAGGGCAGACTTGAAGCGCCAACTCTTCACCGAATGCACTGCCGGCTCGGTCAAAGAGCCAATTTCCCGAATGGGCCGAATACTCTGAACTGCGCCCGATTCATCTAGAGTGACTTCCAACACGACGGCCCCAAACGCGACGGTGTTCACCGGGTATTCAATTCCAGAGGCTGACGAGGCTCGGGCAGGCTGAAATCCGGTCTTGGCGTGAGTTTGGGTTGATGCTGGAGGAAGCAAAAAAACTCCAGCTAGGAGAAGCGGGACCAAAGCTCGGATGGCTTGCTTCATTTTGAGTGACCTGGGGGAATTGTAACAAGGCGGTGTAGGTGGCCGCCACACCATTCGACCGTCACGCGAGAACCCGCTCGGTACAAAGCGCAGGAAAAAAAGAAGGGGGCCTCGTAGGCCCCCTTCGCGACACCCCAATAGGTTCCGGCGGCAACGGACAGCGGAACCAAACCCCGGGAATAAACTATTGTTGGTATATGAGCAAGCGGGATGCCAGTAGCTGTTGAAACAGCGCCTGAGCGTAAGCTGTTTATAATAGACTATTTATCGTAGCAGCGAAGACAGAGGCCTTGGCAAGCGAGGGTCGGCGATATGTTTTGTCATATCTTTGGGCTTAACGGCCTATGGTCCAGTGGAGGGCCAGCCCCTATCGCCGTCTGAATCGCGGACGCGATCGAGGCCGCCCAGTGCTCCACATCCTCGGGACGCTCCGCTTCCACCATCACGCGCGCCTTAGGCTCGGTGCCCGAGTAGCGCAAAACTACACGGCCGGAGTGATGCAAAGCTTGTTCGGCCTCCCTCAGGGCACGGGCCACCTCAGGCAAGGATTCTAGGGGAGGCTTAGACCGCACTTTGACGTTGAGGATGGTTTGCGGATAGACCTTCAGGCCGGCAATGAGCTCGTCCAGCGGACCGCGCAAAGCGACCAGGCACGCCATTTTCAGCGCAGTAAGCAGGCCATCGCCGGTCGTGACGTCGTCCAGGAAAATGATGTGGCCGGATTGCTCCCCGCCCAGATTGCAGCCGCTGCGCAGCATTTCTTCCAGGACGTAGCGGTCGCCGACGGGCACGCGCGCCAGTGACAACCCTTCCGCGGCCAGTGCGTGCTCAAGGCCGAGGTTCGCCATGGTGGTGCTCACCACTCGATTGCCTTTGAGCTGGTCGACGGACTTGAGGTAACGCGCGACGGCCAACAATATCCCATCGCCATCCACGAATTTCCCGGAGGCGCTGACGAACAAGGCACGGTCGGCATCACCATCGAAAGCCACGCCCATTGCTGCAAGTTCGGCGACGACGCGACTCTGCAGCTTTTCCGGGTGCAACGAGCCGCACTCCGCGTTGATATTGCGGCCATTCGGCTCATCATGCATCGCGATTACGTCGGCGCCAAGCGAACGGAACAGTTGCGGCCCGAGCTTGTAGGCAGCGCCGTTGGCGCAGTCGAGGACGATTTTCAGGCCGGAAAGCCGCGAACCGGGCAGCATGCGGCCGCGTAAGAACTCGAGGTACGCTTCGTCGAGCGATGTATCGGCCTTAACTTGCGCTTCGGGGCCCACGCCTGCGTGGCCATTCAGGATTTCATTCTCGAGTTGCTCTTCGATTTCGTCCGGGAGCTTCATCCCTCTTGACGAAAAAAGCTTTACGCCATTGTCGTGATACGGATTGTGCGAAGCCGAGATGACGATGCCGGCTGAGAATCCCTTCAGGCGTACAACACAGGCCACGCCGGGGGTGGTGATTATGCCCGCGCCCGCGATTTGCACTCCGGCTGCTGCGAGTCCTGCGGCGATTTCGCCTGCAATGTGGGGCCCCGATTCGCGCGTGTCCATGCCGATCAAGACACGCGGCTTCGGTTCGGTACGGCAGAGATATTCGCCGAGCGCGTGACCGGCGCGGTACAAAGTCGGATCGTCCAGCGGAAATGTGCCGGGAATCCCCCGAATACCGTCAGTGCCGAAAAGCTGTTTACCCATGAGAGGTCAGACCGAAAGCGCGAAAGCAGTTAGCCGAAAAAGCGAGTCAGTTTAACACGACCATTAGGGAGTGAGGCGCGGTGAAGTCCGCGCAGTTAGCTTAACGCGTACTTCCGACGGGTTGACCCGGACGACCGCAACCCCATACGGAACAGTAACTTCGGCGGGGTCAAAATGAATCCAGGTCTCGCCCGCGTGGGCCGCGCGCAAATCCACCTGGACGTCTACATCGGCGGGCGAAAGCCGGCGCAGCAGCGCCGAGCGTCCACGCACGCGCACGATGGTCTGCACAGGTACGTCTCCGGAGATTTCCAGGCCGTCGGGGATATTTCGGAATTCGAGCGGCACGTACAGGCCAACCTCCTCGTAGGGTTCAGATGTGTAACTCGCCCAAATGACGAAGGCTAAGGCCACAGCCGTCAGCTTCAGCACCCAGTTGCGAGTGAGCCAGTGCCAGAGCCGCCGCATGTTTACTCGCTTCCCTTGCCGATGGAAACATCCGCGCTACCCGGAAAGCTTGGGAGCGTCACCGAGGGGCGATATCCGCTGAAAAGATCAGTCAGCCGCTCACCGAGACGCGCCAGAGAAAGATCGGTTTCCAGCGTGCCGCTCACCGCCAGCGAAATCAGGCCCGTCTCCTCGGAAACGACCACGGCTACCGCATCGCTTTCTTCCGTGACGCCAATGGCGGCGCGGTGACGCGTGCCCAGTTGCGTAGAAAGCGCCGGACTCAAGGAGAGCGGCAGAAAGCAAGCCGCCGCAATGATGCGGTCGGCCCGGACAACGACCGCGCCATCGTGTAGCGGCGATTCTGGGTGAAAAATCGAGAGCAGCAAGTCGTAGCTGAGGATGGCATCCAGCGGAATGCCGCTTTCCGTATAGGTGCGCAAGCCTGTGTCTCTCTCGAGCACCACGAGCGCCCCGATGCGATTCTGAGAGAAATAGCAGCTGGCCATAACTAAGTCGTCATGCCTATCGGCCGCGCTGCGGGAGAAGAAGCGCATCCACAGTGGCGCATGCCCCGCTCGCGCGAGCGCGCGCCGAATTTCCGGATGGAAGAGAACGATAAGCGCGATCGCGAAATACGGTAGCGTTGTGGTAAGCAGCCAATCCACCATCTCCAGGTGCGCCCAGCGCGCCACGCGGTAGATGATCACGAGCAAGAGGATCGCGGTGATCATCTGGACAGCCCGAGTGCCCCGGAACAACTTGAGCATGTAGTACAGAAGAGCAGCAATAATCAGGATATCGAGCGCCGCGCGAAAATCGAGCTGCGCGAATGGATTGGTGACCGCGAGGGCAAGCAGCATCGCCGGGGTACGTTAACGCACCTGGAGCAGCGTGGCAACCGGGGTTGGCGGCGAAAGCCCGATTTGAGAGATGACCAGAGTTTGCTGGTTACCTGTGCAGTCACTCGCAGACCCGGAAAATAAGCGCCCGGCAGGGAAATTGTGCTGCACGCCCAGGCCGGCGCTGTTTGCCATCCGGCACACTAGCAAATCGCCAGTGGAGCGCAATGCTCGCCTATGATAGGTTGAAAACAGCGCGCATTCCCGCCACAGGTATAAAACTGATGGTAGACCAGATTACGGTTCAGATTCCTGCACCGCCGCGCCGCCGGACTTCGGTGAGCCAACGAATGCTTGTGGCCGGGATCATTGTAGCGGCGTGCGTTTGGGGATCGAGCATCATCATGACGTTGCTGCTTTCGGTCCTGGTGACGTATTTTCTCGATCCACTCGTTGTGGGTCTCGACCGCATTCGAGTGCCAAGGGCTCTGGGAGCATTGCTAGTTTTGCTCTTTTCTTTCTCCGTAGTGGGCGGCGTCGCGTATTTGATGCTGGGCCGGCTCGATCAATTCTCTGCGGATTGGCCGCAGTACAGCGCCGCGATGCGCAAGGTCACCACGGCGGTCAACGGACGGCTGAATAACGTTGAATCCAGCGTCTCCGAGCTTTCGCCGGACGATCACACGAAAAGCGTTGTTTCCGTGCAGCAAGAGCAGCATCCATTGCGCCATTGGCTGCTGGGTGGGCTCAACGGAATCTCTTCGACGCTGTTCGTCGCAACCTTCGTACCTTTTCTGGTTTTCTTCATGCTGGCGGGCAAGCGCCAGATCTGGCATCTGACACTCGAATTATTTCCAATGTCGCAGCGAGACCGGGCCAAAGACATCTTCGAAGAACTCGGCAGAATGCTGCGCGGCTATCTGGCCGGGAATGCGCTCGTGGCCGGGATTCTGGTGCTGATGAGCTGGGGATTCTTTTACATCCTGGGGCTGAGCAATCCGTTCTTACTTGGACTCGTGTGCGGCATCGTCAACCTTGTGCCCTATATCGGCACAGTGATTGCGTGGGTGCCCCCAATCATCGTCGGCATGACGAAGTGGCACTCGATTGGTCCTTTCGTGACGATCGTCGTCGGTCTCACAGCGTTCCATATCGTGGCGCTGAACGTGATGCTTCCTGCGATCGTTGGGCGGCGTGTGCACCTCAGCGCGCTTGCGGTAACGATCTCGCTGCTCTTCTGGGGCGAGATGTGGGGAGGGATCGGCCTGATTCTGGCGATTCCCATCACTGCCGCCATCAAGGTAATCTGCGATCACATCCAGGGTTGGGAGCCGGTGGGACGCTGGTTCGGCTCGGCGTAGACGTGCGCGCGAACTTGTTGCACAACCTCTGAAATTATTCCCAGCCGCAAATCTTGAAACGGCAAGTTAGTGGCGGGGCGGCGCCGTGGGCAAGCTGCGAACATAGTGCATAAGCGCCCAGATCTGATCGCTCCTCTCGGAGCCGCCGAACGCAGGCATGCCGCTGAGCCGGATGCCGTCGCGGATGATGACGAAGAGTTCGGCGTCGCTCCACCGCTGCACTCCGGGGGCGGCCAGCGACGGCGCATGTGGGTTCAGCGCGAGACCGAGCGGCGTGGGAGTGCGCGCGTCATAGCCGTGGCAGCCCGCGCAAAGAGAGCCGTAATACATCTGTCCGTCGGAGACGGTGTCGGCAGTTTTCGCAGGTTCGGGCGGTAGCGGCGCCCGCGCGGCCTTGGCGACCAGCCAGCGCTTCGCATGCGTGGCGACAAACGTCTCGATTCTTCCCGGCGGATCGAGCGCGCTGATGGTGGCTCGGCGCGCAAGCAGCCAGCCTGCCGCCGCGAGCACCGCAAGAATCAAGAGTACAATGGCCACTCCAGTCCACCGCATTTGTTCCCTCTCTTTTGCAGTGATTTGACGCGCGACGGCCTAAGGCGGCTTCAAAGTCCTGCGCGAATCTCCGCTACGTCGCGCCCAAGATTCGCCGATTCCTGAAACAGCCGGATCGCGGCGATGCCAGCCGCTCCGGCCGCAATGCATTCGCAGGCATTGCCGGTGGTGATGCCCCCGATGGCTAGGACCGGAATGCGAACCGCGTGGCAAATCGCCGCGAGCCGCGCGATCCCTTGCGGTGGGCCCATACCGGCCTTCGACGGCGTTTCAAAGATCGGACCGAAAAGAACATAATCCGCGCCATCCTGTTCCGCCGCTCGAGCGGCATCCTGGGAATGGCACGAAGCGCCGATTAGGAAATCGTTTGGAAAAAGACTGCCGCGGAACTTGCCGAGAGCGGCGACGGGAACCGATTGCCCGCCGAGGTGCACTCCCGCTGCGTTCACCGCCAGCGCCACATCTAGGCGGTCGTTGATCAACACACTTGTTTCCTGGGGCTGCGTAGCGCTCTTGCTGCCGCCATCCGGCAAACGTGTCCCGGTGATTGCCGCTAGAGAGAGGTCCAGAAGATATTCGCCGGAGAGATCCTTTTCGCGAATCTGAATCCAGTCCACTCCCGCACCAGCGGCCCGGCGAATGCAATCCAACAAGGCGGGAACGCCGGCCTGCGGGCCCAACCTGTGCCGGCTGGTGACATAGCAAAGAATCGGTCTGCTGCGGCTGATCAAATGATTGGCTGATCGGAAGGCGGCGGCAATTTGCTTGGCGAACCCTGGCTCGCCTGCTGCGGCCCGCGCCGCAGAAGCCCTATGGCGACGACGATATCGAGAAAGCCGAGCCCTGAGACGACACCTCGCAAGGCTGGATGCAGCACGATGTGAATCAGCGCGGGATAGTGCCCCAGGAAGTAGTTATTCTCCCAGATCGCCGACCAGGGCAGCACGATCAGGAAAATCCCAAGCTCAAATAAAATCAGGACAATCAGGACACGCAAAACGCGGTTCATCGGCGGGAATCAGCGCTTGCGGAGCGTGGTAATGCGATCGCTTACGTCGCGGTAATCGATGTTCATCGCGTAGACTTGCTGGAAACTCTTCAGCGCTCCCTCTGTCTGCCCCGCCAACTCTTGTGCCACGCCCAGGTCATACCGCAGCGCCAGAATGGATTCCAGATCGAGGCCGGGTGTCTGCAGCGAGCGTTCGTACCAGAACGCCGCAATTTCAGGCTGGCCCTTTTCCATGAAGGCCAGTCCAAGGAGCGTACAACACTGCATCGCGTAGCGAAAGACCTTTCCGCGATCGTGCGCCTGCGCAACTTTCTGGAATTCACTGATGGCTTCCTCGAGCAGACCCATCTCGCGGTAGGCGATGCCCAAATTGTAGTGCGTCTCCGGGTCTTCCTCGGTCTGCAGTTCATCCAACGCCTGGCGAAATTCGTTGAAGACTTCACTGAGTGGACCGCCTGGATCGGAGGCGCCTTGCAGAGGAGTATTTGCAATCGTCGAAATCGAATCCACGGGCGTTGGCGGACCGCTAGGCGCCACGCGCGCGCCCGAACCATTCCCGGCCATAACCGGAGCCACCGAGCCCAATGTCTCTTCAAACTCAGCCGCCAGGTCGCCCAGGGGCCCTCCCATACCCTTGGGCGGAGCTGCCGAGGACTTGGGCGCCACGTCCACAAGCTCAAGCTCATAGTCGGCCGGCTGTGTGGCTTCGGCCGGCTCCTCATGCTTCGTGACCGGCTCCGCCTTGGGACCCGGCATCGAAATCACGGTCGGACCGGTAGGTGCAGATGCCCCTGCATCGGATCGGAAACCAAACCCTCGCTCCGGAATTCCACCCGTATCGATAGCCTCCGGCGTTTCCGGTTTGCGTGCCGCGCCGCTTTTCAGCCCCGCGTGCACTGCCGGTGCTTCCTGCTCGGACTCCATCACAAACGGCGTTGTATTTGCCTCGACCGGGGTTATCGCGGGTTCTTCCAGCGTCTCGTGCGCCGGGCCGGGAGTCTCCCCGAATGATTTCTGCACTTGTTGCGAAATCGCCGACCACTCATCGGAGATATCTATCTCGTGAACCTCTTCCTCAGCACTCGTCTCGATAATTTCGATCTCGGATTCCGCGACCTCGCCTAGGTCCGGTAGCGCACCGGCGGCAGCTTCGACAACGTCAGCGGGTTCATCTGCTTCGAGTGCTTCGGTCTTAATTGACCGCCCCCTTTTTGGTTCCGGCAGGGCGAACTCGGCCGGGGGCTCCGGCGCGGGCGGCGGAGGAGGCTCGAGGGTAGCCGCCCGCTGAAAGCGCCGCTCCAGTTCGTGAAATCGTTCGGCTTGAGAGGCGTCTCCGCGCTCCGTATAAATGCGGCTCAGCCGCGCGGCCAACTCAACGGTTTGCCTGCTGTGGCCTTCGCCTAAATGTAGATCGAGCAATTTTTCCAGGGCGCCGGTGTGCTGAGGAACCCGCGTAATCACTTTCTCGAGCAGATCAATCGCTTTCGGCGTGAGGCCATAGCTCGAAAACAGGTCCACATCGGTAAGCGAGAGCGTGACGTAGCGCTGCGTCTCTTCATCCAGCACAACTTCTTTGATCACCGCCTGCTTAGGCTGCTCCTGTTCCTCAGTTTGTTCCTTCGGTGACCCCTCCGGCGGCGCATCCAGGGGCGCCATGCCCAATTGCGCGCGGACTTGATTCAAGTTCTCACGGACGGTCAGATCGTTCGGCACGCGGCTAAAAAGTTGTTCATACACATCGCGCGCGCGTTCGAGGTTTCCCGTCGTCGCCGCGGCCTGTCCGAGCTGCGCGAGCGCTTGCGGCAGGTGAAAAGAATCGTTGATCTGCGAGTAAAGCTCAACAAGCCATTCCGATGGCTCAAGCCGTCCAGGCAACTGCACCGCAGCCGCTGCGAGCAGCTTTGCCAGTTGCTCTTGTTCGCCATGCTCAATCATGGCCTGCCGCATGGGGTCCAACAGTTCGAGGGCGCGTTCTGCTTCCGCGGACTCCAGCAGCGTCATCACGACCTGTTGCGCGGGCTTGTATCGTTTCGCGTCGCGGCGGAAGATTCTGCGCCCAAAGTCCATGGCACGGGTGGTGTCGCCTTCGCGCAAATACTGATCCAGCAGAAGCGCGGCCAGTTCTTCGTTCACCTCGATTTCGGGCATGGCCTCCAGCAAACCGATGGCATCCGCGCGCTTGCCCGCGGCCGCCAAAGCGCGAGCCTTTACCACTTTCACAGTCGGATGATCGGGCGCCAATGCCAGGACGCGGTCGGTCAGCTTCACTGCTTCCGCGGCATCACTTTGTCCAAGCTGGCGTTCCGCGCAATTGAGCAGCGTTTGCACGGCGTCCTTGGTGTGACCCATGGCCTGCTGGATGTCGGCCAGGCGCATCTGCACGCGCAGATTGTCAGGCTCCGCGTCTAGCAGTTTGCGAAGCAACGCGGCGGCAGGCTCGGTTCGGCCTGCCTTCAGGTGCGCCTCCGTAAGCTGAAGGTAAATGGGGCGCGCTTCGCTCAGAACGCCCTGCTGGACGTAAAGCTCGGCTAGTTTCTCGAGTGGCTTGGTTTCTTCCGGGGCAAGCTTGGCAATTTTCTTGTAAATAGCGATGGACTTGGTGAGAAAGCCATCGCGCGTGAAGCCCTGCGCAAGCCGTTCGAAATACTCGATGGCCTGGAACGTTTCGCCCTTGCGGACGAAAAGGTCGCCGACGGTCATCAGGGTGGCCTGATCGTTCGGCTCGTGCTTCAGGATGTTCTGGTACTCCAGGATGGCCTGCGGAAGCTTGTTCTGAGCGAGGTACTTCTGCGCCGCCTCGACGTGTTTGGTCTTGTTATAGGCCATCAACAATATCCTGCGTGACTCCGCCTGAGGGGCGACACTCCCAGCGGGGGTGCCGTGGAGACAGGTCAATCGCGAGCATTTTTACGCTAGCACCGCGCGTGGGGATCGTCAACGAAACGCCCGCGGGTAGGCGTCCAGGCAGTAATCGTTTGCGCCACTGTACCTTAGGACAGGTGGGGTGGACTCCAGGGCGAAAGGGACCGATTAAGAAGGCGAAAGCGTGGATTTACGAGAGGCCTGCGGCTTCCCCGGGCGGCAATTCGTCAAGCTGGTCAATCATGGACTCAACCAACTGCAAAGGCAGCGGAGTTTGCGCCGCCGATGCCGACCAGGACCTACAGTCGCGCACCGGCGCAAACGAATGCCGGTGAAGCGGCGAGGGACCGTGTGCGCGGAGCGCCGCCAGGTGGTCGGCAGTCGCGTAGCCCCGGTTATGGGCCAGACCGTACTGTGGATACGTCAAGTGCCATTCGTCCATCAGCCGGTCGCGCTCCACTTTCGCAACGATGGATGCGGCAGCAATGGATACCGACCGTGCGTCGCCGTGAATCAGCGCCTTCTGCTCCAGCGGCAAATTCAGCGCCATGGCGTCAATCAACAAATAGTCGGGAGTCTGCCGCAGAGCGGCGATGGCGGCTTCCATGGCCTGGCGGCTAGCCTGGTAGATATTCCAGGCGTCAATCCGGGAGGCGTCAATCTCCGCGATGGCCCAATCGAGTGCGTGCTCGCGAATTCGCTCCGCGAGGATGGCGCGCCGCGCGGCGGGCAGCTTTTTCGAATCGTCCAGGCCGACAATCCTGCGCCGCGGGTTCAGCACCACGGCGGCCGCAACCACCGGACCGAAAAGCGATCCCCGTCCAACCTCGTCCAGCCCGGCGATCCGCATCCAGCCCTGTTGGCGGGCCAGCCGTTCATAGCGCGAGCAACAAAAGCGCGTCATCTGCGCGCGATTTTAGCACAAGGATTTGGGCGAGGGCCGCAGAAACAAAAAAGCCGCGCAGAAACCGCGGCTTTTCTCCAAAAAGAAATGAATGGATAACGTATCAGGCTTTGCTGCTGGCCTTGGGCTTGGTACTTTCCGGACGCGCCGCGTTGCGAATGCGGGCGGCCTTGCCCTTTAGCGCCCTCAGATAGTAAAGCTTGGCCCGGCGAACGCGTCCGCGCTGCATCACTTCGATGGTGCTGATCATGGGCGAATGCAAAGGAAAAATGCGCTCCACGCCGATGCCGAAACTCACGCGCCGCACCGTGAAGGATGCAGAGGCCTGTGTGCCCCGGCGGCTGATCACCACGCCTTCGAAAGGCTGAATGCGCTCTTTGTCCCCCTCAGCTTCCTTTAGGCGGACGTGGACCTTGATCGTGTCGCCGGGATGAAATTCGGGAACGTCTTTGCGCAGTGTATTCCCATCGAGCTTATCAATAACCAGATTCATGGCTGATGTTCCTTAAAGAGACCCGCTCAGGCAGGGCCTGCTGTACTGAGACAATCGCTAACTATACCGGATTTGGCCGATTTTGCCTACAAGCTTTGCCTTGTGTTTCGCTTCTTCCAATAGTCTCAGGCGGCTCGCGAGCAGTAGCGTTGCGACAAAGCTCACACGTTTCTCCAAATCTAAGCGTTCGGAGCTTTCGACAGTTCTGCAAGCCAAGCTCGTTCGTCTGAAGAGAGCGGCGCATCGCGCAGCAGGTCAGGCCTGTTGCGCAGCGTCTTTTCAAGCGCAGCCCGCCGCCGCCAGCGCCGGATTTCTTGATGGTGGCCGCCGATCAGGACGTCCGGCACGCTCCAACCGCGAAATTCCGCTGGGCGCGTGTAATGCGGGCAATCGAGAATCCCGGCGCGCATCGAGGCCGCCGCCTCCGCCGCCACCTCTGTTGGCGGCGTCTGGTTTGCTTGCGCCCGATTTGCTTGCGCCTGACTACCGAAGTCTTCCTGGTCCTGCGGGTCGCTGAACGACTCGTGCACCGATGACGCCTCATTGCCGAGCGCGCCTGGCAGCAAGCGCGTCACGGCATCGAGTACGACCGCTGCCGCGAGTTCGCCCCCAGAAAGGACAAAATCGCCGATGGAAATTTCTTCGCTGGCCAAGTGCTGGGCCACTCGCTCGTCCACGCCTTCATACCGGCCGCACAGCAGGATCACTCGATCGAGTTGTGCGAGCCGCCGCGCGGTCCCCTGGTGAAAGATTCTGCCCGCCGCTGACAAGAGAACCACCGCAGTTTTTGGTTCCGGAGGCACGCGTTGCGCAGCGGCGGCTCCGGCCTCATATCCCAGCAAAGCCTCCACGGCTTCAAATAGCGGCTCCGGCTTGAGCAGCATGCCTTCGCCGCCGCCAAACGGACGATCATCCACGGTGCGATGCCGATCATGCGTAAACTCGCGCAGATCGCTTACATGCACTTCCACAAGACCGGTCTCGCGAGCGCGGCGCACGATCCCGTAGTCCAGCGGACCGGCGAAAAATTCCGGGAAAATAGTGACGATATCGAAGCGCATATCGGAGCCCCATTCTACGCCGGGAGTCGCCACGCTGCGGCCTTGGGGTTGCCGTCTCGGTGCTCAAAAGAGCGTGGTTTATTCGTAGCGAAGCGCTTCGACGGGATTAAGGCGTGAGGCTTTCATCGCGGGCCAAACTCCAAACACAAGCCCGATAAAGAGAGAAACGGTGACGCCGGTAATCACGGCCCAGAGCGGCACCACGGCCGGAATGCTGGTCCAATTGCGGATGCCGTAAACAATGGCCTCGATAAAGAACACTCCGAGCAGGCCTCCGGCGCCGGTCAGCGTCACCGCCTCAAAGAGGAACTGCAGCGTGATGTCGCGGCGCTTTGCGCCGATGGCCTTACGTACCCCGATTTCGCGCGTACGCTCGGTGACGCTGACGAGCATGATGTTCATCACGCCCACGCCGCCGATCAGGAGTCCAATCGAACTGATCACCACCATGGCGAGAACCACCATTCCGATGATCGCGTTAAATTGATCCACCTGTTCTTGCGAGGTCGTCAGCGAAAAAGTGTCGGGCTTATCGTAAGGAACGTTGCGCCGCCGGCGCAGCACCTCGCGCGCCTGGTCCACGGCCTGATCCAGCATCCCTTCGGTTGCCGTGAAGCGAATCGAGTTCTCATAAGCGGCCGGATAGAGTTTCATGAACGTTTCGTAGGGCACGATCACGCGGCGGTCTTCGTCATTGCCGCCGAATCCGCCTTTTGGCTTGTCGAAAACACCGACCACCTGAAACGTGGAACCGTCCACGCGAACTTCGCGGTTGACGGCAGGCAACTCGTTGAAGAGCGCCTTGGCGGCGTCTTCTCCAAGCACGACAACGTTGACGCGATGTTCGTCTTCCGTCTGTGTGAAGAAACGCCCCTCTTTCATCGTGGCGTTGGCATAGACATAAGGGTAGTTCGGCTGCGCCCCGCGAAAATCAACTCCAGTAACCGTGTTGTCGCGATATCGAAGCTCGTGCGCCTCTTCCCAATGGCTGATCCAAACCGTGAGATTTTTCACCGCTGGACACATCGTTCGAATCGCGTCGCCATCCGCAAGCGTCAGGGGCTTTCGCGCTCGTTCGTCTTTGGGACGCGGGCCGCCAGAGCCGGGCCCCTGATCGAAACGGCTCACAAAAGCCGTATCGGCGCCAAACGACGATATGCTGTCAATCACGCTCTGCCGGAAACCTTGAATCAGCGCACCAACCAGCATCAGCACGCCGACGCCAATCACCACGCCGACCACGGCGAGAAAGCTTCGCAGCTTGTGCCCTCGCAGCGTATCCATCGCCAGCAGCAAATTTTCGCGATAGTCCTGAGCCATTTGTTTTCCTCTAAAGCTCAGACCGCAGCGCCTCAATCGGATCGAGCTTGGCAGCGCGGACTGCTGGATAAATGCCGAAGAAAAGCCCCACGACGGTGGAAAGCAGCAAAGAAACGATCACGGCAAAAATCGGCGTGGTCATCGGCATTGAGGTGGTGGCGCGCACCAGAAATGTGATTCCTTCGGCCAGCAGCACGCCAATCAGCCCGCCCGTCGCGGCGAGCACCGCCGATTCCACCAAGAACTGCGTAACGATGTGCGACCGCCGCGCCCCCAGCGCTTTGCGAATACCGATCTCGCGCGTGCGTTCGGTGACGGCCGCGAGCATGATGTTCATAATCACAATTCCGCCCACCACCATGAACACCGACGTCAGCCAGACAGCCAGCGCAAAGATGTTACCGGTGAGTTGCTTCCACAAATCGGTGATCGAATCGGAGCCGATGATGCCGAAATTATCGGGCGCGTAATATGGTACGTGCCGCCGCGCGCGAAGAATCATGCGTACTTCATCTTCCGCAGCGCCGATCATCTCGGGAGATTTCGCCTGCACCAGGATCAGGATAGAGGTCTGGCCGGTATGCCAAATCTGCTCGTAGGCCTGGAACGGCAAGAAGACGAACTGGTCTTGTGACTGCCCAAAAATGGAGCCAATCGGCGTGGCGACCCCGATGATGAGTAGTTCCTGCGTGGCGACGCGAATGGTCTTTCCCACCGGATCGACATTTGGAAACAGTTTTGTGGAAACGTCATTCCCAATGACGCAAACCAGAGAGCGATGCTGGTCATCGGCCTCGGTAAACGATCGGCCTTGAGCGATGCCGATGGCGCGCACATCCAGGTAATTGGGCGTGACGCCGAAGATAGTCACGTTTTCAAAGAGTTGGCCGCCGCCACGAACGTCAAGCGTGGTCTGATCCGCGGCAGCAACCCGATCGGCCAGCCGCATGTTCTGGTCAAGGGCGCGGTAGTCGTCGGAGGTCATCATGGGCCGCTTCTGCGCCTTGGTAAAGTCATCGAAATTCGTGATAATTCCAAACTTGTTGACCAGGAAGGAGTTAGCGCCAAGATTGGCGACCTTGTCGGCGATATAGAGGTTCAATCCGGAGATCACGGACATGACCCCCAGCAGCGTCGCCACCGCCAGAATGATTCCCAGCAGGGTCAGAAAGCTGCGAAGCTTGTGCGTGCGCAAGGTATCAATGGCAATCCGGAAGGTTTCTCCCAGTGCCACATGTGCTGCCGGTCTTGAGCTTGTCGTCGCCACACCTATCCCTACACTGTAAAACGTCTGGACACCCTGAAATGTTTCTCTTGCCCCACCCTGATCGTGACAAACAGCTTAGCAGGATGTTGGCTTCGGCACACCCCGCGCCATTTCCGCACGCTATCCGGGCAAGCAGGTAGAATGGTCTTCGCGGGTCTCGGACCCAAGGCAACCATGCAACCCGCTGCATAGCGCCTGAATCTTTGTTAAGTCGTCTGACCCGGTTCGCCGGTCTCCGGCAATGCACCGCCTGCTCCTCACCCTCGCCCTCCTCGGATTGCTTCCGACGGCACAATTGCGCTCAGCCTCCGAAAGACTCGGCTCGACGGGAAACGATCCTCCTACGCCTGCCGAACTGCATGCGCTGATCGCTCGCGTATTGGCCAATCAGCATGCCGACGACCAGGCGATCGCGTTCTACGAGCGGATAGACCATCGCATGGTGCGCGAACACCCCAACGCTCCGATCCTATCCGAAGACAAATTGCTCCGCGTGGTGCCCACGGGCACGGGAACCGTGAGCGTTCAGATTGAGGATCACGGCCGTCCGATTGATCCGGCGCTCTATCACCGGGAAATGATTGATCTCGAAAAAGCCCTCGAAGACTCCGCCGATCCCAACAATGCGCGGACGCGCGAAGACCGTGAGAGATTCCAGCAGCGCGTGCGGGAACGCGGCCAGATCGTGGATGCAATGTTCGAAGCGTACCGCTACGCCTGGCTGGGGCGCGAGACGCTTGGGGGACGCCTGCTGCTGAAATTTCACATGGATCCCGATCCCGCCTACAAACCGAGCTCCCGATTCACGGAGTTCCTGCGCCACGGGAACGCGACGATCTGGGTGGACGAGCAATCCGCACAGGTCGTCCGGATAGAGGCGGAACTCACCAGTGACGTGTCCTTCGTCGGAGGGGTTTTGGGGAAGGTCTATCGCGGCGGCCGTATGGTGCTGGAGCAGGCAGAAGTCCAGCCGGGGATCTGGCTGCCCACGTTTTATCAGTACGATTTTGTCGGGCGAAAATTCCTTTTTGTATTCGAAATCCACGAGCGACGCGAAGAAAGCCGCTATCAGCGCATTGGACCGCCCAACGAAGCCCTGATCGCAATTCGCCGCGAACTCAGCCAAAACACGCCGACTCGGTAACGCGCCGATTCTTCTCCCTGTTCGGAATTACGCCGTCGCGTGAGCTTTATCGGGTCGCGGCTGCCGTTGTGCCTTTTTCAATCGGCGCGCCAACGAGGTTGCCCCACTCGGTCCATGAACCGTCATAGTTGCGCACGTTCTTGAACCCAAGCAAATACTTGAGCACGAACCACGTGTGCGAGCTGCGTTCGCCGATGCGGCAATAGGCGATTACCTCGCCATCACCGCTAACGCCCTTGTCGCCATAGAGTTGCTTGAGCGCATCGGCATTCTTGAATGTCCCGTCTTCGTTCACAGCCTGCGCCCACGGCACACTGATCGCGCTCGGAATGTGCCCGCCGCGCTGCGCGGTCTCGCTCATGCCCGGTGGGGCAATCACCTTGCCCGTGAACTCGTCATTCGAACGCACGTCCACGAGTTTCGTCACATCCTTCCCTTCGAGCGCCGCGAAAACATGCTCACGCTTGGCGCGAATAGAAGCATCAGGCGATTTGGCGCGATAAGCGGTGGCCTGCGGACGAGGCGCCTCGGTGGAAAGCTCGCGCTTTTCCTCGAGCCATTTCTTGCGCCCGCCGTTCATGATGCGGACGTCGCCGTGACCGTAGTACTTCAATTGCCAGAAGGCCCACGCGGCGAACCAATTGTTGTTATCTCCATAGACCACAATCGTGCTGTCGTTCGTGATGCCGGAGCGGCTCAGCATCTCTTCGAAGGCGTGCTGGTCCACCAAGTCGCGGCGCACTGCATCTTGAAGTTCGGTTTGCCAGTTCCAGCCGAGAGCGCCCGGAACGTGGCCTTGGTCGTAAGCGGAGGTGTCCACATCAACTTCGACGAGACGAATTTTCGGATCGTTCAGGTGCTGGGCTGCCCAGTCAGTTGTGACCAGGACTTCCGGATGTGCGTAATCGGCCATGCTCGTTCCCCTCAGTCTGAGATTTCCTCGGTACGTGTACTCGCCAGTGGAGAATCACCCTCAAAATTATCAAGATTCCGCCATGCTCGCAAGCTCGACCGGCAAGTTCGACTCGCGCAGGCTCCGTCGGAACAGAATGCGCGGCGAGGAAACCTGTGTGCGCCCCGCACGTCGAACGTCGCGCGGCTCATACCGGAGCCAGGCGGCCGTCAAGTCCTTCGTATTCAATGCGTAGCGCCCAATCGAAATGGAACCCTTCCCGCTTGAGCCAGGCTTCCAGAGCCTCTCGGTCCGGCGCTTCGAATTCGACGAGCATCTTGCCTTCGACCATGTTGAAGAGAGCCCGCCGGGCTGTGACTCCGGTTGCCGCGGCAAGTTGTTTGTTGAGCTCCTCGGCGCCCTGGCGAGTTAGGCAGGCGAGCGTGTGCTGGGTCAGGTAGCGTGCCATTCGGTTCCTCGCCTACATCGTGGCATGAAGCGCCGCTGGTTGTCATGTTCCAGTCGGATGCTGAAGATCGTCCATGGGGAACGGTCCGCCGCCAGTTCAACGCGTTCGTCATTTCAAGAATTAATCAGCAGGCTCACTACTGCCTCGCAACCAAAAAGCCCGCGCGCGCAACTAGGTTTATAAGCGGTTGCCACCCCAACTAAATTATGGTTCCGTAAACACGGAACCGGTGTCTAACTTGGCCCAGAGGAGGGCTTATGTCCGCCTATCGCTATTCGTTTGCTGGTTGTGTGTTCATGCTTTGTGCCGCGCTCGCCATGCCGGTGGCTGCCCAGCAGCCGGCCGCGAAGCCGGAGAAGTCCGGCACATCTGAAGTTGCCGTTCACAAACTTCCGCTGCGGCGCGTTGTGCTTTACAAGTCCGGTGTCGGCTATTTCGAACACGATGGCGCGGTGTACGGAAATCAAGACGTTGAGATTGACCTGACCAGCGGCCAGCTCAACGACGTGCTGAAGTCGTTGACCGCCCTCGATCTCACCGGGGGCCGCGTCGTTGGCGCCAGCTATAGCTCGCAGGAGCCGGCTGGACATCAACTCGCTTCGCTGCCTCTTCCCGTGGCAGACCGGACGACGCTCACCGGGCTCCTGCAGGGGCTACGCGGCACGCAGATCGAAGTGCGAACGGGCGCAACCGCGTTTTCCGGACGTTTGCTGAGCGTCGAGGATAAAACGCGCCGTACGGGTACAACAGAAGTTCGCGTGCCGAAAGTTTCGCTGATGAGCGAGGCTGGAGAGGTGCGCTCGTTCGCGATTGAGCCGGGCACGAGCCTGCGCTTCGCCGACCGTACACTCGAGCAGGAATTGGAGCGCGCGCTGGGTCTGCTGGACGCCTCCCACGCGCAGGATACTCGCCGCCTGGTGCTGAGCACAACCGGCGCGGGCGACCGCGAACTGCGCGTGAGCTATATCAGCGAAGTGCCGGTTTGGAAGACAACCTACCGCCTCGTGATCCCCAGCACTGCTGGAGCGAAGCCTCTGCTGCAGGGCTGGCCATCGTGGACAACACGGTCGGCGAGGATTGGGACAACGTGGAGTTGTCGCTCGCCGCCGGCGCGCCGAAATCGTTTATCCAACAGCTTTCGGAGCCTTATTACACGCGGCGTCCGGAAGTGCCGCTACCGCAGGGTTACATGCTCACGCCGCAAACGCATTCGGCGACTCTGATCGGCGAGAGTTCGCTCCAAGGCAACGTCATTGATCCTTCGGGAGCATCCGTTGCAGGCGCCGTCGTGAGAGTCACGGATAACGAGGGCAATCAGATAGCGCAAACGGAGACCGATAACGACGGGACATATTCTTTTTCAAAACTGCTCTCAGGGAGCTACAAAGTGGAGTTTTCAAAGGACGGGTTTCAGCCGTCCACCTTCGCCGGAGTCTCTGTCAGGTCCGACCAAACGGCCGTAGTGAATGTGACCCTTCGAATTGGCTCGGCGTCCACCAGCATAGAGGTAACCGCCGCGGCCGGTGCGGAATTGCAGTCCATGAATGCGACGGTCGGCGGTAACGTGGCCGGCGGCATCATCGGCGGCAACCTGTACGCGCTTCCGCGTGTCACAAGGCAAACAACGAATTTCGCCATGTTCTCGCCGGAAGCCGCGGCCAAAAGCAGCATCATCGTCGCGCAAGGCAATGTGCTCGGCGATCTTTTCGAATACAAGCTCAAAGACCGCGTCACAATTCGAAAAAATCAGTCCGCGCTTGTTCCCATCGTGCAAACCGATATCTCCGCGGAAAAGGTGTCGCTCTGGAACTCAGACATGTCCATCTCGCGCCCTTTGCGCGCTCTGTGGCTGACGAATTCGAGCTCGCTTGTGCTCGATGGAGGCAGTTTCAGCGTGCTAGACGGCGGAGCATTTGGCGGAGAAGGGATCGTGGAGGCGATCCAACCCGGCGAGCGGCGCCTGATTTCCTATGCCATTGATCTTGCGGTGCAGGTTGAAGCGCGCAGCGGAATGGAACCGGGGAAATTCACACGGACGCGCATTGCCCGCGGCGTAATGATTCGCACATCGGAAGAGCATCAGCTCATGACTTACACAATTCGAAATGAAGACACGTCGGCTCGCACGGTCGTCATCGAGCATCCCGTTCACCCCGAATGGAAGCTGGCCTCGAATCTCCACCCGGACGAGCAGACCGACAGCGCCTACCGTTTTCGCGTCAACGTCGAGCCAAAGCACACCTCGACCTTCACCGCCGAGGAAACTCGAACGAACGACGTGCAATATAGACTGAGCAGCCTCGACGATACGACGCTCGAGCTCTTCATTCATCAAGGCACCGTCAATCCGGAGATCGAAGCCGCTTTGCGGCAGATTCTGGCTCAAAAAACGGCTGTGGCGCATTTGGAGGCAGACCTGCGCGCAAAGCAGCAGGAGTCGGACGATATTTTCAAGGACCAGGGGCGTGTCCGCGAAAACATGAAGGCTCTCAAGGGCACTCCCGAGGAAAGATCGCTCACCGAACGGTACACGAAAGAATTGGGCGATCAGGAGACCCAGCTCGCAACTTTGAAGCAACAGATCGCGGACCTCGACGTGACGTTCTAACGGACGGAATTGGCGGCAGGGCTAAATTCAAGCGACTCGAAGCACCAGCGGCGGCCATTGCTAGCGGAGAAACTTGCGCGACAATCGCCGCGCTGGGCGTGCGCCTTGTCATTACAATAGAATTGTTTAGCGGACCCCTTCCCGCGATGCGTTTTCGGCCGATTCTCGTTGCTGCATTCGTGGCGCTGCTCTTCGCCGCCTCGCCGTCGCGCGCACAAATCAAAAAAGACCCCGGCAACGCAGTAATTGAGGGCATTGTGCTCGCACCCGACGGTAAGCCGCTCGCCAACGCGCGCGTTTTTCTGCAGCCCTCGGATGGATTGCCCCCGCACGTTGCAAAGACCGGGGCCGATGGGCGCTTCCGCTTTGAAAATATGCACCAAGGCCTCTTCGATTTGCGCGCGCAATCCCAGGGAGCCCAATCGGATTGGCGCCGCAACATCAGCGTGAAGCCGAGCGATGACATCAACGTCACGCTGAAGCTGAAACCCGCGCCAAAACCAAGCCAGCCAGCACCAAAACCATCCGCTTAATCGGCCCGAACTCCTTGTATAAAAAACGGGCCCCGGCAAGCCGGAGCCCGATGAGAACTTTCGAGGTCAGTCAGAATACTGCCTTAGTGCTGAGGCCCGCCTGGACCTGGACCCGATCCCGCAGGCGCCGCAGGCTTGGCGAACTTTGAATCGTCAATCGGCACGTTCTGCTGCACCTGGTCAATCTGGATGGTGAAGCGCCCATTAACGCGTGCAAGCGTCCAACGGAACGGAACCTTCGTTCCATCCACGTCGCGGTAGTCGGCGTAATCAATCTGCACCGGAAGGCGCCCAAGAGGTGTCTGCGTATAGCGCATCAGCCGAACGAGCAAACCGGTTTGCTCGCCGAAGTAGAGCTTCACCGGCGGCTGTCCTTGAGCGGCGGCGTAAAGAACATAAAATTCCTTGTCGCCGATTTTTTCCGGCGCGCCCGCGCGAAGCCTCGGAAAGAGTTGCTTCAGGTCGGTGGCCAGGTGGAAAGTCGCGTCAATCTTGCCGCTCTGCACGTCGGCGGGATTCATGTCGCGCGCCGGCCGTCCCGAATTCCCCATCCAGCCGGTTTGCCCGTCGAACGCTGTGTAGCTCTCGCCGTTGCCCTGGTGCGTGACGGCGATACGCTTGTCGGGCGTCTTGGCATAAATCTCGATGGGGAACTTCTGGCCCTGCGCCTCGATATTCCCCTTCTCGATGCGGGTCGTCACTTTGTTGATGGCATCCGCGCCGCCCAGCGCCTGCACGTATTTGTCGAGCAACTGGTCGGCAGTGGGCATGTTGGCCGCAGGTGTTGGGGGTGTTGACGGCTGCGGCGGCACAGCAACGTCTGCGATCACTGGTGTTGGCGTGGGCTCGTGCGCGCCGCGATGGCAGGAATAGCAAGTCACTTCCGGGCGCGCGTTGAAATTATCTTTATTGATCGCCATGGTCATGACGATCATCTTTCGCGCCGTCAGCTTTTCCTGCTTGTCGTCCTTCTCGGGTTGGAGCTTGCCGTCGGCCTCGACGTGGCAAAAATTGCATTCCACGTTGAGCGAAGCGGCGATGAACTGCATCGTGGGAACCAACTGTTCCGTAGGAATGTCTTTCAATACCTGAATATTCTTGCCTGTTTCGCCGGCAGTTTTCCCTGCTGGAGCCGCTTGGCCAGGCGCGGCCATCGCTCCACCCGACTGGGCCGGACTTGATTGAGCGCGCGCTGCGGCCATCGCAACCGCGAGCGCGATACCAAGGCTAAAAGCGGCAAACGCTGTTCCTCGGGGCTTCTTCATACCCGTTCACCCTCCGTGATCTCACTTGCGAGCGGTAGTCTACAAGAGCCGTATTTCCCCGGCAAGTATGAGAAAAGACAAGGATTGCTTCCCGGTACTAAAACCCAGGTACTGGAATCTTCGTTACCTTTGGCGGATTGGTTCTTCTGGCGCCGGTGCGTAGCATGCGATCTACGGGTTGGGGGCTGCGCTGCGGGGACGACGGCTCTGAGAAATCAGGGTCGTAAGCGGGCGCCCAACCCGGCTTATCATTCCGCCGTCATACCCTTTTCCCTTCCTTTCGGCGGAATGGTTCCCTCTCAGGTACGCCTCACACGAGATGCGCAAGCCGGCGCTGACCCTGTCCCGGAAGATTGGAATTCCTTCACCAAGCCATCACGCAACGCCCCTAAAACATTTCGAACAGTTTGCCCTTATTTATGAAATGATTGTTTGCGGAATCGTCGTAGAGAAAGATCGGTGGTATCGAGCTAGCGTTGTGTGCTTGGGCGACCGTGCGGTGGCGGACGCCACCCAACTAGCCATGAGGGTACGGCGATGAGGTTGTGTGTGGCGCTCGTGACATGCGGATTGCTGCTTGGCGCGAAGCCGGTAACGGCGCAGGAGCCAGCCCCCCAGCGCGCGGTCGTCGTGGCGGATACCTTGCTTGATGATGCCTTTCAGTCGCTCTACCGGCTCCACTTTGACGATGCCCGCGCCAAAATCACGGCGTGGGAAGCCGACCATTCGAGCGATCCGCGAGGCCCCGCTGCCGAAGCCGCCAGCTATCTTTTCGAGGAATTTTACGCGCAGGGGGTGATGACTTCGGAATTTTTCACCGACGACAAGAAGTTGCTCGACGGCAAGCCGCTCACGCCGGACCCGCAGCGGCAAATCAATTTCCTCTCCGCAGTGGACCGGGCGCAAAAGCTGGCCGCCCTTCGTTTGCAGACAAACAAGGCCGACCCGAACGCGCTCTTTGCGCTGGCGATCTCGCACGGAATGCTCAGCGACTATGACTCCATCATCATGCGCAAGCAGCTCGACGCGTTACATAACGTAAAGGAAGCGGAAAGCGACGCCGTCAAGCTGCTCGCCGTCCAGCCGGACAGCGCCGACGCCGACGTGCCCATCGGCATCGGAAACTACATCATCGGCTGCTTGCCCGGATACAAAAGAGCGATCGTGTGGTTTGGCGGCGTTCACGGCGACCGCGCCGGCGGTATGGATCAGCTTCGCGTGGCGGCGGACCGTGGGCACTATCTAAAGCCGTTCGCACAACTGCTGCTGGCGCTAGCGGCATTGCGCGAAAAGCAGCCCGACCTCGCGCGCAACGAACTCAATCAACTTGTTTTGGAATTCCCCGACAATGCGCTCTTCGCGCGCGAGCTTGCAAAGCTTTCGGCGCCCCGCGTAGCCTCCGATTCGCACTGACTTCGCACATTCTTTGAGGCGCGGCGCGAGTTTTGTAGCGCAGATCCCCGGGCCTGTGGTTTTTGCGCGGCGGATGCCCGGCTAGCCTGCGCGGCGCCCGAGGACAGAAAAAGCATCCTGGAGCGGCACGGACATGCATCACAACGCCGCGCGCTACTGTCGATCAGACGGTGGCGAACTCCACGCGGCGCCGCAGCGGATCAATCCGCTCGGCCACCACTTGCACTTTGTCGCCCAGGCGCCACACGAAGGATTCGCCGCGACGTCGTAACGCCACGATCGCATGATCCCGTTCCCGGTAGACGCAACGGTCCCCGGTCTTTTCTTCCAGGCGATTGATCGGCACCAGTCCTTCGACGAAGACCTCCATCAACTCGACAAAGAAGCCGAACTTCTGCACGGAAATAATCAGCGCCTCGTACTCTTCGCCCTGACGGCTCTCCATAAATTGCGCCGTCTTCCAGTCCATCAGTTCGCGCTCGGCGGCGACTGAGCGGCGTTCGGCGTCGGAGGTTTCCTGGGCCATTTCCTCGAGTTCCACTTTGCTGTAAGGCTGCTCGGTATCCGTTGTTCCAGCTTCGGCGTGGTGATCGAGCGCCCACTTGAGCACGCGGTGGACGATCAAATCGGGATAGCGCCGGATGGGAGAAGTGAAATGCGCGTACTCCGTAAACGCCAGCGCAAAATGGCCGAGAGGCTCGGCCGCATAGCGTGCCTGCTTCAGCGAACGCAGCATCAGGTACGAAAGAATGCGCTCCTCGGGTTTGCCGGCGATCTTCGCGGCGAGCCGCTGATAGTGCTCGGGCCGGATAGCAATATCCATTCCCGCCGGCAGTGAAACAACCATCGGCCGCTCGCGGCTGCCGCGGGCTGATCTCCCGTCGCGGCCCTTTGGCGTCACGCTTCCGTGCCGCACTTGCACTTGCCGTTCCGCCAGGCCTTCGATGCCGAGTGTGTAGCCAAAGGCGTGCGCCAATTCCTCGAATTCGAGCACGCGCTTTGCATCGGGCTTTTCGTGGACACGGTGCAGGAAGCCGAGGCCGCGCTTTTCCAGATAACGCGCGACGGCTTGGTTCGCGCAGAGCATGAACTCTTCGATCAGCCGGTGCGCGATGTTGCGTTCGCTGCGCACGATATCGGTCATGCGGCCTTCCGGGTCGAATTCGATCACCCTCTCCGGCAGATCGAAATCAATGGAACCCAGCTTTCGCCGCCGGGCGTTCAGCACCAACGCAAGATCACGCATCGTGCGGAAGCGCTCCACAAGATGCGCGTAGCGCGCGGTGGTTTCCGGATCGCCTTCCAGAATTTTGTGGACCTCGGTATAAGTCATACGAGTAGCGGAGCGAATCACGCCCGGCATGCACTGCACCGAAGTGATCTCTCCGTCATCGCTCAGATCCATTAACGCGCTCATCACCAGCCGGTCCACTCCGGGCTTCAGCGAGCAAATGTCATTCGAGAGCGCTTCGGGCAGCATCGGCACCGCGCGATCGGGAAAATAGACGGACGTGCCGCGAACGCGCGCCTCGCGGTCCAGAGCTCCTCCGCGGCGGACGTAGTGCGCGACGTCGGCGATATGCACCTGCAGCCGCCAGCCACCCGGACGGCGCTCGGCGTAGACCGCATCGTCAAAGTCCCGCGCCGTCTCTCCATCAATCGTGACGATCGGCAAATCGCAGAAATCGCGCCGGCCTGTAAAGGTAGCTTCGTCCGGCGGTCGCGCGGCATTGGCCGCTTCCACCAAGACTTCCTGCGGGAATTCGTGCGGGATGCGGTGTTTGCGAATGATGATTTCGATGTCCACACCCATTTCGCCGGGCCGCCCCAGGATCTCAATCACACGGCCCGTCGCGGTGGCGCCCCCAGCCGGAAAACGCAAGAGCTCCACATTCACTACCGCGCCATCGAGCTGCGGCACGCGCTCGCGAGGCCGCGTGGGACGGCTCAGCTCATGTTTGGCGGCCAGCTCCGGGGTCAGTTCTTCGCCCGGCGGAATCACAACTTCAGAGATGCGCGATTCGTAGGGCAGCACGATATTTTCGCGGGCGCCGTAGCGGAATAGCCCAACAACCGTCGGATTTGCGTGTCGCGCCACGCGCACGATGCGGCCTTCGGCGCGACCGTCCGGATCGCGCTTGGCGATTCGAGCCAGCACGCTATCGCCGTGCATCGCGTCACCCATCGCATCGCGGCGGATAAAAAGGTCGCCGGCAATGCCGGCGATAGGCGATTCGGGAACCACGAAACCATAACCATCCTGGTGCGCAACCAGCCGCCCGCGAATCAGCCCGGCTTCGGAGCGCGCGGATTCTGCGTTCGGCGAACGCTTCGGTGGGCCCTCGCGGCGAGTCTGAGCTTGGCGCGGGCCGCGAGAACCTGCTGCACCGTGCGCGCGCCGCGCCGCTGCCGGAAGTGTTATGCGTCCTCTGGAGACTTCCTCGATCTCGCCGCGGTGCAGCAAGCGCGCGGTGATCTTCGCCAGCGCCCGGCGGCCTTTGTGGCGCGCTCCAAGTTCAGCGGCGATTTCGCGCAGGGTCATAGGCCGTGAGGCCTTCTCCAGAAACGCTATAAGTCGCTGAGGTGTAACCTCTTCCGGCTGGGATCCATCCGGCAGGCCGCGCTTTCCAAGGGGCATGCCTCTATTCTAGCGGGCTTGGGTGCCTCGGACGAACCTTCGCGCAACTTTTCTTGAGGCGGCGGGTTTCACTCGGAAGGTCAACACACGCTCCCGGTTTTCCTCCGACGGACCGGGAGGTCCCCAACGTGGGACACAAGGAGGCGGCACGACCTGGGCCGCCTCCTTACTAAAACCATCAAGCAGGTGTGCATTTCGCAACGTTCCAAAACAACTGTATGTGTTTTTGTACGTGTCAGAAGGTCATGCGGACGGCAGCTTCCAATTGTTCTTGGCGGGCTTTGACCCACGGGGAATAATGTTTCTGCGTAATAATAATGGACTGATGACCGAGGAGAGCGCTGACTTGTTCGAGCGGCATCCCTGACAAAAGTAACTCGACCGCAAACGTATCGCGCCAGCGATGGGCGTGTCCATTCTCGACTTCTGCTATCTCGTACAGCCGCTTGAATGCCCTCTGATAATCCCCGACACAAGACTTCTTCGTCCCCCGACCCGACCAAAAATAGTAGTTGTCTGCCTCGATTGCAGAAAGGGCATCTAACACCGGCTTTGGCAACGGCACCCGGACATCTGTGCCTGTTTTGGCCGTGCGGAGAGTCAGCAGGTCCTTGCTGATTTGGTGCTTCGTAAGAGTAACCGCATCCGTGATCCGCAGGCCGGAATACCGCAACAACAAAGTCAGAGCCCGAAGCCGGACGGCGTTCCTTTTGTTGGAATAGTTATCGCAGGCATCGAGAACACGTTTGAACTCTTCCTGAGAGTAAGGCATTGTCGGCGGATCGTCAGTTTTGGGTGGTTTGATAACTTTGGCCGGATTGGTAGGCAGCCAGCCGGATTCATGGACGAACTTAAATAATGTTCGGAGCGCCCCTAATTTCCTTCTAGCGCTGAAATTCTTGTTCTTCCATGACTCCCGAAAACTACGAAGGGACTCAATATCACACTCGGTGATGTAGCTGAGCCCTTTGTCGGCAGCAAATTCCGCCAATTGTTTGAACAGCAGCTTGTACCTGTAGATGCTTGGCGGGCGCAAACCCCGGGCTTCGGCATCACGGATAAACGCCTCTGTCGCTTCATTGATCGTTATCCGTCGCTGTCCCTTTCCGTTTTCCCTCTCCCGAACGATCTCGGTTG
>Ga0182024_10001206_pt1 | contig 66978 bp, 61 predicted proteins | sample P32metaG_FD_120480 | JGI IMG/M metagenome (GOLD analysis project Ga0182024, IMG submission 120480) | Permafrost microbial communities from Stordalen Mire, Sweden - P3-2 metaG (Illumina Assembly) | ecosystem: Environmental > Terrestrial > Soil > Wetlands > Permafrost | place: Sweden: Stordalen... | reverse complement strand
GCTACGCCTCGACTTCTGCACTTTTCCACCAAGCTGATCATTGAGTTCCTGGGTTAGCGCAGGGCCGGAACCTGGCCAAATTGGTTGTTGTCTAGACACCACTTTGGAAAGGAGTCCGGCCTGTGATCAAGCTGCCAAAGGAACTGGCGTTATTGGAGCAGTTGAGTGCCGCCTTGCCGCGCAGAATCCGCCAGCGGTTTGTGATTCTCGCGCTGGGCGCGATTGTAGCGATGGGTCGGCGAACCGTCACCCGGGTTTTATGGGCGGTCAGTTCGCTGAGCCGGGGGCACGCCAGCAGCTACCACCGATTTTTCAGCAAGAGTATCTGGTCGATGCTGGCGCTGGGGCGTGTCCTGGCGGCATTGGTGTTTGAGTTGCTGCCGACCGACAAGCCGATCGTGCTGCTGGTGGATGACACGGTCGTGAAGCACCGGGGCGACAAAGTTTACGGCAAGGGGTGGCATCGCGATGCGGTGGAATCGACCGACAAGTTTCTGGTCAAGACCCTGGGCCACAAGTGGGTGGTCTTGGCAGCCAGTGTTCTGTTGCCCGGATGCAAAAGGCCGTGGGCGTTGCCGCTGCTGGCGGCGTTGTACCTGGCGCCGCCGAAGCTGCCGGCGTCGGCCGACGGGCAGCGGCGCCGCCAGGCCGGTCGGGCCAATGCGTCGATGCGACCCAAAAGCCGTTCAAAGAACAAAAGCAACCGCCAGAAGCTTCAGCGCAGCAAGCTGCCGGTTTTGCGCAAACGCAACCGCCTGGGCATCCTGGAAGACCGCCACAAAAGCCCGGGTTTGCTGGCCCGCCAGCTGTTGGCTTTGCTGATGTACTGGTTTCCCGATCGCAAGTTCATCTTCATCGGCGACGGCGGCTTTGCCAGCCATGAGCTGGCCTTGTTCTGCTGGCGGCATCGCCGGCAGGTGACGCTGATCAGCCGCTTTCATCCGGATGCGCGGCTTTATGCACTGCCGTCGGATCGCTTGCTGCGCGAGCGCTCCAATCGCCCGTCACGCCGGCGCGGACGCAAGCCCATGAAAGGCCCACGGCTTCCCAGCCCGCAAGAGAGCGTCGAGTCGGCTTCAGCGTTGCCGCAGACGACCGTGCCGTGGTACGGCCAGAGCGTGCGCCAGGCAAAGACCCTCAGCGCCGCCGGCGGCTGGTACCGCTGCCGCGGATCTTCGCGCGGCGCGATCATCCCCATCCGCTGGGTCTACGTGCATGAACTGGAGCACGACGGCGAGGCGTACTTCTACAGCACCGACCTGACGCTCGGCACCCAGCAGATCGCCGGCTACTTCGCCTGCCGCTGGTCGATCGAAGTCACGTTTCAGGAAGTGCGCGCTCATCTGGGCTTCGCCACACCCCGGCAGCGCTGCCGCAAGTCGGTGCTGCGAACAGCGCCGTGCCTGCTGGGATTGTTCAGCGTGGTGAGCCTGATCTACGCGCAGCTTGCCCAACGCAAACCCCTGAAGCGGAACAACGCCTGGCGTGGAAAACGCGAACCCAGCTTCGTCGACGCGCTAACCGCCGTGCGGCGTGTCATCTGGACGAAAACCATTTTGCCGCGCCTGGATCGTGACGGTCTCGTGGCAAAATTACCCCGCAACTTGCGAAACCTGCTGCTGCAACGCCTCACCGCCGCCGCGTGACGCAACTTGATGCAGAAGTCGAGTACGCTGAGCGCGTTTGAAGGCGCATCTACCGCGCTCGGCGTTGCCTCGGGGCTAAACTTGGATGCAAGAGCAACTCGAGGATCGCTCAATTCTCCTCCAGAAAATCCACCAACGACTCTGACGTCGGTGGACGTTCCACAGTGAGCGAGAGCGACGGCGTTCCGAACGCCCGTGAATACGAATCCTTATCCCGGCGAGCGCCGTAGATCATGGTGTGGCCGTGGGTGCAGAGGGCGGCGATGCCGTTGATGCCGCCGTATTTGAGAGCGCCGGGGAGCAGTTGCGGATCGAGGGGGTCGGTGATGCGATCGAAGTCGAAGCCGGCGAGGTCGAGGGCGGACCGGTCGATGCAGTCGCCGGCGACGGCCTGGGCGATCAGCGTCGCGACGGCGACTTGGCCGGCGCCGATCAGGTTGATCTGCTTGATGCGGGGCGTTGATTTGCAGAGCGCAATCACCGTCAGCAGATCGTGGGTGCGGTTGGCGAGGGTTGAGCGGTTGTAGCCGTAAATGAAACCGGCGTAGTTTTGATTCGAGCTGATCGCGTTGGCCGGCCGCGCGAGCGGAGTTGAGGCGTTCTTGTTTTCGCCGGTCAGGAACAGGTCAGCCGACACAACCATATTGCCGCGGCGGACGAGATACGCGGCCTCGCCGGTGGGATTTCCATCGGCGTCGAGCAGGGTGGCTTTGCCGTCATCGTCGGACCAGATGACGATCTGGCCGTTCCAGTTTCCGGGGATGAGCCGCAGGCAGGGTATGACTTCGCCGGACGACTTGCGCGAGAGCACGCTGAATTCTGCCGTGGCGTTCTTCGATGTCATGCGCGTGTTGATGATCGTGCGTTCGACTTCATTGGCGGCGGGAAGATCGTCGGCGATCATCTTCTTGAGCGCGACAAGGACGGTCGCGCGATACGCCTCGGGGTCCTTGATCCACAGCGCGTCGAGTTGATGGTCCGACGCTTCGCGCATCGTCTTGCGCAGCGCGGGAGCCGGCGCGGAGTCGGCGGGGCGCGGATGCTCGTGGTCGTACACGCTCAATTCGCTCGGGGGCACCGGATTGAACGGAAGCTCGGTCACCGGCGACGCCCACCCGAGTTTAAGGTGATCGTTGAACCAGTTGTACATCATCTCCCGGCTCACCTGGTTGTAGTTGTGCGGGAATGAAAAATGCTTGCCAAGAACATTCTGCTGTGCGTGGAACAAGCCGTAGATTTTCTGGAGTTTGGGATACGCGACCGCTTCCATCTCGCGTGTCCAGTCGTTGGCGGAACTCATGCCGAGCGGCTTGGGCGCGAAGGTGCCGGTCAGCTCGATGTTGTTGGTATCGATGCGCAGCAGCGGGGCGTTCTCGCAGATGCAGCCGCCTTGCATGTCCTGGCCGACCATGACGGCGGGAAATTCGACGGCGGGGCGGTCGTCGATCGCGCCGAGAATGAACGTCTGCGTTCCGCCGCCGCTGGCGCCGGTGACGGCGATGCGCGATGGGTCGACGTCATCGAGGCCCGTCACGAAGTCGACGGCGCGGATGCTGTTCCACGTTTGCAGTCCCATGAAACTTTGCAATCGCAGGATCGCATCGGCGTCGGTGAAGCCGGCGCGATGCTCGATCTGTGTGCTGTCGGCGTAGCCGACCATGTCGTACATGAAGACGATGCATCCCATCCGCGCGAGCATGGCGCAGCGCGCCTGGAGCGGGTATCGCGCGCCGTTCGTCGTCGATTCGCCGCCGCCGGCCAGCGCGGCGTTCGCATCCGCATCCGTCGCTTCATACATGCGCCCGTTGGCCCAATGTCCGTGCGGCGAGAGCACGACGGGCAGCTTGCCGCTACGATTTCGCGGGCGATAGAGATTGCCGCTGACGTAATGGCCGGGATAGCTGGCGAAGAAGACTTTCTCGATCGTGTAGCCGTCGCGATTGATCCTGCCGTGAATGACCGCGTTGAGCGGCGTTCGTTCGGGCAGGGGCCATAAGCCTTCGGCGACGAGGACTTGCTCGCGCAACGAAGCGGCGCGCTGTTTCCAACTCTCGGCGGTTTTGAAATCGGGTTCGAACGATATCGGATGATCCAGATCGCGGAGCGAATGCAGGCGAACATCTTCGGCGAATGTTGCCGCCGAACAAACAGACAAAGCGAGCGAAGTGAATGCTGCCCAGCGCATCGATATCCTCCGGCGAAAGACCATTGGCTAAGCGTAACTTCTCGGATGGCGCGTCGCTATCGCTCCAGATACGCTTTGAGCACCAGCGCGTGGTTGTGTTCTTCATCGCGCGCGCCGTACACCAGCGTTACGGCGCCGCGTTTTCCCTTCTGCTTCAGAAGATGCACCGGCTCATCAAGCTTCGCGAGTTCGCGGGTGTATCGTATCTTGAAATCGGCCCATTTGGCCGGATCGTGGCCGAACCATTTGCGCAACTCCGTGCTGGGCGCAATGTCCTTGAGCCACAGATCGAGCGCCGCGTGTTCTTTGCTGACGCCGCGCGGCCAGAGACGATCCACGAGCACGCGAAAACCGTCTTTTGGCGACGCCGGTTCATAAGCTCGTTTTATCTTGAACATGCAGAGCCCCGCCGCGATCAGCCGAGGATCGCGCTATGCGCCCGGCCGCGCCAGCGCCAGACAATCATCACTTTTCGGCAATCCGGTTGCCACCAGACGCGCGGCTTGCCCGAGCACTGCGATTCAAAACGACGCACGGCGACGATTACTTCCGCCGGCAATCGCTCGCGCGAGCTAAGCCAGACGGCGAAGAGATAGCCATCAATCACCGGATCGGATTGCGGCGTGGTCTGCGAGGCAGCGAAGATTGAGTAGAGATTGCGAAACCGCTTGCCGAGATAGTCGGCCAAAGTGGGCCACGCGGCTTTGATTTCGTTGCCGCGTTTACGAAGAAGCGATTGCACGGCTGCGGCGACTTTCGATTCATCAAGGCCCGCTGGGACATCGATGCGGCCCTGTAGCGTACGGATCAATTCCGCCTGCTGTTTTTGAAGGGCTTTTCTGGCGTCACGGGTCATCGCGCCGAGTCTCCCCAGTCGTATGGCGCTCCATCACCGCGGCTATCGCATCCAGTTCGACGTTCCCCGCCGACGACGTGAACATACGCCAGGCGCTGGATCGGATGCCATCAAAATTTATCGCGGCGTGGCTTGATTCGGAATGATTCTGACAAAGCGCCCACACATTGGCGAGCAACTGTGGGGCGTCCGTGCAATCAATGATTTTTCGTGACCAATGCCGGCCAGCTCATTTCCGTCGCTGGTTCAGCCGCAGAGATCGATGTGATCGTGGTCGAGCTCATCGGCCTCTGGTTCGCTGGGTTTCTTGGGTTTGCGGGGGTCGCGCTGGCCCGAACCCTTTTTATTCCGCTCGTCGGTTTCGTGGAGTTCGTCGGCGCTTTCGACATGAGGCTCGAACGTATCGGTGGGCGTGGCGGCGTTGCCGCGGGTCAGTTGCGCTCGGCGAATCTGCTGTTGCCTGGCATCAGCCGACTGCTTCTGCGTCACGGCGCTGCTGAGAATCGCGCCAGCCAGGGGATTGAATTCGGTCATGGGACGACCCACTCGGCCGCCGGCGAAGCGGTCTAATTTGTGTCATCGGCAACTTCAAGCCGGAGCTTAATTGCATTGTAACCGCGGACCTTCCGCGGCTAGAATGCTTTGCGGAGACCCGAACCTTCCTGGCATGAATAATCGCCGAATTACTTCCGAGACTGCCGGCACGGGCATCGTATTATCGGTCGTGCTGCTGCTGCTCGGTTTCAGCTCGATGGCGTCGGCTGCGAGTCCGCCGCCTTTGAAGAAACCCACGCCGTGGCTCATCAATTTTGATCGAGCCATGACCGAGGCCCGTAAGGATGACCGCCTGGTGCTGGTGTACTTCAGCGGGAGCGATTGGGATCCCTGGTGTCAGAAGCTCGATAGTGACGTGCTGAACACGGATCTGTTTCGCGATTGGGCGGCTAAGAACGTCATACTGATGCGCGTCGATTTCCCTCGCGAGGCGCCGCTGTCGTCGACGGTCGCGTCGCAGAATGAGCAGCTTAAGGCGCGATATAGCATTTCGAAAACGCCAAGCTTTGTGCTGCTCGATCCATGGGGTCAGCCGCTGGCACGGGCCGGGTATGATGAAGCCCGATTGAGGAAAGAAGAGAAGGCCGGCCATCCGCAATTGTGGATTGATTACCTGACGGACGAGGTGAAACATCGACCGCCGCTGAAATCGATGAATGCGGCGGCGGACTTCAACGCGGCAGTCGCGCAGGCTAAAGCCAAATACGGCATTCTTGTTCTACTCGTCACCAGCGGGCAGACCCCGTATTCGCTAAAGGAGCGGGATGACATCCTTCGGGATCAGCTTTTCGTGCGGTTTATTAATGATAACGTAACGTTTGTCTCGCTGGCGTGGCCGGACGACACTGACATGAGCTCGGCAGCGCAAAACTTTCGGGCGTTCGCCACGCGGCTGAAGATTGCCCAAATTCCGTTCCAACTGATCGTCTGGGACGCGCCATTTGACACGGTGAAGGCCCGGCTGTTCGCCTATACCCCCACGCGGACGGATGCGATGATCTCGCGGATTCAGGCCCAGCTCCCGCGCGTTGACTACAGCGGTGACTGGCTGACCGATTACAACGCCGGCCTGACAATCGCCGCCCAGCAGGATCGATGCATCTTCCTTGCTTTCACAAACGATGAAGTCGGCGAGTGGTCAAAGAAGATGGAAGATGAAATATTCGAAACCGACGATTTCAAAAAATACGCCCGCAAAAACCTGGTTCTGGTAAAAATTGAGGCGTCGGAAAGCGCCACGCGGCCGGATGTGGCCGCTGAGCGTCGCACGCTGGCGGACTCGTTCAACGTTCGCGGCTATCCTACGGTGGTCGTCGTCAATCCGCGTGGCGAGAAGCTGTTAGTTAGCAAATACATGCGTGGCGGGCCGAAGTTTTTCCTGAGCCAGATCGATTCGGTGATTCAGTCGGACAATCTGCGGCGGCAGGCACTAAAAGACTGACTTCGGCGTTATTAGATAGGTTCACTCGATTTGCCCTAGTAAGGCGGGAGCCGGTTCATGGAGCGACGACGTTGGGGCCAGAGGTTTTTGTCGATCGGTCTGAGCTTTGGCTTGGCGGCATTGGCCGTGGTGGGATTGAAGCCGGCCTTTGCCGCCGACGATGATAACCAGCCCGTAAAAAAGCCGCTGACGGAAGATCAACTGCTCCGCAAGCGCATCAATGAATCGCTGGCGGGCCTGCGCGATCCAAAAGCGCCGCAAATTCAAACGCTCAAGGGTCCCGATTTAACCGACCGGGAGAAGGTGATTCACGTCCTGGGTCGTCTGGGCTTCGGCGCTCGACCGGGTGAAGTGGACGAAGTGCTCAAGAACGGCGGATGGGAAGCCTGGGTCAAGCTGCAGATGAACCCGGCGAAGATTGATGACGCCAGCGCGGATCGCCTCGTCTCACAGCGATACAAATTCGCCAAAATGTCGATGGCGGAGCTTCAAAAGGAATACGACGGCGACGGGCAGAATATCCGCGAGCTGCACAAGGAATTTCCCGAATATATCGTCGCCCGCGCGACCGTGAGCAATCGGCAGTTCTACGAGCTGATGTGCGACTTCTGGCGAAACCACTTCTGCGTGGATATGCCGCAAACCAATGATCTGTCCCGCGCGTGGACTGACGCCGATTACGAGAACGCCGTCATTCGCAAGAATGTCTTTGCCCACTTCGGCGATATGTTGATGGCTTCGGCGCATCACCCGGCGATGCTGGAGTATCTCGATAACAAACTGAGCCGGGCCAATTCGTGGAACGAAAACTACGCCCGCGAAGTGATGGAGCTCCATACGCTCGGCGCCGACCGCGGCTATGGCAATCTTGATGTGCAGGAGCTTGCAAAGGTGCTTACCGGCTGGGCGTATGACGACAGCTTCCAGTTTGTCTATCGCCCGGAATGGCAGCAAAAGGGGCCGAAGCTCTGGCTCGGCTATCGCGTCAACGAGGGATACGACGGGGGCATGTTCGCTTTGACCACGCTCGCGGTGCATCCGAACACCGCGCAGTTCATCTCAGAAAAGCTCTGCCGCTATCTGGTGAACGACAATCCGCCGCCGGGCCTGGTTCACAAGGTGGCGTCGGTATTTCGGCAGACGCAGGGTGATCTGCCGAAGGTTTACATGGCGATCATCGGCAGCCGCGAGTTCATGAGCCGAGAGAACTACCGCTGCAAATTCAAGACGCCGTTGCAGTTCGTGGTCAGTGCGCTGCGGGCGACAAACGCAAAAGTGGATGAACCATACAAGGTGACGGAAACCCTGGGGAAAATGGGCGAGCCGATCTACGACTGTCCGGATCCAACAGGCTATTTTGATACCGCCGAGCGCTGGATGGATTCCGGCGTGCTGACGGCCCGCTGGCAGTTTGCCTGGGACCTGGCCCGCGGCGATTTAAGTGGCGTCGAGGTTCCCGACAGCTTCTTCGAGCACTACAAAGCCGACAAACCCGAAGAGATTGAGCAGAAGATGATCGAAGATCTCATCGGCGGCGACGCCGGAGATCGCGAACTGGTGGCGCTGAAAGATGCCGCCAACGACAAGGATATCCCGAAGATGACGGGGATCATTCTGGGGTCACCGTCGTTCCAGCAGCGATAGAATTGCAAAGATACTGGTATTTATCGAGGTCAAGCTATGTCGAATTCACGTCGTGATTTTTTGAAGGCCGCCGGCATGTTGGTTATGGCCGGCACCTCGGGCTTTATGGGCCTCGATCAGTTCGTCTATGGCGCCGATGACGGCAATCCCGTCTCAGCCGCGCCGCAGGAGCAGAAACCGACGCTCGTCACGATCTTCCTTCGCGGCGGGGCGGACGGGCTTCACGTGTTCGTGCCGTATGGCGATCCGCTTTACTACCAGTACCGCAAGGCGCTGGCGCTTTACGCCAACGTTCCTGGCAATGCCAAGTCGCGCGGCAATCAGAAGGGCGTCATTCCTCTCGACGATCCCAACAATTATTGGGGTATCAATCGCCACATGCAGGCGCTGATTCCATTGATGAAGGAAGGCAAATGCGTGCCGATCGTCAACGTCGGGTCGCCCGATCCGACGCGCAGCCATTTTAGCGCGCAGGACTACATGGAACGCGCCAGCTTTGGCAGCGGCGCTGTCACCACGGGCTGGCTGAATCGATATCTGGAAGCGACCAAGAAGCCATTTGACGCGCCTCTCCGAGGCCTGTCGGCTCGAAGCCTCGTTCCTCGCGCGCTTCGCGGCAACTATCCGGTGCTCGCGGGAAACAATCACACGGAGAAGATGGACCTGTTTGAGGATCTCTACTCATCGAAGAACCTCGTCGGCATGGACGCTCGAAGTGGGGCTGGTGAACAGAAGGGATCAAGCCTCGAAGAAGCCAAGCCGGTGATGGACAAGAAGGGCCTGACCTCCGACATGACGCGCGATATTATCGCGACGTCCGGCAGCAATGCGGTCGAACGCATCAAGGCGCTGGAACGCGTCGACAAGTCGGAAAACAGCGCCCGCTATCCTGGCGGCGAGCTGGGTGAGCAGCTCAAGGTCATCGCTCGCGTAATTAAGGCCGACGTCGGCCTTGAAGTCGCCCAGGCCGACTACGGCGGGTGGGATCACCACAGCGCCGAGGGCGGCACCAATGGCAAAATGAGCCAGATGCTTGGCCATCTAACCGAGAACATCGTCGCCTTCACGCAGGATCTCGGCTCGCGCATGGATCGGACAATGCTGCTGGTCATGACCGAGTTTGGCCGTACCGTTCATGAGAACGGTTCAGAAGGCACCGATCACGGTCGCGGGAGCTTCATGCTGGCCGTCGGCAACATGCTCAAGGCCGGCATGTATGGCACGTGGAACGGCTTGCAGGATCTGGACAGCGAGCGCTACCAGCCAGTGCATACCGACTTCCGCGCTGTCTTCGCTGAGTCGCTCAACAAGCTCTACAAGGTTGATCCGCTTAAGCTGCGAATCTTCCCAGGTTTCAGCCCGCGGAAAGAGATGATGCTCGACTTCATGAAGCCGCTCGCGTAAATCGCTCAGCGCCTGCGGCTTCCCCCTGAAACACTACCGCCGCCGACGGAATTGCGAGCTTTGCAGCCCGCAACTCCGCTCGGCGGCGGAAGTTTTTACCCGGCCAATCTCGAGACCGTTACACCGTGAACGTGGCCGACGAAACAACCGTTTTGTCGCCCGCGTTGGTGTCGAGCGCGACGTTCGGCACCACGATAAGAAGCTTGTAAGTCCCGGCGGCAATCGCTGGCACCTTAAAGCTCACGTGGAGCGTCTGCTTCTTCTGCGGCCCCATCGACAGGTGCACGCTCGGCGAAGCCAGCGCCGTGGAGTTGGCAACCGTGCCGGCGGTCGACGCCAGAATGCTCAGCTTCCCAGACTTGCTTACCGTGACATTGCCGAGGTTCTTCAGCGAGATTGTGAGCGAAACGTGCTTGCCGGCCTTGATCGCCGGGACTGCGCCGTTCCAGAGATTCTGCACATCCACGAACGCCGGCGCTACCGCAACCGACTTGGTGGAAACCGCGAAGTTATCCGCGTGCGTGGTTTCCCCGCCGATGTTGGTGGCGTTAACGTTCGCGATGACGAAGTACGAGCCGTTGGTTCCCGCCGGCCAGGTGAACTTCGGGAGCACAACTTTCACGCTCTTGTTGACCTTCAGATTGATCGACTTCGCGATCGACTTCAGCGGCGCCGGGTTGCCGTGAATGGTGGCGCCGGTCGAGATGAACAACTGGATGACGATCTTGCCTTTGAAGACCGCGTTGCCGCGGTTGGAGATCTGAACGCTCAGCGCCGCCTTGTTCGCGGTGCCGGCGACGGCGGTTGCCGGCAGCTTGCCCGTGATAACCGACGCAACCAGATTCGGCCCGTTGGCAGTTCCGCCGGGAATGGTGATGGTAAATGTGACAATGTTCACGCCGCCGCTAACTGCAACGCCATTGGCGTTCTTCACCGCGGTGCCGCCGGTGGTGGTCGTAACCGTGTAGGTTCCGTTGTCGGTCGACGAGAGCGACCCGCCGGTGGCGGGGATGGAATAAGTGACAGTCACGCTGGCGGCGTTGGCCAGCCCGCTGCTGACCAATGTCACCGGCAATGAGGTGGCGGATGAGCTTGTCACCGTCACGTTGCTCGAAGCGAGCGTCGTCGTATCGATCTGCTTGGCGTCGGTATAGGTCACGGTGAACTGAATCGTTGGTGAACCAGCCGCATTCACAGGCTGCTGCACATCGACGGCTGCCGTTGGCGCGCTGGTGTCCTTATTGGTCTCATTCAGCAGGGCGGTTACTTGAGTCTTATCGACGAGGACAAGATCGGTTAGCCCATCACCGTTCAGGTCGCCACCGGCAATTGCAGTTCGCGTGGCGCCGCCAGTCGAGATGATGTTGCCGACGTGGAAGGTGCCATCGCCCTGGCCCAGCAGCACTTCCGAATCACCGGCCGACCCAGCCGGCAGCAGCGCTAACAGGTCCGGCTTACCGCTGTTGGTGATGTTCGACACGCGAACCTTGAGCGGTCCGCCGCCGTTGGTGAGGCCGGCCACTGCGGTGTTGATGGGCGTTGCGCTAAAGGTGCCGTCGTTGTTGCCCAGCAGCACGCTGACATTGCCGCCGCCGAGGTTGGCGGTGACCAGGTCGCTGTTGGTGTTGTTATTGAGGTCGAACTCCGCGGACTTGATCGTTACCGGGTTGTTCCCGACGGTGTAGTCGGCGCCAATGCTGAAGTTTCCCGCGCCATCGTTCAGGATCGTGGTTACCTGGCTCGATGACTGACTGCAAACCGCCAGATCCTGCCGCACACCGGCCGTGAAGTTCGTGAGCGACGAGAGGTTTGCATGGGGAACCGATAGCACCTGATGCAGCGTGAATGTTCCGGCACCGTTATTGAAGAAGATAGCTACGTTGTTGCTGCTTCCGGAATCATCACTGGCGACCGCGATGTCGAGATGCCCATCGCCGTTGAAGTCGCCGATGGCTACCGACTGCGTGTCCGACAAGCCGGTCGCGGTGTAATCGGTTTCCGTCAGATTCCCGCTGGAATCCTGCAGGATGACGCCGACGGTGTTGTTGCTGGTGCTGCCGACGACGATGTCGGTCTTGCCGTTGGTTCCTAGCACGCCGTCCATGATCGTCAGCGGCGAGAAGTCCAGCGGCACGGTATGGGCCGCGCCGAAGGTGCCGTCACCGTTGCCGGGGAGGACGCTGACGCTGTTGGGCACCGATCCGGTCGCGACGTTTGCGACTACCAGATCCGAATGGGTGGTGCTGAAAATGTTGTCGAGTGTGGCGTAAACCGGCGCGATGCCCGCTCCAGCCGCACTTAGATTCTGTGGCGTCCCGAAAACCGCGCCGGACAGATACGCTCGTCCTTCAAGCCCTTCGATGGGCAGGCCAAAATTGCCGTCCCGTCCCCGCAACGTTCGTTTCACTCGCTTCATTCGTCGGATCTCCTGTTAAACTCGCCGTAGTGTGACATATTATGGGGCTCTGCGCGAACCCACCGCCATCCAGAAAATCGGCGTTTTGCATCCAATCCATTGAATCGAAGGGGATTATGAACGAACATTTTCCGCTCCCTTGGGGGGGAATCCGGCGGAAGCAGAGACGGTATTGCGAGTTATTGCCGTCGTTCTGGCGGTGTTTGGAGCGCGCGCATATGCAGAGCGATTCGTTCTCATGCTCGTACTGCCGCCGAATGCGGCCGATCGTGGCCGCTATTGCGGCTGCGGCAGGTTCGCGATGAAGTCGGCGAGTTGCATCGCCGTCGGGCTTTGGGCGGTGCGGACATAGTGTCCGCTGGTGGCGACGCCGGTGCAGAGGCTCTCCTCCAGCGTTAGCCCAAGGGTGCGACCCAGGCAGAACCCGGCGTTGAAGTGATCGCCGGCGCCGGTGCTGATCTTGGGCTGCTCCACGAACGGGCCGTAGAAGATCGCGCTGCTGTCACGCATCGCCGCCGCTGCGGCTTTCCGTGGATGAATCACCACGCAGCCTAAATCCAGGTTCTCACGAATCGCCCTGGCGATTTGCTCGATCATCGCCTCGGGTTCACCGCTGACAGTAATTCCCATTACGTCGCAAATCTCGACGGCTTCCTTGAGATTCAAACCGAGGATCACGTCCACCTGCTTCTGAAACTTCGTGAGCAGATTCATTGCCTGCCGAATGTCGGCGTGATTGCGCTTCTCCGGATCGGCCAAGTCGACGAAGAAGATTCGCGAGCCGCCGTCACGATTGGGAATGCCGCGCGCCAGCAGTTCTTCCCAAATCGCGCTCATGTACGGAAGCATGGTCCAGTTGACCGTTGCGATCAGCTTCGCGCCTTGCACGAGGCTCGTGAGCTTCTGCTCGCCGCCGACGCGCTCGACCAGGTTCGGCCAGTTCACATCATTCATTGACGTGATCTTGCCGAGCATTAGCTTCCCATCGTCAAACTCCAGCGCATCGGTATGCCCCGGCTCGCCGATGCTGATCGCGCTCGATCGCCCCGCAAATTCCTGAAATACCGGATGCACTGTCGGATAGCCGAGATTGCCAACGTATGTCACGCTGATTCCCGCGCTGGCCAGCGCGTTGGCCATGATCGGCCCGTTGCCGCCGAGCTTCATCTGCTTCACGATCAGCTCATAGTTGCTCGATTTGCCGGCGGCGTTGGTGATCTTGCGACCCAGCTCGGCGATCGTGTGAATCGTGTCGTACTTTTCAAAGTCATGCCGCTTATCGATCACCGCGATGATCTCGTCGACAAATCCGTCAAATCCGATCGTTGCCTTGACCGACGCCATCTTCGGGGCGGCGGCGGCCAGCTTCTGCGACGTCGATTTACAAATCTGCTCGCGCGAGGACATGCGTTTTCGATCCTTTCCTTCAGAGCGAAATAGCTTAGCAGCCCGCGCCAAAAGTCGCGAGAGCGTTGCATGCGCTAACTGCTTACCGTCCGCTGGGCGCATGGGCCAAAGCGCGCATGGCGAAGCCTCGGCTCCGGGCGCTGTCGGTCAATGCTCGTCACAATAGTTTTGATGATTGATCGCTCCGCCCGCGGTTGATTATAATCCGTCCGGCAGTCGCACATCAGGCGGGAGGGTCAACGTATTTGCATCCGCAAATTGGTGGGCACGCGCTGGAGATTCCATGTCTTCGAGAACACTAGGAAACAAGGGATTCGTCATCGACTCGCTGGAGCCACGTCGGCTGCTGTCATTCAACTCGGTGCGGGTTCCAGAACCACGAGGGTGGTTCGGCGACCAAGTCGATGTCCCGAATCTGACGATCTCCGCCGGCAATGTGTACGTCGCCGATCCGGGAGCGGCGCAGGTTGCAAAGATCTCCCCGCAAGGAACCGTTCAATTGTTTGAATTCAAGAGCAGTGTAAACCCGACAGGAATAGTCGCTGCCACGGATGGGAACGTCTGGTTCCTCGACGGAGGCTCCGGCCGCATCGGTCGTCTCACACCCGCCGGCCGGACCACGTTCTTCACGTTGCCTCCCGACTCGTTCGGAAGCCAGCAATCGGCATACGATCTCGTGCCCGGCGGCAATGGAGGAATCTGGTTTTCCAACCAGAGCGAAATCGGCCTCATCACGTCCAGTGGATCGATGAAGTTCTTTCCCCTGACGGATTTTGGCGGCGGTTCGCCACTGGAGTTTGTCGCCGATTCCGCTGGAAATGCCTGGTTTCTCAGCGGCGGTGAGCTCGGGCTCGGCGACGAAGCGCCAGCCGATATCGGACACGTCAGTCCAAATGGCACGCTGCAGAATATCCCACTCGGCGATATCACGCCCTATCAGATTGCAATCGGGCCGGGCGGGAATCTCTATTTCTCAGGCGACAACACCCTGAGTGCCGTCATCGGCAGCATCACGCCGACGGGCGTGGTGACGAGCGCGGCTTGCGATTTCACCGCCAGCCAGATGTTGACAGCCCGAGATGGAAGTCTCTGGATCGACACCGATGACGGGCGCCTGGTTCACATTGCAACCGGCCTGCAGCCACAAGTGATCGGCATGTCTCTGTTCTCAAGCCCTGCCACCCAGGCAACCGACGGCAACATCTGGTTTGCCACCACCGATACAAACCAACTTGGCCGGCTCACTGCCGCCGGCAATCTCACTGAGTACTCCATCCCCGCTGACGGGGACGATCCGGCGATCGAGTCGATTGCCAGTGACAACTTCGGAAACCTTTGGGGTTTGTCCGGTGTTTCCGGGGACATTCAAGGCCTCACGGTTTTTCACCTTAATGTTCGCACATCGCTGTTAGCCAGCGCTCCCGCGAATGGTATTTCAGCCGGTCCGACAACCCAAGTCGCGACTTTCATAGCCGGCAATGCCAGGGCGGCCGACTTTGTCGCCGCTGTGAAATGGCCGGATCGCACAGTAACGATTGGCGCCATTCAGCCGATGGGCTCTGGCCAGTTCAGAGTCACCGCCGCTGCCGGCCACGCGATGGCCGATGGGTCCGCAACGGTGAGCATTCGCGATCGACGTGATGGTCGCGCGGCAACAGCGGTCGTCACGGTGGTCGGTAATCTGCCGACACCCATCGGAACGCCGATCAACTTTCAGGCAACTGTTGGCGTTCCATTCACTCTGCCTATCGCTGATTTTACGAACGTCCTGCCGGCCGATGCGTCTCAATACACAGTCAGCATCAATTGGGATGACAACTCCAATGGCGCTCCGACCGGTATCGGATCCGCCGATCCGACGCTCAAACCCGACGGGCACGGCGGACTCCAATTGGTTGGCACTCACGTATTTGTCGCGCCGGGCACAGTCCCAGTGACGATCTACCTGGGCTCGCTAACGAACGGGATGGACAACTCCGTCGCCGTCACGTCCACCATTTCAGTGGCCCCGGACCCAAATCCGCGAGACTTGGTGATCAACGCGTTCACGAGCATCGCTCCCGGCGGTCGCGACGGTCAACCGGTCACCTACGACCTTTTCGGCGCAGCCGACATCTCCCCTCTGGCTGGCTCCGGAGCGGGTCAGGCGTATATCAGTGGTCACATCACGCCGCTGAACTCAGGTGCCACGGTTGGTCAAATCACGTTCACTAACACGCAGGGAACGATCGCGCTCAACCTGCGCGGCAATCGACCCAAAGACATATTCGATCCCACTCAGACGTGGACATACCAGTGCATTTCCGCCACCGCCGCATACTCCCAGCTGAAGAGAATAACCGGCAAGGTTGAGTCGGCGTTTGGCTCGCTCTTAACCGGCTACTTCTTCGTTTTTCACTTGTGAAAGAATTCATAGCGGGCTGCGGAAAATCGACTGTGTTAGAGGTCAAGCGCCTTTGAGAGCCGGCGAGGCCAGGGCTGATTGTTCTTCACCATCACATTCAGGATCGTCAGTAGCTTGCGCATCACGGCCGCTCGCTTCCGCTTACTCGGAAAGTCAGCAAATGTTCCGGCAATTCCCATGCGACGGCTGGATCGGGGATGTGCTGAACCGGCGTCACGTTGCCGCGCCAGGCGACACCCATGACTTGCATGGTCTGGTAGACCATGGTGTTCCACCCTTTGGATCGGAAATAGTCCAGTCCATGACCGACATCGGGGGCCGCGAGGTCGTGGAACAAGACCATCGCATCCTCCTGGGCAAATGATTCGCAGGCAATCGAATCATTCAGCGGGGCTGGATGAGAGTGGTCAGCGTCAATGAACATTAAATGCCAGCGACGATTGTGCGCTGCCGCGATCTCCGTAACCTTTGCGGGGCTGTAGCCAGGCAGCAGATTGACGCGATCCATGACCCCCGCGGCGGTGAGCGATTGTCGTACGCTGGCGGCAATGTCCGCCTGGTCGAGGAGCGGGTCGATGACATCCAGCATCACTCCGCCCATCGCGAGGTGGCACGCCGACCATCCGAGCCAGCAGCCGAGCTCCAACGCCGATTTCCCTGCAAACAAACGGGCGGAGTTGTAAAGAATGCTCGCCTCATCCCGCGACACGAAACCAATACTAGGCTGACGTCGATCGCAGTAAAAAATGTGCGGAATTTCCCGGCGCATATAGAAGTAAGCATGGTTAGAGGCGTCACCCATCACTATGTTCGGAAATGCGCGGTCTGGACGTACCACCCCAAACCCCGGAGTGACATAATCGTGTTGAGTCGTAATCGCATTTTGGAGGATTGCAAGGATCCGATCCGCATGCTGTCCAGGACCGATCACCTGCCCTTTCATTTCGGGCAGATGGAAGTGGCGGTGAAGCACATCCAAATCGTTCTGGGAAGCAACAATGACGCTGCAAGCGGCGGCATAGATGGCCCCCAATATAGGCAATGCTCCCGCATGGCTTGCCGCAAGCGAAGGAAAGACGGATCCCACAATCGTCACGAAGGGGATGCCCATCTGCGCCGCCGCCCGTTTGGCGGCCAAGCTTGAGAGCGGGCCGGAGTCGCCGAAAACAATCAGCTCCGGCGATAGCTTGGAGAGGAGTCCACGTGCTTCGGCATCATTCTGAAGCGCGCGGCTAAGGTTCTTGCTACCGTCAAATGAAAGCCAATGTTGCTCTATGCCCATTGCCTTCTGTTCTGCAATGAGCGGATTCTCCTGTGGACTGGCAACGGTAGTTATCCGATTGTGTCGCTTGACCAGCTCGCTCAAAAGCGAGTGATTATTCTGCGCAATGCTTCCAGTGTCCGAAACATCTGTATAGAACAACAAGCGGCGATCGTTCATTCGTAATGCCTCGGACCAGGTGAAATCAAACGGATCGCAAGTCGTCGTTGAGATCAGACGCTCTAAGCCGCCGGCGCGTTAACTTTCGCCGCCTGCACTTCGCTGACGTCGTAACGAATGCACCGGCTTTTCATCCAGCGCACGGCCAGCAGATCGATGAATGCGCGCCAGGCGCGATTGCGCAGGCCATATTTGGCCGTCCCGGCAAATCGTTGCGAGTGCCGCACGGGTTCTTCGTGAACGGTAAATCCGCGCATCTTCACCAGCGTCGGCATGAAGCGGTGCATCCCCTTGTAAAGCTGTAATCCATCGAGGCAGCGCCGGTGATAGAGCTTCAGGCTGCACGCCGAATCTTGAATCGTCTCATGGCTGATGCGATTGCGAATGCGATTGGCGATCTTCGACTGAATGCGCCGCAACCACGTATCATGCCGATCGCGCCGCCAGCCGTTGATCATGTCGAACTGGTCGAGCATTGGCAGCAGCCGGGGTATCTCCTCCGGATCGTTCTGTAGGTCCGCATCGATCGTTGCGATGATCATGCCATGGGCCGCTTTGAAGCCGGCGTCAAAAGCCGCTGTCTGGCCAGAGTTCTTCTGCAGCCGCAATACGCGTAACCACGGCAGTCGGACCATGGCGTCATTGAGCAGCTTCGGCGTCGAGTCAGTGCTTCCGTCGTCGATGATCAGCACTTCAAACGACCGTCCAATCTGTTCGAGCGCCGTCCCAACGCGCTCCAGGAGCGCGGCGATGTTCTCCTGCTCGTTGTATGCGGGGATCACGAGCGACAAATAGGGGTCATCAGACATTCGGGGAGTCATTCTATGTCGAGGCGACTTAAGTGCGAGGGGTTGCGGTTAACAGCTGATCAGCCGGTGCTTCATCCGGATGCTTGCCGAGCAGTTTGATCGCGAGCCAACACGCGAACCAGCCGCACAGCACGCCGCCGGTTGTGCCGCTGACCACATCGCTCAGGTAGTGAGCGTTTTCCAGAACGCGCTCAACGCAGGTAATCAGCGCCCAGGCCCATGCCAATGCAGCCCATCGTGGCAGGATGATCGTGACAACGGTGGCCGTGGCAGAAGCCATCATCGCATCGCCGGATGGGAAGGATAGCCCAGGTACCGAGACGAACAATCCACGGATGCCGTCGATGAACGGATGAAATCGGAACGGAGCGATCTCGATAACCGGCCGCCGACGTCCAAAACACCACTTCATGACCGTATAGAGCAGGCCCACTGGCGGCCCTGTCAGCAGCAGCGGCGCGGCTGCCCGCCAGCGGTTGCGATACAGCAGGCCGACCAGGATTCCAACGGGAATGAGATATGGATACCGGCCGGGAACGCGCATCACCTGGATGAGCGTGGGATGACGGATCAGCGGCAAATGATGCTGCACCCAAACCGCGGTTGCACGATCAAACGGCAGGACAATCGCCATCGCGATGATCCATCCAATGAGTAGCAGCAGCGCGTTCCGCCGGGTCATCGCCATGGGCGCGGCGATCTTTGCCGCATTGGCGGTTAAGTCAAGCGAGGGCCGAGACTGATGTGAGAAAACCGGGTGGCTAAAGCGTCTCAATATTCGGACGGAGGTTTGTCGATACTAAACAACTGGGAGTGCGCCCATGCTCCGTGAAGCCTTGGATCTTCTGCCCAACGTCGTGAATCAGGTGCCGATTGGCGCCGCGCTCCTGCTGTGCGCGTTAGGAGTTGTGCTTTGGTTGGTCGGTGGCCGCTTAAGTCGTTCGGTGCTGGTATTGGCCGCTGTAGCGGCCGGAACAGTCATCGGAATGCGCTTGCCAGCCTGGCGCGGCTGGCATGTGGATGGAATGGGTCTGGCCGTCGGCGGGGCGATGCTCTGCGGCAACCTGGTTTTCTTCATGCATCGGACCTGTATCGGATTACTGCTCAGTTGCGGTCTGATGCTTTGGACGGCATTGGGTCTGTGGGTATTCATGGGCGGCGGCGCAAGCTGGGACTGGCGGGCGACGCCCTGGGATGGCGACATGGTGCAATACCTGCATGGCCTGTGGCAAACGCTGCCCCCGCAGCTTGCGCATGTGTTTCCGATCGCGTGCTTCGTGGCAATGGCGGTAGGAATCACGATCGCAACTTGGTCGCCCAAGCTAAGCAAAGTTCTCGCGCATAGCCTGATCGGTGTGACGCTGTTCGCATTGATGGGATCGATCGCCGTACTGGGACTGAAGCCGCAATTGTTTTCGCTAATACCTGGGTCGGACACGTTTCAAGGTGCGACATTAATAGGATTGGTGATGGTTGGTGCGATGATTCAGTGGCAGATCACGCCGCCGCATCGGAAGTCGACGGGTAGCGCAACGAAGTCGGGTAACGCAACGAGCAAGTAATGCCTCTTAACGACGTAAAACAGGAAATCATCGACAAAGCGCCGCAGGTCGTCGCGCAATGGCCCGACTGGCTTCATCCGCCAACGCGTTGGCCGGCACAGCGCGATCTGCTCGATTGGTGCCAGCACATGAGCCCCGGATTGGCGGCGCTGCTGATTCTGCTCGGCATCATCTATCTGGTCTTTGGCTTCAAGTTGTTCAAAGCGCTGGTGATGTTGAACGCCGCGGCCGTTGGCGCCGCGCTCGGCTTTCTGCTTGGCGAGAAGACCGACATGGCCGTCGCACTAATGGTGCTGTGCGGGTTCGTCGCCGCCGCGATGACATGGCCGTTAATGAAGTGGGCCGTTGCCGTCATGGGAGGATTAGCGGGCGCGTTGCTTGGCGCCAGCGTCTGGCAGACGTTTGGCCTGGATGCGACATTTGCCTGGTCCGGCGCGCTCACCGGCCTGGTTCTCTTCGGCCTGCTCTCGTTCATCCTCTTCCGCGGCTCCGTCACCATGTTCATGAGCCTGCAAGGGGCGGCGATGCTGATCTTCGGGATTCTCGCGATGATCGATAAATACGAGCAGGTTTCGTCGAAGGTGACTCACGCGATGTCGGTGAAGCCATTCCTGCTCCCGATGGCGATCATCATTCCGACGATCATCGGCATGCTCTATCAGCAATCCGATGGCCCCGTCCCGGCAAAGAAGTAATCATTTCTTCATTTCAGCCGCCACCGGTTCCGTGATCGGCGTAATCAGCACCTGGCCCACGCGGCGCTGAACCACCGACAACACCCGCGCGCTGAACCGATCCTCCAGCGGCAGCGTGTCTCCGGCACGCGGCCACCGACCGAGTTGCTGCACGATGTACCCGCCGATTGTGTCGACTTCATCCGATTCCAACCCCGACAATCCCAGCCGGCTTCGTAAATCCCGAAGCGGATACTGCCCGCTGACGCGATAGCCGTGCGGCTCGGCGATGAAATCGTTGCGCCCCACCGGATCAAACTCGTCCTCGATCTCGCCGACGAGCTCCTCCAGCACATCTTCCAATGTTACGATTCCCTGCGTCGATCCGTATTCATCAACCACGATGGCCATGTGAACCCGCCGAGCCTGAAATTGGCGTAGCAGTTTGGGCACGGCGGTTAGCTCGGGAACGAAAAGGATATCCCGCTTGATCTTGTTCAAATCAATTTCGCCCGAGCCAATGACATGCACTTCTGAGCCCGGCTTGCCGTCGGCGATCGCAATCGCCTGCCCATCCGGCGTTTTCTCATCCGCAAAGCGAAGTTTGCCCGGCGACAGCTTCAAGTGCCCGAACAGGTCCTTCATGTTGACCAGCCCGACGACGTGATCGATGTCTCCCTCGCACAGCGGATAGCGCGTGTACCCCGCACTCTGCACAACCCGCAGCACGTTGTTGATTGGCTGGTGCAACACTAAGAAGTCGACGCGCGTTCGCGGCACCATGATCTGCCGAACCTTCAGCTCACTGAATTCGAATGCGCTGGTCAACAGATGCCCGCGTCCGCGCGGGATCGTGCCACTCGCCACGGCCTGCGCCAGCAATCCGCGCAGCTCGTTTTCGGTGTGCGGCAGTCCCCCGTGCGGCGCGAGATTGGGCTTCACGCCGGTCATCCGCAGGACGCCCTTGGTCGCGGCATTCAGCAGCCAGATTGCCGGATAAAACAGATACGTAAATGCGATCAGCGGAAACGCAATTAACGGCAGCAGGCGGTTGCTGAAGCTGATGGCCCAGTTCTTCGGTGCCTGCTCGCCGATGACGATATGCAACGTCGTGCTTACGCAAAGGGCGACGGCGAACGATAGCACGTAAACATCATGTTCCGGCATTCCCAGCCGCTGCATCGTCGGCAGCAACTCGCCGGCCACGAGTGGTTCTGTCACCGCGCCCAGTCCCAGACTCGCCAGCGTCACGCCCAACTGGCAGCTCGACAGATAGAGATCCAGCCGATTCTTGATTCGCAGGGCCAAGCGCGCGAGTACGCTGGTTTCCCCTTCGGATTCCAACAACGACGCCCGCGCCCCGACGGCGGCGAATTCCGCCGCCACGAAAAAGCCGTTAATCACGACGAGCCCAAGCGTCGCGAGCACTTTCCAAAGAATATCCACAAATGGGGATTATTACCGATGCGACACGATGCCGACAACGCTCCTAGCGCAGAGCCAGCGGTGAGGCGCTCGGCGCGCGGGCTTCGTGGATGGTCTTGTAGCAACCGCCGGTTGAAGCGCAGAGTAGTAACAGAAGCAGCGTGCGTCGCATCGGCGTTAATTACCGCGCCGCTCCCGTCTTGACCAGCAACCCACGCTGGTTGATGCGTGTTTCATAAACGGAATCGGTGATGCCGGGCCGAGCGCTGTAGTCGGCGAGCTGCTGACGAAGTCGCGTCGCCTGCCGCGCATCGCGACAAAGAAAATAAGCGAAACCGCCGCCGCCCGCCCCGGCCAGACCGGCCGCCAGATAGTCGTCGCGGGTTTCCAGAAACAGCAATTCGTGACGCCGTTGACAGTCGCGACGCCAGTTGCGGTCTCGGCGATTTTCGGCTGAACATCCCGCGATCGCTCGTGATCTCCTATCATTACGGCGGCACAACATCCTCTTAATTCAGGGTCAACCGCCTCATGGACGAGCGTCTGGAAAAACTGGCTGAGAAAGCGAAAGCGCTGCCGAAAGCGCCCGGCGTTTACCTGATGAAGGACGCGGTGGGGCATGTCATCTACATCGGCAAGTCGTCGAGCTTGCGCGATCGCGTCGGCAGCTATTTTCAGCCGGGATCGAAGCTGGATTTGCGCAAGGCGGGATTGCGGGATGCGGTCGTCGATTTTGATTTCATTCAGACCGACAGTGAAGTCGAAGCGCTGCTGGCCGAGAATCGGCTGATCAAGGACATCCAGCCGCGCTACAACGCTCGGCTGCTCGACGACAAAACCTTTCCATATCTCATGGTGACCACCGGGGATGATTTCCCCGGTGTCTACGTCACGCGCGAGCCGCGAACCAAGGGCGTGAAGCTCTATGGCCCGTTCACCAGCGTTTACTCACTGAAAGAAGCGGTGACGCTGCTGCAAAAGGCGTTCAAATTCCGTACCTGCCATCTGGAGATCAGCGAAGGAGATGACAAGCGGCGATTCTTCCGCCCTTGCCTGCTCTATCCGATTCACCAATGCACTGCGCCGTGTGCCGCGAAGATTTCCAAGGACAGCTACGCGAAAGATGTGACGGTTCTTTTGGAGTTTCTCGACGGCAACAAGAAGCGTGTGCTCGCCAATCTCGAAAAGGAGATGATCGAGGCCTCGAAGGATCTGCACTTTGAACGGGCCGCCCGATTGCGCGATGAGATCAAGGCGCTGAACGCACTGGGCGCGCGGGCGAAGAAGGGGGACCAGGAATACTGGCAGCCGGAATCGTTCATCCACAATCCGAAGGAGAGTTTGATTGAACTGCAAGGCGCGCTGCAGCTAAGCGAGCCGCCGCGGATTCTGGAAGGGATCGACATCGCCCACCTGCAAGGCGGCGAGATGGTCGGCAGCAAGGTTTGCTTCATCGATGGGGTCCCATTTAAGGACGGCTACCGCCGGTATAAGATCAAGCACGGGCAGGGGAACAACGATTATCTGTCGATTCAGGAAGTGGTCTCGCGGCGATATCGCGAGGCGGGGTCGAATCAGGAGCTCTACCCCGACGTGATCCTCATCGACGGCGGCCTGGGCCAGCTTCATGCGGCGATGGATGTCTTCAAGACGATGGATGTCAAGCCGCCGATGGTGATTTCCCTGGCGAAGAAGGAAGAGCTGGTCTACACGCAAGCCAGGAGCGAGCCGATTCGGCTTGCACGAAATCACCTGGGTTTGAAACTGTTGCAATACATCCGCGATGAGGCCCACCGGTTCGCGCAGCATTATCACCACATCCTGCGGCGAAAGAGCCAGCTCGAGGAGGATGTGAAGGAAGGGCGGCGGCCGCCGCGACAGCGCAAATCCAAGTCATTGCCGGTCGTGCAGGACCCGGTTCAGGCCGCCGATATAGCGCCGGCGCCTGAATCTTCGGATTCTGCCGTAACTGGCGGCTTCAATGACGAATCAATCCCGTGAATTTATCGTATTCTTGCATAAAACTAATAACGCGCCGCACGCCGTAGCATGCATTCTTGGGCGAATCATCAATGGGAACAGCGGCGGGATCTGCGTGTATGTAATGCCAGCGACGCTGGCGGGTCGCGACGTTGAGATTCGAAATCGGAGATTTGTAATCGCCCTGAATCGAGCGGAGCCGAAGAATGCGAATCAATGCTGGAATGTGCGGCTGGGTTTTGGCCGTGGCGTGTGCGAGTGGAGCGGCTGCGCTGGCTGCGGATAAGCCGGCGGACAGCACCGCCGCCAAGTACGGCGAGCAAACGCTCTCGGATATTCGCGACGCCTTCTACATGCCCGATCGGCATCTGTTTCGGGAAGAGATCAACACGGATCACAAGGCGGCGCCGTCATGGATCTGGGATGGAAGCATTCAGCTTGGCGCGCTGTGCGCCGCGGCTCGAATTGATCCGGATAAGTATCTGCCGCAGGTGAAGGAATACGCGATCGCGCTGCGTTCCTATCGCACGACCGCCAATGACAAGCCGGGGTTCGATGTGAATCCGGGGCCCAAGAATTCCGATCGTTACTACGACGACAATGCATGGATCAGCATGTCGCTGCTCGAAACGTACGAGCTGACCCACGATGCGAAGGATTTGGAACTGGCCAAGGAGTGCTACGAGTTCGCGACCGGCTGCGAGGACGACAAGCTCGGCGGCGGACTTTACTGGCATGAGGGGAACGCGAAATCCAAAAACGCCTGCACCAGCGGGCCGGCCATGCTGGCGGCGCTTCAGCTTTATCGCATCACCAGGGATGAAACGTATTTGAAGACCGCCGAGCGTTTGTATGACTGGCAGCGAAAGACCTTGCAGGACACCGACGGCCTGGTCTTCGACAACATCAATGTGCCATCGGGGCGCCTCAGCAAAGCCAAGCTCACGTACAACAGCGGCACGCTCATTCGGGCTGCCGTCGAGCTCTATCAGGCGACCAACGACAAAAAATATCTCGAAGAAGCCGAGCGCGTCGCCAGTGCGGCCGCGAATCGATTTGTGAAGCCGGAAGACGGAATCATCGAGGGGTGGGGCAAGCTGGCGGTGAAACTGGTCGAGGGTTTCGCGGAGTTATCCGAGGTCGATCACAACGACCGTTGGAAAGAGATCATCGGCAAGTGCCTGACGACGTTACACGAGAAACGCAACGCCGAGGGCTTTTACGCGCTCAATTGGGATCGCAAACCGCTCGCCGACAAAGCGGTCGCACGATTGATCGATCAATCAGCGGTAGCGCGAGCGGACTTCATCGCCGCCGAGCATGGCATCGAAGTGAAGTAAATGCCTCCAGTGACGCTACTGCCGAGTTTCGCCGCAAAGCTAAGCCCATGGACGGTCCGGCGCGTCTCGGCGATGAGTCGCCTTGCCTGTGATGTCGTTATTGTATCGACCTTCATGCGATTCCTGTTTGTCCTGGTCAGCATTGTTCTGTGCTTTAAGTCTTGCCCAGCGGCCGAACCAGCGTGGCCTGTCACAACGCTCTTCCAGGAAGGCACGGGCGACCACAACAACTATCGAATCCCGTCGTTGATCCGCACGACCAAGGGATCGATTCTCGCATTCTGCGAGGGTCGGCAAACGCCGCATGGCGGCGGCAATGACACGGGCTCAATCAGCATCATCCTGCGACGCTCGCCGGATGGCGGGTTGCACTTCGGTCCCGTCTCCGTTGTTTGGACGGACGGCAAGAACACCTGTGGCAATCCGTGTCCGGTTGTCGATCAATCGACCGGCACGATCTGGATGCTCGCCACGCATAACCTCGGCGAGGATCGCGCTTCTCCGGCTACAGTTCGATGGCTATCCTTCCCGAAGGAACAATCGGCCTACTCTACGAAGCCGGCGACAAGCACGACTACGAGCGGATCGATTTCGCGCGAATTCCTGTAAGCACGATTGAGACCGCAACCAGGTAATCAGCAGTCGAGGAATGACTCTTTAATGGAATATCGAAGACTCGGCGAGGCGGGCATCAAGCTCTCGGAGATCGGCCTGGGCGGCTGGCTGACGTTCGGCAATGCCGTCGATCTGGAGCAGGCCCGCGTCGTGATGAACGCCGCGTTCGACGCCGGCATCAACTTCTTCGATACCGCCGACGTCTACACCCACGGCAAATGCGAAGAAGCCTGGGGGGAGATTTTGCAGCATCGCCGCCGGTCGAGTTATGTGCTGGCGAGCAAAGTCTTCTTTCCCTTCGACGACGGCCCGAATGATCGCGGCCTCTCGCGCAAGCACATCTTGGAGCAATGCCACGCGAGCCTGCGCCGGCTGAAGACCGACTACCTCGATATTTATCAATGTCATCGATTTGACGAATCGACGCCGTTGCCGGAAACGATTCGGGCGATGGATGATCTTCTGCGGCAAGGAAAAATCCTTTATTGGGGTTTCTCGGAATGGCCGGCCGACAAGATTCGCCAGTGTCTGGAGCTCTGCGGTAACCGATTCGACCAGCCGAGATCAAGCCAGCCGCAATACAGTTTGCTCAAGCGGCAGGTTGAGGCCGAGGTGCTGCCGCTCTGCAAAACCGCGGGTATCGGGCAGGTGGTGTGGTCACCGCTCGCGCAAGGAATCCTCACTGGCAAATACAAGCCCGGCCAACCGTTCCCCGCGGACAGCCGAGCGCGCGACAATCGGCAAAATCAGTTCATCAAGCCAGTGGTCCAAAATCAGGATCTGCTGGCAAAAGTGCAAAAGCTCGCCTCGGTAGCGATGGATAATTCCTGCTCGATGGCTCAGCTTTGCCTGGCCTGGGTGTTACACCGGGAAGAGATTACCAGCTGCATCATCGGCGCCACGAAGGCCAAGCAAGTCCAGGAAAACGCCGAAGCCAGCGGCATGAAGCTCGCGCCGGAAACCATCCGCCGGATGGAAGAAATTGTTAGCTAGACTCGCCCGGCTGTCCAATAACGCGGCAGTCGCGTCACTGCCGCTATCCGTGGCGACCGTTGATGCGGCTCGCAATCAGGTCACCTTGGTGACGATGAAGCTGCCGGAGACGGTATACCCTTTGACCGTCACCGTACCAGCGCCGGTGATAACGCTGCCCGGCGCCAGCCCCTTGGGCGTGGTTTTCACATTAATGTTGCCGGCGAGGGTCACCGTCAGGGTGGTGTTGTTGATCTTGAAAGTCACCTTGCCCGTGGTGAGCTCGAGCACCGTGATCGTTCCCGACCCGGAGTTGCCGGCGACGGTGATGGTTCCACTCAGGGAATTGATGGTCTGCGAAACGACGTCGATTTCCAGGTCGATCGTTTTGGATCCCAGGCCGAAGGCAATGGCCTTGGTCTTGATCGTCCCCTTGTAATCGCCGACCAGGCTCGGCGACGTCGTCGGGCCGGGCAGAAGCGTCGTCAGATCCACCTTCAGCACATCCACGGCGTTCGTGAGCGTGGTGCCGTCGGTCGTCAGCTTGGCGATCAGGGTGTCCAGATGCGTCTTGGCGGTCGCGTCGGCGGTAGCCAGGGCGCTGCTGGAAGAATTGGCGGCCGTCAGCGCCGTCAGGTCCGCGTCGACGCCGGCATCGTTGCTGTCGTTTCCGAGCTTCGTGTTCGGGTTGGTGGCAACTAACCCAAGTGACGTGACGTCGGCTTGAATCTTTGCGCCCAGCACCGCGCTGGACGGGTTAGCGATAATCGATTTGCCGTCAGCCGTGGCTTTGCTGGAAGCCGCGACCGATTTGTATAGCGCCGTCTCGTCGAGCTTGATCTTCGTGAGAAGTTTACCTTCGTCGGCGGTGAACTTCTTTCCTGCGGCCAATCCAGCCGCTGCGGCACCCTTCAGGTCCGTGGCGATGACTTTATCGTCGGCTTTTGTGGTGCTTTGCAGCGTGGCCAGATCGGCCTTAACCGCGCCGCCGGCAGTGTTGACGGCCGCCAGCTCCGCCGCCAATGAGGTCGTTGTGGCGGTCAACAGCGTGCGCTGTTCCAGCGGTTGAATAAAACGAGACATGCCGTGCTCCTTGGAAAATCGATTACGCCTGAGACCGATGCAAACGGATGATAATGCTGTGGCTTGCGAGCAACAACTAATTGCTTCCAAGTTGTTGGGGACATCGATGTTTGGTCATAGCGACACCTCGGGGCTGCCAAAAACACCGCAAATTCACATTCGATGTCTTTGCAAACCTCCGCCATGCGACTAGCATGTTTCGCTTTCGCCGTCGGCGTGGCGTATTGGGAAACGGGTCGGTTTGGCCGGCTCAGCGACGGTTCGGAACGTAATCGCGAGAGGTTTGTGTCATGGCAGAGAACGAAACGTCGGTCGTCGACGAGCAGCAGGAAGAGGCGTATGCCTACCCCGTCCGCATTGAGGACGCCGGGCCGGGCGCGAAGAAGGTTTCAGTTGAGATTCCGCACGATCGCATCGTTTCGGAGCTTGATAAGCAATACAAGGACCTTCGCAAAGAGGCCGCACTTCCCGGCTTTCGCGTCGGCCACGCGCCGCAGAAGCTGATTGAGAAACGATTTAGCGCGGATGTGAAGGAGCAGGTTCGCCGGGCGCTGATCAGCGAGAGCTACGGCCAAGCCGTCGAGAAGAACAAGCTCCAAGTCATCGGCGAACCGGATTTTGAAAATCCAGAAGCGATCAAGCTTCCGGAAGACGATGGCGCGATGAGCTACTCGTTCACGGTTGAGGTGCAGCCGGAATTCACGCTGCCGGATTTGACGGGTCTGAAGGTTCGCAAGCCGAAGATTGAGATCAAGGAAGAGAACGTCGACCAGGCGATGCTGAATCTCCGCGAGGGCCAGGGCGCGCTGGTTCCTGTGGAAGATCGCGGGCTGGAAGCTGGCGATTTCCTTACTGCAGACGTGCACGCCAAGGTTGACGGCAAGGTCGTCGCCCATCGGCATGATGCGGAGATCGTTGTTCGCCCCGGCCGCGTGCTGGGGATTCAGGTTGAGGATCTCGCGAATCATTTGGCCGGCCTTAAGCCCGGCGAGTCCCGCAGCTTCACCGTCAAGGCTCCCGACACGCATCCCAGTGAAGAGATTCGCGGCAAGGATGTCGAGATCGAAGTCGCGCTCAAGGATTTCAAGAAGCTCGAGCTGGCCGAAGTGAACCAGGCGTTCCTCGAAGACCTCGGCTTCGAAAATGAAACCGAGCTTCGCGCCGCCCTTCGCGAGCAGATGGAAGAGAAGATCACCCAGGATGTGCAGCAGGCTCTGCGCGAGCAGGTCAGCAAGCATTTGATGGACGCCACCCAGCTCGACCTGCCCTCCAAGCTCTCGGAGAAGCAGGCCAACCGCGTCGTTCAGCGTCGGGCGATGGATCTGCTCAACCGCGGGCTGCCGCAGGATCAGATCCTGGCCAATGTTGAAGCGTTGCGAGCCGGCGCTCAGGAAGAGGCGGTCCGCGAACTCAAAGGCTTTTTCATCCTGCAGAAGCTGGCCGAGCAGCAGGGCGTGGATGTCGACGAAGCGGAGCTCAATGGCCGCATCGCGATGCTCGCGGCTCAGCAGGGCCAGCGCCCGGAGAAGCTCAAGCAGACCATGACCAAGGACGGCTCACTCTCCACGCTCTACGTGCAGATGCGCGAGCAGAAGGCGATCGACAAGGTGCTGGAAGGCGCGCAGATCGAGGAAGTCAGCGTCGAGGATTTCCAGAAGGCGCAGCAGGAAGGTCAGAAAGCCTGAGCGCGGTTGCCCAGACTGACGCTTTACATTCTTGAGCGGAGCCCAGTTTAGCCGCGAAGCATCGCTGAGCGCGTTCGAGTGAGTGTCCGTGACATGGGCTTCCAGCCCATGCAAGGAATCGTCACGTGTCAAAAGACGCAGTTGTTGAATATCACCAGTTCGCCGCTCGCGGTGCTGGACGACACCCAATCTGCCGGCGCGTAACGAATCGGAAGAGCGCTACGCTTCGAACTGTGTCGCTGGAGTTGGGGCGCGATTCAAAGTTGATGCTTGCTTAGCATGGGCTGGAAGCCCATGTCACGGATGCGTCTCGGAACGCGCGCTGTTTTCGAGATTCCGCTGGATTTCCCCATAGTTCGTCATCGGATCGTTCATCATGTCGAAGGTTTCAGCGCCGCGCGGCATTCTCGACATTCTTCCCGCCGACTCGTGGAAGTGGCAGGCGATTGAGCAGACCGCCCGGCAGGTTTCCGCGCTCTATTACTTTGCCGAAATCCGCACGCCGATCTTTGAGCACACCGAGTTGTTTCATCGCGGCGTCGGTGAGACCAGCGACGTGGTCAACAAGGAAATGTACACGTTCGACGATCGCGGCGGGCGCTCGCTTACGCTGCGTCCGGAGGGAACCGCTGGCGTCGTGCGAGCGGTGATCGAGAGCGGGCTGGTCAATCAGGAAGGAACGCGCCTCAAAGTCTTCTACCTCGGTCCCAATTTCCGCTACGAACGGCCGGCGGCCGGGCGTTATCGCCAACATCACCAGTTCGGCGTGGAAGCCTTCGGCGCGGCTGAGCCGGAGCAAGATGTCGAGTGCATTCTGCTCCAGATGGATTTCTACGCCCGCTGCGGCATCCGCGATATGTCGCTCCGGGTGAACAGCCTGGGCGATCGTGAGAGCAAACAGCGCTATCGCGACAAGCTCGTTGAGTTCCTGTCGCCCAAGCAGGCGAGCTTGAGCGAAGAATCCCAGCAGCGGCTGATCAAAAATCCCTTGCGAATCCTCGACAGCAAAGACCCGCGCGACATCGCCGCTAGCGAAGGTGCTCCACCGGCGGGGGATTATCTGAGTGAAAAGAGCCGCACGCATATCGAGCGCGTGAAGACGCTGCTCACTGAAGCCGGCATTCCTTTCCGTATCGATGGAACGCTCGTCCGCGGCTTCGACTACTACACCGACACGCTCTGGGAAGTCACCGCCGAGGGACTCGGCGCGCAAAACGCGATCGGTGGCGGGGGGCGATACGACAACCTCGTCGAACAACTCGGCGGGCGCCCGACGCCCGGCGTGGGGTTCGGCAGCGGCATCGAGCGATTGCTCATCGCCCTCGAAAGTCAGGGCGTCACGCTGCCAAAAACTGCTGGAAAACTGATCTGGCTCGTCGCCCACGGCCCGGCCGCGAAGGAAGCCAACTGGAAGCTGATGATCGACCTCCGCAAAGCCGGCTTCATCTGTGACATGGAACCCGGCGATCGCTCGGTCAAAAGCCAGTTCAAAGTCGCGTCGCGCGAGCAGGCCGCGTTTTGTCTGACGACAGGCGAAACTGAACTTGCCGCCGGCACCATCGTTGTAAAGAACATGTCGACTACCGAGCAAGCAACCGTGTCGCGATCTGAGATCGTGAGCCACCTGAAGGGCCAACCAGCATGACCGAAAAGCCTCGCAAGGATGCGATGCTTTCGTACGCACCCGTGCAGCCAAACCGCCCATGGCAGCGGTTTTTTCGCATCGCGATGGCTGTTTGCGTTACGTGTGCTGTCGGTTGGGTTGCTTGGAAGATATACCCTGAAATGATTCGAAGATTTTCGATGCTTTACCATCAGCATCGATTGTTGAACTCCGTTGTGCAAGGCAACGCCGTTACCACCTTTGGATTTAGGGAGGTTTCAGTAGAAGAGGTGGGGCCTGTAACTGCAAATCAAGATACGACCACGGCGCTCGCGGATCGCGACTGGCGTGACTTCCGCGCCAGCTGCCTTTCCCCGGTTTCATCGGTGCTATTTCCGGTTTATATCCATTCGATACGCGATCGGCACGGCAACGAGCTTTTAGTCGCCGTGGGATGCATGCCCTATGCGAACCCGGCACAACTTACGGTTGAAGTCATCAGTCCAGGAACGCTATTCAGGTACCCATCACCGGCCCAAGTCGTCGTGCGCCCCTTCCAGTTTGACTTCGGCGCGGACTCGTTGCCGACACATCTATTTCGAGTTTTCGATGGTCAACCGGACTCCGTCGACCCGTCGCACTTTACCATCGATTATGAGTTCGACGGCCAACGTCACACCCTCGACGGCTACATCAATGAGCAGGATGTTTTGACCATTGAAAAGCGGAAAGAGCCGACGACTACGCAGTCACTTCCATCGTCGACGGATCGACCTCAGTAAGCGGATCGATTGGCTCCCCGCTGACAGGTCCAAGGGCGGCGATCAGCGGAATCGACACAACGGCGAAGCACATCATCAAACCCAGCGTGATGAAGATCGGGAAATAGGCGCGCTGATTGGTGTTTTGCACACCCAGATGTTGCACGCAGAAGCCCATGATCCAGTGGCTGAACCCCGCCGCGGTTCCCGCGATGGCGAGGAACAATCCGCCGACGCGGCCGCGGAGTTTGGCATCGACGCGCTCGAACATCGCGGCGTCGCTTAACGCGTAGCTGCCGAGATGGAATGCCTGGAAGACGCACATGACCGGCAGTACCCAGTTCGCGGCAAAGAGCGGCACCGTGCAGAGCAAACTGCCGGCGATCAGCAGCGCAATGACGAGGCTCGGCAGGCGCTTTCGGCCGGGGCTGATCCACACCGCGAAGGGGTTGGCGACGACGCCGATGAGCATCATCGCGCCCACCGCAAACCCCACGGCGGCTTCATTGCGGTTCATCGCTTTCAGCAGGTAGATGCTGGTGAGCGTGAGCGATGCCTGCCCGACGAAATCACGGAAGCCGAGCGTGCAGGCGATAAAAATCGTCGTGCGAGTGAGGTGCGGGCCGATCGGTTGTTTCGCTGACCGTGTTGCATGGTGCTCGGCGGTTTCACTGGCGAACAGGAGAAAAATGAAGCCGCAAATGATACCCATCGCGCCCAGCTCAATGCAGGGTTTCTGCCACGCCGCGATATCGCCAAAATGCCATGCCGCGTGAAGTGCGCGATACCCCGCGTACTGGGGGCCGAGGAAGAACCCCAGGCCGGAACCAATGCCAAGGATCCCGATGACCATTCCGGGAGATTTTGGAAAGTGGGCGGGGATCAGTGAATTCGCCGCGGGGTGGAACAGCGTACCGGCCAAACCGCCGCCGACCGCGAGCAGCACCAGCACCCAGTAGCTTCGCGTCAAGCCCATCAGCACGATCGCGATGCCGTTGAAAACCAGTCCCCAGCCGAGCAACGTTTTGCGGTTGAAGCGGTCGGCCAGAATTCCCGCCACGTAGCTGAACAGGCAGTAAACGACGCCGTAAACGGTGACCAGGAACGCGGCGTATTCGATGCCCGGCAGCTTCAAGTCCCGTCGCATCAGCACGTAAAGTGGCACCAGGATCGTCGCGAACGCATGGGTGAACATGTGCAGCACGATGGCCAGCGACAACGTCAATCGGCTGCGCGGATTCGGCGACAAAACGGTCATAATTGACGAGTATAGAAGACGATGCATCGCAACGCGATTGCGGCTGAATCCGGCTCAACAAACCTTCGCACCGCCGGCGTTTCATATATAATGGCATCGCCAACCGATCTAACGCGGGTTGCCGGGAGTGCGTCGATGAAACGTCCGCGCCTACATGTGCTGGCCCTCTGTGGGCTGCTTTCGCTTGCGGGCATCGCGCGCCCAGCGAGGAGGCCGGCTAGCGCCGTCAAGAAAGCCTGGTTCGAAGCCAAGTCCGTCTGCCTGTTCCGGCTCGGCGACCGTCGCACCATGCCGGACAGCGCTGATGATTTGTCGGCGGCGATCGTCGACGGCTGGAAGAACGCGATCATCTTTCCCAAAGACAGCGGTAAAGTTTCCATTGAAAATGCGACCTTCCCCAGGATCGGCTCATTTTGCATCGATCTCACCGACGGCCACCTCAAGCCGGCTTCGAACAAAGACAAAGTCGCGCTCAGCAACAAGGTGGAGCGCGAACTGCATGTGGGCCACTTCGATGTTCGCGGCGAGCCGATCCTCGTGCAGGCGGCGAAGGTTCACATGCGGCTGACCGCCGACGACGCGCTGCTGGCGCTGGAGCGCGATCGCCATGGGAATCCAATGATGATGTTGGCTGACGCGTCGTCAGGAAGCTTGCAGATCGATGTTACGACCGCCGACGCCGAGAAGCTGATGCTGGATAACGCCCGGCAGTCGGCTTCGAAGTACGCGATTATCATCGATAAGCTTCAGTTCACGGTTGTCCCCGAAACGCCACGGGAATTGCAGGCGACGCTCTACGTCGGCACGCGCATAGCACTGATTCCGGCCGGCATGCTCTTTCGGGCGCATGTGAGCATCGACGACAAGATGAATGCCAAGATCACCGGGCTTACCTGCGACGGCGACGAAGTGCTGGGCCCACTGATTGTCGGTCTGCTGCGTCCTGCGATCTCGCGATACAACAACGAGACGCGGGCGCTCGTGAGCTTTCCCGCCGGCGACATGAAACTGCACGACGTCGGCGTGGCGGTCGATGAGAGCCTGCATCTGCATGCGTCTTTTGGCAGATAGTTTCAGAGCGTTGAGAGCTGAGCCGCCAGCGCCGCACGAACGGTTTCGACGGTGGGGCAGGTGTCGCCGAGAACTTTCTTCACGCTCGTCACCCCGCGTGCGGATATGCCGCACGGCACGATCAAATCGAAGTAAGCAAGATTGGTCTCGACATTTAATGCAATCCCATGCATCGTCACGCCGCGTTTGACGCGGACGCCGATGGCGCAGATTTTTTCTGGTCGATCCTCGCGATTGGTCCAGACGCCGACGGCTTCTCGATCGGTGTATGCGGAGATGCCAAACTGCTGAAGCGTATCGATGACATGCTGCTCAAGGGCATGCACATAGGCACCGACGGAATAGCGATGATCGTTTAGGCGAAGGATCGGATAAGCGACGAGCTGCCCGGGGCCGTGAAAGGTGACATCGCCGCCGCGATCGCTTTCGACGACGTCGACGCCCATCTGCTGAAGTTGGGGTGTGGAAGCCCGTAAATGCTGTGGTACGACGCCGCGCCGACCAAAGGTGATAACCGGAGGATGTTCGACGATAAACAGCATCGGCGACCCGCCGGCAAGCACCGTTTCGTGAGCTTCCCGCTGCCGCGCCCATGCGTCGCGGTACGCCATCCGACCGAGATCGACGACCTGCAACGGCTGCGTTTCGAGCTTCATTTACGATCCGGCTCGCACTGCCGGCCGTGCTTTGCTCGCCCGACCATTGGGCTTCACGCCATTTGAAGGCGTTCCACGCGGCGGAAGAAGGGCAACCGCCAATGCCTCATCCACATTCTCCACGAAATGAAACTTCAGCGTCTGCTTCACTTCCTCCGGAATATCCGGCAGATCCTTTTCGTTGCGTTTAGGCGCGATGACATGCTTGATGCCGGCTCGCATCGCCGCGAGTGTTTTCTCCTTGAGTCCGCCAATCGGCAACACGAGACCGCGCAGCGTGATTTCGCCGGTCATGGCAACGTCGTGCCGCACCGAGCGATTCATCATCAATGACGAAAGCGCCGTGAACATCGCCACGCCGGCGCTAGGCCCATCTTTCGGCACCGCGCCAGCCGGCACGTGAATATGAATGTCGCTCTCGGCGAGCAGCTTCTGATCGATGCCGAGCTTGGTGGCGCGCGATCGCAGCAGCGAGAACGCCGCCGTCGCCGATTCCTTCATCACATCGCCGATCTGGCCGGTGAGCGTGATGTTCCCCTTGCCCGGGAATCGCGAGGCTTCGATGAACAGAATCTCGCCACCGACGGGCGTGTACGCGAGCCCTGTCGCAACGCCCGGCACGCTGGTTCGGCTCGCCAGTTCGGGTTCAAATCGGCGGGGGCCCAGAACGGTGGAAACGAAATCGCGATCGACAGTGACTTTGTCGGTCTTTCCCGCCACGACCTCCGCCGCCACCGCGCGGCAAACGGCGCCGATGTTCCGCTCCAGATTTCGCACGCCGGCTTCGCGGGTATAGCCCTCAATGATCCACCGGAGAGCCGCATCCTGAAACCGCATATGTTTGGCGGCGACGCCGTTGGCTTCGAGTTGGCGCGGCACGAGATATCGCTTGGCGATTGTAAGTTTGTCGCTCTCGGTGTAACCCGGAATTTCGATCACCTCCATACGATCGCGCAGCGGGCCGGGCACGGTGTCCATCGTGTTGGCCGTCGCGATGAACAGCACCTTTGACAGGTCAAACGGAACGTCGAGATAGTGATCGGTGAACGTGTGATTCTGCGCCGGGTCGAGCACTTCAAGCAGGGCGGAAGAGGGATCGCCGCGGAAGTCCGCACCGAGCTTGTCGATCTCGTCGAGCATCATCACGGGATTGCGCGAGCCGGCTTTGCGCAGCTCTGCGATGATTCTTCCGGGCATCGATCCGATGTAGGTGCGACGATGCCCGCGGATATCGGCTTCATCGCGCACGCCGCCCAGGGCAACGCGAATGAAATTGCGGCCCATCGCGTCGGCGATGCTTTTGCCCAGCGAGGTTTTCCCCACGCCCGGTGGTCCAACAAAGCAGAGTATCGCGCCGCCACCTTCGGGCTTCAGCTTGCGAACAGCGAGGTATTCGATGATGCGGCGCTTCACCTTGTCCAAATCAAAGTGATCGCGATCGAGCACTTTTTGCGCCTCGATTAAGTCGATCTTATCCGGAGATTCTATTGCCCACGGCAGTTCGCTGAGAATCTGCAGGTAGGTGCGAATCACGCCATACTCGGGCGACGCGCTGGGAACCGCATCCAGGCGATTGAGCTCGCGCGTCGCCTCTTTCATCACGTTTTCCGGCAGTTTCGCGGCTTCGAGTTTTTCGCGCAGCGTGTCGACGTCGCTCCCGCCGCCGCCACCCGACTCGGCATCGCCCAGCTCCTTGCGAATGGCCTTCAGTTGCTCCTGCAGGTAGTAGCGGCGTTGGGATTTATCGATGTTCTCTTTGACCTGCGATTGAATCTTGGTCTGCAGCTCCAGCACATCCAGCTGCGTCGCCAGTCGGGAAGCGATGACGCGCAAACGCTTCTCAACATCCAGTTCTTCCAGCAGGCGTTGTTTCTCGGCGGTATCCGCCTGAAGATTCGCCGCCAGGAAGTCGGCCAGGGCCGATGGATTCGTGATGCTGTTGAGCACCTGCGCCGCTTCGTCGGGCGTATTGGGCGACAGCTCTATCACGCGGTTGGCCTGCTGCCGCACACTGGCAATCAGCGCATCAAGTGGCGCTCCGGTCGTCAGCGTGTCTTCGATCACCTCGATGCGACCACTCGCAAAAGGCTCGGTCTGCTCGAACCCGAGCAGGCGAAATCGCGTCAGCCCGTGCACGATAATCGATTGATTGCCATCGGGGAGCTTGAAGAGCTTGAGAATCTGGCACGCGACGCCGACGCCGTAGACGTCGCCGTATTGCGGGTCCTCGACATCAGGATTTTTTTGCGTGATGACCCCGACGGTTTTCTCGCCGGGCATCACTTCATCGAGCAACGCCTTGCTCTTGGGCCGTCCAACGTTGAGCGGCATCACCGTTCCCGGGAAGACGACGATATTGCGAATCGGAAGGATCGGCAGCACATTCGGCAGGATGGTTTTCTGCCCGTTCTGCCCGGTGCGGATGGTGGTGGCGTCGGCGGTCTTTTCAATGATCTGCGATTCAGACATGGCGGGTTTCTCGCGGTTGCGACTCCTTCGCTTCTCACTCCAGGCCAAATACCGGCGTCAGGTGGTCTTGGGAATCTCGATCCAAAGCAGTCCGTTGCGATAGTTGGCCGTGATCGAGTGGCGATTGGCGTCGGGGGGAATCTCCACGTCGCGGATGAAGGCGCCGTGATCGATTTCCATCAGGTGCATGCGAACCTTCTCATGCGTTTCAGATTCGCCGTCTTGCATGGTCGGGACCGGCCGCGAACCGCGAAGGCGCAGCCGCTGATCGACGACTTCCACGTCGATCTTCTCCTTATCCACCCCCGCCAGATCAACGCAGACGAGGTATGAGTTGGCGGTCTCATAAAGATTCACATTCGGCGTCCAACAGTCATTCGGATAGAAAAACCCCTTCTGGAGCTGTTCCATCATCTTGTTGGTTTGCCGGGTGAGGTTCGAAAACGGTCGCTCGCTGGCCACAATCACCATGTCGTCTCCATTCCGGGTATCGCAGGGAATGATAGACCGGCTGGTGCGAAGCACGGTAGCGCAAAATGTCAGGGAACTGACCAATCTTCGCCCAGAGGACATATGGGTCGGGGCCGATCCGGTCGGCATGGGCCTCACCGACGCCGTTCCGCGACAGATCCCAAGTCGCGACGCCCGGTTACTTTTGACAATCAAATGCCGCACTGGCAAAATCGGGTTCAGATTGGCCTCGATAGTCTTGCCTCGGCTGGAGATACCTTCATGCGCGCACTCTGGAACCGATCGGCGGTTTTGACCGCGGTCGCCTTGGTCGCAACCGCTTTAAGCATCGGCTGCAAAACCGATATGGACCGCGCCAATGACGCGGCCTCCACAACGATTGAATCGTCCGCCTCGGATCTCTCGACCGGTGCTGCTGACAAAGCGCAGGCGTCGCTCGGTAAGCTGGCCAGCGAGACCGATCTCTCGCCGGCTACCAGGATCGGCGCCAACATCATGTTGGCCAAGACCGATCAGGCGTTGGCCGAAGCAAGCATCGGCGAAGTCCAAACCCATCAGACGCAAATCGCGTCGCTGCTGCTGGCGCTGGATCGTCTTGCGTGGCAGGTTGCAACCAATAACGCCAACGTGTCAGCTCTAACGAGCCTGAATCCGACCGCCGGGCAGCAGGCGTTCAGTGCCCAGGCTGATGCCGCTGAGAAGGGCGCCGGCGGGGCATGGGTGCCGGGTACGCCGCCAATTCCTTCGCAGGCGGATGCCACCCAAAAGGGTGACGACTTTGCGAAGCAGATCAAGGCTTTGACCGATGAGCGAACGCAGTTGGCCGCCAAGCGGGCTGTTGCGTTGGAATCGGCGACAAAGCTGTCGCAGCAGGCGGATTCGTCGGAAGGTCAGGAATCAGTCGGCTACTTCATTCAAAGCGCCAACCAGCGCAAAGAAGCCCGGCTGAATGAGATCAAGATGCAGGATCTGGATGCTCAGATCATGCCGCTGCAGCAGCAACTGGACGTGCTCAAGGCGCAGCAGGAGGGCGCCACCGCCGCTGCCGCGTCGTCGCGCGATCAAGGGCAGAAGCTCGGCGCCGGCTGGGACGCGGTGCAGAAGCAGATCGAGGCAGTCAAAGATTATTCGAAATATCTGATCGATGGCGGCGGTTCGCTGCCGGCCAGCGTGACGCCCGCCGCGGGTTCCAGCACCGCCACGTCGCAGCCCGGAGCGGCACAATCCATCGTCGCGATTGCCACCGAGCTCGATCAGGAAATCAAAGCTGCCGCCGACGCGCGCACCGCGGCGCTCGATCTGCTCGACAAGGCGTACAAGCTCTATGAGGACTCGGCCAAGCAGGCCGAGACGCTCGTGCACGCCCTGCCAAAAAACACCCCCGACAACCAGAAACTTCCTGAGCGGAAGGCGTGGGAATCGCTCGCTGCCCTTCACGCTCCGGCTGAATTCAAGCTCGGGCAGGCCGCGGTGCTTTCGACGATCGCCCGCGTCTATGCCGGGCAGTTTATTGAGTTTCAGCAGCGTAACTCGGTTGTTAGCCAGTTGACTCGTGCTCTTAAGCAATCCGGAATCGATACTCCGGCGCCCATAACGGCCCTGGGCGAACCGGGCGCCGTTCCCACCGGCATCAAAGACATTCAAGCCGACCTGGCCAAAGCGGACTTCGCCGCCTATGACGAGAAGAAGAGCGCTTTAGATGACCTGGCCGCGAAGGAAACGTCGCTTTCGGGGCAGGAAGCGATCGCTTCGACGCGAGCCGATTTGTATTTCTCCTGGTCCGATTCAGTGAACAACGACATTATCAATGGTGCCGCCGCGCCCGGCGAGCTTGGCCAGCTCCGCACGAATCTCGCCCATCTGCAGAAGATGACCAGCGACTATGGCTGGTATCAGCTCGCCCCCGCGCAGGGCCAGAATCCCGCGCAGCGGCTGTCATTTGCCGTCGCGGAACGTCGAGCGCTGGAAGACACCGGCAAGGCGGTTGTGCCGTCGATATTGCCGCCTGAACTCTCCAGCGGAGCCGCCACGCAACCCGCAGCCCCGGCGCAGCCGACGGACGCAACGTCCCAGCCGGCCCCCGACGCATCGGCGACCAGTCAACCCGCCGCAACGCAACCTGCCGCGCCGGGCCAATAGTTTAAAGTATTGCCGACGCGGTTTTTGTTTTCTTGCATTCAATTCCGAATTCGCTACCGTGCGATTCACCTTTAGGTGGCGTATTAGCCGGTTGGGATCGCGATCGATCCCGGCCTGGGAAGACGGTGAGATTCCGTCGCGGACGCGCCGCTGTAATGGACGGATTTCAAGCACGCGGAGCATTCTTCCGCAACCACTGTCGATTCTTACGTCGATGGGAAGGCCGCCTGAAATCAATTCAAACGTCCTAAGCCAGAAGACCTGCCCGAAGGAACCGCGGTCGACATCGTCGTCGGCCGTTTTCCGATCCGTCCTCGCGAACTGGGACGTCGGGCAGGAAGCCTTGCGCAACGCCGCCTGCGTCTATTGACGCATTCCTTCGGCGCGGATCGCGCTGCTATTTCTGTTCGATTTTTCCCGTTAAATCACGAGGCCGGCATCTTCTCGTTTCAGTGCCGCGCGAGTCGGCACGGGAGAGCGGCAGTGCGAGCATCTTCGTTTCTTGTGTTAACCGTTGCGGGATTTGTCGCGGTCTCCGGAACCCATTCCAACGGTGCGGTTTTCGCATCCGCCTACGACGCGAGCCAGACCAGCGGCCTCATTTCCGGTTATGACAACGCCGCCAACGCGCTCGGCGGTCCGACGCTGGTGATCGAGCCAGGCTCGCCATATCAGGGAATTCTCACGCCATTCGATCCACCGTTTGAAGGGACTGATCTGGTGGGCATCGGCGGCGGGGGCCAACTGACCCTCCAATTTCCGAATATCGTGAACGTCGGCGGTGGAAACGAAATCGGGGTCTTCAGCAATGTGTTATTGGAAGATGTCGGTTATGGGGACAACGCCAATCCCGCGGTTGCTTACGGCAGCGGCGATTACGGAGGTGGCCATGCTTCGGTCTACGTCAGCGCGGATGATAAAACATGGTTTCCCATCAGTGCGTCGCCGATCACGTTTGACAAGCCCGCCAACGGCTACGTCGATGCGACCGACCCATACCAGGTCAATCCCGGCAATCAACTTGCCGATTTCGGGGTTCCATTCACCCACTCCATCAGCGAGTTCAATGGATTGGATTTCGCCCAGACGCTGGCGCTTTTCGGTAACTCCGGCGGCGGAACATGGTTGAACCTGGCCGGCTCAGGGCTGTCGCAGATTGATTACATCCAGTTTCGCGTGCCGCAGGGCGACGAGTTGGTGGTTGATGCCGTGTCGATCAACAACAACGCGGTTGGCGCGGCGGTTCCTGAGCCGACTGCACTGGCCGCGATCGGTATGGGCGTGTTGTTGATTGCTCGACGTCGTCGCTAATGAGGCGCTGTCATGCGTCGCGCTTTTACGCTTGTCGAGATTCTGGTTGTGATTGGAATCATTGCGCTGCTCGTTGGCATCCTGATGCCGGCGGCATCGCGGGTTCGCGAGCAGGCGCGCGCGACGCAATGCCTTTCAAATCTCCGCCAGCTCGGCCAGTCGGCGATGATGTACGTCACGAATAATGATGGAAGCTATCCGATTTCGACGTATGACAATGAGCTGGATTGGGATTTGGATTCGCGCATGAATCCGCCCGCGCCGGGAATCCTCAGTCTTGGGCAATCTGCGCTGGCGATCCAGCAATGCCCAAGCTATCAGCCAAGTGTACGCGAATTACACATTTATACAGGATACAACTACAACACGAGCTACATCGGCGGCGGCATCGGAGAGCTCACGCCGCTTGGCCAATCGCACATCGCGCCGGCCCGCGCGACGTCGATTCGTCGCCCCGCCCAGACGGCGATCTTCGGCGAAGGGCAGTTTGGTAATCGCGCCGACAAATTCATGCGCGCGCCACTGCTCATGACCGGCGCCAACATCGGCGACGGAGTCGACCCCGCCACCCGCGCCGCCGGCACGCAGGGCTTCCGGCATCTGGGCCGCACGAACGTCTGCTACTGCGACGGCCACGCCGAGTCGCTGCCATTGCAATACACCCAAGCCGGCACGTATTCCGGCGGCGCGCCAAACTACACCGCCACTGCCTCCGGCATGACCGGGTTTCTTTCAGCAGACAATCGAGCGTATGGCGGTGATCCATTGCCGGGGGTGGCGGGAGATTGATCACGTCAATCTACGGGCACGCTTGACTTCCATTCTCGATCATGTCGCGCGCTATGGAGCACTCGGAATACGACGATAGTGCTATTCCGACGAACGAAGAAAATGCGGTACGGAAATCGGTCGCAAAGTACGCGGCGAACTTCCGGTTTCCGGCGGACGCAAGGATAGCGAAGGGGATTCTGAGCTGCGGTTGCTATCGCGGACTTAATTGCAGCGACAAAGGATTGCCTCAGTGAAGAACGTTGCCGCTCATACCAGACCGCTGCGTCTGTGATGTCGCTCGCCGCTCGAGCGCGGATGATAACCCGATGGCTCACTGCCCAAGCTTCTCGTTAATACGGGCCTCAACTTCTTCCCATGAACTGCCAGCATCCGGCGACTTTTCGTATTCAGCCAGTTCGGCATCGAGTTCACGCTTGTCTTCATCGGAGAGCTCTCCACCGTCTTGCCAGGAGTCTGCCGCCAGTTCGTCAAGCTTTGCTTGGATTTCAGCGAGGTCTTCGGCGCTGAGGTGGGGTAGTTCCGCGATGATCTCTGTCTTGCTCATTTCCGCTAATTATAGCAAAAAATCGGTCGACATGCGGTTCTGGCGCAGTTACTTAGCGCCCACGCTGCTCAATGTCGCGGCTCGCATGAAGTCGGACAGGCCGCGAAATCCCCGGCTTCTTGCCGCTTCTTCAAACGTCAATTTCTCCAGTTTGCTCAGGCGAACGTTCACCTGCTCATCGCGACGTTCATCCGATGCTGGTAGCGGTGGAATCTCGCCGCGCTCAAGCATCGTCGCGATGGTTGTCGTCACGATCTCTATCGTGTTTTCGAGGCATTCGGCCGGTGTTTTTCCGTCGTTCATCGCTCCGGGCAGCTCAAGGGCCTGGCCGTAGTATTCACCATCTTCGTGGCGAATGATGATGCGGTATTGCTCGGCGATCTGCCGCGCGCGTTTGAGCAACGCCGCGTCGAACGGACGATCAAGCTTCGCCGACCTGCTTTTTGATCTCACGGAAATAGAACGGTTTGACTTTGCCATGATGCACCGGGATGGAATACGTCGAGCCGTCCGGTTTCTGAAAGACATGGTGTGATCCGCGAATGCGGATCAAACTCCAACCGTGCTTTTCCACGAACCGACGCAACTCCGCGAAACGAACTTCGCTTGGCATTGATCACCAAAGTATACGTTACGCTATACGCAGTGGCAACCCGATGTAACTCCAAATAAGATCGAGCTCAATGGGCACGGAAGATTCCGATCAACCGGTATTTCCGAGGCGCCCTCACGAGCCTGTGCAAACATTCAGCGAGGAGGATAGAATCTTACGACATGAGCGCTGAAACCAAGGAACTCATCGAAATCTGCGAGCAGCTTCCTGCCGCCAAACGGACGGAACTGGCCGATTTCGCACGCTTTCTGCTTGCGCGAGAAGACGACTCCCGATGGGAGAGCATCATCGCCTCGTCGACAACCCGGCCCAAGTTCGACGCATTTCTGAAGGAATCAGCTCAGGAAGCCGCGGCGCCGTTGGACTTCGACCGTTTGTGATATCGCTCGTCCGCCCCAGCTTCTGGCGTCTCTACCACGCACTGGACCCGCGCATTCAGTCCGCCGCTCGTCGGGCGTACGAATTATTCGCGCACGATCCAGATCACCCCTCGCTCCGGTTTAAGAAACTTCAAGGTTACGACAACATCTGGTCGGTCCGAATTAACGAGCAGTACCGAGCCGTGGGCATGCGCGATGGCGATACGATCACGTGGGTGTGGATCGGATCACATAATGACTTCGACAATCAATTCGGTTGATCGTTGTTAACGTCGCGCGGCTGCCACGCGCTTAACGGTCGCAACGGCCAATTACCTGTGCGTGGTCAGTGTTTCTCCCTACAATCCGGAAATGTCCGAAAAGCCTCTCGAAAAATCCTGGCAAGCCCGCATTTCCGAAGCGACTGACGCGATCGCGCAGGCGTTCGTCGAATCGATCAGCTACGACTGGCGGCTCTATAAGCACGACATCGCCGGCTCCATCGCGCACGCGACGATGCTCGCGAAAGTCGGCCTCATCACCGACGCCGATCGCGACGCGATCGTGGCGGGGCTGAAGCAGATCGAAGCCGAGATCGACCGCGACGGGCCGAAGTGGGCGGGGTTCAAGCCGGAACTGGAAGACATCCACATGTGCGTCGAAAGCGAGCTGACCGCGCGGATCGGCGAGCCGGGTCGACGCCTGCACACGGGGAGGAGCCGGAATGATCAGGTGGCTGTCGACGTAAAAATGTGGACGTTCGACGCTGCGCGAGAGCTATCTGATCGACTGCGCGACTTCTGCAAATGCTTTGTCTCGCTGGCCGAACGATCCGCTGCAATCGTCATGCCTTCTTTCACGCACCTTCAACGTGCGCAACCAATTTGCGCTGGTGCCGAAGCGCTAGCTTGGGCAACGATGTTCATTCGTGATGCTTCTAGAACGTATTGGTCGGGACGTGGCTACGCTTTTATTCACGACGAAGACACTATCGACAGTCCATTGGGCAGCGGTGCAATCGCGGGAACGTCGCTGCCAATCGATGCATATTTCACAAACGAGTCGCTGAAATGGAAAACAATAAATCCCCGCAATGGGCAAGACGTATATTGGAAATATTTCGATGAAGGACCGTCTAATAGTATTGAACAAACTGCATCGCGTGATGTTCTCTGTGACTTCGTCTACGCCTGCGCCATGATCGCCCAGCACCTTTCCCGCTGGGCCGAGCAGTGGATCATTTACATGACGACCGAATTCGGCTTCATCAAAATCGCCGACCGGTACACGACCAGCAGCTCGATGATGCCGCAGAAGCGGAACCCGGACATGCTGGAGCTGATCCGCGGCCGCTGCGGCAACGTGTATGGCGATCTGTTCGCATTGATGACCATCCTCAAGGGCCTGCCCATCGGCTACAACCGCGATCTGCAGGAAGACAAGCGCATCATCTTCCGCGCGTATGACACGGTCAGTCAGTGCCTGACGATGGCCGCCGCGATCGTGAACAGCGCCAGCTACGACAAGGAGCGCATCGAGCCGACGCTGGATCGCGGGTTTCTGGATGCGACGAGTCTCGCTGAATATTTCGTGACCAAGGGCATTCCGTTCCGGACCGCCCATCACATCGTGGGTTCGCTGGTCGCGCGATGCGAGAAGGAAGGAAAGCATTCGCTGACGCAACTGACAACGGAGGAATTTATCGCCGCCGCAAAAGCGTCGGGTGCAGACGCGTCCACGGTGGGGGCAGATGTGTTCGACGCGCTCGGCGCTGCGAACGTCGTTAAGCGATATCGAAGCGCTGGCGCCGCGGGGGGGAAACCGTTCGAAGAGCAGCTTGCAGCGTGGAAGAAGCGGTTGGGGGTGTGAGCGTGCCGCAGTCAATCGATAATTCATCGGATCCCGAGCTTGCGCTTGAGATCCACATGCGAGATGGCACTCGACTTCTTTCGGAGGTAGGTCTCACGGCCCTTTCGCGCGATTGCGCCGTCCTTCTGATCCAGCTCCGCGCGTGTTAGCTGTTGGTAGCGGCGCCGCGGCACGATGACAAATTCGCGCTTTCCGATCTTGAATGTCGTCAGGCTCATCTCTTCATTCTAATCGCGCATTGTGCGCCTTTCGATGTCTCCGTCGTGAAGTGTGGAACTATTCAGCGGATCAACGTGTGTTTGCGCGTCGCCGAATTCTCAAGGTGACGCGAGCGGATTCGTCCATCGCAGATTTTGGAAGCGTGCGAAGTCGCCGTCGGCCGAGCAAAGCGTCAGCCCATGTTCGATCGCCAAAGCCGCGAGGTGTGCGTCGCCAACAAGATTTGGGGTCATTGAGGTGTTGCCCACAAGCCGCCCCAGAATCCCCGCGTGTGCGGCAGTGGGAGTAGGTATCCAGGCCGGGTTGCACGCAAGCCATTCTTCAACTTGCTTCCAAGCCTCCGCCACTTCCATCGGCTGAGTGAAGACTCGCGGATTGATGGCGATGCGCAGAAACGCGGTAAGCGACTGCCAGGGAAGCCCGACTGGTGCCGGTCCATTCAACTGCGCGTCAAGCCAGTTCCGCGCTCGCTGATGTTCTGCGAACGACGAGAGCCGCGCATACAACAGTAGATTTGCATCAACCAAAATCATCGATTCAGCGGTCCTTCAGCTTCACTGAGGACGTGCTGAATGTCGGCAATCGACCCGATCTTGCATCGCCCGGCGTCGGTCGAAGGGGTGCGATAAGGCTCGCGCGGCTGCTTTGGCTTGGCCGCCTGCTGAAGTGCGTTGCGGAGCAAGTGGTTAACCAACTGCCTGTAATCGCCCGAGGATTCGGCCCTCATCCGCTTCAACATGGCCGCCACATCGTCATCCAGAGTCAGCGTTGTCCGCATGTTGCCAAATAATACGATTCGGTGCATTGATGTCAAACAGTGCGCATCAGAGCATCATATCGATGGCTGCGCGGTCAATATATATAAGTACTTACCATGTATGCACTTATTCTACTGATGTGTCGAACGGCTCGTCGAACATGGAGACTCGCACCCTAGGCGCTGTGGGCTATGATTCGGTCCATGCCGTCCAAGGAGATTGAGTCGCGCACACGCGAGATTGGCCGCGAGATTTTTCTTCGCGTGGCGGAGCAGTCGCCGATTCCATTTTCTCCGGCTTGGATCGACGACCGTGCGATGGCATTGTCGATGCGCGACCCATCAGTGAAAGTACAGCTCTTTCGGCTCGTCGATACCCTGCCGGCGCTCAAATCCGATCGAGCGGTCGCGCGGCATCTCAAGGAGTATTTCGCGACGATCGACGATCGCCTCGGGTCGGTGCTTTCGCGCGTGGCGCGATTCGTACCGGAAGACGGAAGCATCGGAACGATCGTCGCCAAAGCGGCGCGGTTCAATGCAGAAAGACTGGCTCGTCGCTTCATCGCCGGCGCCGATGTCGACGGGACGTTGAAGACGATCGGGCGCCTTCGCCGCGACGGACTGGGCTTCACGATCGATTTGCTCGGCGAGGCGATTCTCTCTGACGCCGAGGCAAAGCGGTATCAACGGCAATACCTGGACTTCATCGAAGGAATAACGCTTCGAGCCGGCGCATGGCCGGAGCATCCGATTATTGATCGCGGGCCGTTTGGCCCGACTCCGGCCGTCAATGTTTCGGTGAAGCTTTCGTCGCTCTACAGCCAGTTTGATCCGATCGCCCCGGATCGCACGAGCAGCCTGGTGCGCGAGCGCCTGCGGCCGATTCTCCACCTGGCCCGCTTGCGCGGCGCGTTCGTCAACATCGACATGGAGCAGCACGCGTTTAAGGATCTAACGATCCGGATATTTCAGGAAGTGTTTGGCGAGCCGGAGTTTGTCGATTGGCCGAACGTCGGCATTGCCATTCAGGCGTATTTGAAGAGCTGCGGCGACGTTCTACGCAATCTCGCGGCGTGGGCACAGCGCCGCGGCACGCCCGTCTGGGTGCGGCTCGTGAAAGGCGCCTACTGGGACTACGAAACCGTGATCGCCGCCCAGAATGGGTGGCCCGTTCCCGTCTGGCAGCAGAAGAGCGAGACTGACGCCAACTTCGAAGTGATGACGCGGTTCCTCTGCGAGAACAGCCAATGGCTTCGGCCCGCGATCGGCTCGCATAATGTTCGCAGCATTGCGCATGCGCTGGCACTGGAAGAAGAGCTTCGACTCGCGCCCGGTTCGGTCGAGTTCCAGATGCTTTACGGCATGGCCGACCCGATCAAAGCGGCACTCGCGAAAATGGGCCGTCGGGTGCGCGTCTACACGCCGTTCGGCGAGCTGCTGCCGGGCATGGCGTATCTCGTTCGGCGCTTGCTGGAGAACACGTCGAATCAATCGTTCCTGCGGGCCGGTTTTTTAGAGCGAGTTTCTGTCGAGGAGTTACTGATGAATCCGAAGCAACGCTTGATCCCACGGAAGCCGCCGACGGTAAAGCACTTTCAATTCATGAATGAGCCGCTGACGGATTTCAGCGTTGCCGAGCGTCGGGATGCGATGAGCAAATCATTGGCTGAAGTGGGTAGGAAGCTTGGGAAGACAATCGATCTGCCCGTGATCGACGGCAAGCGTGGTGGAATGGGTCCGACGATTCAGACGTTCAATCCATCGCACAGCAGTGAGTTGGTCGGAAGCTTCGTCGCGGCGTCAAAGGAAGACGCGAATCGTGCTGTCGAAGCTGCTGCCGCCGCATTTCCGAAATGGCGTGATACGCCCGTCGAGAATCGCGTTGCGACGCTTCGCCGGGCCGCGGAAATTCTGCGTCGACGGCGTTTCGAACTGGCGGCTTGGGAAGTGTACGAATGCGGCAAGCAATGGCGCGAAGCTGATGCCGATGTAGCGGAGACGATTGATTATTGCGAGTTCTACGCGTCTGAAATGCTGCGCCTCAATGAGCCGCGAACGCGCAATGTGCCCGGCGAGGACAACTCCTATTTCTACGAAGCCCGTGGCCCGGCGGTCGCGATCGCGCCGTGGAATTTTCCGTTGGCGATTCTCTGCGGCATGACTGCCGCTGCTCTCGTCGCCGGCAATCCCGCGATCATGAAACCCGCCGAGCAGTCATCGATCGTCGCGGCTCGGTTGATGGAAGTGTTCGAAGAAGCCGGTTTCCCAGCGGGTGTGGTGCAATATCTGCCGGGCATCGGCGAAGAGATCGGCCCGGTGCTCACGTCGCATCGCGATATCAGCATCGTCGCGTTCACGGGCTCGCGAAACGTCGGCTTGTCGATCAATGAAATGTGCGGCCGCACGCCTCCTGGCCAGATGCACATCAAGCGCGTGATCACCGAGCTTGGCGGCAAAAATGCGAGCATCATCGACGACGACGCGGATTTGGATGAAGCCGTCGCCGCGGTGGCGGCGGGGGCATTTGGTTACGCGGGGCAAAAATGCTCTGCGTGCTCTCGCGCGATCGTGCTCGCCGGTGTCTACGACGCATTCCTTTCACGATTGATCGAAGCCACCCGAAGTCTTCGTGTCGGCCCCGCCGAGGATCCCGCGGCATTCGTCGGCCCGGTCATCGACCGCGTTGCGCGCGATCGCATCCGGAACACCATTGATCAAGCCCGTGTCGAAGCGAACCTCGCGTATGCGGGTGACATCGGCAAGCTCGCCGACGCGGGTTGGTACATAGCGCCCCATATATTCGAAGCGCCGCCGGAGTCATCCCTGGCGCGCGAGGAGATCTTTGGTCCGGTGCTGTCGGTGATTCGCGCCGCGGATATGACCGACGCATTGCGGATTGCCAACGACAGCATGTATGCCCTGGCCGGCGGCATCCACTCGCGCAGCCCGGCGAATATCGAGCGGGCCCGGCGGGAGTTTCGCGTCGGCAATCTTTATATCAATCGGCGCATCACCGGCGCGCTGGTCGATCGTCAGCCATTCGGCGGCTTCAAACTCTCCGGCACCGGCCCCAAAGCCGGCGGCCCGGATTACCTCGTCCAGTTCCTGCACGCCAGAACAGTCACGGAAAACACGCTGCGTCACGGCTTCGCGCCGACGGATGAGTGATGCCTCGGACAGCCATGTCTCGTTGAGCTCGTTCGTGTTTCGATCGCGCGGCGTCGCTGTATTCGCGGGGTTACATGCGGTATCGTTGAGCGGCGTCGATTTGCATTCTTTGGGCCACGGAGGCGAAAGCGACCATGAGCACGGCAGCTCCGATTCATAAGAGCGGAAGCAGCTACGACGTTCCGCGGCCGCTGGGCAAGTGCAGCGTCAGCGGGCGCGACATTCCGCCGGGCGAGAAGTTCATGGCGGTGGTGCGCGAGACGCCTGTTGGGCTGGAGCGGATCGATATTTCTATGGAGTGCTGGGCCGAGTTCGATCGCGCGAAGTTGCTGGGGTTCTGGCAGGCCACGATGCCCCGGCCGGAAGAGAAGAAGAAGCTTTTCGTGGATGACGAGGTGCTGTGCCAGCTTTTTGAGCGACTGGCGGATGCGTCAGAGCCGGCCAAGGTCAATTTTCGCTTCGTGCTTGGGCTCATCCTGATGCGCAAGCGGCTGATTGTTTATGAGGGTGCGCGGCGCGAGAACGATCGCGACTTGTGGATCGTGCGACTGAAAGGCCGCGAGGAGAAGCTCGACTTGTTCGACCCCAAGCTCGGCGAGCAGGAGATGGCGGAGGTCAGCCAGCAGCTTGGCCAGATTCTCCATGAGGAACTGTGACGAATCGGCGGATGAATCAACCTTTGCAGTTGGCAAATAGTTTACGAATCCTGCTGGCGTCGGCGATTTGCATCGCGCTGGTGGCCGGTTGCTGTCCACCGCCGCCGCCGGATAAAGAGCATGCGCTCAATCCGCCGACGCTGCTTCCGACTGCCGCCGTCATTGCTCAGATCAACGCGAACAACCAGAAGCTGCCGACGCTGTGGGCGTCGCTGAATTACAACGTCACGATCGTTGACGACCAGGGCAGGCAGCATTCGGTCACCAGCGACGACGGCACGCTGCTTTTCGCACAGCCGGTTTTCTTTCGACTCAATGGCAGCAAGGAATTCATCGGCACCGTCTTCGACATCGGCGCTAACGACAGTGAGTTCTGGTGCGAAGTTGTTCCCGGGCTGAACACGCTTTATCGCGGCAGCTTCGCGGAGCTGCAGCAGATGGGGCCGGACACCAAGCTCCCAATTCCGATCCGACCCGAACTGATTCGCGATGTGCTTGGCGTCGGTATCATTGGGCCGAACCTGCTCGCGACGCCGGCGCCGATCATGCGATTTGACCCGTCCAGCGATTCGTACGTCATTCTCTTCGCCTCGCAAACAACCGATCACTGGGTTTCTCAGAAGCAGATCTGGTATGACCGCAAGACGATCCGGCCCCGACGCGTCGTGGTGTATGCTGAAGAAGGTCGGCCGGTGCTGGAGGCCGAGTTGGCTCACGATCTTCGTGTCACAGTGCCGAACGCACCACCGGAGAACTGGCCGATGGTCGCCGCGGATTATCGCCTGTTCTTTCCCGACAACGGCAGCCACATGGAGTTCTCCCTGAAAGATGTCATGCTGTTCAAGGAAGGACGACACGGCGTACCGATTCCAAGTCGAAGCAACTTTGATGTTCCCGATGTCTCAGGAACCGACATCCACACCTATTTTCTAACGAGCTCCCGCGTTGATTAAGCTTTTCAGTTTCGCGATCGCGTTGATGTTGACGGCGGCCGCCTTCGCGGCCGACGTGACGCCGCATACGCTCATTTCGGATGCCGGCAGCCAGGTGTATTGGGTGGCGCGCAACGACCATCGAACCGGCATTCCCGACACCGCGATGATCTATAACCGCGCGCTCGGCCAGGACGACCACTGGAACGCGATGCAGCAGCCGTTGCCCGTGCGAATTGACGCGCTGGCCGCGCAGGATTCCGCCCTCGGCGTGCTGACGGGCGATGGCGCCTGGCTGCTGATCTACGACGAGCAGACCATCGTCACCGGCGGCGCTTTGCCGGCGGCGCCGCGCATGCTCGCCCTCGCCGCGGGCCAACGCGATTGGTGGGCCATTGGTGAAGTGCCCGGCGGGATGGAAGCCGTGCGAATCGCGCTGGAGCGATCGCGCGCGGCGTCGCAACCGGCAGCGACGCGACCCGTCGCCGCAAGCCAGCCCGCGACAACACAGTCGTCGCTGCCGCGCGAATTGATTCTATTTCACCTGGAAGGCAATGACTGGAGCGCGGTAGCGCCACTGCCTACGCCGCCTAGTGATTCGTTGCGTTTGGCTCTCACGGTGGTTGATAACCGGGCGTACGTCGCCAGCTTCGATGGTGGGGTGGTGACCGTCGTGCGTCGCGATCGCGGCGACTGGATACCGCTGCTGCGCGTGGACAACATTGCCGATATCGCGTCATTCAAGCTTCTGGCAGACGGCCCGACCGTGCGCCTGTGGGTGCAGCGGCAGCAGGGGCCGGATCTGCTCTATTGGCTCGACAATGGAAAAACGCAGCCACTGAGTTTGGCCGGCTTGCAGGACATCCCGGCTCGTGATCGAACCGCGGCCCTCTTCGGACAGGGTCTTCGCATCATCGGCGTCAATTCGACGGGCGGCGTTCTCGAGCAGCGATTCGCTCTCGACACCGGCGAACCACAGGGCAAGCCGGCGTCAATTCTGCTTCCCAATTTCGCGCCACTAATGACGCTACAGGAGATTCATTCGGCGATTCTCTTCACGTCGATGCTGCTGGTGTTCGTCGGGTGGATTCGCGTGCAGTCCGATGAGGAAGACGGGCCCGAGCCCAAGCCGCTGCTGATGGCGCCGCTGGGGCTTCGGCTGGCGGCGGGGCTGATCGATCTAGCGCCGGTCATGTTCACGATGCTCTTTTTCTATGTGCACTATCGCGACCAGGTCTTCATGCTCCTGCTGGCGTATTGGGCGTCCGGATTATTCTATGTCTTGATGACGACAACCAGCGAAGTGATCGGCGGCCGCACGCTTGGGAAGATCATCCTGCGCCTTAAAGTCGTGAACCGCCAGGGCGAGGAACCGACGGCGCTGGCGCTGCTCACCCGCAACGTGCTGCGGATGTTTGATCTGAGCCTCTTTTTCCTGCCGGTGCTGGCGATTGTCTTCTCGCCCGCGCGCCAGCGCGCCGGCGATCTGGCCGCGGGGACCGTCGTTATCTATGACGCACCGAAACCGGAAAAAGAGAGCGAATAAGAATCTCACGCGGAGACGCGGGGACGCGGAGAAGGAATTGAGGAAACAACTGACGGTGCCAATTCGTTATAGGAATTCCGAGCGTTGCTACTGGTGACCGAACTCCCAAAAACTTAGTTTCGTGTTTTATGGCGGACGCACCGGCACAGACAGTAGACTCGGAATTCGAGAAGCGAAGGCAGCAACTAGAGATTGAGAAACTCGAACAAGAGAATCATATACTCAAGCGTCGCTGGACCCAGCCAGCCGTGCTGTCGGCTGCGATTTCGACGCTGGTTGCTTTTATCTCAACAATTACATCGATAGCGACCGTTGTCATCGCTGTCCGTTCGCTTCACGTCGACTCACGTAACGTGGAGCTCGACGCAAAGGCAGCGATTCTGGATAAACGCGAAGCCGAAGCCGACGCCAAAGCTGCGCGTCAGCAGGTTATGGATCTGACCGGAAGGGTCGCGTCGATCAATCAAGGTTTAGTCGCTTCTCAAAAGAGACTGGAAGCCGCCGCGGTCGCGATGTTCGGCGTCGCCCCGCATCCGACCCGCGAACAGATTGATCACTTTAACGCCGCATTAGCCAAGATGGATCTCGCGCTTGTCGTGGTCATGAATCTGAGTCGGACCGCCGTTCTCGTGGGAGATGAGGGAGATTTTGGCAACGGAATGGTTCATATGCCCGAAGCAGGCGAGACAAGTGGGCCGTGGCTAGGGAAGGAACTGTCAGTCATCGGAGAACGCTACCCGGGACCTTTCACCACTGGCAATACTAAAGAGCTCCAGCCCGGGATGAGCTGTGCTGTTGCGTTGCGTACGCACGAGGCAGCAATTTCGGTATTGCATTCGGCTCCAGGGCTCCCAGGTTCGGGCCGCGAAGACGTGCGCATACTCAACCCCAAAGGGGTATCGTGGCTACTTTGGGACGGAAAGTCGGCGGTGCAGACAACCAATCCTGCGACACAGCCAGCAGCGACTCGTTTGAGCGGAGGATAAGAGAATCTGACCTGAATTCTCTTTGCGGCTTTGCGCCTTTGCGTGAGATTTGTATTTGAATTCGTGAGCGATGATGAAAAAGAACAAATCCAGCGTCCGGCCGGCCCTGACCGGACAGCAGATCGACGCGATGACGCCAGCCCAGCGGCGCAAGCTGCTGGACGACATCGAGGGATCGACGCCGGCGCCGCGCCGAATCGATGCCGCTGTCTCCGCAGGAGCGGGCGCGCATGATCCGCATCGGCCGCGGGCTGGGGCGAGGTCGTCCCAAGCTCGGCAAGGGGACGAAGATCGTCTCCGTGAGCGTCGAAGCCGACCTGCTCAAAGCCGCCGACGCTTACGCCGCCAGCCAGGGCCTGAAACGTGCCGAACTGTTCAGTCAGGGCCTGCGCGCGATTTTGCCCAGGTGAGCCCAGCCGCCGGCACCGACGTTATCTATGACGAACCGAAACCCGAAAAAGAAAACGAATAAAAATCTCACGCAAAGCCGCGAAGACGCAAAGAAGAAAAGGGAATATTAGGAAACTCCGATAGCGTCGCTCGCAGAAACCAGTAAAAATTAAAGTCAATAGTTTTCTATTTTATCTTTGCGGTTTTGCGCCTTTGCGTGAGATCAGTTTTTGTATTTCTTACTTCGCACTCTGCGCCCACTTGATGAGGATATCCGCGACCTCCGGTCGCGAGAATTCGCTCGGCGGGTGCTGGCCGGCTTTCAGCATCTCGCGCACTTTGGTGCCGCTGGGGGCAACCTTCTGATCGGGGCCGTGCGGGCAGGTCTTGGTGCTGACGACCGCCGCACACGGCTTGCACCAGGCGGTGTGCTCAAACTTCAGGATCGTGACGCCGATCTCTTTCGGGACGTCAAACTGATCGAAGATCTTCTGGGCGTCGTAGGTGCCGTAGTAATTGCCGACGCCGGCGTGATCGCGGCCGACGATGAAGTGCGTGACTCCATAGTTCTTGCGAATCAGCGTGTGCAGCACCGCCTCGCGCGGGCCGGCGTAGCGCATCGCCAGCGGCATCACGCTCAGCATCGTGCGATCTTTGTTGTAGTAGTTGTCGATCAGCACCTTGTAGCACTGCATGCGCACATCGGCGGGGATGTCATCGCTCTTGGTCTCGCCAACCAGCGGGTGAATGAGCAATCCATCCGTCATCTCCAGCGCGACCTTCGTCAGATACTCATGGCTGCGGTGAATCGGATTTCGAGTCTGAAACGCCGCGACCGTATTCCACCCGCGAGCCGAAAACGCTTCGCGCGTCTTGGCCGGCGGCAGGCGATAATCCAAAAACTCCGGCTCATGACTGATGGTGATCACATCAATGTCGCCGGCGATGCAGGTGTTTCCCTGCTTGCGAACGGCGCCCACGCCAGGGTGGGCTTCGTCGGTCGTCTTGTAGACGTTGGGAATCTCCAGCTCTTTGTCGTGAGCGTATTTCTCGCTCACCTTGATCGTGCCGAGCAATCGGCCCTTGCTGTCCTTCAACGCCAGCTTCTCGCCGACGCTAATCGTCGCGGCCACGTCATCGGCCGGAGCAAGCGTGACCGGAATCGGCCACACCGTGCCGTTGGCCAGGCGCATCTCTTTGCAGACGCGGGTGAAATCGGCCTGCTTGATGAAGCCGGTCAGCGGAGAGAACGCGCCGATCGCGATCATCTCCAAATCAAATTCCTCACGCGGCGACAGCGTCAGCGACTTCAGCTTCGCGGCTTCGGCGGCAGCCGATTGCGCGGCGGCGCTGTCGAGAACGCGGTTAACCAACTTTCCCCCATGGGGATCAATCAGAGACATTCCAAACTCCTGTTCTTTCGATGGGAAAACGATACATTACCGACTTTTCGAATCGGGACAACCCGCGCCGACGGCTTTGGTTTCGTGCGGCCCGGCAGGATGCCGATGTAGGTTCTAAGCTTGAAAAGTTCAAGCTGCCGTCACGAACAGGGATTGAATGAAACTGCGCTTGGGCAAACGGACGAAGTTCGCGTTGAGGTGGGGCATTGCGGTATTTGGCATTGCCTATGTGCTCAGCATCACGTCGTTTCACGATCACATTTTGACCGTCAGCGCGCGCTCGAAGACGAAAATCGATTCGCGCATCGTCGACGGCCAGCCCGAAAATTCGCCGCAGTTTCAGCTTTATGACAGCCAGGGCCGGCCGCCGGCTTCGCGCGATGACATCTGGACCCCGCCCGGCGATCGCGGCTCGGTGCCGGTCATGTCGTCAGATGGCAAGCAGGTTGACGCGAAGGTGATCGCGATTCATCCCGTGGCTAATCAGCAGCGCCAGATGCCCCCGGCGGAATTGTTGGTGCAGGAGCCGCACGCGAACCAGGCGCGCATCATCAAACCGGCGGATGTGGTCGGCGGTTATGTGGTCAACACGCCGTACCCGCTGATCGAGTTTGGGCTGATTCGGCTCGTTCGCGAAGCGCGCTTGCTCTATCTGATTCTCGCGGTGGCGGTGCTGCCGATTTCATTCATCATCACCAGCATCCGCTGGCACATGCTGCTGGAAGCGCTCGACATCCACATGGGCCAGGGCCGCGCGTTCGTGCTGAACATGGTCGGCGCGTTCTACAACAGCTTCATGCCGGGCAGCACCGGCGGCGATTTGATCAAAGCCTACTACGCCGCCAAACACACGCCGCATCGCGCTCGCGCCGTGATGACGGTCATCATCGACCGCATCCTCGGCTTGCTCGCGCTGATTATCCTCGGCGGGGTCATGGCGGGGGTGCAGTGGCGCATTCCCACCTGCCGAAACGTCGCGCTGATCTCCGCTGGACTGATCGGCTGCACAGCCCTTGGCTGCGTCGTATTCTACAACTCCAAGCTGCGTAAACTCACCGGCCTCGATTGGTTCCTGAAGCGCCTGCCGATGCAGAAGCAGGTGCATAAAGCCGTCGAGACGATGGAACTCTACGGCAAAAACCCCGGCACCGTGGCGCTGGCGATCCTCATGACGTTCCCCGTCCACATGACGACGATCATCAGCGCCACCTTCGCCGGAAAAGCATTCGGCTTGCGCCTGGCCGCGTTGTATTACTGGGCCGTCGTCCCCGTTATCACGTTAGTCGGCGCAATTCCCATCAGCCCCCAGGGCGTCGGCGTCATGGAACCGCTGGCCGTCGAGCTGACACGACGCCAGGGCGTCACCGTCAGCCAGGCTTTCGCATTAGTGATGGCCATTCGCTTCTCCGCCATGTTCTGGAACCTCGTCGCCAGCATTTTCGTCCTCCGCGGCGGATATCACGCGCCAACCGAGGCCGAGGCACACGAACTCGAAGAGGACGACGAGGACGGCCCCACGAGCGCGACGCAGAGCGCGTAATTACAATTCAAGCACCGAGAGCCAAGCTTGGCCGCGACCCAGCGGGGAGCGCGTGGACGCGGCACGCGTCCAGGAGACGGATCAGATACACTGTCCGTACACCCAATCCCACGTAAACATTGCAACGATGCAAGCAGAAGCAAACAACCTTGGTCGACTTCTCAACATCGTCGCATCCGTGTCGCTGCTCTTGATGCTCATCGCAACCGCAATTGTATGGATCGCCAGCTATTCCCAACGGGGCGACATCCGAATCGGCCGGCACATGGTCTCGACGACAAATGGCGTCATCCTTTGGACGATCTGGAACAACAACGACATCTGGATGATCGAAAGCGACGACAGCGACATCGTCAAGCAGCGCCACTTTGCCGGCGCGACCCACGGAATCTTCCGGCCCGACCCTGAGGGCGACCGATACATCGTTTTCACGGTGGTTCCGTTCTGGATGGTCGCAACATTGCTCGGACTGATCGGAATTCGCCCGCTGATCATTGAGCCACTTCGTTGGAGAAGGAGACGGCGACTGATCTCACAGAAGCGGTGCGTTCAATGCGGGTTTGATCTTCGCGCCAGTAGCGAGAGATGTCCCGAATGCGGCATGCCGATACCAAGTGTTTAGTTTTGAGTGGTTGGCTGCGTCGTAGCCGTTTTCGCAGATTCTATCGCAGCGAGGTCTCTTTTTGCCACGGACAGTATTAATTGCCGCGACCCTGGAAGAACCGCCCCCTTGGTGTCCTGCTCGATAAACCGAATCCAATCCCGAATCGCAGGTTCGGCTCGTATTGCTTTCATCTTCGCCAGATAGGTGACGGCGCACATCGGAACGACGCCGCTTCCAACGCTCTTCGGATCGCGATCCGATGCCGCGGCGATCAGCGCATCAATCGCTGACTCGCGGTCGGGAAGAAATGGCATCAGGCTCATCGCGTATGTTCGAATTCGCCAATCCGTGTCGTTGCTCCGAACTTCCGCGAGAAGCTCCTTCGTATCGGGCTCGGATGGAAGCTGGCCATGTTCCGCCGCGTCCTCCATCTCCATGATCCGATAGCGTCTCTTTCCGAAAGCGATGTACTTCGGATCATCGAGAAAACTTGGCTGCGCCGGCACCTTCAGCGGCACCGGTTCCTGCTTGATTGCGACCGTTACTCCGGCGACCGCAACGATCAGCAGCGCAAAGATGATTAACCAATAACGAGTCATGCGAAGTTATGTGCTGGGATAAACTGAATTCGACGTGAACATTTATGTGAATGTCTGCGTCACGGGGAAATAGAGAAACCAAGAGCCTTATTCGAGTCGCGTTGGCTGGCGGCGACTCCCGTGACGGATGTTCAAGACATAGACGGCTGCTGGAAATGCTTCGACCCGGTAATAGACAATAAGGGGCCGCACGACCATCGCGTGAATCGGCGCGCCCCGCTTCCTGCTGTTGCCCACCAGCTTGAAACGGTTGGGCATCGAACCAAGGGAGTCAATGGCATCGAGAATCTTCTCCGCGACGCCGGCCGCGTTTTGGGGTGAATGCTGACGGATGAAATTAGCGATGCTCTGAAAATCCGACAAGGCATCGGCGGTCAGAACGATGCGATGGGTATCGGGCATCGATCATCACTTCCCGAGGAACTTTGCTCGCACCTGTTCCCGCACATCCTTCCAGTCGTGGACGTCGCCGCGTTCGATTTGGTCCTCGGCTCGGTCAATTGCGTCGAGTGTTTCGTCGTCAAGCGCGTGCGACTCGAGTTCGTTCAACGCCTGCAACGCGGCATGCACGACCTCGTCCGCCGAGCGGTACGCGCCGCTTCGAAGCTTCTCTTCAACGAGCTTTTGCGTTTCGTCACTCAGGGAAATCGTCATCTGCTTTCTCCATCAGACGTTAGTTTACCATAATGCCCGCGCTCATGCGTGAGGACGACTGTATTGGAGCTGCCTTGGCAGCGGCTACCTTTTAACTGCGGATTCAATACCTGCTATGTATGAAGCACGAAGATGGACCCGTTAAAGCTCTGGGTCATCGCGCCGCTGATTTTCTTTGCGACCGCGTAGGTCCCGCTTGCTGAGGTGATTTTGAACGTCCCGATTTGCGTCAGGGCGAACCGGTTTTTGGGCGGGCGCGAGCGCAGCACGATCGTGAGCGACGAGTTGACATTGTCGGTCAGAATGATGGATCCACTTGCGGCTCCGGAATTTTGAAATTGAAGCTTGCCGGTGAAATAGACGTTTGCGCCTTGGGCCCCGATGAGGCGCGAAATGTCCGCATACCCGGCCAGAAACAAGGGGCTTATCTGGCCGTTGCGACCCGGCAACGGGGATTGCGATGCGTTGATCACGATATCGTTGGAATTCGGGTCCGGCTGAACCGTCGCCGTCACGGCGATCGACCCGTTGTTGCCCGCGCCGTTGTCAAACGATTCGAGGGTTACCGTGATCGGTACCGTCCCCGGCGCGGTGAAGAGGTGAGCCGCCACCACCTCAATTCCGCCGCGGCCGTCGGGTTGAAGCTTGGGATCGGCATTGCTTAAACCTGTCGGCGACCCGTTGTACGGATTGTTGTTCCAGTCGATGCCGACCGAATACTCCGAAATCTCGGCCGGAGAAACGTTGCTGAAGTCCGCCAGCGCCACCGTGATCGGCGCGCCGACCGTCGCGGTGAAATTGTTTGGCGTGCCAACCGGGGTCGGCAGATTTCCGGTCACCGGCACGGTGGCCCGCGCCGTTCGCCCGTCGTCCAGGTCGCGGATGCTGACTTGCGTTCCAGCATCTCGCAGGCTAACGGTTTATTCGTAATGTTTCGCCGGTCCGCAGAAAATCCGCGCCGGTTGCGCCAATTGAAGTGCCAAGGCATGATGGGTTCTCCCGCCGGACATGTTACTGCCTACGACATCGTAACGAACCGCGAGCGGGATATGCAAGCTTACTCGAATTCAAGTACGCCAAACTTTTCCGGCGTGTGCGTGGTGTTGGTGAACGTTGGATTCCACGCGAGGAATGCACTCCCGGCGCGGTCGGAGCGGAAGAGATTGACGCGCCATTGATCGCCGGGCTTGGGCGCGGCGGCGGCCAGGCTTGCCAGGGAGATGCGGAACTCGGCGGTCCAGTGATGCGTGTTCTCGTTCACCTTCGTCGCGGACGCGAATTTGCTGTCCCATCCGAAATCCTTGGCCGGAAGATCAACCATGACGTCAAGCCGTTCGTTGGTGGGGGCGACTTCGAACTCGCCGTAATGATTGGGATGCGCCGCATCCGGCCCGCAGAAGACTTCGACGACGTCGCGATCCCAGAGACCGAGCCGTTTTCCTGCTTCGGGCGGGCGAGCATCGTTGAAGACCGTCAGCTTCGTGAACGGGCAGTCGAACGACACGTAGAGGTATTGATTCGACCAGAGTGCGCGGGCGGTGGTGGAAAGTTCCGAGCGCGGCGAGCCGTCCTTCATCAGGTACTCGAGCCGCGCCGGTTTCGCGCTCGCCCACACGGGCTTGGAAAGATCGGCATCAGGCACGAAATCATTTTCGATCCGCGTCGCCCGAAACGTCGGCAGCGGCAGCGATGGGGCGAGCAGTCGCCGGGCATTATCGAAATAGATCTTCCGCAAAACTGAATTGGGCAAGCCGATGGAACTGATTTTCCAGTTGCCCTGGATGGGCGTCATGTGCGGCCAATCTTTGTCACGGGTCTCAAACCAGCGCCAGTGCTTCTCGTAAAACACTTGCGCATCATCATCGGTCGGCGGGGGTTCGTCGCCGCTGGAGCCGAGGATCAGGCGGTCGTACACCATGAAGTCGGTGCCGAAGAGAATCCGGTCCTGATATTTGATGAACAGATTGCGCACGGCTTCCGGGTCGTGCCGGCCCAGTTCGGGAATTCGCGCCGCGATGTCGGCCATCATGTTCGGATATTTGGCCAGCGACTGATCGACCCAGTCGAGCTCTTCGGGGTTGTTGGCAAAATGCACGCAGACGAAAGTCGTCTTCGGGTGCCGTGTGACGACGCGGTTGAGTGATTCGAGCAGATCCTTCCAGGCGGGGTAGCGCGCCTTGTCGCCAAACCACCAGAGCCGGTGATTCTTCAGTTCCCGCCATCGCTCATTCTGTTCGTTGTACGGCTCCCAGAACGCCTTGGGGTCGGCAACATGGATCGAGATCGGCATGTGCAGCTCGCCGCATTTTTCCCATACGGGGTCGAGCTTTGGATCGTCGATGTGCAGCAGTTGCCCTTTGCCGTCGCGCAGGTAAAGCCCGAGGCGCTTGAATTCCTTAAGCCCGGCGGCGCCGAGACGATGGCCCTCTTCGATCTGCTTGACGGCGTTGTCTGACCAGCCGGCATCGTCCCAGCCGTGATAATCCAGCAGCATGTAGTGAAGGATTCGGCCGGGGGCGAGCTTGTCGGCCAGTTGCTTGTTGCGCTCGAATTCGGACGGCTCGCCGTGTGCGCCGCGGGTAACGGTGCCCGTCCCTAAATTGATCGCGACGCCAATGCCAACGGCGTCCATGATCTTCACCGCCCGGGCCAGATGGTCGGGCGTGAAGTCGATGTGCTGATGCATGTCCATCACGCGGTGCTCGGCCCGCCAATCGCTCGGCTGCCCGGCACCATCGGTACGGGTTCCGTCAGCCGCCCGCGCCGCAATGACGGTCAGAAGTGCCGCGGCGAGAAACATCAATTTTGCTACCATGGGCAACCCTTCGGGAAGTGGCTTTCCTGATCCTTGGTCACGGCAACTTACCTTCGCTGCTAATGACAAGCTACTTTGTCCGTTTCGAGGGCTTTCTCCGTTCGCAACTCAAACGGCTTTGCGGAAGACTCATTCCGGACCATTCTGTTCCAGCTCTTGAAGGGAGGGCGCAATCTTATGACCCAGGTTCTGCGCCTCTCGAAAGACGTAATAGCTGAATGCGCCGACGGCCAGCAGCAGCAGCACGGTCGTCGTCCAATGGCGGGTTTTGAATCGTCGCCAGGACGGGGCGAACGCAAACAGAGACAGCAGGGCGGCGATGACCACGATGGCGTCGAAGCTCAGGCGTTGCCAGTAGAGACCGCCCAGGTGCAGCCACATGCCGAACTCGTCGAAGGTGAGTGCCAAGCCAATGCCGTAGATCACGGACGTCAGCGTCAGCAGCTTGCCGATCGGCTGGGCGAAGAGCAGATAACCGCCGACGAAGGTCAGCAGAAAGATGCCGTAGTTGAGGTGATGCACGTGCGTGCCATCGACGTGCAGATAGAGGTTCTTCACCTTCCCGGACATGATGAGGAAGACCATCACGCGCGCGCCGATGAATGTGAAGAGAAAGGAAACCAGCACCTCGCGCGCACGATAGACCATCTGCGGCTTGGATCGCGGGACTGCGTCGGTCGTCATCGCCGCATTCTAAATGAGACGGCTGAATCAATCACTTCTTGAGCTTTCTGGCGCTTCTGGCACGATGTGCCGCCCATGAAAAACGAGCCAACCCGCAAACCTGATGTGCCGGCAATCGATCGCTTCATTCACCCTGCTCAGGTCGGCGGCATCGAGTCGTATAGCATCGACGACGGCCCCGCCCGCGGCGTGCGAGCGCTCTGCGTCAACACCGGCGGCGGGCTGCGCTACCGCGTGCTTGTCGATCGTGGACTTGATATCGATCAGGCATTTTTCAACCAGCACAGCTTGAGCTTTCTGACGCACAAGGGCGTGACGCCGCCCACGCGCGGGCTTGATGCTGGGCTCGACTGGCTCAAGAGTTTCCCCGGTGGCTTGCTCACAAGCTGCGGCCCGTTCAACATCGGCCCGCCCGATACCGATGCCGGCGAGAATCTCGGTCTGCACGGCACGCATTCCAATAGCGGCGCGGCGATTGAATCCGTCATTCAACCCGAACCGCATCGTGGCCAACTGGAGATGTCCATCACCGGCGCAATTCGGTATGGCGCGTTCTACGGCCCGTGCGTCGAGCTTCGCAGGACAATTCGCTCGACGCTCGGTTCCAACGCGGTCGCGATCACGGATGAATTCGCCAACGCCGGCAACCAAAGTGTGCCGCATGCCTGGCTGCTGCACATCAACTTCGGCTATCCACTAGCCGATGCCGGCGCGGAGCTTTGTTTTGATTCGCCCAAGGTGGAAGCGCTCGCGACGACCGACGCCGCCGCCCGGTTTAAGAAGGGAATCGACTTCAAGCGGCTGCCGGAGCCGATGGAAAGCCATCGCGGCCCCGATTCGGCCGTCGCGTATTTGTGGCCCAAGCCGACGGATCGCAACGGCAACACGACGGTTGCAATCGTCAACCGCAAGCTCGGCTTCGCCGCCGCCATTCACTACAACACCCGCCAGTTCCCGCGGTGCGGCAACTGGCAGCATTTCGGCCCGGGCGAATATGTAACCGCCTTGGAGCCGATGAACGGCACGATCGCCGGGCGCAGCGCCGATCGGCGCGATGGAAACCTGGATTCGATCGCGGTGGGCGCGACCAAAACCTATCAATACGCTATCGAAGTCGTGACTGATCAAACGGCTATCGACGAACTTCGCCAGCTCAATAAATTGGGCAAAAACTGATGATATGAGCCGCGATCCGAAGAACAGCGAATGGCCCCCGAGGCGACATCGTTCACGGCCTGCCGACCGCTTGCTTATTAAAGCCGGCCCCGTAAACTGTTCCGCCTCGCCGTTGCAGAAACGGCCGCCACGGGGTGTGGCTCAGCTTGGTAGAGCGCTTGGTTCGGGACCAAGAGGTCGCAGGTTCAAATCCTGTCACCCCGATTGTAAGTTGCTATTTTATATCGACTTATGCATGTCAAAATTGTCGTACGAGCGTTTGGTTTTGGCCCAAGAGGTCGCCGATCTTCAGCCAAGCAATAGAAATCAATGAGAAACTCGTGAAAACCAACGGGGTTTCGTGTCAGTTATAGGGCTCTCGTTTCGGACTGAATCGATTCATTCGCGACATTTTCGCTACAAGCATCACTACAATTCGCGTTCAGGCGGATCGGGATTGCAATGGACAACGAAATTCTCATCAACGCCGGCGTTGGCAACCCTACACGGTCTCGCGCCATCAAGATTGTCTCACAGGTAACTGCAAGGACTGCCGCCCGCCAATCGCTGATATGTCGCCAAGTCTGAGGGGGTGTTGAGATTGGCCCAGAAATCGTCTGTCATCGCGGCGGGCGCACGGATGACGACGATCTCAGAACTATCCGTGAGCAGATGTAGGGCAAACCGCCGGTCGCCCAGCCGCGCGCGGACCAGAGTCTCCGCGATTGTGGCGCGGAATGCGGCGGGCAACGGCTCAATGGAACTGGGTGCGCGACCAGGGCGCTCGAGCATCACGGCAGAGGCGTTGGGATGTTCTCGCAGCCGCGCGGCCAACCACGCCAGCGGCGCCGACGTGATATTCGGCATGTCAACCGGGAGGACGACAACTTCATTCGTCGGCGCATGCGTAAGAGCGGTGAGAATGCCGCGCAGCGGACCCTCGCCAGCGACGGGGTCGGTAACCTCATTGGTAAAGCGTCGCCAACCCGGCGGGTGCTCGCGAGCCGGCGCCGTCACCAGGAGCGTCGGCCCCGGCCAGTCGAGGCGGTCGAGCAGCCGCTCGAGAATCGGACGACCGTCGAGAGCAAGAACACCCTTGGGGCCGCCCATGCGTCGCCCTTCACCGCCGGCGAGGACCGCCAAAGTTGTATGCGCGCAATGTGAGACCGCCGCATCGTCGCTCATCGCGCCTCCACCGCTGTGGGAAAGCTGACGCGTTGGGTGTTCGCATAGACATTCATTCGCCGGTCGCGAAGAAAGCCGATCAAGGTCTGCCCGCTTTCTTGCGCGAAGGTTGCGGCGAGGCTGGACGGCGCTGACACGGCGGCGAGGATCGGCACGCGAGCCGCGAGCGCCTTCTGCATGATCTCGAATGAGCTGCGGCCGGAGACGAGAAGCACGTGCCGATCCGGCGGGAACGGGCCGTACAGCAGGCAGTGGCCGACGACCTTGTCGACCGCATTGTGCCGGCCGACATCCTCGCGGAGCACGAGCAGTTTCCCTTCCGCGTTGAACAGGGCCGCCGCGTGCAGGCCGCCGGTGCGGTCGAACGTCTCCTGCGCCGCCCGCATCTTCTGTGGTAGGTTTGCCAGGAGCTCCGCGTCGATCCGCACGTCGGATTGAACGGGAGGGAATTGGCCCTGGATAGAGTCGATCGTCGCCTTGCCGCACAATCCACAGCTTGAGCTGGCGAATACGTGACGCGTGAGTCGCTGAAAATCGACCGGAACCTCGGGAGCAAGCAGCACGTTCAGAATGTTTCCGAATTCGTTGCGAGCACAATGCTCGACGCGTAGCAAATCCTGCGGACTGCGGATAATCCCTTCCGTGAGAAGAAAACCAGCGGCCAATTCGGCATCCTGACCGGGCGTGCGCATCGTCACGCTGATGGCCCGGCCACGCACGCGGATCTCCAGCGGTTCCTCCTCGGCCAGATCGTCTTGCTGCTGATGAGCCGATTCACCATCCCAGCGCAGTATCAACATGGTGGCCTCTTGATCGCGATACCGCAGTCATCGCGGCGCTGCACAATCTTTGTTCGCTTCCTGGCAGCTGGACAAGCTGCGACCGAACGCCTCCAGCATTGTATTCAACGCGGCCATGCCGTGCCGGAAGTCGGCGTTCCAAAGGAAATCCTTTATCAAGCTCCAGAGGCCGGGCTGTTCCGGTTCCAGAACCATCTTCCGAAATGCCTCCGGAACTCCTTGCGTAAACGCTTTCAGCACGTCGGGGTCGATCGCGCCAAGCATGTTGATCAAAAGGAGAAGATTGCGAATGCCGCGGATCGATCCCGGCGATTGCGCGGCGGCGACGGCGATCTCAAGAACGTCGTCGCCGGAGCCCAGCGCGCCGCGCATCAGATCCAATACCCCGCGATCATGCAGGCCTTGCAGAACTTCGTATGCGGCCAATAGCGCTTCGGCATGCTCCGCGGGTGCGTTCTCCAGGCGCGCCTGAAGGGCGATCCGCGGATCGGCACGCGGCAGTTCCAAGGGGATGGGGCTGGCCATTTGCGTTACTCCTGTTTCCGATAGATTTGAATCTGGACGAGCCCGTTCCCGGGGACCGAATAATCCGATCGACTCCACTTCCTCTCGACCTGCACGCCTTGCTGCGGCGTCGGATGACCGAAGCGGGAGTTGATGCGCGGCAATGGGCTTTCGCCCACCTCCGGCAGTACCTGAAGTCGGACCGCGGTTTCCTTATAGGCGGGCGTGTGCGTAATCGGGTCTGTGTGGCTACTGGTCAGGCGGTTCACGGCTGATTCAGTGGAATTCATTGGCATGTACAGTTGCTTATCGTGCACGCGATCGGTCACCAGGGCGCGCAGGCGCACCTGGCCGTGCCGCGAGGTCAGTTGCACGCGCGTCCCGCTGACAATTCCACGCTCTTTGGCCAGTTCCGGCGAGACTTCGACCCATGTGTCGGGTGTTTTCTGCCGAATTCCCTCGACGCGATAGGTCATGTTTCCCTCGTGGAAATGCTCGAGCAATCGGCCGTTGTTCAGGTGCAGATCGAATTCGGCATCGGGCTGCTCCGTCGGCTGCGTCCAGCTGAGAGGGAAGAGTCTGGCCTTCCCATCCGGGAAGTTGAACTGCTTTGTGTAGAGAAGCGGCTGATCGGAGCCGTCGGCAGCGACGGGCCACTGCAGAGTCTTGTATCCTTCCAATCGCTCGTAAGAAACACCGGCGTACAGTGGGGTCAGCGACGCCATTTCAGCCATGACTTCCGACGGATGCGTATAATTCCATTTGGCCCCCAGGTGATTCGCCACGTCCTGTACGATCTTCCAGTCCGGCCGACTTCCATCGAGCGGTTCAAAGACCTGATACAGTCGCTGGATTCTTCTCTCGGTGCTGGTGAATGTCCCATCCTTCTCCAGACTCGGCGCCGCAGGCAGAACGACGTCG